>Ga0306898_1000110_pt1 | contig 35549 bp, 67 predicted proteins | sample AntRauMFilla1564_FD_190424 | JGI IMG/M metagenome (GOLD analysis project Ga0306898, IMG submission 190424) | Saline lake microbial communities from Rauer Islands, Antarctica - Metagenome Filla 1 #564 (v2) (version 2) | ecosystem: Environmental > Aquatic > Non-marine Saline and Alkaline > Saline ...
CTATGCCCAAAAGATGGGAAATAGCTATTTTAGACCATATTTATAGTTTTAAAGATTAAATATTGGGTGTTATTGTGCATAAGATGTTTATTGAGAAACGTCTATGTAACTTGATACTCTTCACACACTTTAAATAATTTTTTTCATCTCAAATTTTTGACAGTATGTTTCACGTGGAACATTCCCACAATTTACCACGAACAAGAATAGCCCATATCTTTAAGATACGAGCACAATTATTCTAGGGGCAAAAACAAAGATAAGTATAATTTTTCACATAGGCAAATTTTTTGAACATTATTTTAATTTATATTTCACTTAGATTACAAATGAACAAAACTAAATTGGAATTTCCTAATTAATTCGTTATTTAGAATGATTCTAAATAAGAAAATTATAAGACGTAAAGGAGTATAGACTTTAGAGCTGATTTAAATAACTCTACTTATATTAGTTTCCTACCTACATATCAAAGTTAATCATTCTTTATTGATTATCCTAATTTAAATTGATTTATTTTTAATAAAAATTTATTTTCATTTATTTTCAATAATTGTATTGTCAATTCAAACATTATAACTATATTTGATGTGTCGGATAGACCGACTCTAAGGAGTAACCAATAAAACTATATATATTATGAGTAATTTTAGAATCCCAGCAAATTTATTAAGTACTAATAACGCTAAGACTATCAAAGGAGAAAAACTAGGGTATACAACTTATATCTTATACTTAGCACCACACACACAAAATAGTAAAGGTATAAACCTTTGTAGTCATGCTTCGAAAGGATGTGCCAAAGCTTGTTTATTTGGTAGTGGTGCGGCTCGATTTGATAATGTACAAAAAGGTAAAGAAAATAAAACAGAGTACTACTTAGCCGATAGAAAATTATTTATGAATCAATTAGTCAAAGAAATTACCAAAGCTGAAAGGCTTCATAAAATGGTAGTAGGTGAAAAACAATACAAAAAGAATGGTATTGATGTATTAAGATACAAAAATTTTGCAGTTAGATTGAATGGAACTAGTGACATACCATTTGAAAAAATTAAGTTAGATAATGGTTTAAATATTTTTGATACTTTCCCAAATGTTACTTTTTACGATTACACAAAAAATAATATTCGTTTCAATAAAGTACTACCAAAAAATTATCATTTGACTTTCTCAATGAGTGAAGACAATAAAGATAAATCATTTGAGTTATTGAAAAAAGGTATTAATGTTGCAATGGTTTTCGGAGTTAAAAACGCAAATGATTTACCTAAAATCTATAAAGGTTTTAAAGTTATAAACGGAGACGAAAGCGATTTGAGGTTTTTAGATGAATCTAATGTAATAGTAGGATTAAAATATAAGTTAATGACGGGCAAAGGTACAAAGGGTGTTAACAAAGAAAATATTGAGACTAATGATTTCATTATTAATGTTAGCGAATTAGAATTAGAAACGAAATTAAATAAAATTTACGATAAAGTTACTAACAAAGAATTAGTATAGGATTGTTAATAAGTAAATTTGCAAAGGTAGGATTTTATTCTTATCTTTGCTTTTTTACGATTATACATTTAAAAAGTTATGGGCACCATCATAAAGTTACGAATAATAATTGACATATCCTAATTTAGTTATTAACATATGATTGTTCATAACTTTTAAAAATTTATTTAACAAAAAAATTATGGGACGTGTTGGAGTCTACTCTTTCGATATTCTCATATCAGACCCGTATCAGTTTCCTATCTACATATCAAAGATAGGTATTCTTTATTGATTATCCTAATTTAAATCGATTTATTTTTATTTATTTTTTTCTGTTATTTTACTTGTATATTCAATAAAGGTTTTGTATCTTTACAGTAAGCAAATAAATTTTAAAGTTATGAGATTAACAACAGAACAAAAAAAAGATTCTTTGACTAATTTTTTGAGAATGGTGTCAAAGAATGAGGAATTATTTATTCATTCAATTAACAAGGGTTCTAATATTAAATTTGCAGTTGCAATTAAGTCAGATTCAGCCGTAGACCATAAAAGTAATTTTATGACCTATGAAGAGATGAATTGTTATTTTTTCGGAGTTATTGCAGTACAAGAAAAAAGAGTTAATTTTTAGAATAAATTAGGAATATCAATAAAGGTTTTATATCTTTGATGTAACCAATAAAACTATTATATATGAGATTTTTTCAATCAGTATTAAAAGAGATTCCTTCAGATAAAATACTGAAACATTGCTATCCAACAAACCATAAAAAAATGAGTTTAGAGGATAGAATAGGTGATGGTAAGTGTATCGAATGTGATTGTGATTCTTGGATATTGTTAGCCAAAGAAAGTGCTATTGTAGTTCAAGGTGGGAAAGATTATTGTGAGTGTATGAATTGTGGTCATACTATTCATTTATAAATAATTCATTTTAAATTAGGAATATCAATAAAGGTTTCGTATCTTTACAGTAAGCAAATATTAATCAATTAAATTTTAAAGTTATGAATTTTAGTGTAGTAACAATTTTAGGTAAGTATGACTGTAAATCATTTACAAACATTGAACCCGATGAAGTAGGTATAGATGTATCAAAGAATGGTGATAGAATTGGTTCAATAATTGACATATCTATACCCGATACAGATGATGAAGATGAAATGGAATCATTTACTAATAAACTTGAAATATGGTTGACTGAAAATGAATAAAAGAAATTTAATATAATGTTAGGAATATCAATAAAGGTTTCGTATCTTTACAGTAAGCAAATATTAATCAATTAAATTTTAAAGTTATGAGTGTTCAAATTAAAAATCAAGTTCAAGAAATTTTAGTAAACAATGGTTTAGACTTCTCAATTGAGAAAGCTCCAATGATGGCATTATCGAAAGGTGGATTATATGTACCATCAGATTACTTTGGTTTAATCAATAGTAAAACAGAAGAGGTTATCAATACTTGTAAAGAAGGTTATACCGTTTCTCAAAATGAGGAAGTTGTTGAAATGGTATTGAATGGTATTGAGCCATTTGGTGATAAAGTATCAGTTGTTAAAGGTGGTTCTTTAAATGGTGGACGTAAAATCTTTTTACAGTTAGCTATTGAAGGAGATGGTCATATTGATGGGGATACGATTAAGAGATACATTACGATTTTAGATAGTAATGATGGTAGTTCTGGCTTGGGTATCGGTATAGGTGATTTTACAATGAGTTGTTCAAATCAGTTTTACCAATTTTATAAACAAGGAGAGGCGAAATTTAGGCATTCAGCTAGTTTAGAGCAAAAAATTAGAGAGATACCAAACCTTATAAAATTGGCATTAAGTCAATCAATGAAGCAAATGGATTTATACAAAAATTTTGCAAGTACTAGAATTTCTAGGGATTTAGCGAATCAGATGGTAAAACAAGTATTAGGTTTTGATAAAGTTTATACGAGTGTATCTGAATTATCTGAAAAATCCACTCGTTCTATTAATAAAATGGAAACTTTATATACTTCAATTGAACGTGAAATGAATAGTAAAGGCGATACGTTATGGGGTTTACATAGTGGGGTTACTCATTTTACTACTCATGAAATGTCATCACCAAAGAGAGAAAATGGTAAGATTGAAACTTTGTTACAAGGTAATGCTTATAAAATGAATCAAAAAAGTTTAGAGTTCGCAATGGAATTCTAATACAAATTATATAGGGTGTTGGTAAGTTATCAACACTCTATTGTTCATAACTAAATTTGCAATAGTCGAAAATTATTCGTACCTTTGCAAATTTTTTCAAATTATATATAAAAAAATATAAGGTAGGTCGGAGTCTAGTCTTCTAACATTTTCATATCAGCACGTCTTAGTGACATATCAAAGATAGGGATTCTTTATTGATAATCCTAATTTTTATGTGATTATTTTTATTTATTTTTATCTGTCGTTTTACTTGTATATTCAATAAAGAATGTTTATCTTTGATGTAACCAATAAAACAATATATTATGAAAATTTTAAAAAAAGGTAAAAGATTCATTGCTTATCGTGATGAGAATGATATAAATAACTCATTAATGAACAATCAAATTATGATTGGCGATGCATTAGGTAGTATTGGTATTGATTCAGAAAGGTTTGTAGGTAATACTATTTGTTTAACAAAATTAAACGACCATCTTTTAGATTATAAAAAAGATGGATATTTAACACCTAAAGAAGAATTAGTTAATTTTTCTTTAAAACGAATTAAAGAAGTTATTGAGATTGGTGATTTAACACCAATATCTGATTTATTAAATTCTGTTCCCATTAAATATTTAAAATCTTTTGTTGAATAATATATAGTTTTATATTAGGATATTAGTTAAAGTATTTGTATCTTTGTTATAACCAATAAAACTAAAATATTATGAAGAGCGAATTTAAAAAATTAAGAGATGAATTATTTGATGGTAATGTTTATGACAGTAAAGGTCATTGTAATTGGGATAAAGTTAATGAGTTATTAGATAACTTAGAAACTAAGATTGGCGAATCTTCAATTAGGACAAATTCTGTTATTAGTATTTCACGTGATATAACTAGTGCTATATCAAAGTACGTTGAAGATATTGATAATAATAAATCAATTAATATGACAGTTATTGATTATAATATAATCAATTCGGGGTCTAGTGATTTATTGATTATTAGTGATTGTAACAATAATACACCATTTTCTGAGAGTTGGAATGGTTTTAATAAAGAAGTTAAAATTTCAAACCCAGTGTTAACACCAATAGAAAATATGAAAGACTTAAAATCAACATTTGATAATTTAGTAGATACAATGCGTAAATGGGAAACATTCCAAGAGGGGGACGATGTGGATTTAGCATTAAAACAAATGTCTAAAAAAGTTGATGAAGTTAATGTGCGTTTTGAATGTATTGAATTATGTAATAAAGATTCTGAAAAAATCCTTAATAAATTTACAGATGGATTTCAAGATAATGATTTAAAAAGTCAAAGTTTAAATGTTAGTGATTTTGATATCTTACAAAGAACAATATACGATATTGGTATTGTTATAGATTTGGAAGATTCTGAGCCTATTGATAATGATTGGTATGGTTTGTTTAATAAACCAAAAGTAGAGCCAAAATCATTAGGAACTGATTTAGCACCTAAAGGGGTTGGTAAATCAATATCATTAACACCTATGGGTAAAGATATAATCAGAGATAGAAAGATTGAGATTATAGTTAATACTTTAATAGATATTGAGATTGAGGGGGTAACTATGGAAGATATTTTAGAACGTGTCGGAATGCGAGAACAAATGATAAAACAGTTAAGTAATAAACCGATAATATAATAATTAATAATAAACCATATAATGTATTGTTATATGGTTTATTATTTGTATCTTTGATGTAACCAATAAAACTATATATTATGGAAAATTTTAATCAATTAATAAAAGCGATAAATAATAAAAGACCTTTAGTTTGGAATGACCCTTGCCCAATCGAGGGTAATGATTATACCATAACTAAAATTGAAAATATCGAAAACTTATTAAAAGATTTTGATGAGAGCGAATGGGAGGATATTTATGATGATTTAATAATTCTAATTCAATATGGTGGTGGTAGTGAAGCCGAAATATTTTTAACTGAAATAGGTTTTAAATAATATCCTTTTATATATTGTCAATCCAACTTTAATTTGTATCTTTGATATGTCGGATAGACCGACTGTAAGGAGTAACCAATAAAACTATATATTATGAATACACCAGAAGAAATTGAGGGAGCAAAAAAATTATTACAAGACAATGGTTACCAAGTAGCTAATTTATGGAAGATTTGTGATGTTCAATCTAAGTTTAAATGTGATGATGATGAAGCTTTACATGTTTTAGAATCCGCATTAGTTAATGATGCTACTATGGAACAAATATGGTTTGCAATAGGTGTTCACGCAGAGGAAGATGGATTTGAACAAATAGAAGATTAAAACATAAAATAAACCATATAATGTATTGTTATATGGTTTATTATTTGTATCTTTACAGTAAGCAAATATTAATCAATTAAATTTTAAAGTTATGGGACAGTATTATAAAGCAATTATTTTAGATAATAACAATAAACCATTATTTAAGTTTTCCCCTTTAGAGAATGATGAGGGTTTTAAATTGATGGAACATTCGTGGATGAAGAATGAATTTGTTAATCGTGTAGAAAATCAATTAATGGATGAGCCAAAAAAATTAGTTTGGGGTGGCGATTATGCTGATACTGAAAATTATAAATCTTTATCTAAAGATGTGGTAAAAACTATTCTTAAATTAGATTCTGATTTAGATAAAGACGAGATTAAAAAAGAAGGTATTAATTTATATACATTATCTGAAATAATAGATGAAACTATATTTAACACTGGCTCATTTAAAAAAGGTAAATATTTAATTAATTTCGATAAAAAAGAATTTGTAAATAAAACTAAAGTACCAAAGGATAGTCATGGTTTGAGAATACACCCTTTACCATTATTAACGTGTGAGGGTAACGGCAGAGGTGGTGGAGATTATAGAGGGGAAACTAAAGATTTAGTAGGTAGATGGAGTAGAGATACTATAGGTTCATCTACGCATAAAACTAATGTACCTAAAGGGTTCAAAGAAATAATTTTTGATTTAGTAGAAAACTAAAAATATAATAAACCATATAATGTATTGTTATATGGTTTATTATTTGTATCTTTACAGTAAGCAATTAAATACACTAAAAAAAACGTTATGAGAGTAGAATTGATTGAAAGAGAAATTGAATTGGCTGAGTTTGAGGGTACTACATTTGATATATATTTAAACATAGAATCTTTTAATATTTGGGCAAAAGGTAACATTAATGGTGTACCAAGTGAGATACAATATAGGGTGAGAAGGTTTATGGAGGATGAATTCAAGGATAGTAGTAAGAATTCTAAAGCTAATATTGATTGGCTAATTAAGAATTATAGACACGAATATTTAAAGAGTAGGTTAGGACGATATACAGAAGCAGACGAAGTGAGTATAGGTGATATTTTTATGTATGGTCATTTTGATAAGATTGGTGGTGTAATAAGCCACACCAAAAAATAAGTAATATTATTTACAAAGTAAAATTAGGAATATCAATATAAGTTTTGTATCTTTACAGTAAGCAAATATCAATTAAATTTTAAAGTTATGAGTAAAATTAAAAAAGATTTCAAAGAAATGGTTGTAAAAAATGTCATTTCAGATTTAGGTAGGGAAATTAAAAAAGATTTTGATGTCCATATTGAAATGACGTTAGAACATACGACAAGCTTTAATTACAAATCAGATGGACTTTTAGAAAGAACTTTACAAGTTAGAGAGTATGAAGGTGAATATACTATCTCACACGGAACGCATTCACCAAGTGATGTTAAAAGTGATTTATACCAATTAATTATTTGTGGTAGAATAGCAGACAGATTTTTAATAGAAAACAAATAAAGACAATTACATCAAGACTTTGGTAATTCTTTGGGGCGGTGTTCTTATTAAATAAAAACGTATCGAATAAGGTACGTTTTTTTTTTGTTTATAGTATTAAAAATTATGGGACGTGTCGGAGTCTACTCTTCTAACATTTTCATATCAGCACGTCTTAGTGACACTATAAAGATAAACATAATGTTTGGATATAACTAATTTTTATTTATTTTTTATTGTTACTTATAGTCTACACGATTATATAAATAAATAGTTTATCTTTGATATGTCATAAGACAAACAATTTAATATTAGATAATATGAAAATTTTAAAAAGAACTCAATCAAGTGAAGTAACAACAAAAAGAACTATTGATTTTGATATAGAAATTAACAATATAGTATATAGTAGAGTTGAAACGGTTGAACTTTATTTACCTCGTATTGGTAGTGAAATAGATTTACCAAAACATAAAATTTTTTGGCGTGAATACATTGATGTCAATATAGTTAAGGAACTTTCTAAAAAAGATATTATTAAATTAGGTTTAGAAATAGCATTTAATTCATATAGTTTACAGTATAATATTTTAGAATATTAATAATTTAAAAATAAACCATATAATGTATTGTTATATGGTTTATTTTTTGTATCTTTGATGTAACCAATAAAACTATTATATTATGAGTGCTGAAAAAAACGTTAAAATTGCTGAATACATTGGAATGCAAATGACCAAGATAGGGTGGTATGATGCTGAGGAAATTATAGTATTACCTAATGAGTGTGATAATACCTTTGATGATTTATTATTTGAATGTGATTGGAATTGGTTATTATCCGTTGTTTCCTTATTAAATGAATCATTTGATGAGAATAATTTAGATTTTGAATCTTTGAGATGTACGATACAAGATGCAACAATTACTAATGATTTACGTCTTGCTTATAATGGAGTATTTAATTTCATTGATAAAAATGAGTTACCAACCGAAGAATAAAAGAAAAATAAACCATATAATGTATTGTTATATGGTTTATTATTTGTATCTTTGTTATAACCAATAAAAATATAGACATTATGAAATTATATACTATTTACCCAAAAGAGATTATAACAGATTTTAATGAATGGATGAAATATATTTCATCTAACAATGATTCAAGTTTAAACATAATCAGAAAATAATATAAAATAACTCATCATTTATTTGGTGGGTTATTTTTTTGTTGTATATTTGTTATAATAAATAAAGATATTATGGGAACGATTGAAATAAAAGCTATACAGTATACTAAAAATTCATACGAAGTTGAAATCAAATTTGAATTTAATGGATTTGTTTCTATTAGGGAATTTGTAGTTCACGTTGAAAATAATAATTATATTATTGATGGAGATATTCCAACAGAATTTGAAAAGAAAATGATTAAAAATAAAATCATATTTAATTAGGATATTCAATAAAGGTTTTGTATCTTTGTTACAACCAATAAAACAATATATTATGTTAGTAGTCTTAAAAGAAAATAAAGAATTACTTTTAGAAACGGATTTATTCAAACCACATCACCATTATAGATGTTTACCATTAACAGAAAATGGTATTACTGAATATATGGTTTATGGTATTGTATTTGACCAACAAGGTTTTGATAAATACTTTGAGTTATCTAACAAGCGTCTTTTAAGAGATTTTAAGAGTATTGGACTATTAAAAGATAATGGTAAGCCACTTTCTAAAAAAGCGTTCTTAGAACAAGCTTATATAACTAAATATGCTAGTAGGACTAGAGTTAGGGATTATGGATTTAATTTTTATGTTTATCCTAGTGAATGTATGTATAGGTTTTCAAGTCTTTATAGTGGAACAAAAGTAGGTCAATTAAAAGATGTGTATGAATATTATTTAGAAATTCTTAACAATAATTTAAATAGTTTAGATTCTGGATTAGTTCAATTTGGTAACTGTGGTATTCCTTTGACTAACACTTCATTAAGAATAGAATATTAAATTATAAAATAATCCATATAATGTATTGTTATATGGATTATTATTTGTATCTTTACAATATAAACCAATAAATAAAATAAGTTATGGTATTTAGAACAATCGCAATTGAATTTAATTCAGATGAAGAGGGAATAATCGTTACAAACGCAACAGATGAAGAGATTCAAACCTTAATGACTAAATTTGAGGGTAGGGAAGATTTTATTGATGATTCATATTCTAGTGATGATTTTTTTAATTTCTTAGATGAAGAGGGTATTCATTTCACACAATTATCATGTGCTGAAACCACACTTTATTTTGATAGAAGTAAACAGAAGTAAACATAAATAATTATAAAATAATCCGATAGATATTAGGTTTATCGGATTATTATTCTTATCTTTGTTACACACAAAAACACTAGAAATTATGGCAATTTATTCAGAAGACGAAGACCCAAACGTACAACAATGTGAAAAGGAAAACATTATAGAGGCAATTAGAAAGATTATCGAACAACACGGAGATTTTTCAATAGCAGACTTAGATGGCGAAAGTAGTCCACTTATCAACTCAATGGGTAAAGATAATGTTCAATTAGCAGAACGTTTTTACTTAAATTCTATTGATGTTATTACTTATGTACACGAAACAGAAGTAAGTGATGATAGTATTAGTTACAGAGATTTAGATGTTGATGTCTTGGAAGAAATCCTTACATTAGCACAAAACTTTGAAGCTGATAGCTTACAAACAGAAAAAAGAATAGAGGATTAGTATTTGTTTAACGGTAGGAAAGGGAAAAGATTATATATTTTTTCCCTTTTTTATTTGGTAGTTACTAGGATTATTCGTATATTTGTAAAGAACAATTAAAAACACTAAACACTATGGCAAAGTTAGAAACACAATCAGTAGCAGATATTGTAAGAGATAAAGCACAAGAACTTTATAATGAAGTGGGTGCAAGTGCTGTATATGAGTATGCAAATCTACTAGGTAGTAAGTATAGCATCTGTAAGCCTTGCGAAGCTGAAACACCAACATTAGGTTATGATTGTAACGAATGTTTAATTTGTGGAGAAGAAAAACAATAATAAATTTGGTATTGTCGAATTATTATCTTATATTTGTATCACACAAAAACACTACGTTATGAGATTTACAGCAACAAAATTATTCAGCTTAGGAGTTATCGGAGATATAGCTTTTGTATTCAACACAAAGAGCAGACGTAAAGGAAAACGTATCCTAGTATCTGATTGTATAACTCACGATAGAACAATAATGACTATTGATGATGATACAAAAAAGATGTTAAACAAAGAGATGAAAGAAAAAAAATCTGATTTATTAACAGATGGTCACAGATTCTATACACTTTGTACTGAGGGTATTGTACAAATAAGTCATCCACAATTTTTAAAAGAACAAGAATTACACAACGAATTATATGGATAATTTTAAATATTATTGTATATAAATTAGGAATATCAATAAATAATTCGTATCTTTATAGTAACCAATAAAACTATATATTATGGTACTATTAAAATATAAACAACGAGAATCTAAACCAAATATATTTGTTACAAGGTTTGGTATAAAAGAAGCCATTTTACAACTAGGAACTATTGACTACGACCAAGAAGAAATAGTTAAAGAGTCTGAAGTTGATAGAAGGATTAATGAATTGAAATCTTTTAGAAATAGAAATTATCATTCATTTACAGTAAATTATAATATCAGATAATTAGGAATATCAATAAATAATTCTTATCTTTACTGTGTCGAAGACCGACTGAAAGGAGTAACCAATAAAATATAAACGTTATGTCAAATAAAAAATTAACAATGGTAGTTACAATTGAGTTTAACGATTCAGTTAATAACGATAAAAAAGTTGCACAAAATGTTTGTGATGCAATTGAATATTATGCTAATACTCACGGTATAGCACCCGAAGAATCTGAAGCGTTTACGAAGTCTATCAACATTTCAAACGGCAACATTTTTAATATTAATAAAGTCTTATAAATTAAGAATTAAATATTAAAATAATTATGAGAAATAAATTTGGAAATGTAGAGATTGAAGAAGTTAATAATATAACTTATATAACAGTTGAAAATAGAGAGTTCAAAATTAGTACTGAAAGGGTACGTGAATTGATTGAATACCACCGTTATCTAAATGGTACGGCTCAAGAACAAAGTGAAGAAGAAACTATTAGAGAAGAGTTTGAAGAAGATGTTTTTAACTTTCTAAATGAATACAATAATGTTTCAAATGAACGTAAAAATGACGTTATGAATTACTTAGCAGTAAACAGTAATATAAGCAGTAAGCTTTCAAATATGTAATAATTGTTTCTATAATAGATGAGAAATAAACCTAATCTATTATAGATTGTTTTTCATTAAAAAAAAAGTAAAATAAATATTGTTAATTAAAAATAAATACTTATATTTACAGAAAGAAACAAAGTAATATTAAAATAATTAGGATATTCAATAAAGGTTTTGTATCTTTGTTATGAACCAATAAAACATATAGTTATGAAAAAGATTGCAGACATTTTACAAACAAGAGATTTTGAGAGTAGTTCAGTAAAAACTCAAGAATTTAAAGATTTTGTTAAAGAATTCAAAAAAGAATTCAAAAAAGAAATCAAGAGTATTGATGGTAAGGATATAACATTTAGTGTTGGTCATTTTACAATTACTGGGTTCTTTGATATGAATGGTCAACTTTACTACTTTTCGTTATGTGATGTTAGAGGTATGTGTTTTTCACATAGTATTAATTTATTATATAGAACGGCTGAACATAGGGAAGATTGGACGGGTGGAAGTAATCAATTCGCTAAAATTGAAAATGGAATGGGTAAAAAAATGTTTAACTTAATACACTAAAATAATGGTAAATTATAAAAGAAATTCAATAGAGTCAATTTGTATTAGAAAAATTGAAACGGGTATTAGAAGTATTAAATTTGGGACCAAGAAACGTGAAGAATTAGAGTTAAGTAGTTTTTTCGTCAGATTACAACCATTAAATCCATCAATGTATGATGAGTTGGTGGCCAAATATAAAAATGTTGAAGTTCAAGAATTATTTTAAAATAAATTAAAAAAGGTTTGGATAATCGGAATATTATCCTTACCTTTACAATGTAACCAATTAGTGAAGATAACAATACACTATTACACAACTACAAAAATACTATATCTTCATAACGTATAGTTTAATTGGTTAGAAGAGGGGAGCAGAAGTGTTTCCCTTTTTGTGTTTATTAATTTTGGGGTGTATATACGTGTTGGAGTCTAGTCTTCTAAAGGTATCTCAACTTCAGCACGTCTTAGTGACACTTCAAAGATAAGCATTTTATTTCGGTCTACCTAATTTTAAACCATTTATTTTTATTTATTATTTTACTTGCATATTCAATAAAGAATCCTTATATTTGTTACAACCAATAAAACTAAAATATTATGAATTCAAGAGATTTATTAGAGAAACAGATAGTAATGGATGCACAACATAGTGATGATACAACAGTACTTGCTGAGTTGTTAACATTTTTAAGTGATGAGCAAATTAATAGTGCCTTATCGGATGATAACCAAAACCATATCAAGACTAAATATATTGAAGATATAGCATATGTAATTCTCAACACACAAGGTACGTTAGTTCAAGAAGAGGGTTTTAAACAAGTACTCGTATACCATATGACTACAAGAGAATTTAGTGTTGATGGTGACGTTGTTTTATATATTGGTGCTGAATCTTTATTCTGTGAGAGTGGTGGAGAATATCCATTGAATGAACTTTCAATTGAAGAGGTAAAAGAAGTATACGATTATTTCGTATAAAAATTAGGATAATCAATAAAGAATCCTTATATTTGATGTAACCAATAAAACAATACTATGGAAGTTTCAAACTTAAAAGAGTTTATTATGTTTAATGCCTATGCTACGGGTAATAGTTATGTTAGTGCCTTATTCGATGAAAGTAAGATACTTACTAATACAATTTCAGATGCCTTAGTGTATGCTAGACAGATGGTAACATCATTTAGTATGGAGAGAACGGGTAGTACGTGTAAATGGGATTATTATACAAGTAATACATATTCTGCGTTTAGAGAAATGTTAGAGTATTCAGACCTTGACTATTTACAAAGAATATTAGATGAATTTGGTAAATGTGAATACCATGTTAATAATTGTTTTATATTAACTATAAATGCAGATTATTCAGTTAGTATTAAAGTATATGCTTTTATTAATATTTCAGCAACTTCAATTGGTTGGATGGATGAGGAGCAAGGTAAATTAATGATTGCACGAAAGATAAGTTTTCTAAAAAAACCTTAAAATAATTTAGGAATAACGGAATTAAATACTTATATTTGGTGTAACCAATAAAACTAAAATATTATGGCAAAGCAAATTATATTATCAGAAGTAACATTAAGAAAGAGTTTATCTAGTAGAGGTGGTGGAGTTGAGATTGACCTTACAAGGTTTGGATTTAAAGGACAAAAAATGTCAGCATATCAAAACTATTTAGGTGGTGGTATGTTAGGTAAAATTTGTGCTAATGATACTATAAGAAGTCAATCAAATTATGAATTGACAGATAAACAAGAAACTAAGTTAGATAAAATAGCAGAACGTTTAAAAGCATACTTTCACGAACTTACCAACCCCGAAGATGATGAGTGCGAAAGTCAAAGTTATGAGGAAAATCAGAAGCTACCAAGTAGTGCATATTAAATTAGGATATTCAATATAAGTTTTGTATCTTTACAGTGTCGGATAGACCGACTAAAAGGAGTAACCAATAAAACTAAAATATTATGGCTAAGAAAACTTGGAAGTTAGGTGAAGTTTGTAGAGGTGGTGTTATTACCATTGAGATTAAAGGAACTATTGTTTCTATAATTGGTAAAGAATGGGATATGAGCAAAGGTACGTCTAGAGGTTCAAATCAAAGCAATGCTAAGGAATGGACACGTATTGATGTTGATTCTAGTTTATCTAGTTCAAATAGACAAATGACAACATTTTTATTAGACCTTACAACGTCTTATCATTGTGATAAATTAATGGAGTGGGTAAGCCTAAAAATAAAAAGAGTAATTCATACTTAATATATTAGGAATATCAATATAAGATTTGTATCTTTGTTACACACATTAAACACTGGGAATTATGAAAGTTATTGAAGGAATTAACATACACAACTTAGAAGTTGTGGTTAAAGGAAAAAATTTAAAAAGACACGATGTAAATTTAGGTGCGTTGACACTATCAGTTGATGGAAGAGAATTTATGTTAGATGTTGTACAATCGTATAGTGATGATATTGATGATGGAGAAATTTTTGATGAAGATGTTACGATTAGAATTAGTTGTGATATTGAATCAGATGAAGAAACTTTTGATGAATGTCCATATGATTTAACTAAGGATGACCTATTGGATTGTGAACACAATGATTTAGTACGTACACTATTCGTGGATGGGGATAGTACAGAATTTGATGTTGAATCAATCATATTACATTTTGATGATTGTGAAGGTCAAGATTATCAAATAAAAATAAATGAAGAGAATTAATTAGGAATAACGGAATAAGTTTTGTATCTTTACAGTAAGTAAGCAATTAATCAATTAAAAAATATAGTTATGGTAAGATTATTATTAGGTGAGTTCACTTTTTTAGATGAACAAAATGATGGTGAATATAAAGCTATTATACACAGAATTGATAAAGTAATTAACTGTGAGAATGAAGACAAAGCATCAGAACTAGGTGATGAAATGCTAGATGAATTTGAAAGTTATTTAGTACCTACTAGTTACAATGGTAAAATTGATATGTCTGAATTAGAACCAATGAGTAAATATTTTGCTGAAAGCAGTTATGACTTTGAGGATAAAGATAAAGAACATAAAGAACATATTGTTATATTTTCTGTTATTGGAGATGATGAAAGTACTGAAACAGTAGCAACTATTGAGGGTATAGAAAACCTACAAGCAATAAAAGATTTATTAAAATATATTACAAAAAATTAGGATTATCAATAAATAATCATTACCTTTATAGTAACCAATAAAACTAGTATATTATGAATGTAGATTTTAAAATTACAACTTGGGAAAGAGTTGAGATTAATGAAGAACTAGAAAAAAAAGTATTAGCTGAACTTCAAAAAGGTAAAATAAAATCAGCAAATGATTTGATTGAATTTATGGGTGAAGGTAGCAGTGAAATTATTGATGAAACTAGTGACCAAATGTCATTGACTGATAATAAAGGTCAAAGAACTATTGATTTTTTGGATGATAGTGGTGAGTCAGTATATTCAAATGAAGAAAGTATTTAAAAAATTAAGTCCTCATAACGCTTAATGTTTGATGTGGTTAAAGGGAATACAGAAATGTATTCCTTTTTTTGTTTAAAATAATTAGGATATTCAATATAAGTTTTGTATCTTTGATGTAACCAATAAAACTAAAATATTATGAAAAGATTAGTAATAAACGGATATGAAGCAAATTTCTTTTTTAATGAAGAAATTGCAAATTGTAAAATAGCTATTTGGATTAATGATAATTTAGATTCATTTAATTTGAATGCCAAACATAATTGTGAGGTATCACTTGTATTATTTAATAAAATACTTATTAGGGGTAATGAAGACCGAATGGAAATTGATGTTAAATATGTTGAAAGTTTATTGTAATAAATTAGGATAGTCAATATAAGTTCTGTATCTTTACAGTGTCGGATAGACCGACTAAAAGGAGTAACCAATAAAACTATATTATTATGGAAAAGGAAAAACACTTAGTTACGATAGAATTTAGGTATAAGAGTACTCCCAAATCTGAGCACGATTCTGGTCACAATAAAAAAACGATAACTATAGGTGTCTATGATGAGTTTGATAAAGCTTGTTTAAATGGTAATAAAGTTTTAGAGGTTCTCGAAAGTAAGTTTAATCTTCACCAATTTCCTAATGGACGTAAAGCTACTAAAGAAAGATTTAGTAAAAATGGTGGGGCTTTTGGTGGGAAAAATAGTTTAATAACAAATTTAGCATATTTAAAAACACCTTTTCAGTTTTTTATTAAGATAGAAACACTAAAATATTCTGATATTAACGATACTATTGATGTGCTTCTTATTTTGAAAAAAGAATATGATGAATATGAAAACGAAGAATTATAAATATATTTGATTTAAAATAATTATACTTTTATATTAGGATATTCAATATAAGTTTTGTATCTTTATAGTAACCAATAAAACATAAAGTTATGAGAGATTTATTTGAATTTCACGAAGAGTGGTCAACGGAATTATCAACAGTAATGAGTAAATGGGAAGATGATGAACTTGACTATATTAAATGTGATGGTATTATATCTGATTTAAGAAAAATTGGTTATAATTGTGATTATGGTTTTGATGGTTCACCATTTGATTTAGTTCAATTATCATTAGAAGAAATCATTGAATTAAATAAGGAAACTTTATCTAAAATTGAATATTTCATTGATTGGGTAAATGATGGTAATGTTTTGATGTTAACACACAATATATTTTCAACACAAGATTCTCAATTTGCTAACAAGTTAAAAGGATTAGATAATTTAATCAATTATTTTAACACAGAATTTGCATAATCAATTTAATTTAACTATATTTGTTATATGAGAAATTTAGAACTTATTACGGAAACAGTAGAAGGATACGAAGTTAAAGAATTACGATATAAGAAAATGGATAATATACTAGTAGGTCTAGTCAAATGTCCTATATGTGGTAGGGAAAACTTTAATGATGGTTTTGTTAGTGGACAATGGAGAACGAATGGTTCACCGATTAACTCAATCGATAGAAGAGCAGATTTAAAACTAAAAATAGAAAGCCGTGCAAATCATTCAATTTAAATATCAAAACGAAATAATTGCTCAACAGTCAGCTGATTTATCAATTGATAAAGTTATGGAACTTAAAAATTCACTAGCTAAGATATTTCAATGTGAATCTGAAGATATTGAAACAATTAATATTGACAAATGGGGTGAAGGAATTGAACCATCAACTTATTATTCTCAATTCGATGTATCTGATAAAGGTATATTTAAATGGAATAGTTCATACGGTGATGATGAACTTATATGTAAAGTATCCTCAAATGTTGATGAATCTAGTGACGAATTTTTAGATGCAATTATGGGTGTTAATGTTGAAAACTTTATCGAAAAACATTTGGTATTATCATTTTAATTTAATATATTTGTAGTATGGAATTAGTCTTTATTAAACAAGGAACAGAAAAATGGGAAGAGATATGGAATTGGTTAGAACAAAACCCAATCAATGAAGGTATTGATAATCCTAGAGTAGCAACTCACACAAACGAGTCTTGGCAGTATATGGGAAGCTATCTACAAAAGGGTAAAGCAGTTTCTGAATTTAGACATAGAAACCATCCTAAGACACTTAAAAGAGTTTCACTTAGCTATGGTCATTCAGTTGAAGATGATGACCTACAGAAGTCTGTTAAGATTAAATAGATATACACATTTGTGTACATGGTCGATGGATGTGCTCTAGGTGAGGTGGTGAAAGGTGGTGAAAGGTGGTGAGAGGTGTTATTATTTGAGGTGGTGTAAATATAATGTAATAAGAACTAACAAAGGGGATATAAAAATATATCCCCAATATAATATAAGATAATAGGATTATTTAATTCCTACTATCTTTTTAAGTTCAACTTTGATTCGTCTAGCAGTTTCACCACGATAAGACCCAGCATTAGATAGGAAGTAAAGGACAATAGATTTACCGTCATCATTACCAACATTATCAGTAATGTTATACATTCTTAACATCTCATTTAAATATGGTTTAGCATAAGGTGAAACTTTAGTACCCCAATCATTTTTAATCTCAATTGCGATTTCGCTAATTTTTCTGTTTTCCATAATATATAATTTAATTGTGAGTTACAAAGATAAGGATTATTTATTGATATACCTAATGAAATGAAAAATAAAAATAATTAATAAAATGTTTGGATAATAGGAATATTATCCTTACATTTACACTATAGAAATTAAGACATTTAGACATTTAGTTGTGTAGCGAAAAATCCTTAAATTATCAAGGATTTAAAGTGGGAGTTGTGACCCACTTTTTTTATGAAACATATTTAATAACATATAGACGTGTCGGAGTCTAGTCTTCTAATACAATCGTATCAGCACGTCCTATCGACACTTCAAAGATAAACATTCTTTATTGATATTCCTAATTAAATCACAATTAAAATAAAATAAAAATAAATCATTTATTTCATTGTGGAACGGAATAAAATTTGTATCTTCGTTATAACCAATAAAACTAAAATATTATGAAGCAATTAAAATTAGAAGCCAAAAAAAGAGATTTGATAAAAAAGTTAAACCTTAATGCACCAAAAGGATTTGAGGTTGTTGTTCTATCAATAAATGAATCAATATTTGGTACTATGGTTAGTACACAATTAATCTGTAAAAACTAAAATATTATGAAGAATATATCTACCATTCAAAATGAAAAGTTTATTAATACTTTAAATAAGAAACTAATCAAATTAGGTGCTGTTGATAACACTTCTGAGATGGCTTATAACTATCCATTGATGATTGATACAAAAGCTGGGTTACTAAACCTTAAAATTGATTTAGATAATACAGCAATGTTTACATTGTATGCTAGATTTGAATCATTGGATAGAGCAAAAGAACAAAATATTTTACCATCGAATAAACATAACCCAAAATGGAATTTACATATAGTGCAAAATTGTAATAAAGCAATTGAAGAAATAATATTAGATTTGTCTGAAATAATTTAAACTAAAATTAGGATAGTCGAAAGATTATCCTTATATTTGTTCCACACATTAAACACTACATATTATGTCAAAATATTTAATTCAATACACATACAGTTGTACCAACGCATTCTTTAAATACCTTAAAGAGCATAACATAGAAAACCTTATTAAGTCACTTAAAGAAGTTGAAAAACACGCTATGGGTGAAGATGATGGTGAAAATGCCTCACTATGGTTTAAGTTTGGTGAAGATGATAATTTAGTTAGTACCATTAAATCAATTAAAATAGATTTAGAACTTCCCAAAGAACATTCAAATAGAAAGTTATTAATTGAAAAAATGGAATCAATAATTGGATTGAATCCTTCAGATGAACTAAGGGTGTATTACTCTTAGATATAAACAAAAAAAAGTATACATAAACCCAGAGATATTATGGAATTAATGATTTTAATTGCCCCTATTGGTTCGATAGATAGAGCAGATTTTGAAAATATAGAGAATGAAAAGTTTTATAGTAAAGTTGCTATTAGGAAAGAATTTAAAAAAAACTCTAATATTAATATTATGTCATTAAGTAATTTTATTAGATTATGTAATGATACAGATGATGATACACCAAAAAAGTATAAGCTAGATATTAATGATAATTGGATAGGTTATGTTAGACTTTACGATGATTACGATATGTAATCATCTAAACAAAAAAAAAGTGTAGCTACCATTAAGATAACTACACTTTTGTGTACATTAAGCGATTAAATCTTGGATGTACTCGTTAAATTTGCCAAACCTATTTTTAGTTCGATAATGTTAACTAACTCATGATATAATTCACTTTTCTCATCACTTGTAAGAGGTGTACGATTATTGTAATGATGACAATTACAATAAACTAAACTATTAGCAATTTCATCACTAACATTTTCAATATTGTATTGTTCTTCGTCACCCTCATCATTATCACAATTATCATTTAACACTTCAACCCAATCTTTTATGTACTCATTAAACTTACCTAGTTGCTCATCAATTTTCATTGAGTTAATTAGAAGCAATTTAGCAAATCCTTCTTTGTCTAACTTTCTGTAACTCGTTAAAGTTCTGTTTTCTAAAATTCCGTAAATCATAACATTTATATTTAATTGGTGAAAATTTATTTTAACTATCCAATACGTCAAAGAACTAATATACCTCATTTGGTACACAACAAATATACAAATTTTTTATTGATAAACGTAATAAAAAAAGCAATTATTTAATTAACAATTTTTTGTTAATAACTTTTAAAAATTTATGTAATTTGTATCAAAATTATTCGTACCTTTGCAAATTATTTCATTTAGGTTATAGGCGTGTTGGAGTCTAGGTTTCCGATTTTTAATCGTAACGTCTTATCGACACTGCAATATACGAATAATAATTCAATAAACAATACAATACTTATCAACATAATTTTGTTAATAACCTTTATCAAAATATCTCACTTTTTGTATTGTGGAACGGAATAAAAACCGTATCTTTGGTAACAGAAACACATACACAAACAAACTAAAAAAAAAACAGTTATGAAAAGTTTTATCAGAGTAACGGAGAAAGAATTAGCTAACATTTTATTCAATACTACGATTATTGAAGGAATGCCAATGTTCGCAAGCGTATTGCAAGGAACAGAACCAAAGTTAACGACTAAAAATCGTGTAACAAAAGAACCAAGAACTTTTGATAAAGTAGTTAAACTTTCTAAAGTTGGGATATTGTTAAATACAGACTATACAAAAGCTGTAACTAACCAACTTAAAAAAGAAGATAAATCCGAAGGAGATTATATAAAGGGTAAAAATACTATGGTTTTGGAGTTCGGAGATAAAAATCAATTTATCGGTTTATATGGAGATAGATTTGTTATTCAATACCGACCAAATGACAATATAAAACCTAAAAGTAAATTTATTATGGATGGTAAAATTACAAGTAAAAGCAAATTAGTTGACTTTTTACCAAAAGAAACAGTCAAAGCTGAAAATCAAGGTACTGATAGAGAAATTTTTTGGAGAAAACTATACCTTTCTAATGTTAGAAAATTAACATTAAATGGCGTAACATATAAACTAATACATTAAAAAATAAGATACCCGAAAGGGTATTTTTTTGTGCCTTGTTTCTTATTTAGAATGAATATAAATAACAAATAAATTAGGAATTGTAATAAAACAAATATTGTTAATAACTTATTATAGTGTTCATAACTTTATTTGTATATCTAGTTGTTTTTACATAGGCTCGATATAAGACACGTAACGAACTATCACCATAGGTCAACAGATTATATGTAGAGCCAAAGATAGTTCAGCACACCCCCTCCCATGTACCCCTCCCTCCGTTACCGCCCCCCGTTCAGACCCCCCCGTTGCCCCAATACATGGGGTATGATGATATTCACGAAATTTTTTCCAGAATTTTTTTACCTTTTATTTTTAGACCCCCCCCCTATTTCCAAAATTTTTTTTTAGAATTTTTTACCATTTTAAATTTAGGCCCTATAATTCAGCCCTTATAATTCAGCCCTTATAATTCAGCCCTTATAATTCAGCCCTTATAATGCAGCCCTTATAATGCAGCCCTTATATACTCCCTTATAATGCAGTCCTATAATTAGAATTTTTTTTACAATTTTTTTTACAATTTTAATGTATTTATAATAAAGATAAAAAAAATGAATCGTGAAGGTTTATTGGGTAAAAATATGCGATAGAATAAGAATAATAATTTTTGGTATATATTGTTTTATAAATAATTGGTTTGTACCTTTGTCTACATTAATTATAAAGAGATGGAAGTTAAGGAATATGATTTACGTTTAATAGTAAATAAAAAAATTAATTTAAGTGTTGGGGTCCCAGTTAGTTTAACGGATTCATCACCCAGTGAAGTTGGTGACATTTATTATATTGAAAAGGTTATACATGAGCCTACTGGTTTTACGTTCCTTGTTAATGACGTATGGTATTACGGTGGTGATTTATATCCACTTGAACCTATATTGACATCTATTGATGATATCATTTGCGTTGAGGATAAGATATTTTACAATGGTTTGGTTGAGACGGTAGTTGGTTTATTTGAGATTGGTGATAATTGGATAATAAATTGTGCTAGTGGTCTTGAGATTATAGATGGTATTATTTTTAAGGTTGTTTCGATTGGTGAGTTTGGTTGGTTATATAATGAGGGCCCTATTCACGATAACAATTATAATTTTGGTGATGGTAGATATTTGGAAGAATATTTGGGAACGTGTTTATTACGTTTTATTGATAATAACTGTAAGGTTAGTGTTGTTGTTACTGAGGTTTGTTTAAATTTTGGTGGTATTCATTTGAACAATGATTGTGAGTGTAGTGGTGGTTTTGGATTTTTACCTTTATTGCACAAGGGCAAGGTTATTATTGACATTTATGGATTGTTGAAAAGTATTTAATATATTATTTGTAGAATTGGTTTATTATATATACCTTTGTTTTTAAAATATATATAATATGACCAAAAAAATAAAACCGTCCTCTGACGAGGGTGTTGTGACTATAATTAGTACTGAAGAGAATGAAATTAAGGATAGGGTTATTAAGATATATGAGAAAGACCCTAGAAAAGCTAAGATAATTTTCGATAATGAATGTGGTCATAATTTGATAACCTTTACTAGACTGTTTGTTCAGTATGAGAATGGTGATTTTAGAATTCCTTATGTAAAGCATAGTTTTGGTATTTCAAAGAATGCTATAAGATATACATCCACTAGCAATGAAACTTGTATGATATATAAGAAAGCTACCAATAGTTTTTATTATAAACATAGGGGTGGTATTAGGTCTTTGACTTATCATCAATTTAGAAATTCTTTTGGTTCTGATGTAGGTTGTGAAATTTACAATGACATATTAATTAAATTTTCTTGGATACGTACTGTTGGTGAGTGTGGTTATTTACGTAATCTTTCATTCACTTTAATAATGCGAAAGAAGTTATTTAGTTTAAAGTCTTTGTATGCTCACGTATTTGATTGTCCATTTCCAATTTCTAAAATGATTGTAAAGAATAGTGGTACTTATAGTGAAGATTACATTTCTATTATAAGATGGTGGAAGAATAATAAACATGGTTTGGATAATATTGAGAATCTTAGTAGGGAAATGTTAAAAAATGGATTATTCAAGGATACTCTTAGATTTGCCAATACTTTAGGTTTAAAATTAAATTGTTCTTGGAGTTCAAAACGATTAAGATTGGAACACGATAATTTTAGTAAAATTATAACTAACACTATATTAGAATATGAAGAAGTTAGGGATTTAAATGTTTTTAAATTATATTCAGATTTTGAAAGTTTTAGTGGTTTTCAATTATTTAAGACCACTCATGATTTAATTGGTGAGGGTTTATCTATGAAACATTGTGTTGCAACGTATGGTGCTAGTGTTGATAGTGGTTCATGTGGTATATTCAAAGCATATGGTTGTACTTTACAATTAGGTTTTTACGAACCTATAAAAACCACTAAATCATCTAGTAATGTTGGTAAAAGTATTCATATTAGGCAGTATATGGGTTTTAATAATAGTAACCCACCAGTTTCTTCTTTGGTTAAGGTTCAAGCTATTATTGATGAGTTCAATTTGAATCTTGATTCAGAACATTATGATAAACTTTTGAGTAGTCATGTAATTAACAATTCTAAAAATATAAATCGTCATAATTATAATGATATAGCTGATTTACCATTTTAAATAATAATGGACCCTATATAGGGTCCATTTTATTATTATCCTCTTTTCATTCTAAGTTTTTCACGTTTTGCAAGACGTTCGGCATCCATTCTAGCTTTTCTTTCGGCACCACTTTCTTTATCTGGAGATGTAAGTGTTCTTTGAGGTGCTTTTGGTATTTCACCAGTCTTAAGAAATTCTTGAAATTCTGTATCTGTAGCATGTCTACCTATTTTCATTTCGAAATCTTTAAGTGATTTATGTTTCGCAAGTTTAGGGTCAGCAGACATTGCTTTTGCTGACAAGTCTTCTGCATCACCAGTTGATGTGTAACCATCATAATCTGGTGAATTCATTTGTATGAAGTCTAACATTTCTTGACCATAGTTAATTAGTGTTTTAATTGCGGCATCGGATGCTGGTGAACTTGGTATTGGGAGTCCAAAATTAATTGTAGATTTACCATTATCCAAGACCACACCTTGTGGTAATTCCATTGAGAATTGGTGTTCATTTGTTTTGGAACCCAATCCAAATCTAGTTTTTGCTTCACCACTATTATTTTGTCTATCTTCTGGGTGTTGAATACCAGCATTGGCGTTAACCTCAAATGTTTTATAGAAAGCACTTTGACTTCTACCACCTAGAGAATTACCTTTAACATCTCTTTGGTTTTGGTTTATTCTTTTTATTTTAATATTTCCGTGCATATTAACTACAGCTTCACCAACCCATTCACCTTCTGAGACATCTCTAAAGTATGGGTCATCACCGTATAGTTCATTTGCTTTCATTATTTTGAATAGTGTTGAGTAGTAATCACTTTTAGATGAGTAATTTTTAGCTTCTGTAAGTTTATTTAACTCTTCTCTTAATTTATGTTTATAATATTCTTTCATAATTCCTTTTTTAATCATTAATGTATTACCACCTTGGTTTAGTATTGATTTAAAACCAAAGGACTCATACCATTTAACAAGTTTATCTAGTGGTAATGCATCTTCACCTAGTATTGGTGATGCGTTTAAATAAATATTCTTGAAACCCATAGAAGTACATTTTTCAATTGTTTTATTCATTATTACTCTACCTACACCAGCTTTTCTATAGTATTCATCAGTAACTTCCACCCATTCTATAATCATTGTTGGTTCATCACCAAATATTTCTTCTATTTGGTCTTCAGTAAAATCTCCTTCAAAATCTGAGAATGGGTCAAATAATATTGTAAAAAATGATTTTCCAATTATATCACCTTCATATGTTGCTTCGATTGTATATTCATCTTCAAATTCTTCTTTGAATGAAATAGAAATATTATTTGAAACTTCACCTTCATTAAGTGAATCACCTACTGACATCATTTTATCGTATGCTTTGGCTTTGTAACTATCTAGTATATCCATGAATGGTGTTCTTCTAAGTACTTTGAATACTAAATTCTCCAGAGAAAACTCACCACCTTTTTCAAGACCACCAGTTCTATAATTTTTAATTTTATCTTTTAGTGATGTAACTTTATCAATAACTGATTGATATTGGTCATCTTTATAATCTTGTTTTATGCTTCTAAGTTTGGCGATAAATTTATCAGCTTTATCTTTTACGATATTTTTATTTACTTTAAAATTTTCTCTTACTGGTTTAAGTACCCATTTATTATTTTTAATAGAGTATACTGCTGATGCTACTAATTTGGCTTTAATATCTTGAGCATATAATTCTACTGGAAAGTCATACATTTTAATATCATGTTCTTGATTCCAAATTGTTTTGTGAGCATAAAAAAAATTTTCTTTAAATTCCTTATCACCTTTAACTTCGGTAAAATCTAATACGATATGTAAATCCACATCTGAAAATTTTGACCAATTATAATTTGCTAATGAACCAGTAAATATAATATCTTTCATTTTAACTTCTTTTGGAAGGTTTAGTGATTTAAAAAAATCGTTAGCAATTGTGATTAATTTTCCTCTAACAACTGGTTTAAGTTTATCTTCATCCCATATGTCTTGGTTTAGAGTATCTTTTATTTCGAAGCTATCGATAACATCAGAAGGTATTTTAACCTCTTTTTTTACATTGTCTTGAATACTATTGGCGATATCATCTATTTCATCAATTGATTGGACTGATGGTACTGAATAGTTTTCTATAATTGTTTTCTTCAGAAGAAATTTCATATGATTATTTTTATATAAATATTTGACATAATGGATAAATTACGTATATTTGCTTAAAAGTGAAATTATATGGTTAATAATTATAAAATAAATAAAACAAACTATTGTGGTGTTTGTCCAGAATGTAATGAATCTTGGGATTCTGATAAGGTTATAGACGGTGAGAAAATATCTAGATTGTTATTTATTGAAGTGTCTGACGGTGAATCATTCAATAATGGTTCAAACGGTTTTAACCAATGCCCAAAGTGTCAAATATCTTGGGATATTGATACTGGGGTTAGGAGTGATTTATATAAAGTTATGTTAAATGAAGATTCAGCTATGAAAGATTTTTTGGTAAAACTACTTGAAAAGAATATAAAAATCTAACTTTTTTTAGGTGGTCTTTTTTTAGTTGCAGTTTTTGTAGTACCTTTTAATGCGTTAGCTATTTTAGCTCTTGGGTGAATTTTCTTTGGAGCTCCAGCAACTGCTTTCTTCTTTTTTTTCTTTTTATACTTTTTAACTTCAAATATCCTATCTCTAACATTTTTTAAAGTTATCTCGTAAGGGGCTTTTTCTAGCAATGTTATGTCTAGTTCCCACTTATGTTTAGAACGCTCTTTATGGACCTCAAATGATGCTATAATGTGGTCATCTATCTGTTTCTGTGTCCATTTATTTACTTTAATCATTTGTGTATAACAAATTTGCTCTCTACCCATTGCCATTGCACGGCCAATATGTTTGGTTAGGTGACAGTTTGGACATAAAGATATTAGACCTATAAGTTTTTGAACATGGTTTACATCATCATATTCCCAAATTTCATGACATTCAACATTATGTTTATATCCTTGGTTCTTACCAGATTCTTTACATATTTCACATTTATTATCTGCTTTGGTATACGATATTTTTCTAATCTTATCCCATTCAGATGGTTTAACTGTTGTTCTAACATTTGAATAGTGACAAGTTTTAGGTATTAATTCTACTAGTAATTGTTTTTTAGATTTCATAAACTTTAAAGTGTTCTTTATATAACTTCTTATTAATTAAATATCCATGAGTATTGGAACCTTTATCACCACCGTTGGTTATTATTTTAAAATAATTATCATCATCATTTAGTAATGTTTTTAAATCTGAGGTTTTAATGAACCAAATCTCACCTAAATGTTTAAAATAAGTTACAAACCAGTCAGCAATTGATGTTTCAACACCAGATGGTTTATTTCTACATTTAAATTCAACAAACATATTTCCAGTATCTTTGGATGGTGTACATAGAACATCTGTTTTAATTTCGTATGAAACTTCAGAACCATTTTTGTTCATAATTAAATCATATTTATTATCATTGTTCGCTGAAACAAATTTTAATCCTTTACTAATTAGATATTCCTTTATAATATCTTCACCTTCATTACCTAAAACCAAATCTGGTCTAAAACTATAATTCGCCATATATTTTTTTTATTAAATCTAAATAACATTAATAATAAAGTCAATTATATTTGGAAATTATAAATAAGTTTTATACCTTTGAGTTAATTAAATATATAAATTATGAAAAAGTTATTAATATATCTAGTATTATCGTTTAGTATTTTATCTTGTCAAAAAGAGTATCCATATCCTACAGATGATTATTCTGTTGCATACACTGACGATAAACAACAAAGAATAACTCATTGGGGTAAATTTTTAGTTGTTGATGCTGTTATGTATGTTGAGAACCATGAAACTGGTACTAAATATATGTTTAATCATTTTGATGATGTGAAGGTTATTTCTAGTATGAGATGGGGTGGTAGTTATTTTGATATTGAAAATATAAGTAAGAACGTAACTACTTGGTCTTTTTATCGTCCATTAAGTGAATATGATGATGGTGTGTTCGTTTTAAATGATGATGAGGATAAACATTATAGGTTTCATTTTAATGGGCCTTACAAGTCAATAATTGAGGACCCAATACATGGAATGGATGAACAATTGATGGGTGGTTCAGCTAGACCTTACAGTGGTAGTATATTAGACTATAAAAATAAGTTGGTTAGTGTTAGGATTCAAGAGTCTGAGGGTAGTATAGATGGGTATAATTGTAGGTATTGGACACAACTAACATTACAGAAAGTGGAGGAATGGTAATTAGGTTATGTTTAAGAATTCTTTTAAAATAGTTCTACTAAGATTTTCGTCAAAGCAGAACACTATTTTAAGAATTTGTTCAAATCTGTAGATTAGACTATTTAGGTTATTTTTATCATTTAAGAAATAAACTCCATCGTCTAAAATTATTGCTCTTTTGAAACGCATATTTTCTTTAACCCTTGATACTGGATAGTTTCTTTCAAGGAATTTAGTAATTAAATATCGTTCAAAATTTACCATTAAAATGATATTATATCACCCATATGGTTATCCCACTCATCTTGGATAATCTCTTCTTTTTCCCCTTCTTTCATAACATAAATATTTTATAATTATAAATATGTATAACAATCAATTAAAGCATGAAGATTCAATAAAATATGATAAGTATATTTACTTAACTATATGTGAATCTTTATTTAATAGTTTTAAAAATAGTTATTTTAATACTTTCCCAGCATTTTGTGTAAATTTATTTAACGCACTTTTAGATTCTAAAACTAAAAATATAGCTATTTCAGTTACTGTTGGTGATGTAATCGATAAATTAAAGTTAATATATTTTATTGACGATGAGACATCAATTAAATATCTTAGAAATTTTGTTGGGATGAATATTGAAGATATTGGACAATACCATAAAATATTGATTATAGATAATAATTTCTTTTTAAATTCAATAGATTGATTTAATTTTAAATAACCCTTTATTATATTCATTTCTTTTTGTATCTAAGAAGTGTATTACCATTGCTCTAACGATATGGTCTTCTATAAATGGTGAAACTATTTCAGATATAAAACCCACCATTTTATCAATACAACCTTTTTTAGATTTAAACTGTCCATGTTCACTGGTACTCAAATATATAGATATAATTGGGTGGTCGTTATTGAATTGTCTAACTAAAATTTTCCATATAATATTTGAGTCATTCATTGATGTTTATTTAAATTTATTTATATTTATAACTATAACAATTTAAAATAAAAAGAAAACAATGGCTTTAGAATTAACAAATGAAAATTTCGATACTGTTTTAATCGAAAAAAATTTAACGATGGTAGACTTTTGGGCACCATGGTGTGGACCATGTAAATTACTTTCACCAATAATCGATGATTTATATGAAGAGTATCTTGATAAAGATATTACTATTGGAAAGGTAAATGTTGATACTGATGGTGAATTAGCAACAAATCATGGAATTAAAAATATACCAAGCATATTATTTTTTAAGAATGGTGATATTATTGAAAAGATAGTTGGTAATAAAACAAAAGAAGAACTAAAAACGATAATAGATAATTTATTATCTTAATTAAAATGGGGTAATTTACTAGCCCTTTTTATCGTTATCATTATATTTATAGATATGAAAAAGAAATTAATTATTACAGAGACACAATATGGTAGAATAGAAAATTTACTTGTGGAATCTACGAAACATAGTAAGCTTGTAAAAGAGATAAAAGACTTTCTAGATGCTAATTATAGTCCTAGTGATAACTTTACACGCAAAGGTGGTGAATATTTCACTGAACCTATGTTTGAGGTAACTGTTGATGAAGAGTTAATATCACCTAAGAGCTTATATGAATACGTTAACTATAAGTTTGATACTGTTGGAGAGTCATTCATAAAACAAGTCATTAGAGACTGGGTAGATGGTAAGATTACAAATGATTATAAATTAAGTAAAAACGTATCAATAAATTAAAATGGATTTAAAATCTAAAATAAGTTTCGTATTAAGAGAACATTATGGTTCTTTCGAAACTAATTTGGAGATAGAATATGAATCTAAACTAATCAAAGAATTATTGGTTGGTGATATGAACAATAAAAAAGCTTGGGTAACTTACAATCAAGTCATTTTAGAATTAAAAAATAATATAAAAGATAACTTAAAAGTTAGTGAATTACAATATAGATTAACTGAAGATATTGACCCCAATAAAGTATGTATTAGCCTCATAGAAGAATTAGAAATACGTACCGATGAATTAAATCGTTTATACGATAAAATACGTAATCTTTAAAATAACATTAATTTAATATACTTGATAATCAGATAGTTATCATAAAAATATACTATACATATATCTTTAAATTATTTAATTTTAATTATATATTTTTAGTATTATTCATAAAATCTAGATATTTATAGTTAGATAACATTTAATTTAAATATAGCTAGATGGATACTAAAAATTTAATATTTAGAGCTGCTAAAGGTAATAGAACAACTTTGGATAAAGAATATAATAAACACATTAATGAGATTCTAAGAACCTATGATGATGAAGAAGAGGGTAGATGGGAGACATATAATATTGTGATTGAGACATTAACTGAAGATGTTGATATTGATTATATTGAAGAGTTAAAATATAGATTAACCGATGGTGAAGACCCATCAGAAATAATTTTAGATTTCATACAAAGAGAGAAGGATAATTTAAATGGTATTATTTGGTTTTTAAATAAAAGAATTGAGGAGTATGTTGAGGAAGATTATTTTAAACGATTTTTAGTTTAGATATTGATTTATACTTTTATTAATAGTATATTTGCGACATGAAGGATATAATTAAAGATAGAATAACATTTTTAGCTGAAAAATTTGACGTTTTTGAATGTGATGGTTCACTTGATGGAGTTACGGATAAAATGAATGAGTTACATGTAGATGGTTGTTTATCTGAGTTAATCGTTAGAGATGATAAAGTTTTAGGTATTGTATCTAAGATTGTAAATGAAAAAGGTAAATTATCTTTAAAGGTTAGTGTTTGTTCATTTATTTTTACTGATATGATAATAGCTGACCCTACAAATAATAAAATTTATGTTCAGTGGATGTTAAATTTATTCTCTCGTTTATGTAAAGACCCAGAAACAATATCAATAGCGATTCGTTTAGTATTGGAGGATTTACCTCAAGCTAATTCTTATTTAATTTTATTTGAAAGTAATAAGCGAAAGAAAAAATTTAAAAATTTATGTAAAGCTAGTTACGCTTTAAAACACGTTGAAGACCCTACTGATATTAATCAATATAAATCATTATCTCAATTATTTGATGTTGTTGACCCTTTTATTGAAAAGGAACCTTCAAGTTTAGAGAGAATTTTAAATAAATTTGTTGATTCTGGTGAGGCTGAAATTCCAGTAAAGGATAGAAAGTATACTTTATTTATACCTAAATCTGCCGATGCTAGTATTGCCTTTGATAAATTTGCTAACTGGTGTACGGCTAAGAATGGAAATGGAATGTTTAAAAGATATACTGAATATAGAACACCAAATGGTGATAAATCTAATATTTACATAATAATAAATAATTTATTTTTTGAGGGGAAGTCTGATGAGTTATATCAAGTACATTTTGAAAGTAATCAATTAAAAGATAGAAAAAATGGTAGTAATGTTAGTATATTTGAAAATGTTTTACTTGAGAGTGAAGGTATACATAATTATTTTTACGAAACATTAATGGTTAATGCAAAGGCTAATAAAACTGGTATTGAACAGAATCTTTATTTAGATTATTTAGTTAAATTTGGTTTTTCAGATAGCTTATTTGATATGATTGATGTTGAAACACCAACGATAAGATTTATGACTAGAGAGATTCCTAAATTACCAAACATAAGTAAATTTAAGAATTTGGACCAACTAATCATATGTTCGGCTAAGATGATTGTGATTCATGAATCAATTGGTGATTTAATTAATTTGGAGATGTTGGTTTTGAGTGATAATAGGATAAAACAAATACCAAAAGAGATTGGTAAACTGCAAAAACTTATATTTTTAAACCTTTCAGATAATCCAATTTTGGATTTTCCAGAAGAAATTAAATATTTAGATAAAAGCAATGGTGGTTCATTACTTAGGTTAGCCGTCAAAGAAGAACAAATAGGTGAGAAAAATTATAAAAGATTAAAAGAACTGTTACCAGAAACACAATTTTAATAAAAATAATAAAGGCTCCTAATTAGGGGCCTTTTTTAATATAACAAGTTTTTAATATAAAATATAAATGATTTGGAAAAGAAAAGAAAAAAGAATTGATAGTACTTTAGAGGAGTATTTAGAAAATATATTTGATGAAGAATTAAATAAAGGATATAAACTAAAAGTGTGTGTAGGTACAGATTCACAAAAAGTTAGTAAATTTACATATAAGTTTGCAACTGTAATCCTTATTACAACAACACAAGATTTGGGTGGTGTACTTGTTGGTCGTGGTGGTTTGATAATTTCTTCAACTTATTTTAACACATTCAAGCAAACAGATAAAGAATTGGTTAATGAGAGAATGGTTTATGAAGTAAGTAAATCCATAGAGGTTGCGTATGATATAGCACCACTATTAGATTTATATGAATTACCATTGGAGATTCATGCTGATATAAATAAAGACCCAGCCCATGAGTCAAATAAAGCTCTACAACAAGCTGTTGGTTATATTTTAGGTATGGGTTACACATTTAAAATTAAACCAGATGCTTATGCTGCATCAACTATTGCAGATAAAAAATGTTAAATATTGTTATTTTAATTAATTATTAGTATATTTACAATAAAAGAAAATTATGAGTAAATTTGGGTTACAAACAAAAGATGGTGAGAATATCACATTGACTAATGCTAATTCATTGGAAGAAGCACAAGAGAAATTTGCGGTTAGAAAACAACTAACAATTGAACAATTGTTGGATATTTTCAATGTTGAAGAGATTGAAGAAATATAAAAAGTAATTTATTTTAACTATTTGTAAACTTTTAATGTATTTATCTATATTTATATATAGAAATAAAATTTTATTTAAAACATTAAAAATATGTCAAACACTAAACAAGTTGCTAAAAAGAAAGTTACAAAAAGAATTGGTATTAAAGAATCCGAGTTAGTTGATTTAATCGATAACATTGTTACTGAAGCAGTAGCTGTAAAAAAACAAGAGTGGATTAACGAAAATAAAAAAACTGAAGCTGGTAAAACAGCTATATTAGAAGGTAAAATTAATTCTTTAGAGGCTAAATTTAAAGAATTAACTGAAGGTAAAAAATAATAACTTTAAAATATTAATGACTAGTGGACTTTAGGTCTCCTAGTCATTTTATTTTTATAACTTCTCGTATTAATAATATATTTATAATAAAGTTTTACATTATGAATAAAGTTATTGAAAAATTAGAAAGAGAAGAAACACCTTTAATTTCATCCGTAGATAGAGACGAATTTATTACAGCTAGTGAAAAGGCGTTTGATTGTATCTTTGATGGAACTTCAAAATTTTACCCTTGGAAACTACCTCAGAATATACCAACTAAATTTGGTATTGGTGTAATAGTTGGTTCTTCTGGAAGTGGTAAATCAACAATGTTAAATCATTTTGGTTCTGAGGAAAAATTAGTATGGGAACCTAACAAATCAATAGTATCACATTTCGATAATCCAGATGAAGCAATAAACAAATTAGGTTCTGTTGGATTGAATTCAGTACCGTCTTGGTATAAACCGTATGATGTACTTTCTAATGGTGAAAAATTCAGAGCTGATTTAGCTCGTAGAATCAAATCAAATAGTGTAATAGATGAGTTTACCTCAGTAGTTGATAGAAATGTTGCTAAGGCCGCCTCTGTATCAATGTCGAGGCATGTTCGAAAGAATAATCTAGAGAACATAGTGATATCTACTTGTCATAGCGATATTGTTGATTGGCTTGAACCAGATTGGGTTTTGAATACGGATACGGGTGAACTGCTAGACGGTTTTTTTTTGTCCGACCACAAATCAATATCAAAATATATCGCACAAAAAATGATAGTTGGGGAACTTTTAAAGACCATCACTATCTAAGTGGTACAATCAGTAAAGCTTCAAGGTGTTACGTTGCTGTTTGGGAGGGACAAGTAATTGGTTTCTGTGCTACAATGACAATGCCAAGTGGTTCACTTAAGAACGCATGGAGAGGTCATAGAGTAGTTATTCTACCAGATTTCCAAGGATTAGGAATTGGTGTTAGATTTATCGATGCTATAGGGCAAATACATTTGGATGAGGGTCATAGATTCTTTTCAAGAACAGCACATCCTAGAATGGGTATGTACATGCAAAATTCACCATCATGGAGACCAACTAGTAAGAATAGAAAATTGAGAACTGATGTAACACATGAGAACTTATTTAAAAATCACTACGTTGATAATAAGAGGGTTTGTTTTAGTTACGAATACTTAGGTAATGTAGATTAACCACCTACATTACCATTGGTCGTTTGTATATCACCACGTTTTGATTGACCCATATATTCAAGTTTACAATCTTTTATAGTATAATCCTTACCAGTTAATCTTGCTTTTTCAGCAGCTTCTAATTGGTCTTCTTCAGCTTCCATTTCTGCTGGTGATAATTGATGGTTTTCTAATTCAAACCATGAACCTCTAGCCTCTTTTGGTTTATATGGTGTTAATATAACATCCTCGTAACCAGCTGGGTTTGGTTTTGTTTCTGGTTCAACAATATTTTCAATAGCATATGAAAATTTATAAACATGTGGATTTGATTTTTGACAAGACACAACACCAGCAATAACAGAACAACCTACAATTATTTTAGCTACAGCTGTTTTGTAGTCTTTTATTTTATCATTAAGACCTTCTCCCATAGATAAATCTATTTCTTTATTATTGATATAAACTTCAGCATTGTTTGGGTCAACATTAAGTCTTTCCATTTCTGCTTGAATTTGTTGTCTTACATTTTGTTGGTTAGAATTAATTGCTTCCCTTAAAATATTTTTAATTTTAGTTTTAGATTCAGATATTTTTTTCATATTTATTTGTATATTTCTGGGTGTTGTTTTCCCCATTTTCTTATTATTATTCCAGCAATAGAATTAGCTTCATTTTCAATTGGACTACCATCTGAACCATCTTTCATAGCATCGACTAGTCTTCCTTCTAGATTTTGTTTGTGATGTACTAATTCATGAGCAATTGAACGACATACATCTATAATTGCTCTATTCTTAGAGTATACTTTAATA
>Ga0306898_1000112_pt1 | contig 35234 bp, 32 predicted proteins | sample AntRauMFilla1564_FD_190424 | JGI IMG/M metagenome (GOLD analysis project Ga0306898, IMG submission 190424) | Saline lake microbial communities from Rauer Islands, Antarctica - Metagenome Filla 1 #564 (v2) (version 2) | ecosystem: Environmental > Aquatic > Non-marine Saline and Alkaline > Saline ...
GATCAAGCGGTAGAAAATCATCCGCTAATGGGTTTACGTGAGCCTCGGTATAGACAAGGTTCGCCACAGACTGAATGCGCTCGATGATTCCCCAGTGCTTGGGGTAGATTGCAACAAACTCGCCGATGGACATTTGGCTGGAGGTTGATTTGGTGTCTTTGAGCAATGCAACAACATCGCTTGCGATACCGACCGGGTGCTCTGTTCCAAGGCCCTTATCTTTGCCTCGGAAACCTCGGCGCGGCTCCTGGTTATTTCTCGAGTAAAACCAAAAGCGCGAGGTTTGACCGGGAATCTTGAAGTCGAATTTATCTACCCAGCCGTATTGGTTTGCAATTATTGAGCCGAGCTGTGCCAAAGACATTGTGGGGTTGAGCTGGGTGCGATCAAAACAAACCAGTAGCGACTCCATGTCAGCGTCAATCGAAGAATCGGTTTCGACCAAAACCGAGTCGACAATCTGACGAACTTCGGTTGAGCGCTCGCCAGCTAGCTGGTGAAGCTCCATGGCTGGTAGCGAAGTCTTAGTGCCTCTGATTTCACCGGTCAATCTAAACTCATGCGCCCAAGCTATGACCTCGGTGAGCAGCTCTGAAAGCTCGGGGCCAGAAGGATAGGGCTCGGTGGTGAAAGACTTCTTTTGCGAAAAATACAGTTTGGCTCGCTCTAATAAACTACAAATCCTCGCCCACTGAGCCGAATCGGAGCTTAGGTTCTGATTTAGAACATTAGCAAGCGGAAGTTCACGAAGTGCCACCCATGCATCCATCACCTGCGGGTGACGAATTACGTATGGCACCATGCCCAAACCCGTTGCGTTACCTAGACCCAAGAATCTTCGCCATTGCCTATCCAAAGCCACGGCGTTCTCTGATATTCCCTTAGCGCAATGTTCGGCTAGGTCTGCGGAGAATTCCCTAATCAGCCAAGCCGCCAGCATCTGGGCGCGATAAGGAGTGCTCAAAGGATTGCTAGTTTCGATTCCCTCAAAATCACGAAGCCCCCACTTGCCATTGCCGTAAAAGGCGGTGCTGCGCAAAATATATGCCGCGTCACTAACCGCATGCGGCTCTGGTTGCAGGCCTTTGGCTAGTCGCTCCGCAACATAGTTGAAAAACCTTTGGCTGCGGTTTGCTCTTGCCCAAATCAGAGTTCTTTCATCGGCGCGTCCGTCTTCCTGACGAGTGACGTGACTGCGCAGAATTTCAAGGCGCTCGGGGCTAACCTCCCCTTCAACAAGAGCCGAAGTAACATCCCAGTCCTGAGCTATAACTCGGTCCGAACGCATCTCTTCGTCGATTACCTGCGAAAAAACTACGAGTTCCACGATGTGGCCAGCGAGCTCGACCCTGATGATTGCATGGCCGCGGCCCTTACTATCAAGTTCCCAAACTCTCTTGGAAATCTTCCAACCCTCGTGCGAGGCGTGTCGCACTAGAGCTCTGGAAAAACTATGTCTGGTTTGTCTTGCGGTTCCTAATTCGTGAGAATCCATCGCTATGTCAGCACCGCGAGCGATGCTTCTAAGCGATGCAATCTTTGTTGAAGTAGTTACGCTCATGGCTGCCTCCTAGGAGCAACTCGACGGTAAACGCTCTTGGTGAGGGTGAAAAACTCGGCAACACTCTCCGCGTTTTGCTCTCGGGGCCCCGGGAAAGTGGAGCCTTTTAAACCGCCAAAAGGAACATGCAGTTCGGAGCCGGTGTTTGGTGCGTTGATCTTTATTAGCCCCGCTATTAGCCCGGTGGTAGCAATCTGAATATCGGCGTCGCTCGCCGAAAAAATTGAGGCCGTGAGACCAAATTCGGTAGCATTGGCCATTTCGATTGCCTCTGCAAGATTTGCCACGTTCATAACCGTGGTGACCGGGCCAAAGACCTCTTCTTTAGAAGTGCGAAGCGACATGTCCCCCTCGATAACTGTTGGTGCCACATAGAATCCCGGGCCGGCCGGAAGCTTCGCCTGAGCGATAATTTTTCCACCTTGAGAAATGGCTTCCGCCACTGCGCTCTCTATTTCGGCTTTCGCTCCGGCGGATATAACCGGTCCGGTGGTCACGCCAGCTAGTGCTCCCGGTCCCACCACTAGGGCCTCGACCTGAACCTTCAGGGCTGCGACAAAACTTTCGTGAGCGTCACCGACTGTAATGATCCTTCTGGTAGCGGTACACTTTTGACCCGAACCAGACATGGCGCCAATTGTTAGCTGCTGAGCTGCAAATGCCGGGTCAACATCGGGCATGACGATTGCTGCATTGTGGCCTCCAAGTTCAAGCTGAACTTTTACGCCCCGGGCTGTAGCGGCTTGCGCGATAATCTGCCCGACCGGAACCGAGCCGGTGAAAGAAAGTGCTCCAACATGCGGGCTATCGACCATTTTTGAAGCAACCCGGCCCGATGCCAAAATCAAATTAAACACTCCGGCTGGAACCCCGGCATCGTGGAACACCTTTGCGAACCCATAGCTGATTGCCGGTATGTCACTGGCCGGCTTCCAAACTACCGAGTTGCCCCAAAGAAGTGCTGGTGCGATTTTCCAAGAAGGAATTTGGGTTGGAAAGTTCCAGGGTGTGATTACCCCGATGACACCGATAGCCGATCTAATTTGCTCAATGTGTTCGCCGGGGAAAGATGATGGGTAGGTTTTGCCGATTGGGTTTCTAGAACTTGCCGCATGATAGCGAATGGTCTCAACTGAGCCGTCAATTTCCCCGAGTGCCTCCGGCAGAGTCTTGCCCTGCTCAAGGGTCATTAGCTCACCGAGTTCTAAACGACGCTGATTCATTAGCTCAGCTACTTCACGAAGGATTGTTCCGCGCTTGATTATCCCAAGTGCTTCCCAGCCGGCCTGGGCTGATAAGGCTGCGAGCACCGCTTTATCGACGTCTTCTTCGCTACATTGCGGAAAACTCGCTATTACTTCACTGGGGTTTGCGGGGTTTACGCTTTCCAGCATCTGACCGCGACCCTCAAGCCACTCGCCACCAATTAGGTTCATTGGAGTCGTATAGGGGTTGAAACTCGTTGACTTCAAGAAGGTCCTTTCACTGCATCGTGATTTGATTCAAGTTACCTCAAAATGATTGTTTATAACTAGGTCAATATACAAATGTTATTCATAAGTCATTATGATAAATATTGTGAACATTAATTCGCTCTACGCTTTTGTGGAAGTGGCTGAACAGGGTCACTTCGGCAGGGCTGCGCAAAAGTTAGGGATGACCCAATCGGGTCTTTCCCAGATGATAAAAAAACTTGAGCAAACAAGCGGTGCGAAGCTAATCGCCCGAACAACTAGAACAGTCTCCCTCACCGAAGTTGGCGAGATGTTTTTGGAGCATGCTCGTGAGCTAATTTTAGCCCACATGCTTTTTGATCAAAGGGTGAGTAGCGAAATTCATGGTGACGCCGGCACTGTTCGGCTGGGCTTTGTTGCCTCGGCCGCGCTCAGCATCCTGCCAAACATCACCGCCGAGCTGCACTCGCGAGCGCCTGGGATAAGGCTTTCGCTAACAGAGCTAACTTCCGAGGAACAGATTCCGCGTCTGCGTGCCGGCGACATCGATGTCGGGTTACTGAGAGAAATCAGTCAGTCGCCGGGTCTCGAACTTAGCTTGCTTTTGACAGAGCCCCTGCTGCTTGCGGTTCACAACACCCACCCACTTGCGTCCCGCAAGAGGGTGAAGCTCGAATTAGTGAAATTCGAAGGGTTCATCATGTTTCCAAGAACTAAGGTCTCCTACCTGCATGATCACATTTACCAGCTCTGCAGCTCGGCCGGTTTCACCCCCGAAATTATTGAGCAGGCAGTGCAGTTTGCAACAATCCTCGGGCTGGTCTCAAGCAATGCTGGCATTGCGATTGTTCCAAAGAGCCTGACCGCAATTCAGCTACCAAATGTGAAATTTTTAGAAATTGACCATAAAGAGGCATTTTCGCGGGTGTATTTGGCAAGAAGAAATCAGGAGAAATCCTCCCCAGCCGCCCAAAAGCTCGTGGAGATAACGACTAACTTCGCAATCAACATGCAGGCCTAGCCAAACGGGAATTATGTTTTGCGTGGGTCTCTAGAAACAAGAAAACCACCCTCCTCTTAGGCAAGGAAAATGGTTTTTCGAGCGGAGACGAGAGGATTTGAACCTCCGAGGGGCTTTAACACCCCTACCTCATTAGCAGTGAGGCGCACTCGACCGGGCTATGCGACGTCTCCAAGTACTTGGGCAGTTTATCGCCATAAAGCACAGATGCGAAACCCCCACTAATTTCTTCAATCTGGAGGTTTAGGCTGGCGCCATGAACCAAACCAAAGTAGCCATCATTGGTGCCGGCTGGCGCGCCGATTTCTACCTTCACCTGGCGCTTTTAATGCCAGCCGAATTTGAGGTTGTCGGCTGGGTGGTTCGAGATCAAGCAAAGGCCAAAGCATCTCCGGTCAAGACCTACACCAGCGTTAGTGAACTCTTAGTTCATGAGAAACCTGACTATGCAATTAGCGCCGTGACCTGGCTATCTAACCCAGATGTTTTGGCTTTGTTGGTTGAGGCTGGGATTCCGGTTCTGTCTGAAACTCCACCTGCCGGCGATGCTGATGCCCTAAGAAAACTTTGGTCGGCCGTTGGTGCGAAAAATTTAGTTCAGGTCGCAGAGCAATACATGCGACTCCCGATGCATGCCGCTCGGCTAGCTGTGACTCGGCAGGGTGTGATTGGGCAGGTGAGCTCGGTGCAGGTCTCCTCCACCCACGGCTATCACGCCGTTGCGATAATGAGGAGTTTTTTGGAAGCTGGCTTTGGTGAAACCAAAGTCAATGCCTCGAGTTTCAAAGCACCACTGGTTGACCCTCTGACTCGAGGTGGTTGGAATCAAGATCTTGAGCCGAAAATTGCAAGCACTGTCTTGGCAACCATTGATTTTGGAGAAGGCAAATCTGGTCTCTTTGACTTCACCGATAACCAATGGCACAACCAGCTCAGACATCGAAGACTTGTGGTGCGGGGGAGCTTGGGTGAGATTGTTGATAACGACTGCATCAGGCTTATTCAGATAAGGGCAATAACCAAATCTCAATTCACCCGCTACCAACTTGGTCACGATCTAAACCTCGATGGCCACGACACCGAACACATTTCTTTTGATGGCAAAGCTGTCTATAACAATCCCTTTGTTGGTCATCGGTTGATGGATGAGGAGATTGCTATCGCGAGCCTGATGCTTGAGATGTCTGATTGGGTCAAAGGCTCAGGTCCTGCACCCTATCCACTGGCACAAGCTTCCCAAGACCACCTGATTTCAATGGCGATTGATGACTCTTTAGCAAAGGGAGTGCCGGTCACTACAAGCACCGAGGCTTGGACCTAAAGACCCCAAGGTGGCTCGAGAACTAATAAGGGTTCTACTTAGAGCAGCTCTTAACGGAGGCGTTTGTGCCCTGCACCCAATCGGGCAAAGCTTCTTCGGTTGGGGTTGCAGTTGGCTCAGTTGTGCCGGAGTCTTGGGTGGCGGTCGCCTGTGGTTTTGGAAGTGCATCAGGTTCCTCCGCCACTACTGCCCCGGTGCCAACATTTGCCTTAGTCAACAAAAGCGGCTCGTCATTAGCAATCTTGTCGAATAGCAATTGCGCTCGGTCTTCGATAAGAGCCACCCGGCCGGCAAAGTCACCAGTCATGTCCCTAACCGGGAGTTTCAGGAATGTGATCTTGTCGAGGTCAACATCGTTGACCTCTCTGGCCATGCCTAAAATCACGTTGAGTCTGGTGAGGGAGTTTGAAAGAGTCATGTTCTCTAGGGCTGCGGTGCCGATGCGAAGCATTGAGAATGGGTTAGTGAGTGCCCCATCGTCTTTGAGCTTTCTCACCAAAGAGGTCAAAAATACCTGCTGGTTTGAAATGCGAGACAGATCAGAGCCGTCTCCAACCCCGTGCCTGGTTCTCAAAAATGCTAGCGCCTCAGCACCGATTAGGTTGTGCTCGCCGGCTTCTAGTTTGAGGTTGGTGTATTTGTCATTGATTGGCTCTGCCACACAAACATCAACTCCGCCTACCGCTTCGCTCATTGCGATAACGCCCTTGAAGTCAATCATCGCAAGATAGGGGATGGTAACTCCGGTTAGCGCCTGCACAGTCAGCAATGTGCAGGCGGGTCCGCCGCGATTCATAGTCGCATTGATCTGATAGAGGTCTTTTGGCCCAAAGGCCTCGCCGCCATCGGGGTTCGGGCAACCGGGAACCGGGACCATTAGGTCTCTTGGGAAACTTAGTGCGACCGCATTTTTTCTGTCCTCAGAAACGTGCAGCAGGATTATCACATCGGCGAGGTCATTGCCCACCGGACCGTATTCGGTAGTGCCCTGGTCAGCTCTTGTGTCAGAACCAATTAGAAGCACGTTTATTGGGCCATTGATCTCGGCGGGGGTGGGCAATTCGAAGGTGCTGCCGTCGGTGGCGTAGACATCAATCCCACTGGCAGAAAGGGTAGAGGTGAGATACCAGTAACCGCCAGCACCGACTGCTACAACCAAACCCACGACACTCAGCATGGAAATTAGGGTTATTTTGAGCCAACCCCTGCGCTTCGGGCGCTTAGTCGGGGTGGCAAATTGATACTGCGGATCACTCACCTGTAAAGTCTAGAGACATATGGCTGGGTAAGGGCCATGAGAATTGTGGCGAGCCGACTTGCACTTTGGTTATCTAGATAAAGACTAGAAAACCCGGACCCAGGTCTGGGTTTTCTAGCTTAAAACTCTTCATTTTTGGCGGAGGCCGTGGGATTCGAACCCACGAAACATTTCTGTTCACTGGTTTTCAAGACCAGCTCCATCGGCCGCTCGGACAGGCCTCCGAGAGAAAGTTTAGCGATTAATCTAGAAACTGTAAGCCCTCTAGGGCAGATAGGACCTCGGCCACCCCATCTTGTTCAACCGCTGCGGTGATAGCGGTGGCAGCCATTTGGACCTCCTCGGGAGCCTGGCCCATGGCGTAGGCGTAGCCACCCATTGCCTTGGCCCATAAGAACATCTCGATGTCGTTTCTGCCATCACCCATCACCAAGATGCGCTCGCCCGGAACATCGAACTTTTGGCGCAGTTGCTCTAGGCCGTGGCCCTTGTCGATGCCCTTTGGGGCTATGTCCAGCCAAGCGGTGTAGCCAATGGCATAGGAGACCGAGTGCAAGCCGATTTTGTCCATCAACTCGACAAAATCATCAACATTATGATCCGGCGAAAGCACTACCACCCGAGAAACCGGGTGGTGCAGGAGCTGCTCCAACGGTGTCTCGTAGTTTTGATCGCCAAGGGCATATGTAGGAAAGGCCTTGTGGAAGCGATAGCTGCCGTCAATATCTTCAACTGCAAAGTGGGCGTTGGGTAACTTGTCAATAAGTTGGGTCAGCACTTCTGCAGGATCGAAGGTTTTGACATCAAATAGCTCGTAACCCTTGGGGTTAGAGCTATCAAGCTTGATGGTAACCGCTCCGTTGGAGCAGATAGCAAAACCGGTATCAATACCGAGTTCTCGGATAACCGGATAGGCGTTGGCAGCAGCCCTGCCGGTTGACACCACGACATGGTGGCCAAGTTCGCGCATTCTTCTGACCTCGGATAAAACCCTTGGAGATAGGTAGCCGTCGTCGTGTACCAGGGTGCCATCAATGTCCAGGCCAATCAGCCAACGCTTCGGTTCAGTCACTATTTTGCCTTCGGGGTGATGCGCTCAACGCCGCCAAGATAAGGGCGAAGGGCTTTGGGGATGATTACCGAGCCATCTTGTTGCTGGTGGTTTTCCAAGATGGCAACCAGCCACCTGGTTGTTGCCAAGGTGCCATTCAAAGTTGCGGCAATTTGAGTCTTACCGTTTTTATCTCGGTAGCGGGTGTTTAGCCTGCGGGCCTGAAAAGTGGTGCAGTTTGAGGTTGAGGTGAGCTCCCTGAAATCCCCTTGAGTTGGAACCCAGGCTTCTATGTCGTATTTTCTGGCTGCCGAGGATCCAAGATCTCCCGCTGCAACATCGATTACTCGATACGGCAATGCGCACTTTTCTAGCATCTGCTCTTGCCAGGCCATTAGTTTTTGATGCTCTTTTTCGGCGTCTTCTGGTTTGCAATAGCTGAACATTTCAAGTTTATTGAACTGGTGCACGCGCAAAATACCCTTGGTGTCTTTGCCGTGGCTGCCAGCCTCTCTGCGATAGCAGGTTGACCAGCCGGCGTATCTTGCAGGAGTATCTAGGTCCTCCAAAATCTCATCGCTGTGATATCCAGCCAGGGCGACCTCACTGGTGCCGGTTAGATAAAGATCATCGGCTGGAAGGTAGTAAACCTCCGCTGAGTGTTCACCCAAAAAGCCGGTGCCCTGCATCACCTCGGGCTTGACCAAAGTTGGGGTAATCAACGCGGTGAAGCCCGCTTCTGAGGCTTGGTCCAAAGCCATTTGCATCATCGCTAGCTCTAAGCGAGCGCCGAGCCCTTTTAGAAAATAGAACCGTGAGCCGGATATCTTTGCACCCCGAGCTATGTCAATAATGTCTAAGGATTCTCCGAGCTGAGTGTGGTCTTTTGGTTCAAATGAAAATTCTGGCTTTTTGCCAACTTCTTTTAGAACCACAAAGTTATCCGCCCCACCTTCGGGAACACCCTCCATGACAACGTTCTCGATTTGAAACACGGTTTTTGTCAACTCTTCATCAGCGAGCTTGGCCTTAGCATCGGCCTCTTTCACATCGCTCGAGAGCTTTTGAGCTTGGGCGACTAGATTCACTTTTTCTTCTTTAGAAGCCTGCGCAACCAATTTTCCGTGAGCGTTTTGAGCTGCCCTTAGGGTTTCGAATTCTGCCAGCGCGGTGCGCTTAATCTGGTCTAGTTCAACGACCTTGGAAACCAAGGAAACCTCTTTGCCGCGGGCGCGCTGAGACGCAATAATTTGCTCTGGGTTTTCTCTAAAAAGGTTTAGGTCAATCACGGTACCAAGCCTACCCGCCGAAGAAGGCATAGGCTTTAGAGGTGCAAGAGCTAGCCGTCATCTTCAACCCGGAGAAAATCACCGAACTGAAGCTAAAACGCAGCCTGATAAAGGCCGGTCTGAAAAAACCCGTGTTCTTTCCAACCGATGCTGCCACCCACGGAAAAGGCACCACAGCCAGAGCCATTGCGGCCGGCCACAGAAAATTTGCAGTAGCCGGTGGCGATGGCACGCTTCGCGAAGTGGCCGAGGCAATTCTTGAATCGGGTCAGCCTTGCGAGCTAGGAATTCTGCCGATTGGCACGGGCAATGTTTTGGCCAGAAACCTAAAGCTTCCAATCAATAGCCTTGATGCTGCCGCCAGAAGAGTTGCGAGCTCCAGCCGGTATCCAGTGGATATCGGATTTGCAAGGGTTATGAAGCTTGATGGCACAATCTCCGAGTACTACTTCACCGGCATTGCGGGTCTCGGCCTCGATGCCAAGATCATGCAGCAAACCTCCCCCGAACGTAAGCGCAAGATCGGTTGGTTTGCTTATGTGGAGGGCGGGTTCCTATCGCTGCCCTTGAAGTTTGAGAAATTCGATGTGACCGTGGATGAGCAAGAGCAAAGAACCCTAAAGAGCTATTCGTTTTTGGTGGGAAATGCCGGTTGGCTCCCGGGCCAAATCTCAATGATGCCCGATGCCACTTTGGATGATGGCCGGTTGGATATTGCGGCCATTGGACCCCGAGGCCTATGGAACTGGGTGGATTTACTGTCCCGAATCACTTGGCAGAACAAGGTGGTGAGACCGCTGGCTTTTGGGAGAAAGCTGCTTGATCTAACCCAGAATTTGAAAACCATTGAAAATCTTCACGGGGCTCGAATAAGGGTTCGCCCACACAACCCAGTTTCAATGCAGCTTGATGGTGACCCTATTGGTGAAGTTCTGGAGGTTGATTTTTGGGTGCTGCCAAAGGCGCTAATTCTTAGGGTTTAGCCCTTTAGCGAATTGAACCAAGCTTGAGCCGAGGTGTAGTCGTTATCGGCGTTATTTCCCAAATGAACAGACTCACTCTGGTCGGCCTTTTTATATGAACCCAAATAAATCACCTTCGGGCTAAAACGGTGCAGCCCCATCAGAGCCTCGGCTATTGCCTCATCTTCAATGTGGCCCTGAGCATCAAGATTAAAGCGATACCTACCAAAGTGGTCGCCGACCGGTCTTGATTCGATGCGAGAGAGATTAACTCCCCTAGCCGCGAACTGCTCCAAAAGCCCCAGGAGCCCTCCGGGTCGATCATCCGGCAGCTCAACAATCACGCTGGTTTTATCGGAGCCGGTTTTTGGGTTGGGCTTGGCCGATTTGCCAATTTCTATAAACCTGGTTTGGGCATTCTTATTATCACCAATGTCACTGGCCAAGGTCTCCAGCCCGTAGAGCTCGGCTGCAATGGCTGGGGCAATTGCAGCATCGGCATTATTTCCATCCCCAAGTGCCCTGGCCGCCGAAGCGGTTGAGCTGGCTGGAATGTGGCTATGGTCTGAAATGTTTTTAGCCAGCCAACTGCGGCACTGGGCGTAGGCCACCGGGTGAGTTAGCACGACCCTTATGTCTGCAAGCTTTTTACCTGGCGGTGCCAGAAGATTAAAGCTCACGGGCACGAGGTATTCACCGAATATTTGCACCCCCGGTGTTGTTGCCAGGGCATCTAGGGTTGCGCTCACGCCACCTTCAATCGAATTCTCAATAGGAACAACAGCCCGGTGGGCGTTTCCCAATAAAACAGCGTCCAGCGCCTCCACCACCGAAGCTACAGGCATGAGTTTGGCGTTTGCCGCGTTAGGCATTTGTCGAACTGCCATTTCAGTGAAGGTTCCGGCTGGACCCAGGTAGGCAATTATTTGCGGAGTAGACATAGCTCAAGATTAGGACAGCCAGGGTGGCTTATAGGTAATACCATGCTGTTATGGATAAAACCAAGCAATTCAAAGCCCTCAGGTTGGTTCTCAAGTTCGGGGGAGCCGTCTTTGGTCTAAGCGCCCTAGCGCTTTTAGCGGTTCCGAGGATGTTCACCGATTTACTCGGCTTGATTGGCACCGAAGAACTCGACTGGGCCATGCGAATGATTGGCATGATTCTGGTCGCGCTTTGCGGGCAGATGTTCTCGGTGTCGATATTCGGTAACGAGCGTGGAGTCCTGGTTTCGGCTTCCGTGATGCAGGTCGCAGCGTTTGGGTTGGCCATCATCGCACTTTTGATACCGGTGAACCCAAATCTATTTGTTCTTGGGTACGCAGCGCTCAGCTTTGGTTTTAGCTTCGTGTATACCTATTTGATAATTCAACTCAGAGTCACTAGGTGATTCATGATCGAGCGGGCCAACTAGCTAGAGAATCTGATCTGATCGATTCGGGGCAGCTTAGCTCTAGCTATTTTTCGATTAAACCCAATGCAGCACTTCTTGAACAAAAGGTTATTTTTGGCACCTCGGGCCACCGCGGCACATCACTCAATGGCTCATTCAATGAAAACCACATTCTGGCGATTACTCAGGCGGTGGTGGAGTATCGCGAAGCCCAGGGCATCGAAGGGCCTATATACATTGGCCGCGATACCCACGCTCTGAGTGAGCCAGCTCAGCTTTCGGTACTTGAAGTACTTGCCGGCAACGATGTTCTGGCGCTGATTGACTCTCATGATCGCTTCACTCCAACCCCCGCGGTTTCGGTGGCAATCATCGATCACAACAACCAAATTCCGAGAGGCTCTTCGGCCTTAGCCGACGGGCTTGTAATCACTCCGAGCCACAACCCGCCCCAAGATGGTGGCATCAAGTACAACCCCCCGCACGGTGGCCCAGCAGATTCTGCTGCCACCAACTGGATTGCTAATCGAGCTAATGAACTGCTGCTCACAAACCTTAGAGAAGTAAAAAGAGCCAAGCCGAACCCCAAACATTTTGATTTTAAAAACAACTACATTTCGCAATTAGATCAAGTGCTCAAGCTGCAAACCATCAAAAGCGCCGATATCAGAATCGGAGCCGATCCAATGGGTGGTGCATCGATTGATTATTGGGGTGAGATAGCTGAGCGATACGGTCTGAACCTCAAAGTTATTAACGACAAGATTGATCCTCAGTTTGGCTTTATGAGACTCGACTGGGATGGCAAAATTCGGATGGATTGCTCATCCAAGTTTGCGATGGCCTCGGTTATTGAAAATCGTACCAATTTTGATATTTCAATTGCAAACGATACTGATGCCGATCGGCATGGCATCGTGACTGCAGACTCGGGGTTGATGAACCCGAACCATTTTTTAGCAGTTTCGATTGACTATCTTTTTGGTGAGCGTGATGGCTGGGATACTGAAGCCGCGGTTGGCAAAACCATGGTTTCTTCTTCCATGATCGACAAGGTGGTCGCTTCGCTTGAGCGAAAACTTATTGAGGTGCCCGTGGGGTTTAAGTGGTTTGTGCCGGGTCTGATAAATGGCAGCCTTGGTTTTGGCGGAGAAGAGTCGGCGGGCGCTTCTTTTCTGCGGCTAAATGGGCAAGCTTGGTCAACCGATAAAGACGGCATCATCATGGCATTATTAGCGGCCGAGATTGAGGCTGTGACTGGTGACAGCCCCTCGGAGCGCTACGCCGCCCTCACTCAACTTCATGGTCACCCGAGCTATAAAAGGGTTGATGCTCCGGCAAATCTTGCGCAAAAAGCAAAGCTTGCCAAGCTCTCAGAATCTGATGTTTCGGCAACTGGGTTGGCTGGCGAGACCATTGCTCGGATTGAGACACAGGCCCCAAGTGGCGGCGCTCTTGGCGGCGTGAAGGTGTCAACCCAGAACGCTTGGTTTGCGGCTCGGCCATCTGGAACTGAGAATGTCTACAAGATTTATGGCGAATCATTTTTGAGTGAAGAGCACCTGGAGCGGGTTTTGGATGAGGCTCAATCGATTGTTGATTCGGTTATTTCCTCTTCATAGAACTCGGCTGCTGGATATTTCCAAAATTCTTCCAGTGTGCTGAAGCCACCCTCTTGGTAAAGCTTTGCGATGTTTTTTCCAATGAACCTGAGGTGCCAAGGCTCATAGGTATAGCCAGTGATGGCCTGGGTGCCCTCTTCGTAGCGAATGATAAAACCAAACTGCCAAGCGTTATCGGCCAACCACTTTCCACCGATTGTTTCGCCGAAGCACTGCATGATTGCGCAGCCCTGCGCCTGAACCGAAACATCCATTGTGAGGCCCGTCTGATGTTCGGAGTGTCCAGCCTTGGCGCTTCTGATTAGAGCTCCGGCCAATCCATGCTGCAAGGTCTTAGATTCAAATAACTCGCGCTGATAGTCGTAAGAGCGATAGCCCGAGTTCATGAACAACTGCCCGGCTCCTTGAGCAAACATCTCAAGCGCCAATGCCTCCAAGGCCGTTGCTGCATTGGGATCCATCTTGAGTGAACGCGAGTTGTCTAGCGACTTTGAGCTTTTTAATTCGCGCATATTCAAAGGAATATAAGCCAGGGGGCTCAACGGACGGTGCTTATTTACCACCACGGCTTCGTTGCCTGCAATATCGGTCATGAGTCTTTGGTAAAGGTAGCTTTCGAAGGCTTGGGGCTGGATAGTTACAGTTTTATTCTGGGTTTGAATAATCTGCTCTTTGATTATTTCGTGTTGTTTACCAAAGGCCTCTGGCTGGGAAACCAGGGATAGCCCAATCAGAAGCATCGCCACGGCCGGTGCAAAAATGAATATGGGATTGCGTCTCATAGATGTATACTTTGTCACCTAACAACCCTAATTCTTGGAGCCCACTTGTCCGCGAAAACTCGGCGGGAAGCCGCAAAATTGGCTGCAAATTCAGGCCAAATGTCGCATAAACAAATTCTTTTGGTGCTTGCAGGGCTAATGTCCGGCATGTTCTTGGCGGCGCTGGATCAATCAGTGGTCGGGTCGGCGATGCGAACCATCGCCGATGACCTAGATGGTCTTGCACTTCAAGCCTGGGCAACAACCGCCTATTTGATCACCTCAACAATCTCCACTCCTATTTATGGAAAGCTTGGCGACATTTTTGGGCGCCGACCACTATTCATGGTCGCAATCATCATCTTTGTGATTGGCTCGCTGACCTCCGGATTCGCAACCAGCATGATTGAGCTAGCAAGTTTTCGTGCTCTGCAAGGTCTTGGGGCTGGCGGATTGTTCTCGCTCGCATTAACAATCTTGGCGGACATCGTGCCACCCCGTGAAAGAGCGCGATACCAGGGCATGTTCCTGGCGGTATTTGGAGCTTCTTCGGTTATTGGACCGGTTGTTGGTGGGCTGTTTGCCGGAGTGGATCAGATTCTCTGGATCGATGGCTGGCGTTGGGTGTTTTTGATTAACCTTCCAATCGGAATCATCTCGATGTTCATGGTGCTCACCTTTTTGCATGTGCCACACACTCCTAGACCACAAAAGATCGACTGGTGGGGAGCGGTCACAATCATCTTGGGAGTAGTTCCAATCTTGTTGGTTGCCGAGCAGGGCCGAAGCTGGGGCTGGGGCTCACCGCTTGCAATTGGAATGTATGTGCTTGGTATTTCGGGAATCATTTCGTTTATTTTGGTGGAAAAGAAAATGGGCGACGCTGCGCTTATTCCACTTTCATTATTCAAAAATAAGGTGTTCGCAAGAACTCAGATGCTCGGTGTAATCGTGGGTCTTGGAATGTTTGGCGGCATGATCACATTGCCATTAATTATTCAGGTGGCCTATGGCGCCAACCCAACCCAGGCAGGCTTTTTGATGTTGCCAATGGTTGGCGGGATGATGGCCGCAACGATTCTCTCCGGCCGTTATACCTCGAAAACCGGTAAGTACCGCATCTTTATGAACGTGGGAACCGCGACCCTGTTCGCGGGCTATTTATACATGCTGGTTCTTCTCACGGCCGATAGCCCAATCTGGGTGATGTCAATCGGCATGGTGCTGATTGGTTTGGGTCTTGGTCAGCTGATGCAGACCATCATGGTTTCAAGCCAAAACGCCGTTGAATCCAAAGACATTGGTGTTGCAACCAGCTCGGCTACCTTTTTCCGCCAGATGGGTGGCACCCTGGGGGTCGCAGTCTTCATGTCGATTCTGTTTGGTCAGGTCACCGGCAAAATTGCCGGAGCCCTTGGCCGCGCCGATGTTCAAGCCGGGGTTAACGCCGCATTACAAGACCCCGCAGTGCAGGCTAATCCGGCGAATGACGCCATCATCGAGCTACTGGCCGGGGACCCTGGTGCTGCGGCAGCCGGCATCACTTCGGACAGCTCATTCCTGATTGGCGTTGATGAGCGACTCTCGCTACCTTTCAGAATCGGATTTGTTGAATCGGCCTACGGGGTGTTTTTGGGAGCTGCTATTGCAACAGCCATTGCGTTTGTCATTACGTTCTTTATTAAAGAGGTCCCGCTTCGCTCCAAGAGCGCCTCTCAGGAGAACGCGGAAGCAGCCGCTCGAGAAATCTAAACCTTGCACCTATAATTAGGTTCAACACGGGAGTTTGGGTAAACCAGACTGAGAGGAAGACTAATTTGTCTTCGACCGTCAAACTTGATCTGGATAATGCCAGCGCAAGGAGACAACTCTTAATAAAACCCGTGCCTAACTAATAATTAGAAAGGCACGAAATGAAAAAACTAATCACAATGGCAGCCATTGCTGCCCTGACCCTCACCGGTTGCACCGCAACCGAAAACACACTGGTGAGAATCGCCACTCATGATTCATTCGCAATCAGCGATGAACTAATTGCCGAATTTGAATCGGAGACCGGCTATCAATTAGAGATACTTCGCCTGGGTGACACCGGTTCGCTTACCAACCAGCTTGTGCTCACTAAAAATGCTCCGGTAGCTGATGCCTTTTACGGCATCGACAACACCTTTGCATCTATAGCCACCGAGAACGAAGTTGTTGATGGCGAGCTAACCGAAATCAACTACTCCGATGTTTGCTTCAACTACGACATCGCCTGGTTTGAAGAAAATAAAATTCAGGCACCCTTGTCCTGGCGTGATTTAGTTCAAGAGCAGTATCGCTCGCTCACAGTGGTCACCAACCCTAACCAGTCCTCCCCAGGGCTGGCATTCTTGGCCACAACCATCGCGGGCTTCGACTCACAGGTTGAGACCTTTGCTTACTGGGAAGAGCTAAAGAACAATGACCTGAAGGTTGCTGGCAGCTGGGAAGACGCCTACTTTGTTGATTTCACACGTTACGGTGGCACCAGACCGATTGTTCTAAGCTACGCCTCTAGCCCAGCGGCGGAGGTCGGCGAAGACGGTAAGGCCGGCACAAAAGCACTAACCAAAGAGTGCTTTAGACAAATTGAATATGCTGGCGTGCTAACCAATTCCGCAAACCAGCCGGGTGCCAAGGCGCTAATTGAGTTCCTTCTTGGCGACTCGTTCCAGCGCTCAGTTCCAGAGGCCATGTATGTTTACCCGGGTGTTGCAGGGACAGCGCTGCCCGAATCGTGGGCGGCATTCGCACTGCCTGCGGAATCAACCATTGGTGAAAATTTGGATTTTGCAAAGGATCGCGCCCAGTGGTTGACCAGCTGGTCAGTCCTGTTTGACAACTAACTTAGAGCTACTCGCAACCACCGCATTCATCGCCCTGATGAGTGCGGTGGTGTCGATGGCCCTGGGTTTTCCGATTGCCAATTGGCTTGGTTCGCTTTCCAGGAAACCGCGAAGAATTCTGGGCGCAATCCTGACACTGCCATTTGTGCTGCCAGCATTTCTTATCGGACTTACTCTGCTACCCATTCAGAATCAGTTCAGCTTAGATGCCAGATTTGGAATCTATTGGATACTGATAGCTCATGTTCTAATGAATGCGGGATTTGCTGCCAGAGTGATTCTTAGCAATCGGTTGCCACTAGAGCAAGCTCAAGCCGCCGAGCTCGACGGCGCAACGGCCTCGCAAATTGGCAGACACATCGCTCTTCCCCAAATCATGCCGGCGCTGTCCGCCGGGTCGGTGCTAATAGCCCTATACAGTGCCACCAGCTTCGGGCTGATTCGAATGCTCGGCCAGGGCAGAGTCAAAACCCTAGAAACCGAGATCTATGTCTCGGCCCTGCAGCGCCTAGATCTCCAGCAAGCCGGAATCTTTGCGCTACTGCAGACGTTTTTGACGCTGGGGCTGGTCTTTATTTCACGCCCAAAACACAAGGTAGCTTTACCGTTATTTGGTGCTCTTGAATATCAGAGGCGGTCAGCTGGGGGCGCCTCTAAGATAATCGGCTGGCTATTCGGCTTAGCTGTGGCTGGCGTTTTACTCGGGGTTTTTTATCGAGCTTTTTTCACCGGCGCCGGAATAGAAAATTTTATAAATCTCGCAGGTCGTGGTAACAGAGAGATACTCAACCTAAGCGTCCTGGAGGCAACCGGCAACAGCGTGCGTAATTTGGTGGTCACTTTGGCGATTGCCCTGCCGTTGACCTGGTGGTTAGCAAAGTTTTCAAGATTGCGGGCCCTGGTGCTTTTGCCACTTGGTGTATCGCCAGTGGTTTTTGGCCTTTTGTTCTTGGTCTTATCGGGTTACCTTGCGCCAAGTATTTCAAGCTCCTGGATACTTGTGCCGATTATTCAGGTGTTGTTTGTTGTGCCGCTTTGCTATCAGGTTCTCCAACCGGCAAGGGCTGGCATGGATCAGGAGATACTCGATGCTGCAGCGGTCGATGGAGCGGGGAAATTCCAAAGGCTCTGGGCGATTGAACTGCCAATTTTACGAAGGCCCATTTCTATAACCGCAGCTTTTGGATCGTTGATTTCTTTGGGCGAATTTGGTGCCGCTTCGTTTTTGGCTTATGGCTCAAACGAGACGTTGCCGTTGGTTATGTTTCGGCTGGCCTCACGACCTGGAGCTGAGAACCTCGGCATGGCGATGGCGGCAGCCACTTTATTTATTCTTCTAGCGGCATACGTCGTTTGGCTGGTTAGCGCAGAACCTGATAGCTAGCGCCAATGGCATTGAGCCTTTTGATTATGACCTCAATTGATTCTGGGTTTTGATCAACCAGAGTGAAGTGCCGCCCGAGTTTATGGGCAACGGCTCCCGTGGTTCCTGAGCCTGCAAAAAAGTCCAACACCATGTCCCCTGGTTTTGAAGAAGCCTGGATGATTCTTCGAAGAACCCCCTCCGGCTTTTGGGTGGGGTAGCCGGTCTTTTCTTTGCCAGTTGGGGAAACAATGGTGTGCCACCAAACATCGGTAGGCAGCTTGCCACGTTCGACCTTTTCTTTGGTGACTAGACCTGGAGCCATGTAAGGCTCTCGGTCCACTTCCTCGTTATTAAAGTAATAGCTCTTTGGGTCTTTCACATAGACCAAGATGGTGTCGTGCTTTGCTGGCCAGCGGCTTTTAGATTTTCCGCCATAGTCGTAGGCCCAAATAATTTCATTCAAGAAGCACTCCCTGCCAAAAAGCGCATCAAGTAAAACTTTGGCATAGTGAACCTCGCGGTAATCAAGATGCAAATATAGAGTGCCTGTTTTATTGAGCAGCCGCCAGGCCTCTTCAAGCCTTGGCTCTAGAAACGACCAGTAGTCTGCAAAGGCATCGTCGTAGGAGAGCACCGACTGAACGATTTGCTCGTACCTCTTGCCCTGGAAGCCCAGCCTTCCAGTTTCGCTTTGCCTAGCCAAGCGATTGGTTCGTTCTTGAATTCTGCCAGTGTTAAATGGTGGGTCAATGTAGATCAGCTGAAAGCTGCTAGCGGGCAGCGCCTTGAGTATGGCAAGGTTGTCACCAACGAATAATTGATTCTCCGACACGTTAGAAGATTAACAGCCATGGGTACTCAAGTAAGACACGACTCTCAAAATAATCGTTATGAACTCTATTTAGAAGGCGCTCGGGTCGGCCTGATGGACTACGTGATTGATGATGGTGAAATAAGCCTGACACACGCCGAGGTAAACCCTAATCAGCAGGGAAAGAATTTAGCTGCCGTTTTGCTTAGGGAGTCGCTGGCGAGCATCAGGGAAATTGGGAACCTTAAGGTGATACCAATCTGCTCCTACACAGTGAAATACATGGAGAAACATCCTGAAACCCATGACCTACTAAAAGGTTCAATAGAAGATGCTGTCGCTTCTTGCCGTTGGCCAGGGGTTTAGTCGAAGGTAACTGGTTTTTAGTCCCAGGTACTCGGGGCTGACTCTTTTCCCTTGGGTAGTTGGGTGTCTTTCGCCCATCTGAGAACCCACTCGGGAACCACTGGGACTTCAGTTTTCCAGCCGCCCGAGCCTTCCATCACCTCTTGGGGTGTCAAGATTCCCCAGCTCTTTTTTAGAAACCGGCCACGCATGATTGCCTTGGCATAGATCTCGCCGTTTCGAACAAAGCGCTGCTCGATGTATACGGCTACCTCATCCCAACCCATTACCTTGGTTTCGATGTCGAATTTTTGCCAGGGTTCTAAAGACTTGCGATAGCTGATTGTCGAGTTCACCACGATTGGGTACCAGCCCTTTTTCTTCCAAAGTTGCCAGAACCCGGTTCTAAGTCCTTGGTCATAACGACCAATATCCATCAGGGTCAAAAACACCCCGTTGTTCATATGTTTATAAACATCTAGGTCTGAGGGCAACACCCGAAGGGTGACCTTCGATACCTCGTGGATCTCTACCCTCGAGCGCCTGCGCCAACTAAGGGTTACGTAGAGAATGCGGAACCAAAGCTTCACCAGATCACCACGCGCTTTTGAGGCTCAAGCCACATCTGATCAGATTCAGTCACCCCAAAAGCTTCGTAGTAGATGTCTAGATTTTTCACCACCTGATTGCACCTAAATTCCGGCGGAGAGTGTGGGTCGGTTGCGAGCCTCTGAATCGCAATCTCGTCGCGACTGATGCCGCGCCAGCACTGCGCCCAGGACATCAAGAAGCGTTGAGCCGCCGAGTAGCCATCGATTACCTCCTGCTCTTTACCTTCGAGTGAAATCTGATAGGCCTTCCATGCAATTCCCAAACCGCCAAGATCCCCGATGTTCTCGCCGATGGTGAGCTCGCCATTGACCTTATGTGTTTCATCGAGTTGCTCGGGAGTTAGCGCCGAGTATTGGTCGATGAGGGACTTGGTCAGCTTTTCAAAGGCGGTGCGGTCTTTCTCGCTCCACCAAGAGACCAGCTTTCCGTCGCCGTCATATTTCGAACCCTGGTCATCAAAGCCGTGGCCAATTTCGTGGCCGATCACCGCTCCGATGCCACCGAAGTTAACGGCATCATCAGCCTGGTCGGAGAAAAATGGTGGTTGCAGAATTGCGGCTGGGAAAACAATCTCATTGAGTCCCGGGTTGTAATAGGCATTCACGGTTTGTGGCGTCATGTGCCACTCTTCTTTGTCGATCGGCGAACCAATCTTGTTCACCTCGTAGTCAAATTCAAAAGAATTGATGTTCTTAATCGACTGGATCAGGTCATCCTTATCGATACTGATTGAGCTGTAGTCCTTGAACTTTGTCGGGTAGCCAATCTTGGGCGTGAACTTCTCTAGTTTTTCTAACGCCCTCACTTTGGTCTCTTGGGTCATCCAGTCGAGCTCGCTGATGCTCTGTCTATAAGCCTCGATTAGGTGGCCGACGAGCTTATCCATATGATTTTTAGAAGTGGGTGGGAAGTGCTTTTGAACATAGATTTCACCAATCGCTTCACCTAGGCCGCCTTGAACCAATGTCACCGCCCGCTTCCAGCGTGGCCGGTTCATTGGTTGCCCGGTTAGCTTTTTGCCATAAAAAGAAAAGCGCTCGTCGACAAATTCGCTAGCTAGGTAAGGTGCATAGGCACGAATCAACCCGAGCTTGAGCCAAGACTTCAGAGCCTCTAGGTTCTCCACTATCAAGATTGAGTCGAGGCCTTCAAAAAACGATGGGGTGGCAACTACATTCCATTCAAGGAATGAAGCTTCAAGTTTGGATGCCTTTAGGTATTCATCCCAGGGGACATTTCGGGAAAGGTTTTTCAGATCCTCGAAGCTCTTGAGGTTGTAGGTCTTCTCTGCGTCGCGGACCTCGACTCGGTTCCAATGGAACTTAGCAATCTTGGTTTCTAATTCAAAAATGGCCTTGGCTTGCGAAATCGCATCACTTGCTTCGATCCCCGAGAGCATCAGCATGCGGGAAAGGTGCGGGACGTAATCCTCTCGGATGTCCTGGTATTTTTCATTGAAGTAGTAATCCTCGTCTGGCAAACCAAGACCCCCCTGGTAAAGGTGGACTAGGTAGCGCTCGGGGTTGCCGGCATCGTTATCGATGTAGCTACCCCAAAGACCGGAAATTCCCTGGCGCTCTAATTGAGCCAATAAAACAAAGTAGTCGTCAAGCGTGCTGACCGCATTGATTCTTTCGAGGTCCGGGCGGATTGGATCGGAGCCTTGGCTATCGATCTTTTCTTGGTCTAAAAATGAAGCGTAGAGGTCACCTATTTGCTGACTTACCCCGGTTCTAGGGTCCTTTGATGCCTCTTCGAGGATTTCCTTTACGGCTAGCTCAGAATCGTCTGCGAGCATGTGAAAGGAACCGTAAACGGCTTTGTCCTCTGGGATTTCGGTCTCATCAAACCAAGCGCCATTCACATGGCGAAAAAGGTCGTCTTGAGCTCTGATTGATGATTTAATTCCGGCTTTATCAAGCCCTGGTTGCATAGACATCCCTCTAGTCTATGCAACCAGTGGGTTAGTAAGCTCGGGAGCATGTCGCTAAACAAGATCATTCTTTATTACGGCTTTGCCCCGGTTAGGGACCCCAAGGCCGTGATGCTCTGGCAGAGAACCCTTTGCGCTTCGCTGAATCTCAAGGGTCGGATTCTTATTTCTGAGCACGGCATCAACGGCACCCTGGGTGGCAAGCTGAGCGACCTCAAGACTTACGCTCACTCAACCAAAGAATATGCAGGCTTTTCCAACGTCGACTTCAAGTGGGCTAATGGCCAAGGCGATGAATTCCAGAAACTCTCGGTAAAGGTTAAAAAGGAACTCGTCGCGTTCACAACCCCCGACGAGATTGAGGTAGACGAATCAGGGATTCAAAACGGTGGCAAGCACCTAAAGCCGCACGAGGTGAATGATTTGGTAGCCGAGCGCGGTGATGAGGTTGTCTTTTTCGATGGCAGAAACGCCTTTGAGGCGAAGATTGGCAAATTCAAAAATGCTATTGTGCCCGATGTGCAAACCACCCACGACTTTATTGCTGAGCTTGAATCGGGCAAATACGACCACCTGAAGGACAAACCAATCGTCACCTATTGCACCGGCGGCGTTCGCTGCGAAATTTTGAGTGCTGTGATGCTGAATCGCGGCTTTCAAGAGGTCTATCAAATCAAAGGGGGCATAGTTCGTTACGGTGAAAAATTCAAAGACAAGGGGCTGTGGGAGGGCTCGTTATACGTCTTTGATAAGCGAATGAACATCAACTTTTCAAAAGATGCCAAGACCATCGGCGAATGCGATAAATGCGAAGCCCCGACCTCGAGCTATTTGGATTGTGCGAGGCTTGGATGCAAGGACCTGGTTCTGCTTTGCGATGACTGTGCTCAGGATTCGGTCAACCTGGCTTGTAATAAATCCCACACCCGCGGTAAAAAGCTCTCCCGAATAAGTTAAGAGAAAACCTCGAACCGAGGGCCCGAGGCTTTCCTCTTCTTCAAAGGAGGTGTCTCTAGAAATGGGGGAAAATCTAGAGACTTTACAGTCAGAATCATTTCTGATTCCAACACATGACAAAATTGAAACTACCCCTCGCGAAGCCCTGATGGGACTAAAAACAGCGAGCGCTGATTGAACTCTCAGCTCAATGCCAGCTTTGAATTAGAGGAATCTAAAGCGCTTGAGTTCCCAGCTGAACTTAATTGCAAGCAAGCGAAGCACGATTATGAAGCTTGCGCCGATCAGAACATCAATCGATGTCGGGGTTTCGAGGTAGCTTAAAAGCACCACAACCCAAGCTCCCGCAAAAGCTAAGACTGCATAAGGCTGGTGATCGTGGAAGGCTCTTGGGACTTCATTTACCAAAACATCCCTCAGAACTCCGCCCACGACCGCAGTAATAACACCCATCAAAACCGCAATCATTGGGGATGCGCCGGAGATAAGTGCGAGGTGGGTTCCACCAGCTGCAAAGATTCCAAGCCCGAACGCATCTGGAACCAAAATCGCCCTTTCGGTTAGTGCGATGTGGTTCGCCTTAATAAAAAATGGCAGCGCCACTCCGATACCTAGAAACACCCAAACCCAAACCTCTTGTTCCACCCAGAAAAAAGGTCTGCGATCGAGCAAGACGTCCCTCAGGGTTCCTCCGCCAAAGGCGGCGATTGCTCCTACCATAACCACACCGACAACGTCGAAGTGCTTTCTAGCCGCTTCGATGATGCCCGAAAGAGCGAATGCTAAAACACCGATTGCCTCTAGGGCTATAAGAAAGTTATTAATTAGCAATTGGGTCCCGGGGTTTGATGTGGCTTAATCTTGCCAGATTGCCGACGCTTCCAAGCCACCGACGACTTCAGGAATATCGAGCGTCTAAAAGAGCTCCGAATTCTTCTTCGCCCACGTCCTCAAATAATGATCAAAAGAGACCGATTTGTGCGCGAGGCGGGACTTGAACCCGCACGTCCTAAAGGACACTGACACCTGAAGCCAGCGCGTCTACCATTTCGCCACTCGCGCAAAAAATGTGAATCTTTAGCGTTATTACTTACTTGAGATTAGCAGGGTGAAAACCTTCGGTTCCTTTAGCTGCTGGTTAGACTTAGCTTCACCTTCAAAACCAACCAGAAGCGAGCTACATGGGCTTTCTTGAAAAGGCAGAAGAGCGAATAGAAGCATCAGTCAGCGGACTGTTCTCCAAGCTCAGCAAAGCCGAACTGCAGCCGGTTGAGATCTCTCAAGCGGTTCGAGTTGCTATGGATCAGGCCGCTACAGCGACTGATCCAGACCGAGTTTTGGCGCCCCATCGTTATCTTTTATTGGTTTGTGCCAACGACGCCGAAAGGGTCACTCCGGCAATCATTGCCGCTATTCGCTCCGAGGTTGCAAGGCATGCGACCCGACAGGGTTACCAGCTCACCGGTGAACTCGAGTTATCTGTCAGAGTCGACCCAAAGATCTCCCGAGGTCAAATCAAGGTGGGCGCAGCAAAAGTCGAGACCCAAGTGGCTTGGTCTCCATCGGTTGTATTCAATGGCCAAAGAATTGAGCTCGGGGTCGGGAAGCTAACTTTTGGCAGAGACGCGAGCGCCGATGTCATGATCGAAGATCGCGGGCTGTCTCGCATTCACTTTGAGATTGCCTGGACTGGGGATCTGGCGGCGATTCGGGACCTTGAATCCACCAACGGAAGCTTTGTGGATGGCATCAGGATCTCAGAGATTGTTTTGCGTTCTGGAAGCGTGATTACCGCAGGGCGCACCGAGTTCCTATTCGAGCTTTCGGCTAAGGCGGTTGGTTAGTGAGTGAACTGGCACTCTTTCTAATTCGCATCGGGTTTGTTGCGGTGCTCTGGATCTTCATCTTGAGCTTGCTCTCAGTGATTCGGGCAGACCTCTATGGCCGCCGAGTGATGAGCAAGATTGCCAGGCAGAATGCTCCGCAGCTAGCAGGGTCGGTGGCGTCACTCGGGATTGAAGACGGCGAAGAGTTCGAACCAACCCACATCGCCATGATTACCGGTCGAAATGCCGGTAGTTCGATTTCCATTGATGGCAAAAAAGAAGTCTTGGTTGGGCGGAGCGCCGGTTCTGATTTAGTAATCAGCGATGAATTTGCATCGAACATGCACGCCAAGTTTGTTCACGTCGGGCCAGATTGGGTGCTGCAAGATCTGAACTCCACCAACGGAACGTTTTTGGATGGCAAAAAAATCAGCACCCCGGCAACCATCGGCGCCGGTATGACGATCCGGATTGGCACCACAACCTTCGAGCTGAGGGCATAGAGCTTGAGCGTTAAAACAATCAGCTATGCGGCTAGCGATATTGGAAAACATCGCAGCTCCAACCAGGACTCCGGTTATTCGGGCTATCAGTTGTTTTTTGTGGCAGACGGCATGGGCGGTCACGCCGGTGGGGATATCGCTTCCGCGATTGCTTCTCAAAGAATTGCGCTGACCGATAGCAAGTACGACTCCATAGAAGAGGCGATCGATACTCTTCGAAACGGCGTTCTAGAGGCGAACTCAATGCTCTCGGCAACCGTTGCAGAACACCCGGAGCTTGAAGGAATGGGAACTACTTTTTCGGGGGTGCTGTTTTATGGCAACCAGGTGATCATTGCCCACATCGGGGACTCGCGAGTTTACCGAGCCTCGGGTGGCGAGGTTACCCAAATCACCAAGGACCACACTTTTGTGCAGAAGCTTGTGGACCTGGGACGCATCACACCCGCCGAAGCCCTGACCCACCCCAGAAGAAGCGTTTTGATGCGAGTGCTGGGAGATGTCTCAGGCGAACCCGAGATTGATATATCCATCTACGACACCCTGCCGGGGGATCGCTGGATGGTCTGCAGTGACGGGCTGTGCGGGGTTGTGCCGGATGAGGTGATGGGCAGGATCCTGGCCTCAAAGATCCCCACCGAAGAGGCCGCAGCGTTGTTAGTTGGCGAAGCTCTTGAATTTGGAGCACCCGATAATGTGACCGTGGTGATTGCCGATGTCGTAAGACCCTCGGTGAAAGTTGAATTTGAGCCAAGTGCTCAGTTTGTTGGCTCCGCCGCCAGCGAGGTTATTATTGAAGAGCGTCGTGGCGGCAAGATTCTTAGACTGTTCTCGCCAAGAAACCTTTTGGACCTTCTGCAGCCTGCCGAAGACGAAGCAAGGTATGCCCCAGAGTCAGAGGAACTTCTAAACAAAATTCTCTCGGAGACCAGGCGCAAGATTCGCTGGCGCGGGGTTCGCATAATCGCAAGCTGGATGCTGTTGGCTGGGATTATTGCCGGTATTGGTTTTGTGGCATATCAATACACTCAGACTCGTTATTACGTGGATACCTATCAGGGCCAAGTAACAATTTTTCAGGGAATCCGCGAGTCTCTGGGGCCACTGAGTTTCTCAACCCCCGTTGTTATAAGCGATGTCGCATTTAGCGAGCTCTCAACCTTCCAGCAAACTCTGATTGAGCGTTCAATTTCGGCAGAGTCCCTAGAGGACGCGGAGCGCATCTTGGCGCAGTTGAAAAAGAGTTTGGATGAGTAACCTCTCGCTCACCAGCGCAATCCCAATGCTTCTAAAGGCGGTCCCGCGTTCGCGTAACTTCGAAGCCGTGCTGCTTTTCTGGGTGGCGGGCATCTCTGCCTTTGCGCTTGCCCAGGTGCAATTAGCGGTCACTCAGAAACTCACTATTGACATGCTTTACTACTGGGCTCCGCCGGCCATTGCAGCGGGGCTCTTTCACTACATACTGCGCAAGCACGCCGTTAGTGCAGATGGTTTGCTTCTGCCTTTGGCATATCTTCTCAATAGCCTCGGTATAGCCATGATCTACCGCTTGGATCTGGCCGAGATCGCCACTGGCGGCTCGAATCTATTTGGGGTTCGTCAAATCTGGCTCACCTGCTTTGCCATGCTGATTGGCGCCGTTATTGTCCGGGTTATTCCAAACCATATGATTTTGCGCAGATTTCCCTACATCGCTGGCGCCGCAGCAGTTCTAATGCTGCTGCTGCCGCTGGCGCCCGTGATTGGAAAGACCGTAAACGGTGCGACGCTGTGGGTTGGCATTGGGGGAGTTAGTTTTCAACCAGGTGAATTGGCGAAAATCTTTTTAGCTATATTTTTCGCTGGTTATTTAGTTTCCCGCAAGGATTCGCTTTCAGAGATTGGCTCAAGAGTCGCGGGTTTTAGAATTCCGCGCGCTAAGGACCTGGGTCCGATTTTGTTATTTTGGTTGGCTTCGGTTGGCGTGCTGGTTGTGCAACGAGACCTGGGTAGTTCGATTTTGTACTTCGGGCTGTTTCTAGTGATGATTTACACGGCAACCGGTCGCGGTTTTTATGTTGGCGCTGGGCTGGTAATGATGGCCACCGGTGCGCTTGTGGCCTCAAGATTATTCGATTATGTCGGCAGAAGATTCGATTCTTGGCTGGACCCACTTTCAAACCTCAACTACACCGCAGCCGGCGGCAGCTACCAAATCGTGCAGGGGCTATTTGGTATGGCCAATGGCGACGTGATTGGTGCTGGGCTGGGTGGCGGTTTCCCACAGCTGATTCCGCTAGCCGAGTCTGACTTTATATTTGCAGCGCTTGGTGAAGAGCTCGGTCTGGCCGGCATTTTCGCCATCTTGTCTTTGTTTTTACTGCTGGTTTATCGTGGTCTCAGAGTCGCCAACTCTCACCCTGATGACTTTTCAAAGCTTTTGGCGATTGGACTCTCTTTCATAATCGCGCTGCAGGTTTTTGTTGTCGCGGGAGGAGTGATGGGGCTGCTGCCGCTAACCGGTCTAACGACTCCATTTTTGGCAGCTGGTGGTTCATCACTTTTGGCTAACTGGGCGATTGTCGCCCTGCTGCTTGTTATCTCTGATTCATCTTCTAAGAAGGTGGTGTCTTGAACCGACAGGTTAGAAGGGTCGGGCTTGCGCTAACCATCATGTTCTTGGCGCTCTTTGCTATGGCGAGCTCGATTCAGGTTTTGCGGGCCGGCTCGCTCTACGATGATGAGCGCAACGTTAGAGCTTCTTATGAAACCTATAAAACTCAACGTGGCCCAATCTTGGTCGGTGGAATGCCAGTGGTTGAGAGCATCCCGGTGAACGATGCCTACCGTTTTGAACGCGAGTATTCTTCGGTGCTTTACACCTCGGTGATTGGTTATTTCAGCCTGTTCTCTGGTTCCGAAGGCATCGAACGCTCGATGAATAGCTACCTATCGGGTCAATCCTCAGCCCAATTCTTTGAGCAGATTAACGCGCTATTGGATGGGAAGCCGGTGACCGGGGCAGCGGTGGAGTTGACATTGGATCCCGACGTTCAGAGAGCGGCCTGGGATGCGTTGGGAAATCGTAAGGGTTCTGTAGTAGCAATTGAGCCTGCCACCGGCAGGATTCTTGCGATGGTCTCTAAGCCAACCTACGATGCGAATAACCTAGCTACCCACCTTTACGGGCCGGTAACAAAGGCCTACCGAGGATATCTGGCAGATTCTGATAAACCGCTCATAAACCGGGCAATTGCAGGAGACCTGTATGCCCCGGGTTCCATATTCAAACTCGTGGTCGCTGCTGCCGCTTTAGAATCTGGCAGATATACGGCCACCTCATCCTTCCCCAATCTCGCAGAATATGTTTTGCCAGGGACGTTCACCACAATATTTAATTCCACAAGAAAAACTTGCGGAGAGAGTGAGCTAGTCACCCTCGAATACGCCTTGATTCACTCTTGCAATATTCCATTCGCGGAGCTAGCGGTTGAATTAGGCCAAGACCGAATCCGCGCTCAAGCACAGCTGATGGGTTTTGGTAAAGAGCTCAGCATCCCAATGAGCGTGACTCCTTCGATCTACCCGGATGACATGGACCGTGCCCAAACTGCGCTTAGTGGTTTCGGTCAATTCGATGTTCGAGTCACACCGCTTCAAATGGCAATGATCTCTGCGGCAATCGCCAACCAGGGCGTCATGATGCAACCGCAGCTGATCGATCTTGTGGTGGCAAGCAACCTAAACGTCCTAAGCCAGCCAACACCGAAGGTGTTATCGGCACCTATTTCTCGAAGCACAGCGGGCTTTTTAACCAGGATGATGGTTGATTCGGTAGAGACTGGGGTGGCAGGAAGAGCGGGAATATCTCAAGTTGCCGTGGCCGGGAAAACTGGCACCGCACAAAATGGGCCGGATGACCCTTACACCCTGTGGTTCACTGGCTTCGCCCCCGCCGCAGCTCCCCGCGTTGCAGTTGCAGTTGTTTTAGAAAATGGCGGCGGCATTGGCCAATCCGGCACGGGAAACCAGCTTGCGGCACCTATCGCCAAAGCGGTTCTTGAGGCGGTGCTCTCCAAGTGAAGCCGGCGGTAGGACAGCTTTATGGCGATCGTTATCGCCTGCAATTGCGCATTGCGATTGGCGGCATGGGGGAGGTTTGGCAGGCGGAGGACGAGCTAATTCTGCGCGTGGTGGCAATCAAAATTCTCAAGCAAGAATATTTGGCTGACCCGGCCTTTTTAGAGCGCTTTCGTTCCGAGGCCAGAGCAGCCGCGTTGGTCGAACACGAGGGAATTGCAAACGTCTTTGATTACGGTGAAGACACCGGTGCTGCCTATCTGGTGATGGAGTTGGTCCCGGGTGAATCGCTCTCTAGATTGATAGAAAGAGAGAAGAAACTTAGCGAAATCAAGGTTTTAGATATAGTAGCGCAAACCTCTAGGGCGCTTGCCGCGGCCCATGCTAGGGGTCTTGTGCATAGAGATATTAAACCAGGAAACCTTTTGATCACACCCGATGGCAAGGTCAAGATAACTGATTTTGGCATTGCCCGAGTGGGCGATCAGGTGCCGCTCACTAAAACCGGTCAGGTGATGGGCACCGTGCAGTATCTAGCTCCAGAGCAAGCCACCGGTAAGGCCTCAACACCTGCCACGGATCTTTATTCTCTGGGGGTGGTCGCGTATGAGGCACTCTGTGGCAGAAGACCATTCACGGGTGAAAACCAGATGGCCATTGCCATGGCGCACATCAACGAAATGCCACCGGCACTGCCCGAGTCCATCGACCCGCGAGTGCAAAACCTGGTGCTGAGCTGTTTAGCCAAAAAGCCCACTCAGCGACCCGAATCGGCCAGTTCACTGGCGATTAGAGCCGAGGGTCTTTTAAAAGAAAAGCGACGTGGTGTTCCGGTAACGACCGCAGCCAAGGGTGATGGCGGCGAAGATTCTTCGCTAACCGAGATCATCAGCGCCGACACTGCCGAGCTTCCCAGGGCTCCTATTGTTTGGCCTTGGATTGCAACGCTTGCGCTATTGGGTATAACCGCAATCGTCGTGATTGTCGCGATTCTTTCCGATCCAAATATCTCGGAGACGGAGAGCCCCTCTCCGACCGCCACAGTTTCACCAAGCCCGAGTGCTTCGCCAACGATCGAGCCGACTCCAACTGAAACCGAAGAGGTTCGGCCAGTGCTTCTGTTGCGCTCAGACATAATTGGCGAAAACCTATCGGTTGTTTCCGCAAGGCTCGCCGAGCTAGGCATGGGGGTAAATGCGATTCCAGGTGAGTCGGTGCCCGGCAATGACCCAAGAGCTAGAACCGTTTATGCGGTTTCCCCAACCGGCAACATTAAAGTCGGCACCGTGATTGACGTTACTTACTTTGTCGAAAAAGTTGAGGAAGTTCCGGTTGTAATTCCCGAACCAGAACCAGAACCAACCGACACGCCAGTTGAAGAAGAGCCTGCCGATCCCGATGAGTCCATAGATTCGGGTACAACGGGTTAGTAACACTAAATCGAGTCTTGCAAGAAAAACTAGATTCCAAAACTAGACTTTGACACAGCAGAAAGAGCAATATTGAACGAGAATGACAGACTGATTGCCGGGCGCTATCGCCTGGGTAAACTTGTCGGCCGCGGCGGCATGGCCGAGGTTTTTGAAGGGTATGACACCCGCCTCGGGCGCACTGTCGCAATCAAATTACTGAAATCCGACTTGGCCAATGATGCGAGCTTCGAGGCGAAATTCCGCCAAGAAGCGCAGGCTTCTGCCCGCATGGCCCACCCAACCATTGTTCGGGTTTACGATGCTGGCGAAGAAGAAACGGTAGACGAAAACGGCTCAGCAAAAAAAACTCCATTCATCGTCATGGAATTTGTCAAAGGTCGCCTGCTGCGCGAATTAATTCATGATGGCGAGATCGAGCTGAGCCGGAGTGTCAAGTTTGTGAACGGAATCCTCACAGCCCTAGAGGTTTCTCACCGAGCCGGGGTTGTGCACCGAGACATCAAGCCTGCGAACGTAATGATTGGCGATGGCGACAGCATCAAAGTGATGGACTTTGGTATCGCTCGGGCCGTCTCAGATAATTCAGCCACCCAAGCAGCCACCGCCGGCATCATCGGCACCGCACAATATTTCTCTCCCGAGCAAGCTCGTGGTGATGCCGTTGATGGCAGAACCGATTTGTATTCAACCGGTGTAATTCTCTATGAGTTGCTGGCGGGAAGACCTCCTTTCCAGGGGGAGAGCGCCGTATCGGTTGCTTACCAGCACGTTTCAGAGGTGGCGGAACTCCCTTCAAAATACAACCCGCAAATTTCCGCAGAACTAGACGCAGTTGTTATGCGAGCCATGGCCAAAGATCGGGATCAACGCTTCCAGAACGCTGAGGAGTTCAGGGAGCACCTAAACGCTGCTGCAGCGGGCACTCAGGCAGCGGCTGCGCTCGCGCCAGTCGCTGGGGCTGCTGCCTTGTCCGGTAATGCTACAGAGCTCATCGGCCGACAAAGGCCTGCGGATACCTCGCCAACCTCACTTTTGGAGGGCTTTGAGACATTGCCCAATGAAAAGGTAACCACCGCCACCAACTCGACCAGCAAGGTTGGCTCGGGAGTTATTTGGGGCTTGGGTACCGGGGTGGCAGTTATTTTGATTGGGCTTTTATTTTGGGTCATGAACCTTGGAAGCGGAGGCTTGCAGGTCACCCCGGATACCGGTATCCAAGTGCAAAGCGTAGAAGGCTCGCTCTACGAAGATGCCTTCAACACCTTGACGGCTCAGGACCTTCTGGTTCTGAGGGTCTACGAGAAGAGTGAAAGCGTGCCCGAGGGTGTTGTAATTCGCCAAGAACCAGTGGCTGGAACCTCTGTTTTGAGTAAGACCCCGGTCACGGTTTATGTTTCAAGTGGTGCCACCGAGGTGACAGTACCAAACGTGATTGGTCGCACAGAAGCCGATGCCGTGCTTCAAATAGAAGCGCAAGGTTTAGCGGTAGGAATAATTTCAGTGGTTGGCAGTGCGACCGTGCCCGAGGGCACTGTTGTCGCCTCTGATCCGGTTACCAATCAGCAGCTTCCAGTTGGTTCGGTAGTGAACCTAGTGCTATCCGATGGCACCGTTTCTGTTCCAGATGTAAGGAATCTAGCTGTCTTAGAAGCTAGGTCAATCATGACCGCGCCCTCGATTGGCTTCACGGTTTCGGTGGAGATTCTCGATGAAGCAAGCTGCACCGGTAGGCCGGGCACGGTTGTGCTTCAGCAGTCAATCGCCCCTGGGGATGCCCAGCAGTTGCAGAACATAATTCTCTACGTTGAGTGCGTCGGGGCGATTACGCCTTCTCCAACACCAACTGCTGAACCAACACCAACCGCTGCACCAACACCAACTGCCGAACCAACACCAACCGCTGCACCTTAGGGACAGCTAGTGGTCTTTAAGGTTTTCCAGTTTCGGGCTTAAAGTAAGGGCTTTTTCTCTGGCGCCTTTGAGACCCAGGGTCTCCAGCCAATTGGCAAGCATGGTGTAGCCGCCCTGAGTCATCACAGACTCGGGGTGAAACTGGACACCATAAATGGGCTTGGTCTTGTGCTGCAAACTCATGATCACACCGGATTCGGTTTGGCCGGTAATCAAAAGCTCCTCTGGGACTGACTCTGGCAACACTGCGAGTGAGTGGTACCTAGTGGCACTAAAGCCCTGCGGTAACCCTTCAAAAATCGGGCTGCCCTTGTGATTAACCGTTGAAACCTTGCCGTGCATAAGCTCGGGGGCGCTTTCAACAACCGCCCCCATAGCCTCGGCAATGGCCTGATGACCCAAGCACACGCCAAATACCGGGTAGTCGGTTTCGAGGGCGAAACGAACGGTTGGGATTGAGAGACCAGCCGATGCCGGGGTTCCGGGACCCGGAGAAATCAGCACCGCATCGAACCTTGAGAGCATCTCAGGCAGTTCGGCTTCCGAAAAAGCATCGTTTCTGAGCACCTCGGTCTGGGCCCCCAGCTGCCTAAGATAACCGTTAAGGGTGTAGACGAAGCTGTCGTAATTATCTAAAACAAGAATGCGCACCATGATGCCAATAGCCTAATCGGACTAGCTTTATCTGAATCGCGTAATAAACTGCATTTATGCCTGAATCAAGATCAAGACGCAAAGCCAATTCTGTCGAACCACTAAAGCCAGTCGTATCTGGGGATGCCGAGGCGGACAATCCGACTTGGTATAAAGCGGTGATGTTTGGCTTTATGGTTTTTGGCTTGATCTGGATCCTAACCTTCTACATCTCAAGTGCCCGCTGGCCCCTAGGCAGCGCATCACCAATTGACCTATCGAACTGGAACATCCTGATTGGGTTTGGTTTCGCAATGATTGGTTTTGTTATGACCACTAAGTGGAAGTAACTAGATCCACTGATTGATTCTCAGCACTGTCAAGAGTGCGAGTGCTCCCCATAAAGCAGTCAGGCTGAACAGCTGCATTGCCTTTTGACTGGGATTTCTGGTTTTTGAGTAAATTAGTGCTATGGCCAGCCCGGTGATTAGACCACCCAGGTGGCCCTCCCAAGAGATTCCCGAAACAAAGAACCCCATCACTAAGTTGATTGCAATCAACCCAAAAATGACTGAACTGTTGCCACCCATCGTCTTGATGATGATGAAATACGCGCCCATCAGGCCAAACAGTGCGCCCGAAGCCCCAACCACCGGGGTCTGCGGGTCCGATAGCCACAAGACGGCCACCGAACCGCCGATGATCGAGGTTAGGTAAAGGACCAAAAAACGAACCTTGCCCACCATCGGCTCTAGTTGTCGTCCAAATATCCATATTGCGTAGGAATTTAGAAGAATGTGCCAAGGCGATGACCAATCATGTACAAATCCCGCGGTGAGCATCCTCCAGGGTTCCCAGGGGGCAAATAGTGGAGCAAAGAACATCTGGTTGGTGAACAAATATCCAACTGGGGATATCTGTCCCAACCAGATTAAGACATTTATCGCCAGCAGTGTGCTGGTGACTGGGGATGCTTGAGGAAGCCTCAGGCGATTGGCCATTTAGAGAGTGTCGACGGTAATCGACTCAATAACAACGTCCTCTAGGGGCTTGTCACGACCATCGGTTGCGACAGCACCAATTTTGTCTACCACTTTGCGGCTTACATCATCTGCCACCTCACCAAAAACGGTGTGCTTGCCCTGCAACCAAGAGGTCGGAGCAACGGTGATGAAAAACTGTGAGCCATTGGTGCTGGGACCGGCATTCGCCATAGCCAGGATGTAAGGCTCATTGAAGTTAAGTTCCGGGTGGATTTCGTCACCGAACTGGTAGCCGGGGCCACCCATTCCGGTGCCGGCTGGGTCTCCGGATTGAAGCATGAAGCCCGCAATTATGCGGTGAAAGATAACGCCCTCGTAGAGGGACTTTCCGGTGTGGGTAGCGCCAGTGCGAGGATCTTTCCACTCGATGGTGCCGGTAGCTAGGCCCACAAAGTTCTCAACGGTCTTTGGAGCATGAAGCCCAAAGAGGTTGACCTTGATGGCGCCGTGGTTGGTGTGCAGGGTTGCGATAGCTGTAGGAGATGTCATCCCTACATTGTGCCACAGCATCCAAGATGGTGCATCGGCTTGCAGCTGAAAAACTAACCGCGGTGAAGGCATAAATCCGGCCGGGCTAGATTGTTGTGCCAGACTCACTATGTAAGGTTTGCTCGAACGAAAGCGAAACCCAAATGACCCAAGCAATCACTTTTACCAATCTGGTGAAGTCCTACGGGAAACAAATTGCCGTCAACAATTTGAGTATCGAGATCAAAAAAGGTCGAATCACTGGCTTTTTAGGCCCGAATGGTGCTGGAAAGTCAACCGCCCTTAGGTGCCTAGTTGGTTTAGCAAAACCAACTAGCGGCTCAGTCGCCATTCTTGGTGCCAGCTATCGAGACTTGAAAGAACCCATTTCCGAAGTGGGCTGCGTCCTAGATTCACGCGGCTTCCACGCTTCACTGACCGGCCGACAAAACCTCAGGGTTATGGCGGCAGCCGGGAATATTCCAGATGCTCGTGTCGATGAGGTGCTCGAATTAGTCGAGCTTGGCGATGCTAAAAATAAGCGCACCAAAAATTACTCGCTGGGCATGAAACAGCGCTTAGCCTTGGCTGGAGCAATTCTGGGCGACCCGGATGTTCTGATTCTGGATGAGCCAGCTAATGGGCTTGATCCGCTGGGGATTGCATGGCTTCGTAAGTTCTTGAGATCACTCGCAAGCTCCGGTAGGACCATTTTGGTTTCCTCTCATCAGCTAGCTGAGATGCAGAACACAGTCGACGATGTGATCATCATTC
>Ga0306898_1000114_pt1 | contig 35168 bp, 29 predicted proteins | sample AntRauMFilla1564_FD_190424 | JGI IMG/M metagenome (GOLD analysis project Ga0306898, IMG submission 190424) | Saline lake microbial communities from Rauer Islands, Antarctica - Metagenome Filla 1 #564 (v2) (version 2) | ecosystem: Environmental > Aquatic > Non-marine Saline and Alkaline > Saline ...
TATGACCCGGCCGCCGCAATAAAAGAAACCGCCAATTCCGGAGTGATGGTCAGGAAAAACCCGATTAGTAAAAAGGGTCCAAGCGCCATGGAAGCTTTCCAGCTCATCTTTTTAAAGAGCACCAGAGCCAGACCGTAAATGGATCCAAGCAGCAACCCCAGCGTTATTGCGATAACCACCAAGCCAGGAGCGAACCAGGCAAGAATATGATTGGTGGATATCAAAAGCTTGATGTCCCCCATCCCAATCAGTTCATACTTAGCCATCAGGTAGCCAAGCCCAAAGGTCACACCACTAATAAATACGGCTATACCAAATCTCCAAAAATCCTTTTCGACCAAAGTGACTAGTGAAGTTGCACCGTGAGAAACCCCAATCGCAAGATATGTAAATCGATTTGGCAGTCGATGTTCTAAAAAATCGTATTTCATCAAGGGGTAGGCCAAGCCCAGCATTAATAACACTGGAAATACCTCTAGGAGCCTCATAGCCCAAAAGATTAGAGGCTTTGGCAAAAACCGGCTTTAAGTTATCCCCAGCCGATTCATGATCGGCTGATGCCACCTCTAATCGAGTAGCTTGGTTACCAAAGCAGCAATTTCACTGCGCTCAGAACGCATCAGGGTTATGTGACTGAACAGCGGCTGACCTTTAAGGGATTCCACGACCGAAGCAATGCCGTCGTGCCGCCCGACTCGAAGATTATCGCGCTGCGCCACATCGTGAGTTAGAACAACTCGGGATTTTTGCCCCACCCGAGAAAGCATCGTCAATAAAACGTTTCGTTCAAGCGATTGTGCTTCGTCGACTATGACAAAGGTGTCGTGAAGCGATCGGCCCCTGATGTGGGTAAGTGGCAGAATTTCTAGAATCCCTCGGTTCAACACCTCCTCGACTACCTCTTTTGAAACCAGCGCCCCGAGGGTGTCAAAAACCGCCTGAGCCCAAGGATTCATCTTCTCCGCCTCGGTGCCGGGTAGAAACCCAAGCTCTTGCCCACCAACGGCATGAAGCGGCCTAAAGACCATAATTTTTTTGTGAGCCCTACGCTCGAGAACTGATTCCAGCCCAGCGCATAGCGCCAGGGCGCTCTTGCCGGTTCCTGCTCGACCGCCGATTGAAACTATGCCGATCTCGGGATCAAGTAACGCATCTATGGCAAGGCGTTGCTCTGCAGAACGCCCATAGAGACCGAAAACCTCACGGTCCCCGCGAATCAACTTGATGGTGCGCTGTTCGGAGACTCGCCCCAAAGCGTTTCCACGATCTGAATGAATAACCAACCCGGTGTTGATTGGCAGAGTTTTTGCATCAGGGTGACTGATTTCTTCGGCTTCGTAGAGATTCGCCATTTCCTCTGCAGTAAGACTCAGTTCCGCTGTGCCGGACCATTCGTCGCTGGCCAACTCGTGCAGGTACTCCTCGGCCTGCAATCCGATGGAGGCGGCCTTGACTCGCATTGGTAAGTCTTTTGACACAACGGTGACATTAAAGCCTTCCGCCTTCAGGTTCGCCGCTACTGCCAAGATTCGAGAGTCGTTATCACCGAGTTGAAAACCGCTGGGCAGGATTGATTGATCAATGTGATTTAGCTCGACCCGGAGCGAACCGCCCGATCCGACTTCGATTGGAAAATCCAATCTTTCATGCTTTTTTCTTAGATCGTCTAGATGCCTGAGTGCTTTTCTCGCGAAAAAGCCAATCTCGCTGTCATTGCGTTTTTTCTCGAGTTCGTTGATCACGACAATCGGCAACACCACCTCGTGCTCGGCGAAACTAAAGAGTGCCTGCGGATCCGATAACAAAACTGAAGTGTCCAAAACAAAGGTTCTAATTGCCGTTGATTTTGGCTTTTCGACCGCGCTGTTCACCCCCCGTGGACTTCTGTTTTTTGCAACTTGAGATTCCAATTTGGGGTTTGAAGTTTTTGGCACAGACGCTCCTTGTGGGTGAATGTTCCTCGAAGGTTAAGCCCGTGAATAAAGATATTTCGCTTTTGACACGCCAAAAATAAATAGGTTTATGAAACTGTTTACTCAGGCTCCGAAGCGGCGTCTGCGGCTCTGGAAATCGCGTATCGCTCTTAAAAAATCAACCTTACGAAAATCGGGCCAGAGCGCCTCAGCAAAATAAAATTCAGAATTTGCGCTTTGCCATAATAAGAACCCGCTCAGTCGCTGTTCGCCGGAGGTTCTGATCAATAGGTCTGGGTCAGGCTGCCCTCCGGTATAAAGGTGTTCGGCTATCAAATCCGGTGTCATAACCTCAGCCAGCTCTTCAATACTCGCCCCGGTTAGGGCGTGCTTTTTGAGAATTGAGCGCATTGCATCGGCAATTTCCTTGCGGCCCCCGTAGGCCACAGCAAGATTTACGTGGGTCCCCTTATTTCTTGCGGTCTTTTTCTCGACTTTGCCAAGTCGCTGAGCCGCTTGAAAAGGAAGGCTCGATATGTCCCCCACGACCTGAAGTTTCCAGCGCGATAACTTTGCGAGCTCCTCGGATAGTGAAACGATTATCTCAATCAGTTCATCTAACTCTTCTTGATTGCGCCCACTCAGGTTGTCGGTTGACAGAAGATACAAAGTGACTCGCTTGACTCCGATTTCAGAACACCAAGATAGAAAATCTACGATCTTTTTTGCCCCGGCAGCATGGCCCTGGCCAGCTTTTTCAAAACCTTGACTAAGGGCCCAGCGGCGATTTCCGTCCACCAAAACACCCACGTGTTTGGGCATATCTTTTTCACTCAGCGCAGCCTCTAGCCGCTTTTCATAAAACCGATAAATAAGGTTTTGCACGCCATTAGGTTATCCGAGACTGAGGCAACTCCGAACATGGCTTATCGTTTAGTTAATGATGCAAGAACAAGAGCGCCCAGACCCCCTGTACGTTCCTCTCGGCGAACTCAAGGGATCCAAACAAACCGATGATTTTCGGCCTTCCTGGCGAGGCTGGATTCACACCGGAGTGCTGCCTTTTGTGGTGGCCGGTGGTGTGCTGTTGATCGTGTTTGGTGAGGGCTGGGTCGCAAAGACCGCTGGAGCAATCTTTTTTGCTGGCTCTTTTTTGCTCTTTGGGAACTCCGCGGTCTACCACCTATTTAACTGGAAGCCGCTCACCAAAAAAATTCTGAAGCGAATCGACCACGCAAACATATTTTTACTCATTGCCGGAAGCTACACCCCGATAACCCTCTTGGGCCTGCCGGCTGAAAAAGGTATAGTGCTGATCAGTTTGGTATGGGGAATTGCGATTTTAGGAATTGGCTTTCGAGTTTTTTGGATCTCGGCACCCCGCTGGCTCTACGTTCCAATTTACCTGGGAATCGGCTGGGTAGCGGTTATTTATATCCAGGATTTCTTTGCGGCAAATCTGGCAATGATGGTGCTGATAATCGTTGGAGGAGTGCTTTACTCAATAGGTGCGGTAATTTACGGCCTAAAAAAGCCCAACCCGTTTCCCAAGCACTTTGGTTTTCACGAGATTTTCCACTCCCTTACCGTCGCGGCCTTTTTCTGCCACTGGAGTGCCGCGATGATTATCGGTCTAAATCCGCTTCCGGGTTCTCTCGGTTCGGTTTTATAGGAGGGATGGGCCGCTCAGGCTTTTCCACTGTTAGGTTTTCAAGCTCTTCCTGGGCTAGCTTCGCTCGAATCTCGGTTCGATAGCGAGTGTTTCGAACCCTGCGAGTCATGTCGAAAATTAGAAAAACAGCAACGGCCGCCATCAAAAAAGTAACAATAAATCCGATGGTTCCTGGGGAGTTGTATTGATCATCTGGCACCGGAATCGGAGTGACGGTTACTTCGGCCAAAAGTGAATACAGAAAGTTCATGGCATAAGTATTCCACCTGGTCGCATAACCTTGTTACATGACCAATGAGATTCTCGCTGAGCGATACGGGGCCAAAAAGCCAAGCTCGAAGCGTAAACAGCTAGTTCTTGGGCTTTCCGGCGTGGCTGCAATGGTAGCCACGACCGCATGGTTTGCCATCGCCAATCACTCTCCGATCAGCTTCACCGACGTTGGCTTCAGTGTCGTTTCCGAATATCAGGTAAGAGTCGATTTCGAGCTCCAAATGCCCGTGGGCACCGTCGGCTATTGCAATATTCAAGCTTTGAGCAACAGCTTTGGCGTTGTGGGTCACAAACAGTTTCAATTTGGTCCCTTCGAAACCGAGACTCTTAGATTCAGTCAGGCCATCAACACCACCGACCTCGCAGTAACAGGCTTGGTCGATGAGTGCTGGGTTGGCACCGGTAGCTAGGCAGCAAAGGTTATCCCAAGACGAAAAGTCACCAATCGCAATTAGTCTGTAGAAATCCTAAACAGGCTCATCCTCCAGGCAGAGAAAACCCTATTTCATAGTCCTGGAAGCACTTTCGGTCCCCTAGACGAAGGAGCGGAGTGCTAGGTCATGGAAGTCGAATTATGCCCAACGAGCAATCTCGGATGCCGAAAAACCAAGTGTCACCACCGAGGTTCGTCTATCTATTGAGCATCTGAAAAAGAATGCCCTAACTTTCGGCAGTCAAGCTAGTCGCCTAAAGCACCAACCGTCAGTCGTCCCTAGCTGCGCTATTTGGTTGTAATCCGCAATTCTTTTTCTAGTTTGCGATCGATAAAGATCTTGACGTTGATGGTTTTATTAGATCCGGTTTTGCGAATTACTCTTTGAAAACTCTTTGTGATCGAATCAACCTTGAGCCACTTTCCTGCTATCAGGGCAGAGAGTCTTTGACCTTGATAACCCTTGGCATAGATTGCCACTGAGCCCTTGAATGATCCAATAGAAAGCTTTTTAGCTACCGGGTTTATAACCACCGGGTTTATAGCCGGGGTTTCAGCTGCCACGACTGTGATTAAAGCAGCCGCTATTAGGTTCCCAACGCTTGACACCAGAACAATATCTTTGACACCTAAGGTTATTAGAGCCGGTAGTTGCAAGGTCAAAGAGGTCGAGGATTGGGTTTTTATTGCAATTGCTATGCCATCGATTGTCACACTGGTTACTAAATCTAGCTTGGTTCCTGAAAGAACAACTAAGGACCCAGCCTGAACAATAATAGAGCTGATGGTTTTGCCGGCAGATGTTTCTGGAGTTCCAGGTGTTGCAGGCGGTGTAGGCGCTGGCAAGGTTTCAGGTTTGGAAATGGGTCCAATATCAACGCCGGTGCATTGGTCAATATAATTCGCCGCCGAGCCAACGACAGAAGCTATGCAGAAGCCAAATGGGGCAGCTGCGTAATCCGCGGTTGCCGCTTCTGCAACTGCAAACCGACCGGGGTTGTAATCCACCAACCAGACTTGAGCTTCAAACGCAGATTCCCATTCTGCTGCTGGCGTCACAGCGGACCGAGCTGATAAATAAAAATCATCTTCAGCTGTCCAAGCTTCCCCAGGCGATTTTTCAAGATTGAATCCAGTGCTTGATCTAAATCCTAAAATCGGATATTCCCTCGAGTTATCGCTGGTGACAGCATAATTCCAAGAAGACGCTTGTCCGGATGCTACGAGCCTGGTTTCATTTGTTGATTCCAAATTGCCGCCAATCGACACTAGAAATGGGGGCGGCGTTCCAGATTTAATTTTAGAGAAAACATCTGTGGAAAAAAAGCTGCCCTGCATGGTGTAGGTGACTTTGAATGAGATGCTTCCCTCCATAGAGTCCAGACTTTCTATAGCATCACAAGCAATTTTGCTCTGCTCCGAGACTAGGTTGTAGCCAGTCTCATACGAAACATCCCCGCCTAAGACTAATTTGCACGTGCTCAGATCCGGTTTGAGTTCAATTGAGTTGCTCCAAGAATCTATTGATATGAACGGGGTACCCCATACATCGAATGCGTCGCTTGTGTTCAGCGATGCAACGTCCTCAATCCCAAATTTTTCCTCATAAGAGCAAATGAAGTTACATGTTTCCATGTCACGAACCTCAAGAATGCCCCTGTAGTTCAATCCTTGAAAACTCCCACTGCCATCAATAGTCAAGTTTCTAATGGGGGTGAACATCGGGCTACTGGGGCCCGTTATTGAGATAGGTGAGCGGCTCGAGTTATAAGCTGTGGCCCCCAAAAACATCGATCCGGAATTTAGAACCGCCGACGTGTTCCATTTGCTCAAATCCTGATTGAAACTCGTGGCATCTTTGAACAAATCGGCCATGTCCACCACCAGACTCGTGCTCCAGTTACCGATGTCAGAATTAAAAGCAGCCGCACCCATGAAGGCCCCTCTCAAATTTCCTAGGTTGCTGGTCTTCCACGTGCTCAGATCCCCGGCGAATTGACTTGCATACCTGAACATACTTCCCATGTTTATAACTTTTTCCACATCCCATTTTGAGAGCCCAGTCCCCTCGAAGGCTGTTGCTCCTCTAAACATTTGCTTCATGTCAGTTACCAAAGATGTGTCCCAGTCCCCGATCGGTTGATTAAAGGCACTGGCACCCGCGAACATCTCGCTCATGTACTCCACATTGGATGTGTCCCAGCGTGAAACATCATCATTAAAAGCATTGGCACCCGCGAACATTGAGCTCATGTCATACACATTGGATGTGTCCCAGCGTGAAACATCACCATTAAAGGCACTGGCACGCTCGAACATTGAGCTCATGTTATACACATTGGATGTGTCCCAGCCCCCGATGGGTTGATTAAAGGCACTGGCACCCGCGAACATCACGCTCATGTCAAACACTTCGGATGTGTCCCAGCCTGAAACATCGCCATTAAAGGCACTGGCACCCGCGAACATCTCGCTCATGTCCCCCACATTGGATGTGTCCCAGCGTGAAACATCACCATTAAAGGCACTGGCACCCGCGAACATCTCGCTCATGTCCTCCACATTGGATGTGTCCCAGCCTGAAATGTCACCGCTAAAGGAGCTGGCGCCGTTGAACATGCCGGACATGTACTCCACATTGGATGTGTCCCAGCCTGAAACATCGCCATTAAAGGCACTGGCACCAGAGAACATGAACCTCATGTCCTCCACATTGGATGTGTTCCAGCCCCCGATAGGTTGATTAAAGACGGTCGCCTCCTCGAACATGCTGTCCATGTTGGTCACCGAAGATGTGTTCCAGCCCCCGATAGGTTGATTAAAGACGGTCGCCTCCTCGAACATTCTGTCCATCTTGGTCACCGAAGATGTGTCCCAGCCTCCGATGGGTTGATTAAAGGCACTGGCACGCTCGAACATCTCGCTCATGTCCTCCACTTTGGATGTGTTCCAGCCCCCGATAGGTTGATTAAAGACGGTCGCCTCCTCGAACATGCTGTCCATGTTGGTCACCGAAGATGTGTTCCAGCCCCCGATAGGTTGATTAAAGACGGTCGCCTCCTCGAACATTCTGTCCATCTTGGTCACCGAAGATGTGTCCCAGCCTCCGATGGGTTGATTAAAGGCTCTGGCACTCTCGAACATGAAGCTCATGTCCTCCACTTTGGATGTGTCCCAGCCTGAAACATCACCATTGAAGGAGCTGGCACCCTCGAACATGCGGGACATGTCTGTGACAACGTTTGAGATGGTTCCAGAGACGGTGATCAGATTTGTTGCCCCCTGAAACGCCCTGTTGTAGCTACTGATCCAGGAAGGGAACTGCTGCACTTCAATGATTTGTCTATTGCTGGTGCCGGCAGAAAAAGCACCATAGTTGGATACAGAGGAACCGTTTGTGACGGTGATTGTATAAATCCCGGAGACAGAGTAAGAATGCCTAACGTCAGACGAGTTTGTTATTGTCTCAGGTCCATTGTTGTCACCCCAATCAACCACAAAACCGGTGCCGTTATTAAAGGGAAGAACGACATTTCCGTCGCCCTTTGTTGTGTCAACAACTAACACCAGTGCATCACTGGGACCCGAAGCCTCAGCCTGAGGAGCAGCAAATGGTGCCACCACCGTGAGGGTGGTCATAACAAGTGCCATTACCAGAGTGCGGCTTAGGTTTTTGATTCGATCTAGTCTTGAGGTGGGTGCAGTAGATTCCATAACTGAATCAAACGGCGTAAATGAATAAGTACAAAATTTTCCCGGGGATTCCCCCCACGTTGAATAGCAATTCTCAATAGCTTTGGAGATACTTACCACATGAGCATAGCTAGCGTGATTGTGGTGGAGGACGATGAGTTTCTCAGAGCACTAATAACAAATGCTCTAGAGTCTGCCGATATTCGAGTCCTTGGGAGCGTCAGTCGGGCCGCGGACGCAATTGAACTGGCCAAGCAGAAACCTACCGAAGTAGCAGTTCTAGATTTGTATCTTGGGTCCGGACCCACAGGTGTTGACATCGCTCTAGCGCTCAGAAAAATTGATCCGCTTATCGGTCTGGTTTTTCTCACTAGCTTTTCAGACCCGAGGCTTCTGGATGCCAACATAAATCTCCCCAACGGAGCTCTTCTGCTAACAAAGTCAAAGATTTCGAACCTCAAACAGCTAGTGATTTCTGTACTTCAGGCCAAAAATTCTCCACTAGGAGCAAAGGCGGTTGAATCTTCAGTTCGAGGGCTGAGCCGACAGCAGGTGCAGATTTGGCGGCTAATTAGCCTTGGTTTTAAAAACGGTGAGATTGCGGCACAGCTAAAACTGACTGAAAAGTCCGTCGAGCACGTCATCGGGAGACTGATAGCAATCTTGCAATTGGGAGGAGATGAGAAACTCAACCCCAGGGTCCAGCTGGTTCGAGAATTCTCAAAACGAGCGGGTCAGTTGATAAAGGAATCCAATTGAGTTTCTTACGCTCCAAAGTTCGAATATCACTCCGTGGTTACCTTCTTTATAGCATCGCCGCAATAGTCTCTGTGCCGCTGGGATATCTAGATACGATTCAAAGTTTGGCTTTTGGGTTAGGTGTCGGGGTGGCTTCTGCACTTCTGGTTGGTCTTCTCGCTCTCATCGCCAAGGAAATAGCTCAAGCCATAAATCGGGATTTCACAATTTTGTCGCTCGCCTTATTTGGATTTACAGCAGGGCTAATTCGCGGTGTTCTAATTTTCCAGCTCGGGCAGATAATAGAAAATCCATTTGAGATTTCGCTCGCGCTTCGAATTGCAAGATCCGCTATTACAACCTGTTTTTGGTTCACAATAACCGCCTATCTTGCAAACGGCTCGGAGCGGTTCGCCAATACATATCGGGCGCTTCAAAACCAGCTTGCGATGCAAGTTGGTTTCGATGCAAAGGCTAATTCGGGAGTCACTTTGGCCGAATCCCTTGAAAAAATAGGTCAGAATTTGAATTCCATTGGTGCGGATTCTCGAGATGAAGGGCTTAATAATGAGAGCCTGAGGCTCGCGGTGGAGAGATTGCGCTCTGAAATTGAGAATGTAATTCGCCCGGTCAGTCACAGCCTCTGGCTAGAGGAAAGATCGAATTTTCCAAAGATCAAATTTTCCCTAGTCCTACAAAACTTGTTTACCGATTTCGATGTCAGCATCGGGCGGGTGATAACCATATCGGCGTCACTCTACCTCCTGGGCGGTTTGGGGACCATTCCGCTGGAAGACAATCTGCTGAATCTATTTTCCGTTGGGCTCTTGGCTCTATTACTGTTAATTCACAAGCTCATCAGAAGGCTCATTCAGAGAAGATTCCAGATTGCTTTTGATGCAATTTCACTCGCGGCAATAAGCTTCGGTCCCACGATTCTGACAGGCCTAGCTATCCAGAGCTTTGGCTTTGAGTCAAGCTTATTTCTGACCCCCTCCTTCCTGATTTTATTTCCAGTGGTTACAGTCCTAGTAATTCTCTCAGACATGTTGCTGTCTCTGGTTGCTCAGGATAGGGAGGAAATTTTAATAAGATTGCAAGGCAGAATCAAGGATCTGCAAGAAGCGTCGAACAGTTCAGTGGCGGGATACCTTCACAACAACCTGCAATCCGAGCTCACTGGGCTCGCGTTGCAATTGGAATCTGGATTCGAAAATCCGGCCTCGCCAGGAACGATTGCAGCTTGGGAGCGTTTAGGGGCGTTGATTAACAAGTCGATTGCAGATGATTTTATAAATCTCAGCAAAAAAACCGAGAGTAGATTTCTAGGCCTTGTGGATGCTTGGGCTGGAATTGCTGAACTAACCCTAGAACTGGATCCCAAGCTTTGGGAGGATCGGCAACTTGCTAGCCTGGCTCTGCAAATAGCCGAAGAAAGCGTCTCGAATTCGGTTCGTCACCTTGAAGCGAGTCAGATTGCAATCACAGTGTCGATTGCCGAGCAAAACATCATGGTCGTTGAGACTAACGGGATGCAACAAATTGGCGGGTCAGCCGGGATGGGCAGCGCCTGGTTGCAAGAGGTCAGTTTGCCGGGCGGAAAATTCGAAACTTCGCCTCAAGGCACTCGGCTAACGATAATGATGTGACCCCCAATCGTTTTCTAGCGGCCGGATATCCAGGGTTTAGACTTTGGCAACGATGCCGTAAGCCATTAGAATCTTATGAATGGCTCGCTAAGCGGGCTTTTTCACTACCCGGAGTAATGCGATGAGCGAAAACTTATTATTGACCCCTGAGGCCTATGAGCGCCTCAAGCAAGAACTTGCCGATCTAATAATCATCGGTCGACCAGATATCGCAAAGCGCATCCAAGAGGCTCGCGAAGAGGGCGACCTGAAAGAAAATGGTGGTTACCACGCCGCCAAAGAAGAGCAGGGCAAGATTGAATCCCGGATCAATCGGCTTGGAAATATTCTCGCTCTGGCAATTATCGGTGAGGCCGACTTAACGGACGGGATAGTGAAACAAGGGCTATTGGTCACTTGCAAACTAAACGGCAAAGAAACAGAATTTTATCTTGGCAGCCAAGAGCTCTTTGAAGGCACAAAGCACCAAGGGCAGATTGATGAAGGTGACCTAAATGTCTACTCAACCGATTCGCCCATTGGCCGAGTCGTAAGCGGAAAAAAGGTTGGCGAAACAGTTAGCTACAAAACTCCCAACGGTAAAGAGATATCCGTTGAGGTAATTAAGCTAGCGAATTTCGAGTTTTAGTCTTTATCCATAGACGGTCTGAGCCCAGCTTCTTCTAGCGCCTGCAGAACCTCATCGCGGTGCTCCTTGCCCCGAGTCTCAACCGCCAAGCGCAATTCAACCTCGCTGATCTGGAACCCATTGCCGTGTCGGGTGTGAAGCACCTCCACCACATTGGCCTGAGCCGAAGCTACCGCCTGGGCGGTCTTCACCAACTGCCCCGGTCTATCTGGCAGCATCACCGAAATGTTTGTGTAGCGATCAGAGGCAGCCAGACCGTGCCCAATAACCTTCTGAAGCAATAGCGGGTCGATGTTTCCACCCGAAATAATTACACAGGTGGTTCCCTGAAGTTTCAGTTTGGCGGCCATCAATGCCGCCGCCCCGACTACACCCCCGGCCTCAACCACCAGCTTGCTGCGCTCCATAACCGCGAGCATCGCCTTGGCCATCTCATCTTCAGAGACGGTGACGATTTGGTCAACATAATCCCTAACTATTCCAAAGGTGAAGGCGCCGGGTCTGGCAACCGCGATGCCATCGGCGATAGTGGGCTTGACCTCAATTGTGGTGGGCTCGCCAGCAGCTAGCGAGGGCGGGTAGGAGGCTGCCATCTCAGACTGCACGGCATAGACCTTGACTTTTCTGCCGAGTGATTCAGCCTTTAGCTTGGCGGCAAGCGCCACTCCGGCCGCCAAACCCCCGCCTCCGAGACACACCACGATGTTGTCTACTTCGGGTAACTGATTAAAGATCTCGAGGGCTACAGTGCCCTGCCCAATCACAATGTCACGATGATCAAAAGGAGGCACGAAAACTGCTCCGGTTGAATTCGTAAACTCTTTAGCAGCAACAAGGGTCTCATCGAAGATCGCACCGGTAAGCACCACGTTTGCCCCGTAACCAATGGTCGCTTGGTATTTTGGTAAAGACGCTCCGATTGGCATAAATATAGTCGCCTTTATACCCAGCATCCTGGCCGCGAGTGCCACGCCCTGAGCGTGGTTACCAGCCGATGCAGCCACAACCCCGCGGGATCTTTGTTCTTCAGAAAGCCTTGAAATCATGTTGTAGGCGCCGCGAATTTTGTAGGCACCGGTTCTCTGAAGGTTTTCGCACTTGAAAGAGACTGACTCTCCGGTCAGATCTGAAAGCCAGTTGCTCTCAAGAATCGGGGTCTTCATTGCGACTTTTGAAACCCGTTCCCAGGCCGCATCAAATTCTTTCAGGGTGGGTAAGTCACTTGTGGACATTAGAAACCTTCAATCTCAAACTAAAACTCTTGAAAAGTCTAGTGATTTAGAAGCTGGTTCCGATCACACCGAGTCTTTCGATTCGCTTGGAAATTGGTGGGTGGGTCGAGAAGGCCCGCTGCGCCATCGAAGGTTTCACTGGATCATTGATATACATGTGCGACATCGAAGGCGATGCCCGGCGCATTGGCTGGCCATATTCACCGAGTTTTTTTAGTGCTGAGGCCAGCCCATCAGGGAAACGAGTCATCTCAATACCAGAGGCATCGGCTAGATACTCGCGCTGTCGGGACACCGCAGCTGAGACCAATGGCCCGATTAGCGCCGCGATTATCCAGCCTATGACCCCTAATAAAACCAGAATGATGCCTAGTTGACCTGAGTTTTTACCTCGGGAGTGCGAGGAGAAAAACGCCATCCGAATTGCCATATCTGCCAAAATGCCAACCGCGGAGATTAGCCCAAAAACGATGGTCGACACTCGAATATCGTAGTTTTTTACGTGGGCGAGCTCGTGGGCCATGACACCCTCCAGCTCGCTGTCATCCATAATCTCCAATAACCCAGTGGTACTGGCAACGATGGCGTGCTTGGGATCTCTTCCGCTAGCGAAGGCATTCGGTGCTGGATCGTTGATGATGTATACCTTGGGCATTGGCATGCCTTGCGAAATGGCGAGGTTTTCCACGATATTCCAAAGCCGAGGGTTATCACTTTTTTGAATCTGCTTAGCACCACTGAGCCCAATGGCTATTGATGAGGCCGCGTAATACTGAAATATTGCGTAGCCGAAAATAAAGGCGATGATCCAAATGGCCGAAGAGCCGTTTCCGGTGGCCTGACCAAAGAACCAGGAGATGCTTCCCAAGATAATTACAAAGCCTGCAACGATAAATACGGTGTTGCGTTTATTGGCAGCTATTGCCGAATACAAGAATTCCCCTAAAAACTAACCTGCGGTGGATTTTGAATTGCCGCTGCATCTTCAACATCGAAAAATTCGCGGGCGATAAAGCCCAGTGACCGGGCAAAGAAATTGGTCGGGAACTGCTCAAGCTTGATGTTAAGCTCCCGCACACCACCATTAAAGAATCTTCTAGATGCCATCACCTTGTCTTCGGTGTCGGTTAGCTCTCGCTGCAGCTCGAGAAAGTTAGCTGAAGCGACTAGCTGCGGGTAGGCCTCGGAGACTGCGAATAGGCTTTTGAGTGCCCCTTGAAGCTCACCTTCTGCCTGAGCAGCCTGAGCCGGGTGTTCAAGTGCTTGTGGAGATACAGTTGCTGCGCGAGCCCGGGTTACGGATTCGAATACCTCTTTTTCATGCGAGGCGTATCCGCGCACGGTTTCAATCAGATTAGGAATCAGATCCGCGCGGCGCTTTAGCTGCACCGTGATGTCACTCCAGGCTTCGTCGACCCTCACCTTTAGGGTTACCAACTGGTTATAAGTAGCCCACAAAAAAATCACTGTGACAATAATTACGCCCAGCACTATCCAAAATGCAATATCCATAAATCTCCCTCTTCTAACCCGCCTAGATTAGGCGCACCAACTGGAAGTTGGCTGGAGAACTACTCAACTAATTTTTTCAGCCAACTTTTGAAATCATCTGCCATTTTTCTAGAAACCCCGGCATCCGGGCTGACCAGCTCTCCGGCATGAGGAAAACCCGGGTATTTATTGAAGCTCACCGGAACCCCCTGTTCGCTTAGGCGCTCAAAAAATGCAAGGTTCTCTTGAAAGAATAAATCTATGTCGCCTACTCCAATCCAGGTGCTTGGGAGTCCAGCAAGATTATGGACTCTTGCCGGAACCGCAAAGCCAAAATCGCCCGCTGATCCGGGTTCGGCTTGAAGATAGGACTTCCAGGCAAAATAATTTGAAGTGTTATTCCAAACAAAGTGCTTATTATCCAAGGCTCGATTCGCGGCGGTTCGGTCATCTAGCATCGGGTATTTCAATACTTGCCCCAGCGGAAGTTGATCCCCCTGACTAATGAGCTTGAGCACCAAACTAGTTGCCAATCCAGCCCCTGCCGAATCACCGCCGAGCACGATTCGCCGCGGATCAAACCCAAATTTCCCAGCGTTCGAAACAACCCACTTAAAGCCAACTTCACAATCAATCAAGCCGGCAGGATAAGGATGTTCGGGCGCGAGCCTATATTCCAGAGAAAAGACTGCCATTCCAAACTCCTGAGCCAACTCGATGCAAAAAGCATCCGAATCCCTTGCTCGACCGGCAATCATGCCGCCGCCGTGAATCCAAATAAGTGCACTATCTGATGTAAGACTGCTCGGCAAAATTGTTCGGACGTGCTTGTTCCCAATTTTATGAGTCTGAATATTGATGCCTATTGGCGCCCGAACTCTTTTGGCTGTGAGCAATGAGAGGAATCGAAATCCCATCGTGGTAAGTGTGCTGCTAAAGCTGATATTTGGAAAACGTTTGAGATTCGGCAGAATCTCCGGGTCGACCGTCTCAAAGTTCATCGCTTGAGAATACAAGGAATTTGGTGCCCCGAGTGGGACTCGAACCCACACTGTGACGATTTTAAGTCGTCTGCCTCTGCCATTGGGCTATCGGGGCAAAACGAATGGCCCGGGATTTCCCGGGCCCCGTTTTGTTAAAGCTACTTCTTTGCTGGACGGGCCGCCCATGTAGAAAAGAATAATCGAGGTGAGCGAATTGCCTCTATTGAAGTCAGGTCGCGCCCGAAGATCCAGTTCCAGAACCAACCGGAAACCACTCGAATCTTTCGCTCCCAGGTGGGCATCGCCAGACCGTGATAGCCGCGGTGCATAATCCAAGCTGGGAAACCAGTGACACCAATTTTGCCTGACTGAAAAGCTCCGACATAAAGACCCAAACCCGCAACAGCACCCAAGTTTTTGTGGATGTATGGTTTGGGAGCCTCGCCACGGATATCGGCAACCAGGTTCTTAGCCAGAAGCTTGGCCTGGCGAACCGCATGCTGAGCGTTTGGAACGCAGAATCCACCAACTCCGCCGCCGGATAGATCCGGCACAGCCGAAACATCGCCTGCGGTCCAGGCGTTAGGGATGACCTTGTCCCCATCCACAATCTGCAGAGTGGCATTGGCCATAATCCTCATTCGATTATCGAGCGGAAAATCAGAGTTCTTCACAATCGGAGCGGCTGCAACCCCTGCGGTCCAGATGATTAAATCTGATTCCATGGATTCGCCATTTGAGAGCTTGACGATACCCTTCGAGGCCGATTCCAATTGGGTATTGAGGTGAATGTGGGCTCCGCGGCTTTCGATGTTTTTGATAACCCAGAGCGCAGTCTTTTCAGAAACCTCCGGCATGATTCTGCCCATTGCTTCGATTAGGTGAAAGTTGATTTCTTCAAACTTGATCTCGGGGTAGCTGCGCAGCAGGTGAACCGCCGCGCTGTGAAGCTCGCCGTAAGTTTCGATTCCTGCAAAGCCGCCGCCCACCACCACGGTGGTCATAAGTCTCTTACGAACTGGCCCCTGCGGGAGCGCTGCCGCTCTCTCAAAGTTACCTACCAGTCGATTTCTGACCTCTACCGCTTCTTCAATAGTCTTCATTCCGATCGCCTCTTCGGCGATTCCCTTAATTGGGAAGGTTCGGGTGACGGCCCCGGCCGTCATGATGACTTGGTCATATTTCAAGACAATTGACTTGCCGCCATCGATCTCGATGGTTACCTTGCGAAGCTTGTGATTTACCTTGAGCATCTTTCCCGAAAGCAAATTGGTCTTTTTTAGGTGGCTGCGGTGATTCACCACAACGTGTCTCGGCTCGATAGAGCCGGCTGCAACCTCCGGTAAAAAAGGCTGATAGGTCATGTAGGGAAGCGGGTCAACCAGTGTTACTTCGGCTTCGCCTTTTCTCAGAATCTTCTCTAGCTTCCAAGCTGCGTAGAAGCCGGCATAGCCGCCACCAATGATAAGGATGCGCTGTGGCTCTTTTTTATTAAAAATGGTCTCTTTTATTGCCTCAGGAATCCTGGACTTAGAGGTCGCTACTGTCATGTTGGCGAATTACCTTTATCTTATCGATTAGCCGCGTGGAGCCTTTTTACGCCAATTGCGCAAGAAAAGCCACAGCAACGGCGCCAGGGGAGCTAACAACCAATACAGTAGCGGATTTGAGGCGGATATAAACCCCCAAAAGTTATCCCGTTCAGAACCAGGCTCATCGGATTGGGATAATTCAACACCCTGATCTAATAATTTCTCCGGGGCAAGCGGTACTTGCAATAGCTGATCAGCACCCGGCTCTGGCTTCAGCAGTTCGGGCCGATAAAGCTCAATCCATTTATCTAACGAGCCCAATGGGTTCAAAGCGGAAGTGAGTTTTGACTGAATCGCTCCCGCCGGGTCAATCAAACCGAAGCCATAAATTCCATCGAAACCCGGTTCACCAAGATCCTGGGCGCTACCGATTAGACGCTGAATAATGTCGTTCGCAGAAGCTCCCGGATCCGCCTGCCGCATCAGGGCAACCAAACCGCTCACAATTGGCGCTGCAGCACTTGAGCCCGAAAATAAGCGCACCTGATCCCCCGGGAAGGCTCCAGCCAAATCCTCCCCAGGGGCGGTAATTGCCACCGAGATTCCTTGGGTTGCGGCCAATGTTGAGCCCAGTTTTTCGCGGGAAACCCCGGCAACAGCCACAACTCCAGGGATAGTTGCGGGAGCGGTGGGCCGAGAATTTTCTTCGCTCTGATTGCCGCTAGCGGCAATAATCACCACATCATTCTGAAACGCGTAGCTGAACGCCTTATCCCAACTTATTGGCCAATTCAAGGAGTTTCTGCTCAAGGAAAGATTGATAACCTGAGCTCCCTGATCCACCGCCCAAGTGATTCCATTCGCAATCTGTTGGTCGGTATTGGCGCCCGGGACACCGAGGCCAATCGAGATCGACAGAAGCTCGGCCCCGGGTGCAATTCCCAGCACTCCTAGCCTGCCCTGACCGGCTATTAAAGAGGCCACCATGGTGCCGTGAAAAGCACTACTACCGATAGGGGCCGTGCCAGCCGGTGTTCCAACTCCAGAAAAATCAACCCCGCCAACTACCGTGCCAATTAGATCCGGGTGCGAATCATCTATTCCGGTGTCAATCACAGCTACCTTGATTCCGCTGCCATCAAGCTCTGTTATCGAATCAAATCCATAGTCGGATAACCACCAGTTGACTGGCGATAAAAAAAGTGGAATCAATAAAAGCGCTGCTAAACGCAAGAGCAGACCTTGGGGGACCAGTTGATTCTTTCAAGCGCCATGTCCCCCATAGGGTTGATACCCGGGCCCTTAGCCAAAGAGTGGCCAATTAAAGCATGCAAGCACTTGACTCGAACCGGCATGCCACCAGCCGAAAAATCCACAATCTCCTCCACCAGTTCGATTTCCTCGCGCTCGCGCAAATACTCTTGATGGGCAAATAGATACTGGGCCGCCAGAGTTTGATCCAGCAGAAGATCCTGAAGCTCAACCATGAAACCCGAAGCCTCTAGGGTAGAAGCTGCCGCGGTGGCAGCCTGCTGAGTCAAATAATAAAGAGTGGGAAAAGGAGTTCCATTTTCAAGCCTCGGCTTGGTCTTCACCACCAGCGGCCTGCCACAAACACACCTAGCCGCTATCTCCAATATGTCTCGAGCAGGTCTTCCCAGCTGCCTTGACACTTCAGCTATATCGGCCTGGCTGACTTCAGACACTAGTTTCCAGACTCTTCATCTGACTCGGTAATCGATTCGGCTTCTAAAGGCTGACCCAGTGCAGCCACCAAGACTGACTCAATCAAAGAATCCACCCAATTCTCAGAGGCTGCTGCGACCTCAAGGCTTATAACGTCGGCGTTGCGCTTTTCGGCAAGCTTCGCACCTAGAGTGCCCGAGGTGTCAGAAAAATCCATGCCTTCGGGATCCATGACCAGATAGCTAACTTCGCCTGGCAATACGTAATAAAGCCGATCCCGAGCTTGAGAGCGAATATAAACCGGATCCTGCCAGCGATCTCTTTCGGCTTGCATCTCACTCACGTCATCCTTGGCCAATTGGATACTGACTTCCATCTCAGCAATCTGACGCCTTTGATTCAAAAACAACTGAACGTCTTGAGAAATCAAGATGGTGCCCAGCACAACTACTGCTATCAAGCTGAAGCTGATTGAATTCAGGCGCAGCATCCTCACCAGGATCTTGCCCTGGGAAAGTGGAACCGGAACCTTAGGTTCGCGATTTAGATTTTCACGCGCCATAACAATACAATCTTAAATGCGTTTGGTTGGGCGAGGCAACTGCTTCACCCAACCAAACAGCTTGTGAATTAGCCTTTAAAGCGCGGGAACGCGCTGCGACCGGCGTAAACCGCTGCGTCAGACAACTCTTCCTCAATGCGTAGAAGCTGGTTGTATTTTGCAACCCGCTCGGATCTAGCGGGTGCGCCAGTCTTTATCTGTCCAGCGTTGGTAGCTACCGCAAGATCCGCGATGAACGTATCCTCAGTTTCACCTGAGCGGTGCGAAATGATTGCCTTCATGCCTTGGGACTGAGCTAAAGAAACTGCATCCATGGTCTCGGTGAGTGTGCCAATCTGATTCACCTTGACCAAAATGGCGTTACCCGCTTTTAGGTCAATACCTTTTTGCAACCGTGCCGGGTTAGTGACGTACAGGTCATCGCCGACTATCTGAACTTTTTGCCCTAACTCGTGAGTCATCTTGGTCCAACCGGCCCAGTCGTCCTCGGCCAAAGGGTCCTCGATTGAAACCAACGGGTAGTTCGCCAAAAGCTCGGCGTAATACGAGACCATTTCATCGGCCGAGCGGTTTTGCCCCTCAAATAAGTAGGTCTTAGTCTCCTCATCGTAAAACTCGGTTGATGCCACATCCAAGGCCAGTGCAATATCTTTGCCCAGCTTGTAGCCGGCCTGGGTGATTGCCTCGGATATAAGATCTAGCGCCGCTCGGTTGGTCGGAAGATCGGGTGCAAAGCCGCCCTCATCGCCCAGGCCAGTAGCTAGGCCCTGCTCGGTAAGCAACTTTTTGAGCGTGTGGTAAACCTCGGTGCCCCAGCGAAGTGCTTCCGAAAAGCTCTCAGCACCGTGCGGCACAATCATAAATTCTTGAATATCGACACCGTTATCCGCGTGAGCACCACCATTAATGATGTTCATAAGCGGCACAGGAAGCACGTGAGCGTTAGAGCCGCCCAGGTAGCGGTAGAGCGGAAGTGCACAAGATTCAGCCGCAGCGCGGGCGTTGGCTAGTGAAACACCCAGGATCGCGTTCGCTCCCAGCTTGGATTTATTCTCAGTTCCATCAACTGCCATCAAAGCGGCGTCAACTAAACGCTGGTCGGTTGAATCAAAATCAACCAGCGCCTCATCCAAGATTTCAATTACGGCCTGAACCGCTTTTTGAACGCCTTTTCCCTGGTAGCGGCTCTGGTCGCCATCGCGTGATTCGTGAGCCTCAAAGGCTCCGGTTGATGCCCCCGATGGCACGGCTGCGCGGCCAAAACTGTCATCTGATAGCAAAACCTCAACCTCGATGGTGGGATTGCCACGAGAGTCAAGAATCTCGCGGGCGCCGATTGCAGTAATGATTGACAAGGGTTCTCCTTATTTTGATTTTGCGTAATTGTTATCGCAGTTATAGAAAACGTGGCAGGTGGCCAGAAAACTTCGCTGTATTCGCTTGAAAGCTTAGCGAATTAGCTGAGTGCTTTGAGATTTAGCTCGCTGAAGCTGACCTCCAGGCTCAGCTCCGCAAACAATTCAAAGCCCTGGTTTTGCATGTCATCCAGCTGAGCCTTGAGATTCTTTTGCTTTAGCTCTATCCGAACCTGGTACCCAGCAGCGACCCCCTGTGCTTGCAATTTAATAGCGGTTCTGGCCAATTGCGGGCCGGAAATCAGCAGCACGACAGAATTAGTTTTGGAATCTAAAGGTGCGATGATCTCCATAATCCTCTCAATACCCAAAGAGATGCCGACCGCGGGAACATCGGCACCAAGGTGCTTACCTACCATCGAGTCGTAGCGGCCGCCGCCGCCAATTGACGAACCGGACTCGGGGTGCTCTATTTCAAATATGCTGCCGGTGTAGTAACCCATGCCGCGAACCAAGCTCGGATCAAAGCGAAGTCTTTCGGAATCAGCCAGCCCCTCAAAAAGCGGCAAAAGCAGCTCGGGCACTGCAGTCTGATCGATGCCCAAGAGCCACCGGGTTGCTTTTTCGGAAACCTCGGGGCCAAATTTATTGCCGAGCTCCTTGGCAACTCCTTCAACCCCAATCTTGTCGAGCTTGTCGATGCTAATCATTGCGCTGAGAGTGTCCTTTGCCAAAATGCCCAAACCCAAGATGTTATTGGTCAATAATTCACGGTGATTCACGCGAATAGTGGCGTCTTTGAGCCCAAGCTCTGCGAGTGCACTGAGTGCCGCGCTTAGAAGCTCGAGTTCGGCCAGCTCGCTTGAATCGCCAATGATGTCGATATCACACTGCATAAACTGTCGATAACGACCCTTTTGCGGCCGCTCCGCTCGCCAAACCGGGCCTATTTGAATTGCCTTGAAAACCTTTGGTAATTTTGACTGATTGCTGGCGTAAAACCTTGTTAGCGGAACAGTCAGGTCAAACCTTAAGCCAAGATCCGCCAGTTCCTGGTTTTGAGCTAGTGCTGATTCAAGATCTTGACCGCGCTTTTGAACCTTGAAAACGAGTTTTTCGTTGTCCCCACCTTGGCCCGAGGTTAGCCTCTGGAGTTCCTCGAGCGCCGGAGTCTCTATTTCTTGAAAGCCAAGTGAAATATAAAGAGAGCGAATCTTTGCCAAAACGCTTTCTCGCCTGGATTTTTCCTGCGGCAAAAAATCACGCATACCTCTTGGGGGATTGATTTGATTTGCCACATTACAAGCTTGGCATAGCGGCTTGCAATAACCCACTTAGTAAAGCTCAAACTTCATAAAAAAAACAACAATTTTGGTATTGTTTCTGGCATGCCAGATACCAATGAAAAAGCCCGTAGGGGAAGACCAGTAACCACCAACCCGATTCAGGTCGGCCTCACAGCGCTTAGGCTATTTCAGGAACGCGGCATCGATAACGTAACGATGGATGAGGTGGCTTTAGAAGCGGGCATTTCACGCTCCAACCTGTTCCGGGTTTTCCCCTCAAAATCGGCGGTCATTTGGGGAACAATGCACAAGTTCACTCAGGACTTGTCGGAGAACCTAAAAAGTGACTCAGAAACCTCGATGATTACCCACCTGCATAATTCTTGGACCAGGACCCTGGAGGATGTTGGTGATGAGCGCATGGAGACTATGCGGCTCAGACTGCGCTTGATTGCTTCCTCCCCCGAGGTCTCCGGCTGGGGCTATGCCCAGCTTGAGGAAGCGCGAGCGGTAATCGAAAAAGAGATTTTGCGACTCGATGACTCAAATCCGATGCGAGCCAAAGTCGTCTCAAGTGCGATGATTTCTGCTTCGATGGCGATCCTGACCTGGTGGGCTCAAAATGATGACCCCAGGAGCCCATCGCAGGTGCTGGACGAAGGATTGAGCGATTTTGAGGCGGTCTTTAACTAGATCGTTATCAACGTTGCCACTTGGGCCGGGTCTTGAAAGAAACTTTGATCAGAATCTGCAAAATCATAACCACACGCACGACCGATTGATAGTGGTCCTCGCGGCAACAGCCTTTTGATTGGTGCAAGAAGAACTACCTTTGATTTTGATGGGCTAAGTGGCTATTGCCAATTTTTATTAATCAGTCTGAGCCTCGCTAGCTGAAAATTAGTCGGCAAGGCCAATCACTCCGGCGTCGTTATCCGGATTGAGCTCAAAGGCGCGAATCTCCACCTGTAATTCTTTAGTGGCCTCCCGAAGAGCTCGCTCTGGATCTAGCCCTGCAGATCTGGCGCTTGCAACAATAGCAAGCAGTAATTTACCGAGGTCGTCTTCAGAATCCATTGGGATTGCCGGATGATCGGCTTTTTCTAGAATTCCTATCTTTTCGGCTTTGTGCATCACCTTATTGGCTAGGGCTAAAGCGGGCATGGCCTGCGGAATGCCGTCCAAAATCGAAGTTCGATTTGGCTTTTCTTTTTTCTTATGCCCCTCCCAGTTTTGCATGACGTCGTCCCCGGTCTCCGCTTTGAACTTGGCCAGTTCTTCCTCGGAACCAAAAACGTGCGGGTGGCGCGAACGCATTTTTTTCTCCATGTACTCGGCGACATCCTCCAAATCGAAAGGTGCGCCTAAAGTGCCCTCGGAAGCTAGATCGCTGTGGAAAAGCACCTGGTATAAAACATCACCGAGCTCTTCGAGCACCTCATCGCGCGACCCAGACTCGATCGCGTCGATCAGCTCGTAAGTTTCTTCCAGGAGGTATTGCACCAAAGAACGGTGGTCCTGTTCGGCATCCCAGGGGCAACCCCCCGGGGCACGAAGCTGGTGAGCAGTCTGAATTAAAGAGTTAAGCTTTTCCATTTTTATCCCCAAACACGATTTGGAACACTTGCCAGATCCAGTCAATCACTTCCATATCCCGAAGCGGTTCACCTTCAGCTGATATCGGTGAAGTGATGGTCAATAACTTTGCACTTTGCAAATACTTTGCACCTTTGAGTCGATGGGTCAGAGCCACCAATTCGCTATCGGTTAGTTCCACCGGAGAGAACTTTGCCTGCAAGCCCAAGAGGTTCACGTCTTTTAGACCAAGTCTTGACGCTTGCTGTCGAAGATGAGTTACTGCCAAGAGATTTTTCACCGGCTCAGGAGCCTTACCGTAGCGATCTTCGAGTTCCGCGAGAATCAAATCGAGACGGTTTTTATCCGACCCGGCCCCGGACTCACTCGATAGCTTGTGATACGCCTCCAGCCTGAGCCTCTCGCTATCCACGTAGGTGGCTGGAATGTGGGCATCGATCGGGAGCTCTAGTTTTAGTTCGGCAGGGGATGCGATGACCTCACCCTTGAATTCACTCACCGCTTCACCAATCATGCGCAAGTAAAGATCAAAACCGACTCCTGCGATGTGCCCCGACTGCTCACCACCTAAAAGGTTTCCGGCTCCTCGAATCTCTAGGTCCTTCATCGCCACCTGCATGCCGCTTCCAAGCTCCGTGTTAGTGGCGATGGTGGAGAGTCGATCGAATGCGGTTTCCCCAAGCGGCTTTGATGGATCATAAAAAAAGTATGCGTAGCCGCGCTCTTTCGAGCGTCCCACTCGGCCACGAATTTGGTGCAGCTGACTAAGCCCGTAATTCTCCGCGCGATCGACAATCAAGGTGTTGGCGTTTGGAATATCAATTCCGGTTTCAATAATTGTGGTCGAAACTAAGACATCGAATTTGCGCTCCCAGAAATCATCGACAACTTGCTCCAGCAAATGCTCGGGCATCTGGCCGTGGGCCACCGCGATTCTGGCCTCGGGAATCAGCTCTCGCAATTCAGCCGCCACCTTATCGATGCTTGCCACTCGATTATGAACAAAAAACACTTGACCCTCACGAATCAACTCTCGCCTAATCGCCGCCGCTACCTGCTTTTGGCTATAGCCACCGATATAAGTCAGAATCGGGTGCCGCTCCTCGGGAGCGGTCGCAAGAGTGGACATCTCTCTGATTCCCGTAACCGCCATTTCCAAGGTGCGTGGAATCGGGGTAGCGCTCATGGCAAGAACATCGACGTTGTGTTTGAGGTCCTTGAGTTTTTCTTTGTGCTCTACCCCAAAGCGCTGCTCTTCATCGATAATCACAAGGCCCAGGTCCTTGAATTTCACCTGACCCGATAGCAATCGATGCGTCCCAATAACCATGTCGACCCCGCCATTTTCTAACCCGCGCAGGGTCTCCTTGGTTTCGGCCGCGCTTTGGAATCTTGAAAGCGGCTTTATTGTGACGGGGAATCCTGCATAGCGCGCAGAAAAAGTATCAAAGTGTTGTTTGACCAACAGGGTTGTGGGAACCAGCATCACGACCTGCTTGCCGTCTTGAATAGCCTTGAAAGCTGCCCTTACCGCCACCTCGGTTTTTCCATAACCCACATCGCCGGCCAATAGCCGGTCCATTGGAATCTCTTTTTCCATATCCCGCTTCACCTCTTCTATGGTGGTGAGTTGGTCGGGGGTCTCTTGAAAAAAGAAGGCCTCTTCAAGCTCTTTTTGCCAAGGGGTATCGGGGCTAAATGAGAAACCTCGGCTCTTCATTCTTGCCGCGTAGAGCTTCACTAGGTCAATCGCAATCTTGCGCACCGCCTTGCGAGCATTGCCCTTGACCCTGGCCCAGTCGGTGCCGCCCATCTTATTCAGAACAGGGGCTTCGCCACCGACGTAGCGGGTTAGCATGTCCAGCTGGTCGGTGGGCACATAAAGAGTGTCGGTAGGGTATCCGCGTTTTGGAGGAGCGTACTCAATCACCAAATATTCCCTCAGGTGCTGGCGCTGTGATCCACCAGATGAGCGCTGCACCAACTTGGTGAATCTTCCAATGCCGTGAATCTCGTGCACCACGTAGTCGCCCTGTTTTAGAGCAAGGGGATCGACTTGTGGACCACGTCTTTTCGCTAGTTTTCGATCCGCAGGCGATGCGTAAGTTGGAGCCATTCCAAAAAACTCGCTGTCGGTCATCACGAGCTGCTTGCTTTGACTTGCCACAAACCCAGCAACTAAGTTGCCGACTGTGACCGTGATGTGTTGATCCGTCAGCTCTCCCACTACTTCGGTCAATACCGCCGGAACCTTGGCTTCGGTGAGAATTTCGACAATCCGCTCCGCGGTGCCGTGTCCATTTGCGACCAGCAGCGCTTGATAACCCTGATCTTTTAGATCCACCAGCCAATCAACCCCTGGGTTCTCTTGGCTAAAACGCGGTACGTCCCGAAGACCCAGATCGAGGGCTCCCTCATTTTGTAAAGACCCGATCTGAATCAGGGCGTGGCTCTTGGATAAATCTCTAAGGACAGCATCCAGATCGTAGAAACCTCCAGCACTCAAATCAATCGGCGCCTCTGATCCTGAGATTGCGGCGTCCCAAGCCGCATGAAGAAATTCCTCGTTGGTATCGCTCAGGGATTTAGCCCTAGCAGCAACCTTTTCAAGCTCCAACACCACGATCTTGGTTTCTTGGGCGAAGTACTCTGAAATCGAACCCATCTTTGAAGATAAAACGGGAGCTAAGGACTCCATACCCTCAGCCGGGATGCCGTTTGCAATCTTTTCCAAAAGCGTTGAAATTGCAGGAAACTCGTGCACCATCTGTCGAGCAATTGAGGCCACTTCAGGGGTTATCAAAAGCTCTCTTGCCGCATAGAGCTCGACCGAATCAATTTGAGAGGCAATAGAGCGCTGATCGGATACCGAGAATTCCCGGATGTCCTCAAGCTCATCGCCAAAAAACTCGAGTCTCAAGGCGTGCTCGTTCGTGGTCGGAAAACAATCCAGAATTCCGCCTCGGATGGCGAACTGCCCGCGACGCTCGACCATGTCCACGCGTTCATAGGCGAGCTCAATTAATTTCAAAGCGAGTTCGGGTAATAAATAATCCCTGCCACGCTCTAAAACAAAGGGCGGATGATCTTCAAGACCGCCAACTACCGGTTGCAAAGCGGCCCGAACCGACATCAAAATCATTACCGGATGACTCGGGGTGGTGTTTTTAAGTTCAATCATTCGATGAAGCGCTCGAAGTCTTAGGCCGACAACTTCGGCCGAGGGGCTGAGCCTCTCGTGAGGCAGGGTCTCCCAGGCGGGAAACTCGATTAGCTCAACCGAGTCAACCAGCTCTTTTACCACCACTGCCAAAGACTCTGCTTGCCTCGAGGTGGCAGTTATGACAACTAGAGGCTCTTTGGCTTTTGATAAAAGTTGAGCAACCGCGAAACTGGAGGCTTTTTCTGGCGCAAAGAGTTTTGTTAGCCCGCGCTTTTTGATCTTTAGGTCCCTGAGAGGGTGCGACTGGCCCAATGCCTTTAAAACGGGGCGGAGGGTCACCTATGGAGTTTAGGCGCTTATTAAGTCGATTACCTTATCGGCGGCAATCTCACATAAAACATCCAATTCTTCGCGCTCCAAAGAGCTGAAGTTTTCAAGCACAAAGCTCGCCACTTCCTGAGATCCCCGGGGTCTACCAACCCCAAATCGAATTCGATGAAAATCATTGCCTAATTTTGCGATTATGTCTCTTAGGCCGTTGTGTCCAGCGTGCCCGCCTGCGAACTTGACTCGAATGTCCCCGAAGGGGATATCAATCTCATCGTGAACCACGACGATTCGCTCCAGAGGAATTGAGTAGAACTTCGAGAGCAGGTTGACCGGATTGCCAGAAAGATTCATGAAGCTGGTCGGTTTGGCAAGAATTACTTTTGGCTTGCCAGGGGCAATTCTTGCCTCTGCGCAAAGCGCTTGTTGCCTTGAAGATTTGAAGTTTGTACCGAGTCGTTTGGCCAAAATATCGATCACCATTTGGCCAACGTTATGCCGATTGGATTGATAGTTAGGCCCGGGGTTACCGAGCCCAACTACTAACCAAGAATCGTTATTCAGCTGAAGGGCTGGCTGCTTCAGTAGCCTCTGCAACAACTTCTGTATCACTAGCGGCACCGCCCTTAGTCTCCACAACCGAAGCCAAAAGCTCACTGGCTTCAAGCTCTAAGACCGCACCCTTGGGAACAACTAATTCGCCAACCAGGTAGTGGTGGCCGGCTGGGTTGTCCTTGGAAATATGTAGTTCGACAAACGCGGGGATGTTAGTTGCCTCGGCCTCAAGCTTGACGCTCTTGTGCTCAAGGTCAACTATGGTGCCACCCATAGCCTCGCCAATTACGTGAACTGGAACTTCAACTGTGACCTTCTCGCCCTTGATTACCTCAACTAGGTCAACGTGCTCGATGATCTGAGTCACCGGATCCTTGGAGGCGCTTTTCACCAACACCAATTCGGTTTTGCCGTCAGTTGTTAATTGCAAAAGCGCGTTCTTCTTGCGAAGCGCTAGGGCAATTTGGTGAGCGGGTAGTGAAATGTGACGAGTGGCATTTCCGTGTCCGTAAATTACGGCTGGAGTGTGGCCGGCGGCGCGGAGTTTACGAGCCGCACCCTTGCCGAATTTCTCGCGAACTTCGGCGGTGATTTGAATTTCAGACATCTTTTCCTCTAGGTCTTAGCGCAGCGAGGAAAAAGCACCCCGTCGATTACGAATACTAAAAGCATCCCTCGCCGCTGTTCGAGCCAAAGCTTAGCCGATTCAAGTTTGATTTAGAAGCGGTAGCTGATTCTAAACATCCGTCGGATATCTGGAACCGTCGGAGAAATTACCGTAAAGCTGACCCGGTCCCTCAGTAACCGCCTCCACCAAAAGGTCACCGCCGACAAAGCAGCCTCGCCAGCTGGCGCCCAGGCCACCGAAAACCTCGGCCTTATCGCCTCTTGACCTTGGCTTATTCACTCCGAACTTAAAGGCTTGGGATTCTTCTTTTACTCGATCCGCAAAACCCAAATCATCGGTTGCCACTGAGCTCACCAGGTTTCCATTGGATACGTTCATTGCGGCGATGAATTCGGCTTCGGTATCCGCCAAAACAACCGAGTCCAGCGGTCCAAAAGGTTCGGAGTGGTGAATTGACCAAGATTTTGGCGGCTCCAGCACGGTTTTGGGGGAAACGTAGGCGGAGGTGTCTTGGCCTTCTAAAAAGCTTCCCGAACTCAAACTGCCTGCGTATAGAGGCACTCCGCCGCGTGAAACCGCTTCACTAAAGGCTTGACCCAATTCAGTTGCTTTTTTGGCGCTGATAACCGGGCCAAAGTGTAGTTCTGGATAATCGTCGTTGGGGTTCTCTACCGCCAGCGGGTGGCCGAACTTAAGGCTCTTGACAACTCCCAAGTACATTTCTAAAAATTCTGGAAATAGCTCCCGCTGAACCACGTATCGCGGATATGCCGTGCAGCGCTGTTTGGCATATTCAAATCCCTTAGTTAGGTGGGTGGAGAGCTCATCCCAATTTGAATAATCCCAAATCCCCCAGGAGTTCAATCCTTCTTGCTCGAGGATATGGCGCTTGGCTAGCGAGCGAAGCGAACTCGCAGCAGATCGACCATTATTTCTTCCCCCCACAAAAGCCATTGCGCCAAGCTCCGGAGAGCTCACTAGAGCCGGAGCTAGCTCAGCGCCTGAGCCGGACACTAAGGTCACCGGCAACCCGGCCCTTGCCATCAGTGCGTGAGAGAGAGTCAGTGCGTGAAAACCACCCTGACTCGGAGTCTTTGCGATCACCGCATTACCCGCCAATAGCTGAACCAGTTCGGCGTGAACCAAAACGCTTAGGGGGTAGTTCCAACTTGCAATATTTGAAACCGGACCCGTTAGTGGGGTTCGGCCATCCATCTGGCGGTCAATTTCTTCGATGTACCATTGCACACCTTCGATGCAGCGGTCCACATCGGCGCAAGCCAGCTTCCAAGGCTTGCCAATCTCCCAAATCAATAACTGGGCAAGCAAGTCTCGGTTCTCCTGAAGTAGCTCGACGGCCTTGGCCACTCGAGATTTTCTTTCATCCAGCGAAACTTTCGCCCAGTCTTTGTCCATCTGAGCCGCCTTTTTAACGGCAGTCATTGTTTGATCAAGACTCAGCATCGAGGGGCCAATGATTTCTGATTGATCTACCGGGGTGATGTGCGAAATAACCGTTCCCAGCACCTGCCACTCGCCGCCGATTAGATTCCTAATCGAGCTTTCATCGAAGGCTTCGGGGGCAACAGCACGCGCCTTTGCGTAGATGGTTGAAAAATCAGTGCCAAGTTTTAGAGATCTATTCATAGTCGCATAAACTTAGCAGAATCGGATTCCTTCCCGAGAACCTAATAAAATTTAGGAAATCAGACGGAAGCCGCTCAAGAAAGTCCTTTAGAAACAAGTTTTCTGAGCGTTAGGGCTAGCAGCAAAATAGACGTGCCCACCAAAATCGCCTGAAATGGCACGGCCACGCCAATCGCCAAACACAGCAAAAGCCCAATCAAATTGAACACCTTGTGCCTGTCGGTTTCGGACTTGGGTTGCCTGAATGCGGCAAAATTTGCAATCGCATAATAAATCAACACGCAAAAAGAAGACAGCCCAATGCTGAAAACCACTCCGGAGCTGAAAACCAAAACCGCAGCTAGCAAGGCGACTGCCAGTTCGGCCACCCAAGGTGCCCCGTTATTCAAACGGGTCTGAAAAATTTTGGGCAGCTCAGCATCTTCGGCCATGACTGCCGCGGTGCGGCTGATTCCCGCCAGCAGCGCCAATAGCGAGCCCAAGCAAGCAATAGCGGCAAACACAAACACCCAATCTGACCAAGGTTCAGGCAGGGAAATGGCCGCCAAATCGCGAAGTGGCGTTAGGCTCCCCTGCCCCGAGCCCCCGAGTTTATTCAATGCCAAAAACCCGAGCGCCAAATAAATCAACAGCACTACGCTCAGTGAAATATTGATGGCAAGAGGCACATTTTTATGGCTCTTACTCACCTCTGCACCCAATGTTGCGACCCGGGCGTAGCCGGCAAAGGCAAAAAATATCAAAGCGCTGGCTGCCAGCGCTCCACCGAGATCTCCCTGAGCTACCGGTTCATTCGAGTTTGGCGCCAGAAGGGCAGAAGTTATTAGGACGGCTAAAAATACCAAGGTGATGCCCGCAAGCACTGTGCTGCCAAATGCTGTTCGAGTCACCCCAAAAATATTGACAATCGCCATTAGGGCAATGGCCAAAACGGCAGTGAAAATTGGATAATTAGGAGTCAGATAATTTGCGAAAATAAGCGAAATAGCGGCGGCCGAGCCAATTTTGCCAACTAGAAAAGCTGTGCCGGCGAGAAAACCCCAGGTCGGTCCAATGTAGTGCCGCCCATAAGAGTAAGCACCGCCTGAACGAGTCACCTTGGCAGCAAGCTGGGAGATGCTTTTTGCATTCAGATACGCCACCACCCCCGCTAGCACAATCGCTAGCGGCAGAAAGGTTCCTGCCGCGCTAAGAGCTGGGCCAAAAACAACAAAAACACCGGCACCAAGCATTGCTGCAAGACCGATAAAAACGGCGTCCTGCAGGCTAAGGAGTTTTTTCACTCCAACAGGTTATGCGTGCCCGGGAAACAATGAGTTAACCGAATCATCGTAAAACACCGCGGCGATTGCTTTGGCAATCAGCGGCGCAATGGACAAAACCGTCAAGGTTGCAAATTCTTTGTCCGGAGTGATCGGCAAGGTGTTAGTAACAACCACCGAATCAATCACCGGGTCGCTTAGTCGCTCGATTGAGGGGTGCGATAGCACGCCGTGCGTTGCTGCCACAATCACCCTTGCAGCACCGTTGGCCTTGAGCGCCTTGGCCGCCGCCAGAATTGTGCCTCCAGTGTCGATCATGTCATCCACGAGTAAGCAATCTCGCCCGGAAACGTCTCCCACGATCTCGCTCACCTCAACCTGGTTTGGACGATCCGGATCACGGCGCTTGTGAACAATGGCAAGTGGAGTTCCAAGACGATCGGCCCAAATATCGGCCACTCGGACCCGGCCCGAGTCCGGGGACACCACCATTAGGTTTTCGGTACCAAAGGTTGCGGCAATGTGGTCTGCTAATAACGGCAAAGCCCAAAGATGGTCCACCGGACCGTCAAAAAAACCCTGAATCTGTGGCGAATGCAGGTCGACCGACATCAGCCTGGTTGCCCCAGCAGCGCGGTATAGATCGGCTACCAGCCGGGCAGATATTGGCTCGCGGCCCTTGTGCTTTTTGTCCTGGCGCGCGTAAGGGAAAAATGGTGCTACAACCGTGATGCGCTTGGCGCTTGCGCGCTTCATGGCATCAATCATCAGAAGGTGCTCCATGAGCCAGTGGTTGATTGGATTGGGATGAGCTTGGATGATAAAAGCGTCCACTCCGCGGACGCTTCTTTCGTATCTAACAAAGGTTTCCCCGTTGGCAAAGTCATAGGCGGTGACGGGTACCAGCTCGGTGTCTAGAATATCGGCTACCTCTTGGGCAAGTGCTTGATGAGCCCTGCCCGATGCGATGACCAGTTGCTTGCTAGCGGCCTTTTCGATTGCCATCGCTACTCCGTATCTTTTGATGCAGCCTGAGCCGCTTTTGAGCCAGGGCGCCTATCAAGCACCCAGCCGGCGATGTTTTTTTGAGGTGTCGGGTTCAATGCTAGCGCCCCAGACTCTACGCTTCGGCGGATTGTGGAACCTGCTGCCGTGTAGGCACCGTCACCGATAGAAATAGGTGCCACAAAGACGTTTCCACTTCCTGTGCGGACCTGGTTTCCGATTTTGATCCGGTGTTTAGTTACGCCATCGTAATTAGCAAAAATTGTTCCAGCACCGATATTTGAACCCTCGCCTATCTCGGCGTCACCCACGTAAGACAGGTGCGGAATTTTTGTTCTAGCGCCAATCTGAACGTTTTTAGTCTCGACAAACGCCCCAATCTTGCCATCAGAACCAAGCTCGGTTCCGGCTCGAAGATAAGAAAATGGTCCGACAGTCGCGCCGGCAGCGATGATTGATCCCTCAACCTGGGACCTTGAGATTATTGCCCCCTCACCGACACTGCTGTCAGTCAAGGTGGTGTCCGGGCCAATCTGGCTACCCTCGCCGATACTGGTTAGTCCGTGCAGTCGAGTCCCGGGTAAAAGCGTGACATCTGTACCCAACTGGACCGTGACATCAATCCAAGTACTACCAGGCTCTTGAATACTCACACCCGCCAACTGCCAGCCCCTGATGATGCGTGAGTTAAGTTCGGCAGCTAGCTCTTGGAGCTGGGCTCGATCATTTACACCCGTGACCAACCACTTATCCTCAATCAGATGCGCTGCTACTTTCTCGCCAGCTTCAAGCATCAGGCCTGCAACATCGGTTAGGTATTTTTCGCTCTGAGAATTATTGATTGTCAAAGACTCGAGGTGCTTGCGCAGGACCACCGCATCAAAAATATAAACTCCGGCATTGATTTCTTTGATCTCAAGCTGCAACTCGGAGGCGTCTTTTTGCTCAATGATTCCCAAAAAGTTTTCCTGGCTGCGCATTATTCGACCGTAGCCATGGGGATTTTCTAGGACGGTAGACAATAACGTTCCAGCATTTGAAGACTCGCGGTGAATCGCGATTAATTCTGAAATCGAATTCACATCCAGCAAGGGCACATCCCCCGATAAAACCAAAACATCACCATCGAAATCGCTCGGTAATTCAGCTATCGCAAGCTGTGCTGCCCGGCCGGTTCCAGGGATATCGTCCTGAGTGGCAATCAAAGTTCCGGGATAGGAGGCGGAAACATAAGTTTCGATCTGCTGTTTTTGATGTCTGAGCACTATCACCACTGCATCTGAATCAACAGAATGGGCCGTTGCCAGCACGTGCCCAATCAATGGAATCCCAGCAATCCCATGCAGCACCTTGGGGATTTTCGACTTCATGCGAGTGCCCTCGCCTGCGGCGAGCACAACAACGGCCAGTTTGCGCAAAGTCACCCTCCTGAAGATCAAACAGCTCCGCCCCTAGGATTCGAACCTAGACCGGACGCCTCCAAAGAGCGCCGTGCTGCCGTTACACTAGGGCGGAACGAGGTTTAACCTCGGCGCTAAGTCTGCCAGAAACTTTGACTAGCCTGCCAATTTCTCTAAACTATCCAGCCAAATAGTTTCATTTTTTTCAATTTGCGCAGCTATTTGCTGTCTTTTCCCGGATAACTCAGCCAAATGTTGGTAATTCGCAGGATCCAGCTCTGCTAACTGCTTATCCAATAGCTCAATTTCGGTATGACCCTTGGCAATTGCTCGTTGCGCTTTAGAAGATTCTTTTTCTAAATTGCGTCTTTCAGCACCTGAAAGACTCGATGTTTTGGTGGCCATCGGTTTTGCCGCGGTCGGGGTGGAGACCTCGGCGCGTTGCGCCTTGCGAAGTTCCAGGAACTGTTCGACGCCGCGGGTTAGGTGCCTAATTTGGCCGTCTCCGAGCATGGCATATTGATTATCGGTGACTCGTTCTAAAAGGTAACGGTCGTGACTGACCACAATCAAAGTCCCGGGCCAGCTGTCTAAGAGGTCTTCCATAGCGGCCAACATGTCGGTGTCTAGATCGTTGGTTGGCTCATCCAAAATCAGAACATTGGGTTCTGCGAATAACAATCTCAAAAGCTGGAAGCGCCGGCGCTGACCACCTGATAAGTCCCCAATGGGAGACTGCAGTTGTGGAGAATCGAAACCGAGCTGCTCAACCAACTGGGTCGGCCCAAGTTCTTTTTTCCCAACCAAGAAGGTGGTTTTCTCACGTTTAATGAGATCAAAAATCCGGTCCTTGGCAAATTCGTCAAGCTCGTGAATGTCTTGGCTCAAAGTGGCAAACTTCACGGTTTTACCAACTTTTACCCGGCCTTTTTGCGGTTGCAGATTGCCGGTTACGATCCTTAGAAGAGTGGTCTTACCGGCTCCGTTAGCGCCGACTAGGCCGACTCGGTCGGATGGTCCAAGCCGCCAGGTGACATTATCGAGAATCTTGAGCCCATCCTCAGTTTCGTAACTGACATCCTCAAGATCTACCACGTCTTTGCCGAGTCTCTGGGTGGCGAGCTTGGAAAGCGCCACCGTATCCCTTACGGGCGGTTCGTTAGCAATCAGCTCTAGGGCTGCATCAATTCTGAATTTTGGCTTGGCGGTCCTGGCAGGCGCTCCGCGCCCAAGCCAGGCTAGTTCTTTACGCATTAGGTTCTGACGTCGAGTCTCAATAGCTTGACCCTGGCGATTGCGCTCAGCCCGCTGTTGAACATAGGCAGCGTAACCGCCCTCGAAGCCCTCGATTTTGCCACCGTAGACCTCCCAGGTGAGGTTGCAAACCGCATCCAAGAACCAACGGTCGTGAGTCACAACCAATAAACCCCCGCTTGATTTATTCCAGCGCGAGTTCAAGTGCTGAGCCAGCCAAGCCACACCCTCGACGTCTAGGTGGTTGGTCGGTTCATCCAGCATGATGACATCAAAATCTTGAGCCAAAAGGGCCGCCAAGGCGGTTCTTCTTCTTTGACCTCCCGAGAGCACGCCAACTTTTTGATTCCAATCCAAATCACCCAGGAGGCCGTTCAGCACGTCTCTGATTTTTGGATCTGAGGCCCATTGGTGCTCGGGCATGTCCCCAACCACCGCGTGAGCGATGGTGTGGTCATCGGGAATCTGGTCGGTTTGAGTTAGATACCCAATCGTCAGACCGCCACGCCAAGTTACTCTTCCAGCATCCGGGTCCAGCTCTTTTGAAAGGATTTTCAGAAGAGTTGACTTACCGTCGCCATTTCGACCGACAATTCCGATTCGATCACCCTCGTTGATGCCAACGGTGATTGAAGAGAAAACAGACTTGGTTGGAAACTCGAGGTCTATTTGCTCGGCTCCTAAAAGATGTGCCATTAGATGAGCCTCGCGCCTAGATTAGATGTTGAAGTTAAAATCGCTTTGTGGCCTGCGGCAGATGCCCTTTGCAGGGCTTGCTGAGCACTTAGAGCGTCTGTAGTAGCAAACCATATCGTCGGACCGGAGCCGGACAAGTGGGCCGCACCGATTCCTAAATCAAGATTTATAGAATCCTGCAGACCGGGAACCATTGCCAAAGCTGCCATAGTCATGGTGTTCTCTCCAAGCGCCGGGTTTTGTATCCCGGCAGTCAAATCGCTAGCCAATGAGCGAGCTCGGGATTGGTTTAGGACCTTGAGTCCCAATTTAAGTTCATCAAATTTGGCGAACACGGCCCCGGTTTCTAATCCTGCAGGGTTGAATATCAAGACCACATGGAGTTTCAAAATTGGATCGAGCTTTTCTAATTTGATGCCGGATCCACTTCCCAAGGCAGTTCCACCCATCAGGCAAAACGGCACGTCCGCTCCCAGGGTCGCTGCCACCTCTAAAAGCGCAGCTTGATC
>Ga0306898_1000115_pt1 | contig 35090 bp, 29 predicted proteins | sample AntRauMFilla1564_FD_190424 | JGI IMG/M metagenome (GOLD analysis project Ga0306898, IMG submission 190424) | Saline lake microbial communities from Rauer Islands, Antarctica - Metagenome Filla 1 #564 (v2) (version 2) | ecosystem: Environmental > Aquatic > Non-marine Saline and Alkaline > Saline ...
AATACTACTGGAATAGCAAACAGGCCACTGGCCAGCGCCAGTGGCCACATATATTCATGCTCAACCGCACCAAACGGCGCAAGATATAATAAAATCGCGGGCATCATACTCCACATACCAAATACCACTGCCACCGCAAGGCGCATCTGCAGTAGCTTACGCGTCTTGTCGGCCTGCTCGGCACTGCGTTTGGGACAAATTGAAGTATGTAAGCTATACCCTAAGCGTTTCACTGCGCGTTCAAGTTGCAAAATATCGGGCTCAATCAGCTTCCAATGGATCATCGCGATGTCTGCCGAAAAATTCACTGTCGCCTCACTTACATTAGGCTGTTTATTTAACAATGCTTCTATTGCAATCGCGCAACTGCCACAACGCATACCTTCTATCATGAAGATCGCGCTATTTTTCTTTGCGTCACGCTCTGGTGCAGTATCATCATCAATGGCGTTACTAATGTTTGCGCTAGTATGCATATTAAGGCTTACCAAACTCTGCAATGAGCTCATCAGACGTCCAAGGGACACGTTCACCAAATCGTGTTTTATGTTCATCCACCATAATAGGGTCTATCCTATCTGCGTTATTACCCCATTCACTGCGGATATACGTTAATACCGCGGCAATTTCCGCGCTTGACAATTTACCGCGAAAATAAGGCATTACACCGTTGTAAGTATTGCCTGCTACGACAATTGGACCCTGTAAACCATCCTGTAAAATAGACACGAGAATTGCTGAGTCCGCAAGCACCCATTCACTGCCGGCTAGGGGGGGAAACGCACCAGGAATACCCTGTCCAGTTGCTTGATGACAGGCACTGCACTGGATGCTGTAGATTGCACCGCCATCAATAAGCGTTGCGACATTTTCGGAATTGATTGCCGGCTGGATTGCCACTGAGCGACTATCGCCACCCTGCATGGGTTTACCAATTTGCCAAGCGTAATAGCCCACGCCCCATATTATAAGGATGAGTATATAAACGAAGACAAGTTTGGGGACTTCGCGGACTCCTTCTTCTGGCTCGGGACCTTCGCGTTGGTGCGCGCGATATTTTTTTTCACTCATCACTTACTCCTCATCTATTTTAGCTTGTGGCAAGGTAGGTGCAGGATAAGTATGATCAAGTGACAACAAATACGCCACCAATGCCATGCCTTCTTCAGTGACTATCAGCTGCCCCGATCCGGGACCATAAGGAGGCGGCATATTCACAACCTTATCATTGGGGCCCGCTTTTTCAACGTGACGGAATAAAAAGCGATAAGGTGGCATTATGCTGCCTTTCATTACTGCTTGAGGGTTATATAAATGAATTAAATGCCAGTCTTCACTGGGCTGGCGCGCACCTATATTGAACAAATCGGGTCCCGTGCGCATAGTGCCCATTAAGTGTGGCCAATCATTCGCATAATCACCGGGTACCGAGGGTCGTCCCCAGCCGCGATCTTTATCACCCGAGGCAAAGCTAGGATCTCGCGGTTGCTGGCTATGGCAATACATACAGCCATTGGCAATATACGTTTGACGACCCATTAATTCTTGCTGCGTGTAGGGTTTTAGGCCGGGAGGGACGGCTTCTGCCGACATTTGTAAATACGGCATTACCACCAAGGTTAATGTGGCCAGCAGCAAAATAAACGCGGCTCCCATCATAATAGCAAGAACACGTGTCATTGCGATATCTCCTTAGTGCGAACACGAAATAGAGTGGGTCCTTGTGTCATCGCACCGCGACGTGACAACATAAAAATGAAATGCACTACAAATACAATATGACCCGCCACCATTAGGCCCCCTCCTAGCGAACGTGCCTGTAGATAGGGAATTGTCATTTGGACTATTTCTAAAAACGGTGTTTTAGCATCCAGTAGTGCAAGGCCCTGCAGCCAACCTGCCGTCGTCAGAGATACGAAGTATATTAAAATACCTATCGCTACTAACCAAAAATGCAGGCTGATCATTCGCCGCCACGGCCACTCTCTATCGGTTAGTCTCGGCATTATGAAATATATGGCACCAAACAAGATAAAACTTAAAAAGGCATACATACCCAAGTGGGCGTGAGCTATGGTGTAATGCGTGAAATGGGTAATAACGTTAACGCTACGCAATGCCATCAGTGAACCTTGCAACGAGGTTGCGGTATACATAAGCGCTCCTATCCATACAAAGCGCAAAGTAGGTGATTCTTTAATACGACCAAAATTGCCCCACATGGTACCGTGATGATTAATCGCGACGGTTATCACGGGAATTGACATCATGACGCTGTGTACGATAGACAGCGTCACAAGCCATGTTGGAATGGGCCCACCAATAAGATGATGAATGCCTACTTGACTGTAGAATAACGCCAACGACCAAAACCCAATCAATGATAATTTATAGGAAATAATTGGGCGCCCTAGTATTTTGGGAATTATATAGTAAGCAATACCAATGCCTAATGGGGTAACCCACAATCCCAGCACATTGTGCGCAAACCACCAATTAACAGTGGCACCCGTAGCACCCGGAAATACCTTAGGTACATTTGCAATGAAAAAAAGGAACGGAAACCAAACTAAGGCCGCCAAAAAGTACCAGCTTGACACATACAGGTGTTCTACCGTTCGCCGTGCACAGGTAAGTAGTAAAGGAACTGCGCACAGGGCACCGCCCAATACAAATAAAAAGTCAACTTGCCAAGGAAACTCCAACCATTCCTGGCCATCGGATAATCCAAAGTTGATTGCCCCCAAGCCCAAAATAACGCCAATATTCCAAATAATAGCGCCAGTGACCGCATAGGGAGTGCCACGCAAAGGCGTTTTAAATAGTCGTGGGACCAAAAACAGCACCGCTCCAATACCAGCCATTGATGACCAGCCATACACGACTGCATTCAAATGCATGGGCCGTATACGCCCAAATGTCCACCACTGGCTGTCTGCCATAAATTCTGGATAGTGCATTTTAATAGAGGCAAGTAGTCCGTAAAAAGAACCGATTAATAGCCAAAAAACGGCTGAAGAAAGCCAAATAAGAACCGCTGGCTTGGATGATTGGTCTTGCACCCAGCGAGCAGTAAAGGCTTCTTTTGCAGCTTCGCTGTCGCCTTCATACGCTGAAGTATCTTCTCGTGCTGGGTCTTCACTGTGGCCTTCTTCACCGGGTGTAAAAATAGTACGAGCCGCGTTTTGGCTATTGCTGAATTGATTAGTAGAAATAGACCAGATGAGTACCAGCAAACCCACGGTAGACAGTAAGAATGTGATAATAAGTAAAAGTGCTATGGTTGGTGTCATAGTGAACCTTATTTATTGTTATATCTGCACTTTTGAACGGAATATTCGAGAGAGCTTGTTTTTATTAAACCCTTTGTGTAACTAAGATGCAGCTAAGTAATATGATGACACAAATGAATTTCAGACGACCGCTGCGTAGTAAGCAATGGCAGGTATACTTTAGTTTAAGTAAATTAGCAGAGTTTTTAAATTTTATATGTACGCTAGCGCACATATAAAAATGGAGGCTACATGGCCGCACAAGGCGTGTTTAATCAGATATGCGTTATGCAAGGCACAGTCAAGTCGCTTTTTATGCTTGCAGATTAAGGGATAATTGGCTCATAGCGTGTTAGCGTAAGTATTTAAGCGATCTGTTTCCGTTTTCACCACGGCGTAGCATTCACAGCACAGGCTTTCAAGTTTGGTTCTGTCTTTTATCGTGATGTGCCCACGCTTGTAATCAATTACGCCTAGTTTTTGCAACTTTCCGGCGGCTTCAGTAACCCCCTCTCTTCTTACACCTAGCATATTTGCAATCAACTCTTGGGTCATCGTCAGATCATCCGTGGTCAGCCGGTCGAGTGACAATAGCAACCATCTACAAAGCTGTTGATCAATAGAATGATGGCGGTTGCATACCGCCGTTTGCGACATTTGTGCCATTAGTGACTGGGTATAACGTAACATTAAGGTACGCACCAAAAGTTCACTATTGAATTCGCTGCGTAGTAAAGCAGCAGGCAAGCTAAATGCATAGCCTGCACTTTGCACAACCGCTTGATTTGGCGTACTCTCACCCCCCATAAATACGGCAGTGCCGACTACACCCTCATTACCTACCACAGATATCTCTGCTGATGAGCCATTTTCCATAACCGATAGCAAGGACACAATACTATTAATCGGAAAATATACAGAAACAACATTCTGGCCCGATTCATATAAGACTTTACCTAAGGGCAATTTAACCAGCTTTAATTGCGGGAAAAGTCGAGCTTTGCTCTGCTCTGGAAACGCGCTTAGCAGTTTATTGTCGGTAGGTTTATTCATTAATTCCCTTTGTTGCATAAAATGTAAGCGAATTTTGGATGTGCTTTTTATAATAATAGCATAATAGGCATGCCTGTGGTACTAACAGCCTTTGGACAGTGCATTGTTTACAACGTTATTTGTTTAGCCCAAGTCATAACTTCAATAAAATTTACGTATTTAATTTTGGATAATTAGGTGTCTTTTGTAAGTGTTAATAGCCATGCGAAAACATTGACAAGACCGTTTTTCAAGGCCTGCTCTAGATAAAACTTGAATGTGTCCTCGTTTGTAAGTGATAAGACCCTCGTTTTGCAAAAAACCTGCCGCGATAGTAACCGCGCTGCGGCGTACGCCTAGCATTTTTGCTAAAAATTGATGGCTTAATTGGAGATCATTGCTTTGGGTGCGGTCTTGGGTCATTAATAGCCATTTTGCAAGGCGCTGCTTTACTTCATGAAAACTGTTGCAGGCGACGGTTTGAGACAGTTGTTGTATCAATACAAACAGATAGCGTTGGCTTAAGTCGCTCATCGTTTTACTACTATTCAAGCACTTAACAAACACGTCTGCATCCATTTGCAACGCGGTGCCCGTGCCCTGCACGATAGCCTTCATTGGTGCCTGCTTGCTGCCAAGGGCAAGCGTTGCGCCCAGCATGCCTTCAGTGCCAATTAAACCGATTTCTAAAAACTGCCCGTCGAAATTGTTAGCCAGAAGTGAAATAAAGCCTGTTATTGGAAAATAAACAAATTCTATTGTCTCATCGGCACAGCATAGCGTTTCTCCAAACACTAAATTTACAAGCTTACATTGCTCTAAAACCCTCTGTTTATCACAATGCGGTAAGTAACTTAATAATTGATTGCTTATTTGTGTGCCGCGTGTTTTCGTCAATAGCTTCTCCAAATTCAAGATGCTTCGCTTGATCAACTCAAGGTTTACTTTTCAGTGGTGTTTGGCTGACTTGCGTATGCTGCAAATACCTAAACAACTCACTGTCGGTCGACAATACCAATGTTGTATTTTGACCCAGCGTTTGTTCGAAAGCCTGTAAAGAGCGTGTAAAGGAATAAAATGCGACGGCTTGTTCATTTTGATTGTAAGCAGAAGCATAAATAGCCGCGGCCTTGGCGTCAGCTTTACCTCGTATTTCGACTACCTCACGATAAGCTTCCGACTGAATTTTGTCCAAATCACGTTCTCGGTTGCCTCTTATGCGCGCTGCCTCGCCTTTGCCTTCTGACAAAAATCGCTCTGCTATTTGACGACGTTCACTTATCATCCGCTCGTATATTTTTGGCCTTACACTCTCATTATAATTAATACGCTTGAAGCGAATATCCATAAGTTCAATACCAAACACTTTGACTTTTTCTGCCGCTGCATCAAATATATCTTGCTCCACTACTAAGCGACCCTTGGTAATAGGTACCAAGCTACCAATATTCTGTTCTTTTTCAGCTTGCGTGAGTGATGCGTCTCGCAAAGGTTGGCGATCTTTAGTTGTGCGAATAATTTCAATTAACTCGTGCGTGGCTACCGCATTTCTGGTCTCACTACCAAAAATATCATCCAGTCTGGATTGAGCGCTACGCTCATCACCCAAGCGTAAAAAGTATTGTAACGGGTCGATTACCTGCCAGCGTGCATAAAGACTCACCGAAATATATAACTTGTCTTTAGTTGGCATATCTGAGGGTGTGCCTTCCCATTCTAATACGCGCTTGTCTATAGAATTAACGTTTTGAATGAAGGGCACTTTGAGTTTAATGCCAGCATCTCTAATTGGGTCGCCTACCGGCTTGCCAAACTGCGTAATAACCACCTGCTCTACTTCATTTACGGTATACAAAGCGCTATATAATGTTATCACCCCAAGCGCTGCTAAAATGCTGCTGCCTACTACTAAATAAGATTTCATGGTTTTTGACCTTCTATTTGTTGGCCTGCTAATGGTTGATTTTTGTTCGGTGTTAAATTTAATAAAGGTAAAACCCCCATCGCTTGACTATCAATAATAATTTTCTCTTTAATGCTTGGCATCACCTCTGTCATTGTCTCTAAATATATTCGCCTGCGGGTTACCTGGGGCGCCTTTTGATACTCATCAAATAAGGCATTAAAGCGTAAGGCGTCACCTTGGGCTTCATTAATACGCTTAATGCGATAGCCGTCGGCTTCCCTTATGCGTTGGTCGCGCTCACCCTCAGCTAGCGGTATAATGCGGTTGTAATCTCGCCGCGCCTCGTTAATCAACTTCTCTTTTTCTTGCTGAGCTTGGTTGACTTCATTAAAAGAAGCCTGCACCGGTACTGGCGGGTTAATATTTTTTAGCTGTACTTGGTCAATACTTATTCCCATGACATATTGACTAGAAAGCGCCTGCATCTTACGTAAGGCTTCAACTTCAATTTCTTGCCTACCGATGGTGATCACTTCATCGACGGTTCTATCCCCGACTACTTCTCGCATAACGGATTCAGATACATAGCGTAAGGTGCCTGCAGGATCGCGCACCTCAAATAAGTAATTTTTAGGGTCGGCTATGCGATATTGAATCACCCATTCCACCAGCGCGGTGTTTAAATCACCCGTTACCATTTGTGTTTCCTGTAACTGGTTTTCTCTTGGTGAAATATTTGGCGCAAATGAACGGATATTATTGTTAGGGTTAATATTTTGATAAGGATCTTCAGCCCCTGGGGTAGAAAAACCAAACTCTTGCTTTAGCTGGCGCTTAATGGGCACTGTAGTAACATGGTCAACCCCTAAGGGTATTTTTACATGCAAGCCAGGTGGCAAGATTTCTTGAAACTTACCAAACCTTAATACCACCGCAACTGAATCGCTGGGCACTGTGTATACGGCGGTGTAGCCTGTAATAAGCAGCACTAACAAGACTGCAACTGTCAAGATAGTGCTAAATTTGCCACCCGGCAGCTTTTTATATTTTTGTAAGAGATTACTTGCAACTTTATCTATGTCGGGCGGGGTGTCTCTACCTTGGGATTTTTCGCTGTTTTCATTTTGAGTGGAAATGATGTTCTCCTTTTCAAAAAATTAACACTATGGCAACACTGTTGCGCTACATAAGTGCGTTAGGAACAATCAGAGCCTAGCGTGATTACATGGACAGGTCTGTGCGGTACAACACCTAGTGTTTTTTAACTGAAGTGTTGTGGTGGAATAATGGGGAGACTTCAATAAAGGATGTTCAGCAACTTTTACACAGTAAAGTAAGTAATATTGTGGGTAATTTCTAGCGTTCAGATGCAAATTTTAATGACTCAATGATTCAGATCAAATTGGCATGAACAATTAAGCCTAAGATAAGGCAGTCCTTAGACTAATCATCAAGTTATACGAAAATGGATACAAAAATGAGGGTTTCTCTTATTAACACAGAAATTCTGACCTCAATTGGCAACGCGTTTTTCAAACCCGCAATACAACGAGGTTATCACTATATTTAGCGATCAAAACACGCTAGAAAAAATGCTCGTAAACCACTTTATAGACTTATTTGTCGTTGCTTAAATGTCCGGCATGACTTAGAAGTTAAATTGAGACTTCACATAATTATGAAATATAGAAAGCATTTAAGTGATAGCCACTCAAAACATTCGCTAAAGCCGAGTTTACTCCCTATCGCGTAAAATGCGTCACCTACTCGACGTTAGCCGAAGCGCTCAGGCACTCTAGCGACGCGCAAAGCCGGGAAAAGGCCTATGCAAAAAAGCGTTGCCTGCATCGATACCGGCTCGATAATCATGCTGTAAATCAATATCGGAACTGCCTAATAACTTACTTTGAAGAGTATCTTTGGCAAAAATTTGAAGGATCTCTACGTCGCTTGGAGGATCTTTAATAAAGGCGAGCTCTTTGTTATAAGCTTGCTCATGCTGAACAAGGTAATCAATGCTTTTCGGGCAATGCCCAGACATGTATATCCATGACTTTAATTTCTGTATCCAAGCAGACTGAGAGTGAATATCTATATTCACTGTGCGAATAACGACAATTTTTCGCGCGCCACGGCGATAGGCTTCACTCACCGGCAAAGGCGCAGAAAGCCCGCCATCTAGGTAAACGTCGGCTTGAGGATAATCATCGATTATACCGCAATTAGCCGATCTGTTAGTTAACCTAGGAGTCAGTTTTACCCCTTGCTTATATAAAAAAGGTAATGCACTTGACGCTTTTAGCAGTTGGCGCCAGTGATCGCTATTGCCGTTTGGACGCAAAAAATAGCCCTGCCTGTTGCGTGAGTTTGTTGTGGTAATGAATAGCTCTCGTTGCCCCAATGATTTCGTTGCTGCCGTAAAATCCAAGGCAAACTTGCCTTCAATGGTTTTATCAAAGTACCAATCCAAATCGACAACATTACCCCCTGCTAAACCTCGACTCAATTGGAAAAAACGCTTACGCCGCGATAATCCGCCAATTGCCCGTTTAGCATAGCCTTTTTGATGAGATAAAAAACTGGTTATATTTTGCGAACCCGCAGACGTACCAATAAATAAATCAAAAGGGTCGTAATCATTCTCTAACCACGCATCTAAAACGCCCGCTGTGAATATTCCTCGCTGACCACCACCTTCAGCAACAAGCGCCATTTTACCGTGTGCGTCTTCACAAGAAAAAATGGATGGTCTTGATTCTAAAGCGTTCATAGTGTTTGTCCTTTGTCGAGCTGAAAGCAACTGCTATTGCAAATCAATTATGCCATTAGTAATATAAGTTGGTCTGTACGCTAGAGCACTTACGCCGTTTTAATACACCACAGCTTAAGAAAGTCACATCTGAGGCATTATTTCAAGCACTTGCACTAAGCACAGTTTTAGCGTAAATATATTCGCTAATATTGGCATTAGGTTTAGTTGCGGCATCCGTTTTAATAGCAGCATCAATACTGACGTCTACATCAATCACGTCGCTTGCATTTGTTATAAGCTGACGACCTGGTGCACTTTGTGCAGTAGCAAACTCAAGCATTAAAATAAGTGTTGTAAGCTTTATTAAATATTTTTATAAATGAGTATGATAAAAAGATATGAAGTTAATATATGCAGCAAGGCTTTACCTGTGTTGCCTACTACTGTGCGCAGCAGTAGCCGTAAATTCCCCCTCGTTGAGCGCAGCAAACACCGCTGAGTCAAACAAACAGGGAATAGAGGTAAGCACCTATGAAGCTGATGGGGCAACACATGTAGTGGTAAAAACTCTTGTTCAGTTTACCCCGCAGTACTTTTTAGCCTTAATGTCACATTCGAATGAAAATTGTTCGTGGATAGACAAATGTGTGTCGGTGACTATTTTTGATAATAAACATGCGGCAAAGAGAGTAATTCAAACCCACATCAATGCTCCGTGGCCATTTAAAGATCGTGACATGGTCGTCACAAGTCGCAGCGAATACGATGAGACAAGCAACACATTAACTATTTTCATAGAGGATGCCAGTAACGATATACCTCATCATCCAAATAGAATTCGGATGACAAACGTATACGGACAGTGGCAAATGAAGCCGTACAACGCGTTATTCGAGCTCAGCTATACTGGCATCGCTAGTCCCAATGGCAAAATACCACAGTCATTTGCTTTGCATTTTCTAAAAGAATCTACTCAACAAACGTTTGAAAACTTACAAGCGCTTGATCAAAAAAACTAAACAAATAAACCGTCAAAAAAAAATAAGAAATGTTTATATTAAAAATTATTTTGTTTCAAGCTGCACAAAAACTTGCCCATCAGGCAATTAAGCCCCTTGCATAATTGACACTGGCCGCTCTGGATTTAAAACTGAAACCATATTGCTTTTAATATTGAGGCTGTGTGATGCAGTCCGTCATAGCGCTGAACGCTTTGCTGGCTGAACAGGCTGTTGATGTTACTTTGGATATTGTTCATTCCGCGGCGTTCAAGGTCAAATGTGTAACTACTGCGGTAGCGTAACCCAGTAAAATTACCGGTGTCCATTTCAAATGGCCAGCAAAGGTATAGTATTCGCGAGATTGACCCATTAACGCTACACCCGCTGCAGATCCAATTGAGAGAAAACTACCTCCAATCCCTGCGGTAAGCGTTATAAGCAGGCACTGCCCGTGCGACATTTCAGGTATCATCGTCAGACGCTGTTCAATCACGACTTTAGTCTCATCTTAATAATGGGAAAGTTCAATCAAGGCTTTTTATGCTACATTAGCTAATTATGCACAAGCAGGGTATTTTAATGCGCTCAACCTCAATTGATGCCCTACGCGGTGTCGCGATTTTGGGTATTTTATTCATGAATATTCCCTTTCACGCAAATATGTTGCTTGGCTATGTCTCATTCGAACCTATGCTTACAAGCGATAAATTGATTACCCTGCTGTATAGCATATTTGCAGATGGCCGATTTAGAACCCTTTTTTGTTTGTTGTTTGGCGCAGGCTTGGCTATTCAATATGAATCCTGTATCACAAAAGGAATCAATACCACTGCCTTCTTAAAATCCAGGCTACATTGGCTAATGTTTTTTGGCCTTGTCCACGGTGTATTTATCTTCGGTGGAGACATCCTGATGCTATATAGCCTATCGGGTCTTCTTTTAATTAAGGGGCTGACATTAGACACTGAGGCGTTATTGCAAAAAGCACGTAAATTTTTAATTATTGGCTGCACAATAATATTACTGATAGCCGCAGCCATTCTTGTTTTTGCCGATATGAGTGAACAGGTGGTAAGAGGTTCACAAGAATACAATGAGTCTGTAGCGCGTTGGCAGGGCAATTATTGGTATCAAACGATAATTCACGCTGGTTTTTCTTTGGGAATAGTGATTGCATCCCCTTTGTTTATTTTGTGGCAAACACTTGGGCTTATGTATTTAGGTTGCTATCTCTACCGAGCAGGATTTTTTACACAAGGTTTTAGCCAACCTACGCTCATAAAAGTGGCTAGCCTTGCGCTTATTAGTACTGCCTTATGTGTTGCGCCCCAGATTTTAATGGACAATATCGCCTCTGAAATTATACCGTTATTATCGAGTCTCTCTGCAGTATTTATGGCTTTAGTGTACGCGCACGTTGTTGTTAAACTTTGTCAATCAAAGAGTACCGTTATGAATGCCTTAGCTGCTACAGGCAAAGTCGCCTTTAGCTTGTACATTATGCAATCTATCTTTATGGGGTTTTTACTGCGTTGGATAATGCCTGAGTTTAGTATTACCGCCAGTCATGTTGATTATTTGCTACTAGTGTTAATCTATGCAGTTATTCAGATATTGATGGCGACGTTTTATTTGCGCAAATATGAACAAGGACCTTTAGAGCTACTTTGGCGTAAGCTCTATAACAGAGGTTTTAAAAAGAAGCGTCAAGCCCAATTATGAGCTGAAGAATTTGATGCCAGTCAAGTAATTATATTCGCCCAAGCAATCACTCCTTTGGAGGGTATACAGGGATCATCTAGTAATCCCAAGTCATTGGAAAATAGTACGCTTTACCCACTTTTTCATCAAAGACAATGTACCAAAAGCTTTGTCAACGCATCACAACACCGCAAAAGGCGTGATTAGCCAAATATGCGTTATGCGCGAAATACATAAGTTTACACTCCAGCTTACACTAAACTTTATTGTACCTGTGCATTAACAATTTTTCATATAAATACTAGGCCTAAACAGATACCATAGCGATACTGTTTTACATATATCTATATGTATGAATTCTCATTTTTAGCCAATAGGTCGTGTTTGTGCGTTCATCTAAGTCTCCTGCCAATGAAGAACTTGGCTTTAATTTTCGTGTATTAAAAAAATTGTGGCCTTTTATAACTGAATTTAAGGGTCGAGTGTGGCTCGCCATAAGCTGCTTAATCGGGGCTAAAATAGCCAGTGTTATTCTTCCTTTCACCCTTAAACATATTGTAGACAACCTCAATTTAGAAACCCCTAGTGCGGCAATATTGGCTGTGGTTTTGTCGCTTATTATCGCTTATGGCGCACTGCGCTTAGCCAACGTGCTATTTGGTGAAATTAGAGATACGCTGTTTGGTCGTGTTACCGAGCGTGCCATGCGGCGTGTAGGCCTTAAAGTCTTTAACCACTTGCATAAGCTTGATTTGAACTTTCACTTATCGCGCCAGACAGGTGGCTTATCAAGAGACATTGAACGCGGCACCAGCGGCGTGAGTTTTTTAATGCGCTTTATGGTATTTAACATTGTCCCTACCCTGCTGGAAATATCTATGGTGGTAGGTATTTTGTTCTACAACTACGGCTTTACTTTTGCCGGAGTTATTGTGATAGCGGTAGTTACCTACGTTGGCTTTTCGGTTAAGGCGACCGACTGGCGCACTAAGTACGTAAAAGAGCTTAATCAGGCCGACAACACCTCTACTACGCGCGCCGTAGACAGCTTGCTTAACTTTGAAACGGTGAAATACTTCAACAACGAGAAGTACGAAGCAGACCGTTACGACACTGGCCTAGCGAATTGGGAAAACGCACGACGTAAAAATCGTTTATCGTTGTTTGCGCTAAACGGCGGCCAAGCGCTTATTATTGCTATTGCCATGACCAGCATGCTGGCGCTGGCCTCAATTGAAGTAAGCAGAGGCAATATGACCATAGGCGACTTTGTGCTGGTAAACGCGTTTACTATGCAAATATTTATGCCGCTTAACTTTTTAGGCTTTGTATACCGTGAAATCAGAGGTTCATTAACCAACATAGAAAACTTATTCACCCTGCTTGAACAAGCGCCTTTAATTGTAGATGCCGACAATGCTAATGAACTGGTGGTGACGCGCGGCGAAATCAGATTTGAAAATGTGTGCTTTTCGTATCAGCCCGAACGCATTATTATTGAAGACTTATCATTTACGATTAAGCCCGGTACTAAAGTGGCCGTGGTAGGGGAAAGTGGGGCTGGCAAATCAACCTTGGTGAAGCTTTTATTTCGCTTCTATGACCCTACCAAAGGTGCAATATACATTGACAACCAGCAAATTAGCGGTGTTACCCAAGATTCGTTACGCAAGCATATTGGCATTGTGCCACAAGACACGGTTTTGTTTAATGACACCCTATATGAAAATATTAAGTATGGCCGCCCCGATGCCACCGAAGCAGAAATAAATCAGGCAATAAAACTTGCGCATTTGCACGACTTTATTGCACGACTGCCCGACAAGGAGCAAACGCAGGTGGGCGAACGCGGTTTAAAGCTCAGCGGCGGCGAAAAACAAAGAGTGGCGATAGCCCGGACTATTTTAAAACGCCCGCCTATTATGGTCTTTGATGAGGCTACGTCCTCTTTAGACTCACAGTCTGAGCAAGCTATTTTAGGTGCTCTGCAGGAAATATCAAAAGGCCACACAAGCTTTGTGGTCGCTCACAGACTATCGACTATTATGGATGCAGACAACATTTTAGTCATGTCGCAGGGGCGTATTCATGAACAAGGGAGCCATGACGAACTGCTGGCTAAAAATGGCTTTTATAAACGTTTATGGACGGCGCAGCAGCAAAAGTTGAGCACACACGAACAGCTCTTGCTTGATCATCAGGCCAGCTTAAGCACCTAGCCACAATAAGCTAAGCGAACCCGTGCATAAAAAAAGGAAGTAAGCGATAAAGTTTTAATACACCTTATCACTGACTTCCTTTTTAAATAGCTAGCTTATTTCTTAAGATGATCAGCCACTAAAAACGCCATCTCAAGTACTTGATCTGCATTTAAGCGCGGATCGCACTGAGTTTTATAGGCCTGAGCTAAGTCGGCATCGCTAATTTGGTATGCACCGCCGGTACATTCGGTGACATGTTGTCCCGTCATTTCTAAATGGATCCCGCCAGCGTGAGTGCCTTCGGCTTTATGCGCATCAAAAAACTGCTTTATTTCGCTCAAAATAGCATCAAAATTACGCGTTTTATACCCGCTAGAGGCTTTAATGGTATTGCCATGCATTGGATCTGAACTCCACACAACGTGGCGACCTTCTTGCTTTACGCGGCGCAGTAAACGCGGTAAGTTTTTACCTAACTTGCCAGCGCCCATGCGCGTGATTAACGTTAAACGACCCGGGATGTTGTTAGGATTTAGCGCGTCAATAAGCTTTATTAGCTCATCTTCTTGCATAGTAGGTCCTATTTTCACGCCAATAGGATTGTTTATACCGCTAAAAAATTCCACATGAGCATGGTCTAGCTGGCGCGTTCGCTCGCCTATCCATAGCATGTGGGCTGAGCAGTTATAAGGCTTACCGGTTAGCGTATCGATCCGCGTAAGCGCCTGTTCATAGTTCAATAACAAGGCTTCGTGCGAGGTATACAAGCTAGTTTCATGTAGGGCTGCGTTTGACTCCTTATTAATACCAATGACGTCCATGAAAGAAAGCGTGTCTTGAATACGATCTGCAATGTCTTGATAGCGCTCTTTCAAGGGATTATTTTCTAAAAAGGCCATGTTCCAGCGGTTAACTTGATGCAGGTCGGCAAGGCCGCCTTGTGCAAACGCGCGTAATAAGTTAAGCGTAGATGCGCTTCTAAAGTAAGCATCTAGCAATCGATTAGGATCAGGCTCTCGCGCTTGGGCAGTAAACGCCATGCCATTTATAATATCGCCGCGATAACTAGGCAGCTCAACCCCGTTTATTACTTCGGTGTCGGTCGAGCGAGGCTTGGCATACTGGCCCGCCATTCTAGCGACTTTAGTCACCGGACATCTACCAGCAAAGGTAAGCACAATGGCCATTTGCAGAATGACTTTAAAGGTGTCGCGGATCTTCGGCGCATTAAAATCATCAAACGATTCTGCGCAGTCGCCGCCCTGCAGTAAAAACCCTTTGCCCTGCGATACGTCGCCTAGCTGCTTATATAACTGACGGGTTTCTTCGGCGAAAACTAAGGGCGGGTAACTTGCTAATTTCTGCTCTACGTCTTTAACTAATGCTTTATCTTGATAATTCGGTTGCTGTAGTATTGGCTTGCTGCGCCAACTATCCATACTCCACTGACTCACGATTATTTATTCCTTCATAGGGTAGATTTATGCCAAAGCGCGGGTAAACACACTGCTAGGCTATTGGTAATATACTAAAAAGCACTAAATAGTATCACATTCATTCATTAAATGGATTGATTAGGCGCGCTTACAATATATTTTTGAGTGTTATGCTCGTTAACAATTTGCACAAAGCTATGATCGAAAATTGTTTGTAAATTATCTAAGCGCATCACCTCGTTTGTAAGGCCCTGAAATACAAGTTGCTGTTCTTTTAACAGGCCTATGTGACTTGCATACTGCTGGCTAAGATTAAGATCATGACTGGTCATAATAACCGTATTGCCCATTTCACACACGTTCTGCAGTAATGACAATATTGCGCACTGATACTTTACATCAAGGTGGCTTATAGGCTCATCTAGCAGAATAAGGCCTTCGCCTTTTACTATAGCGGACCAAATTTGGCATAAATTACGCGCAATATGGAAACGTTGCTGCTGCCCACCTGAGAGGGTAGAAAGTGGTTTATGCAATAAAGATGCAATGTGTAAGTGCTCTTCTATTTTTCTGGGTATATGCGTACTATTTGTATAAAAATGCAGTAATTGAAACAGCGGAATATCAAACTCACTTTGCTGTTGTTGATGCAAGAAACAGCGGATTGTGGCCAGTTGCGCTAAAGAATGTTCAGCCAGCGGAATGTCGCCTAGCGTCAACACGCCATGTGTGGGTGTTTCGATGCCAGATAGAAGTAAAAGCAAGCTGGATTTGCCGGCCCCGTTTGGACCAAGTAGATGCCAGCACTGACCTTTATTAATGCACATACTGACTGTTTTAACTCGCGCCTGCAAAGTCACGTTTTTAAGCTCATACGACGAGCCAATAGTAGAATTTATTAACACATTAGCTGCCTATTTCTTCCTGCATATTTGCATTGTTTTCGAAATGTTTTATGCCACCCTAGGCTAAACTAGATGAATTTGAAGAGGTTTCGTCAGCAAAATTGCCTTTATCTATAAGCGCTACCTTAAGTCCCTTGCGTGCAAGACTAGTCGGTGACACAGCGCCATTTATGCCCGCACCTAAGATAAATGCGTCAAATCCATGTTTAGCTAGTTTTTTAATATTTGTTTGCCGCTGTAGCATTTAAAGTGGTACCTCGTTAATTTGTATAATAGTAATCATTTCGTTTAGTATAGTATCGAAGATTCTACATGCAACTTATAAGAGTATAAAATGAAGGATTAGTGTTGCGCGCTAACCACAATATCTAGCTTCGTGCTATAAAAGATTAATTAACTAATGAGACGCTAAAAATTCAGTCCTAAAAATAGAATAATAAAATGAGATTAAGATATGAGTAATACTGGCATATTATCAATAGATCAAGGCACCACCTCGAGCCGCGCCATTGTGTTTGCGCTAAATGGCCATCAAATTGCCAATGCTCAGCAAGAGTTTACCCAGCATTATCCCGCCAATGGTTGGGTGGAACACGACGTTGAGGAAATTTGGTCTACTACCCTAGACAGTTGTAAAACCGTGATTGCTCAGGCCACTAATAAAGGCGTTGATATTGCCTGTATTGGTATCACTAATCAGCGTGAAACCACTGTAGTGTGGAACAAAGACACTGGCAAAGCTATACACCCTGCTATTGTTTGGCAAGACCGACGAACCGCTGGGTATTGCGATTCGATAAAAGACCAAGAAGGCATGGTTAATTCAAAAACAGGCTTGCTCTTAGACCCTTATTTTTCGGCTAGCAAAATAAAATGGATCTTAGATGAAGTACAAGGTGCGCGGCGTTTAGCTATTAAAGGCAAGCTTGCTTTTGGTACCATCGATAGCTTTTTAATTTGGCGTTTAACCAATGGTAAAGCTCACGTCACCGACGCTACTAACGCTAGTAGAACTAACTTATTCAACATTCATACTCAACAATGGGATGAAGATTTACTTACATTATTTGATATTCCACCTTGTATACTGCCTGAAGTGCTCGACTGCGCAGCTGAGTTTGGTACCTGCGACCCAAGTATATTAGGCAAAGACTATCGTATAACCGGCGTGGCGGGCGACCAGCAGGCAGCGCTTGTTGGCCAGTCGTGCTTTTCTCCGGGGGATTTAAAAAGTACCTATGGCACAGGCTGCTTTGCTTTACTAAACACCGGTGACACGCCCGTTTCGTCAAGCCACAAATTACTCACCACCGTAGGATACAGACTTAATGGCAAAACAACATATGCGCTAGAAGGCTCTATTTTTACAGCTGGCGCTAATATTCAGTGGCTGCGCGACGGCATTGGCGTGCTGCAACATGCTAAACAAAGCCAAGTATTGGCAGAGTCACTCGACTACGATCACGGCGTGTTTTTAGTGCCAGGCTTTGCTGGACTAGGCGCACCGCACTGGAATCCAAATGCAAGAGCAAGTCTTTTTGGAATGACACGAGCAACCGGCCCCGCTCACTTCGCGCGCGCTGCTCTTGAAGCGGTATGTTACCAATCCCACGAACTACAAACCGCCATGAGAAAAGACGGCGTGAGCTCAAATAACGTCTGGGTAGACGGCGGCATGGTGGCCAATGATTGGCTCTGCCAATTCTTATGTGACATATTACAAGTAGAAGTGCAACGACCCAAAATAATGGAGTCGACCGCTTTAGGCGCCGCATTCTTAGCAGGACTGCAAGCAGGCATCTATGAGTCTTTAGACGAGATTAGTGCTGTAAAAACCGTCGATAGAGTATTCATCCCAGAGCTAGGCGATAAAACCCGTCAACGCTTGCTGAAAAAGTGGGCACTGGCGGTTAAAGCAACTCTGGCCTTTGCTGAATAAGCCCATTAGTTTTTCTTCCCAAACAGCACATAAATAAACATTGGGGCACCTATGCTTGCGGTTAGCATAGACAACGGCACCGAGGTAGTAAAGGCGTATTCGTTTATAAGCGCGCACAGCGTAATTACGATAGCACCTAGCAAACCCGAATATAAAAACACCTGTGAATTGTCGTAGCCGTGAAGCCTTCGCACCGCGTGGGGTACAAGCAGGCCTAAAAAGGCAATAGAGCCGGCAATTGACACGCTCAAGCCCACCAGCAGCGCTACTAAAATGAATACTTTAGTCTGTAAGGCTTTCGCCTTTACGCCTGCCGTAAGCGCAGCATGTTCTCCTAAATATAACGCATTTAGCTTAGGTGCACTTTTTGCCAACATGAACAGTCCAAATGCCATAATAGGCAGCACCAAGCTTAAGCTTTTATAATTGGTATACTGAAGTGACCCCATAAGCCAGAAGGTTAAACTTTGTAGAGCTTGGGGCGGTGCAACTAAGTAAATCCAGCCGACTAGCGCACTGAACGTGGTTGAGATAGCAATACCTGCTAAAATGAAACTTGACACACTATGACCAATTTTTTTAGCCACCGCGTATATTAGCGCCCCTGATAAACAAGCCCCTAAGAAACACAAGGCAGGTAATAAGTAAATACTGTGAGTATAAAGAGTTTGGTTTGGTATAACGCCCAAGCTACTAACAAACACCAAAAATAGCGCCGCCATCAAGCTAGCACCACTTGAAATACCAATAATACCAGGGTCTGCTAAGGGGTTGTTAAGATTAACTTGAAGCGCAGCCGACGCCACTGAGATTGAGGTGCCTACCGCAATGGCCGTTAGCAATATGGGCAATTTAATGTGGAATACGATATACCACTCAAGCTGCGTGTTGCCAGTGACTAAGGCGGGCACCAAGTACAAGGCTGCGACTATTACCAGCGCTAAGCTATACTTTAACCATGCAGGCAAAGACTATACTTCTTAACTTTATGCTGATGCTCTTCGGGGGATTTACGCTTTAATTCTTTAACATTAGACTTGCCCATGGCAATAATGTAGTCAAATTTCCCAAAATCTTCTTCACTCACCCGGCGACACTTCAACGAGCTTAGGGCATAATTACGCCGCTGAGCAAGCTGCTGAGAACGCTTGTCTGGTAACGCCCCGTTGCGGAAACCGGCGGTACCAGCAGAGTCAAGGTGCACGTTAAAACCCTGGCGCTTGGCTTTGTCGCCGAACATACCTTCGGCGGTAGGAAAACGACAAATATTACCCAAACAAACGAATAAAACCGAGACAGTAGAGTGAAGCACTAAAAAGATCCGTCTATGCAATAATTAATGACCAAAAGTATACTAGAAATCACCATGGCTTGCATTAGTCTGCATATTGTTATTTTTTTGTCGTTTTTCTTTTACACGCTTTTCGTTAACGTGTTTATCGTGAACGTTGTCGACCGCGTTGCCCATATAAACGCCTTAATTGAGCGCTTGAAAAAGTAGTGTAAAGCTACATATATACTATAGCGGTAAAGATGGTAAGCCTGGTTAATATAAATCATTATTTGGAGAGTTTAGTTTCATGAATGTATTAATGCTAAGTAGTTCACGCTTTGGTGAATATGATTATTTAGCCTACGCCGAGTCGTGGATAAACGAGCATTTAGGCGCTGTAAAAAATGTTCTTTTTATTCCATATGCGGGGGTAACCATGGGCTGGGACGCCTATACTGTTGCAGTACAAAGCGCGCTTCAGCATTTGAAGGTGACTGGCATTCACGAAAGTGATAATCCTAAAATGGCGATTCAAAATGCCGAGGCAATATTAGTGGGCGGTGGTAATACCTTCAACCTGCTGCACTTGCTGTATGAGCATGACTTAATTGACGCCATAAAACACAAGGTTGAACAAGGTACGCCTTATATAGGCTGGAGCGCAGGCAGTAATATTTGTGGCTTGAGCATTCGTACCACAAACGATATGCCCATTATTGAACCAAAGTCGTTTGACGCCCTACACTTTGTAAATGCGCAGTTAAATCCTCATTATACCGACTATGTTGCGCCTAACTTTCATGGTGAAACGCGTGACCAGCGTTTAGCTGAATTTTGTACACTACAACCAACAGTGCCGGTGTTAGCTATTCGCGAGGGCAGTGCCCTGCTTATTAGAGATAACAAATTAAGGCTGCTTGGTGAGCTAAATGGCTTTGTGTTTGCTTCACAAGAAAAAATTTCGTTCGATAACACGCAGGACTTAACGGAATACCTTTAAAAATGAGTCTATCAGCTTAGTACATTGTCAACATAAATGGCTATATAATCTGCACTATAGGGTAAATATTGAACACACCAAAGCATAAGCAAATCATTAACCAGAGCGCAAAAACCACATCAATGTCTAATATAGAGTTTGATAAGCGTCATATTTGGCATCCTTATACCTCATCTAATAATCCTTTACCTTGCTATGAGGTGGTAGGCGCAAGTGGCGTGCATATTGAGCTTAGCACAGGCGAAAAAATAGTAGACGGCATGTCTTCTTGGTGGGGTGCTATTCATGGCTATAATCACCCCGTATTAAACCAAGCCGCTAAAAATCAGCTCGATAAATTTTCTCATGTCATGTTTGGCGGACTTACCCATCAGCCTGCGGTCGACTTATGTAAAACCCTTATTGATATTACACCGCTAGGTTTGAATCGCGTATTTTTGGCCGACTCAGACTCGGTGGCGGTTGAAGTGGCGATTAAAATGGCCATGCAGTACTGGGCCTGTCAGGGTCGTGAAACTAAGAATAAGGTATTAGCTTTGCGAAATGGCTATCATGGCGATACTTTTGCCGCAATGTCGGTGTCGGACCCTATAAGCAACATGCATTCTTTATTTAAAAATAGCCTTATAGAACACTATTTTGCGCCTGCACCACAAACTCAATTTAATCAACGTTGGAACCCAGATGAGATAGCGCCGCTGCGCGATATTTTAGATGAACACCACGCCAGCATCGCCGCGCTTATTTTAGAGCCTATTGTGCAAGGCTCTGGCGGCATGCGCTTTTATCACCCAGAGTATTTAAAAGCCTGTCGTCAGCTGTGTGACCAGTACGACGTCTTGCTAATTTGCGATGAAACAGCCACAGGCTTTGGGCGCACAGGCAAATTATTTGCCTGTGATCACGTTGACGTTACACCTGACATTATGTGTTTGGGCAGCGCCATTACTGGCGGCTATATGGCGCTAGCAGCAACCTTATGTACTAACGATGTTGCCCAAGGTGTGTGTGAAGGAAGTCCCGGAGTATTTATGCATGGGCCTACCTGTATGGGCAATCCATTAGCCTGCGCAGTTGCAAATGCGAGCATCGCGTTTTTGTTAAACGCTGATTGGGAATTACGTGTAAACAACATATTTGAGCAACTTAGCGAAGAGTTGATGCCGCTTAAACAGCACATCGCCGTGTATGACGTGCGGACATTAGGTGCAATCGGTGTGGTTGAAATGAAGCAAGCAGTAGATGTTGCCGCCATTCAAAAAGTATGTATACAGCATGGTGCTTGGATAAGGCCGTTTGGCAAACTTGTGTATCTTATACCGCCATTTATATGCAGCAAAACGGATGTTACCACCCTCACAAATGCGCTTAAAAAAGGCATTGAAGCGGCTTGTTAACAACGTCGGTACCTTTTGAAGTGAATTCGCTTCACAATGCGCTATGTTTCGCTGAGTTGGGACGCATCATTTCTATTCGGCATTTTTATTCAGCATATTGTTTATACGGTAGTGTCAACAACGATTGAGTACAGTATACTATTAGTAATAAGGAGAACGGCAACTATATTACGCAAAGCGTTTGTTGCTTATATAACTTACCTTGTCTTTCGGCAAAAAAATCAATAGCTTGAGTAAATCTATGGAGAATAATATGAGTAAAGCCCCAGTTGCCGACGTACTGGCTGGTAAATTTGAGGTTGGCAGTATTATCAGCGTACAGGGATGGGTGCGTACCAAACGTGATTCTAAAGCCGGTCTTTCTTTTATTGCCGTGCACGACGGCAGTTGTTTTGACCCCGTACAAGTAGTCGCACTAAATAGCCTTAGTAATTATGAAGACATCCTTAAACTCACCACAGGCTGCTCGCTTGTTGCCACGGGTATTGTTAAGCAGTCTGAAGGTAAAGGCCAAGCAATAGAAATTGAAGCAAGTGACATGCAAATAGTCGGTTGGGTAGAAAATCCAGACACCTATCCTATGGCCGCCAAGCGCCACAGTATTGAGTATTTGCGCGAACACGCCCATCTGCGCGCGCGCACCAACCTTATCGGCGCGGTTACACGGGTCAGAAACTCTCTGTCTCAAGCAGTGCACCGCTTCTTTCACGAGCGTGGCTATATGTGGATAAGCACACCCATTCTAACCGCTTCTGACACCGAAGGCGCGGGAGAAATGTTTAGAGTCTCCACGCTCGACATGCAAAACCTACCCTTAACCGACAAAGGCCAAGTAGACTACAGCCAAGACTTCTTTGGCAAAGAAACCTTTTTAACCGTGTCGGGCCAGTTAAACGTTGAAACCTACTGCACCGCCATGTCAAAAGTATACACCTTCGGACCTACTTTCAGAGCTGAGAATTCTAACACCAGCCGTCATTTAGCTGAATTTTGGATGATAGAGCCAGAAGTGGCTTTTGCCGATTTAGCCACTGTTGCCCAATTAGCCGAAGATTTACTAAAGTATGTGGTAAACGCGGTGCTTGAAGAGCGCGCTGATGACATGGCCTTTTTCCAGCAGCGGGTCGACAAAGACGTACTAAAGCGCTTAACCGCTCTGACTTCTTCTGAATTTGTGCGCATGGACTATACGCATGCCATTGAAATACTGCAAAACTGCGGCAAAAAATTCGAATACCCAGTGCAGTGGGGCGTCGATTTGCAATCTGAGCATGAACGCTACTTGGCCGAGGAACATGTTGGCGCACCTATTATTATGCAAAACTACCCGAAAGACATTAAAGCCTTTTACATGCGCATAAACGATGACGGTAAAACAGTTGCTGCGATGGACGTCTTAGCACCCGGCATTGGTGAAATTATTGGTGGCTCGCAGCGTGAAGAACGCCTTGATGTATTTGATCAGCGCCTTAAAGAAATGAATTTAAATGCCGATGATTATGCATGGTACAGAGATTTACGCCGCTACGGCACCGTGCCTCATGCTGGCTTTGGTTTAGGCTTTGAACGTTTGGTGGCCTATGTTACTGGCGTACAAAACGTGCGCGATGTCATTCCTTTTCCAAGAACGCCAGGTAATGCAAATTATTGATTAGCGCTCGTAGTTAGCTGCTTATTGCAGATACTCTTGGTTTATAACGCGAGTAAACAACTAAAGAAGCTTAGCCAAGAGGCGTAGATAATTCCTACGCCTTTTTCATAAATAAAACATACCTTTTGAAATAATAAATATTTCGTTACATTTGGCACATAAATTAGACACACATTACGCGTACACTAAATATTGGTATCAAAATTATCTTATTATGCGCTACAGGAAAAATAAAAATGAAATCCGTGTTGATAAAAATAGCAGTCCTTCTTGCCATGTTAGCCATTGGCTTGGGTATTATGGGCCTGATTCATGTAGTAGCCGAAGAAACTGAGGAGAAGAAACCGGTAGATAGCCGACCTGTCGTGAGCGTAGAATTCTTGGAGCCCATAGACCACCAGGTTGAAATAACCAGTTTTGGCGAACTGATGCCGCTAGAGAGCACTCAGCTTTCTGCGCAAGTAAGCGGCGAAGTGCTCAGCTGGAACAAGAACTTTATAGCCGGCGGCGTGGTAAAACGCAATGAGGTTTTATTCACCATAGAGCCCGATACATACGCAGCAGCCGTGCTGCAAGCTGAAGCGCAAATTTCCTTGGCGCAAGCCACACTCACCGAAGAACTCGCCCGCCAGCAGGTAGCAAAAAGTGAAGCGCGCAGTTTGCAGCAAAGCCAAGTAAGCGATCTTTACCTACGCAAGCCCCAAGTTATGAGCGCCCAAGCTCAGTTAAAATCGGCACAAGCCTCTTTATCCATCGCCAAACGCAACTTAGCCAAGACACAAGTACGTGCACCCTACGACGCCCTCATCATTTCTAGAGACATCGGCACCGGCCAGTTTGTGAGCGCCGGCACGCAGGTTGCGCATCTTAATAATATTGAAACCGCCGAAGTAATTATTCCCATTGCAGGTTTTGACAGTGCGTTTATTCAAGACGATTTAAAAAACACTTCAGCCACCATAAGTACGCAGGGTCGCAGCAGTATAATTCGTGAAGGTATGGTGAACCGTAATTTAGGCGTGGTTGATCAAAACACTCGCATGCAGCACTTAGTGATCCGCATAGAGGACCCTTACGGCTTAGAAAATAATTTACCCAGCATTAAATTTGGCACCTATGTTCAAGTACGCTTTGCTGGAAAAACCTTGAAAGACGTATTTAAAGTGCCTCAGTCTTTGGTCAATAAACGTAAAATTTGGCTGGTAGACAGCAATAACAAGCTAGAATCTCATAGCGTAGAAGTTATCCGCGAAGAAGGCACATTTTTCTTTATAAGCAGCGGTGTAAACGAGCGCGACCGCTTAGTTAAAAACTTACCTGAATACCCGCAAAACGGGATGGAAGTAAAAATAATCGAAGTCCCAAGCGCGCTAAATGCCAGCCGTGTGTTACATAATGGCAGCTTTGACCCTGCCACAACGGCACAATAAGGGGCACTAATATGAATTCAAACACGCCATTACCTCAAGCGGATTATTCTAAAACGGGCGGTGGCATAATAGGCTACTTTGCACGAAACCCTGTCGCGGCAAACCTAATGATGCTGATGATCATTTTGCTAGGTACTTTCAGCTACTTCACTATTCAAAAACAGATGTTTCCGAGTATTGAAATTAATTATATAAATGCCTTTATCAGCTACCCGGGCGCTTCTCCAAAAGAGATAGAAGAATCTATCACCATAAAGATTGAAGAAGCCACTAAAGATTTAACCGAAATTAAAAAGAGCGTTGGCCGTTCCTTTCGCGGCGGTGGCCGCGTTACCATGGAAATTAATCCAGATGAAAACCTGCCTGACGTGCTCAACAAAATACAGGCCAGAATAGACGGCATTGCCACTTTTCCTGCGGCTATGGAGCCTATCACAGTTTCGCAAGTACAGTTTGAGCAACCCGTTATGGAACTGTCTCTTGTTGGCGATATTCCCCTTACTGATTTAAAACCCTTAGCCAAGCAAGTAGAAAACGAATTACTCGCGCTAGCCAACGTGCAACTCGCCAGCGCAAACACCCCGGCAGATGAAATTGCAATAGAAATTCAACCCGAGATGCTGCGTAAATACGATTTGAGCATTAGCGATATAACGCAGGCAATAGCGCGCTATTCAGCCAATTATTCAGCCGGGCAAATAAATACAGATTCGGGCACTATTGCGGTACGGGTAGAAAATCAATTCTACAATGGCGAAGAATTTGCCGATATTCCAGTAAAAATAGGCGCTAATGGCGCCCGAGTATTACTCAAAGACGTGGCCACTATTTACGATGGTTTTGAAGAAGGTGAGCGCTACTTCAAATTTAATGGCATGAACGCAATGTCTATTCAGGTAAATGCTACGCGCTCGCAAAACATAATCCCGGTGGCAAATTCGGTCCAAGCGTATATTGAGGCGCGCAATAAAACATTGCCCAACGGCGTGGAAATAAAAGTCGTCGTGGATTTCACCTATTACTTAAACGGTCGTTTAGACATGATGCTAAACAACTTAACCCAAGGTGCTTTTTTAGTCTTTATTATGCTGGCGATTTTCTTGCGCTTTAAGCTGGCTTTTTGGGTCATGATTGGCCTACCTGTTTGCTTTTTAGGCGCTATGGCCCTAATGCCGATGATAGGTGTCACTATCAATATTTTATCACTTTTTGCCTTTATTATGGTACTTGGAATAGTGGTAGACGATGCCATTGTAATAGGTGAAAGCGCCTACACCGAAATAGAAAGTAAAGGTAACAGCGTCCACAACGTTATTATGGGCGCTAGGCGCGTTGCCACACCCGCAACGTTTGGGGTACTTACCACCATGGCGGTATTTGTGCCGGTGCTGTTTAGCTCAGGCCCTTCCGCTGACTTTTTCTACAATATTTCAGCGGTAGTGATTTTATGCTTGGCTTTTTCGTTAGTAGAGTCAAAACTCATTTTGCCTGCGCACATCGCCTCCTCAAACTTCAAACCCCTACCTGAAAATAGTTGGCGCACAAGGTTTAATAAGCGATTTTTCGGTTTTATAAACGGTCCCTATAAAAACTTTGTAAAATATTGCACTGAATATCGCTGGTTCACACTGGTATTTTTCATGCTTATGTTGGCGATTGCTTATCAGTTAATTGCCACAAACGTAGTGCGCGTGGTGCCCGAGCCTAGCGTACCTCACGATTTTCCCAGTATTAGTATTGAAATGAGTGAAACTATTTCAGATACCGAGACCATTGAAGCACTACAGACCATAGAGCGGGTTATTTTAGAGGTGGAAGCAGAAATAATTGAAGAGTTCGGCAGTCCTATGGTGCGCGACCTCATGGTATATAATCAGGGCCGCAACGAAGGCCAAATACTGGCGCCGCTGGTAGATGAAGATCTTCGTCACTTTAACACCTTTGAGCTGGCGCGCAGATGGCGCGAGCGTATTCCCGAGATTTCTGGCATGAAGTCGTTCACGATTCAAGATGATTTAAACGGCGGCGGTGATGGCGGCGAGTTTGGCTATTTAATATTTGGCTCCGACATCGCGACATTAAACGAAGCCGGCCGCTATCTTATTCAAAAATTGCAGGGTCAAAGAGGCGTGTTTGACGTTAGCTCAACCATCGATCCCGACAGTAAAGAAGTACAAATGTCGCTTAAAGCTGTGGCCTACGATTTAGGCTTAAATTTATCCACCATTGCAAGTCAAGTAGGTGCCAGTTTTTACGGTGGCGAAGCCCAACGCGTGCTGCGAAACGGCGAAGAAGTGCGCGTAATGGTGCGCTATCCTAAGCTCACCAGAGAGCGCTTTGCCGATTTAAAATATACGGTTATACGCACCCCCACAGGCCAAAAAGTAATGTTGGGCGATGTAGTTGCGCTAAGTGAAGCACCGGGCATTAGCTATATTCGACGCGAAGGTGGTTTTAGAAGCGTGTATGTATGGGGCTCTATAGATGAAGAAGTGATTGAACCTAGTGAAGTCGTTGACAACATAAAGGAAAACTTGCTGCCCGATATGCAAAAAGCTTTTCCCAGCGTAAAAACCGAGCTTGGCGGCAAAATAGAAGAGCTACAAAGCCAAAATTTAGAACAAATAAAGTTTTTCGTCACAGGATTAGCGTTTGTCTATTTACTGCTGGCCATCCCTTTAAAAAGCTACGCCCAACCGCTTATTATTATGTCGGTTATTCCCTTTAGTTTTACCGGCGCTATTTGGGGTCATGCACTGTTTGGCTTAGATTTGAGTTTATTCTCGTTCTTTGGTCTTATTGCGGCCGCCGGCGTGGTAGTGAATGACTCTCTGGTAATGACCGACTATATCAATACTCGGCGAAAGGAAGGCTATGGCATAAAAGACGCAGTTATAGAAGCAGGCTGCGCACGTTTTAGAGCAATCACGTTAACCTCAATCACCACATTTGTGGGTGTATTGCCTATTATGTTTGAAACAAGCTTACAGGCAGGCTTTGTTATCCCTATGGCGGTAGGCCTTGGCTTTGCTGTTATGTACGCTACTTTAGTAACGCTTATACTGGTGCCCAGTTTATATATTATTGGCAATGACATTGGCCGATTTTTTAAATTTATCGGGCGCAGTATTGCGATGGCGTTTAGATGGCTATTGGATGCGTTTAAATCTAAAAAAGCAGTAGATTCACCTAATGCGTAAGCTACTTTATTAGAAAATGCAGTAATTAAACAAGAATAAAGGAGCGAAATGGAGCGACGCATATTGCGCCTAACTTTCAAATAGCGTCTTTGCTGTCTTATGTTGTACTAAAAGATCATTTCAGGAACATGCTCAGGCACCACTAAGGCCCCAGATGTTAAGCGCTTTATTTCTTCAACGCTGACTCCAGGCGCACGCTCACGCAAAATAAACTTGCCATCTTCAATGTCCATCAAAGCCAAGTCGGTTAATACACGTTTAATGCAGCCTTTGCCCGTTAACGGCAGCGTACATTCGCTCAGTAGCTTCGACTCGCCTGTTTTAGACGCGTGGGTCATGGTCACAATAATATTGTCGGCGCCTGCGACTAAATCCATCGCCCCGCCCATGCCTTTAATTAGCTTACCGGGTATCATGTAAGACGCAATATTACCTTGGCAGTCTACTTCAAACGCGCCTAGTACCGTTAAGTCAACGTGGCCGCCTCTGATCATGGCAAATGACTCAGCTGATGAGAATAACGACGCGCCTTTTACCATTGTCACAGTTTGCTTACCGGCGTTAATAAGATCTGCGTCTACTTCCTCTTCGGTAGGAAACTGCCCCATGCCTAGCAAGCCGTTTTCAGACTGCAGCATTACCTGCATGCCCTGTGGAATAAAGTTAGCCGCCAGCGTAGGTATGCCTATGCCAAGATTTACGTAAAAGCCATCTTGAAATTCTTGGGCAACACGTTGTGCAAGTTGTTCGCGAGTTAAAGCCATATTAATTCTCCTAGGCGCTGCGCACAGTGCGCTGTTCTATTGTTTTTTCGAAAGTGCCTAAAATAAGGCGATTCACGTATATACCCGGCAAATGTATTTCATCAGGATCAAGCTCGCCAACTTCTACAATTTCTTCCACTTCCACTACCGATATTTTACCAGCGGTTATAGCCATTGGGTTAAAGTTGCGCGCGGTTTTGCGAAAAATGAGGTTACCGTAGCGATCTGCCTTCCATGCTTTTGCGATTGAAAAATCACCCACTATAGCCTCTTCTAAAATATAGTGACGGCCATTGAATTCACGCACTTCTTTACCCTCACCTACCGGTGTGCCATAGCCTGTGGCGGTGTAAAAAGCAGGAATACCCGCACCGCCTGCGCGCATTTTTTCTGCTAAGGTGCCCTGTGGCGTAAGCTCTACTTCTAACTCGCCGCTCATCATTTGCTTTTCAAACAGGGCATTTTCACCCACATAAGACGCTATCATTTTTTTAATTTGTTTATCTTGTAGAAGCAAACCTAAGCCGGCGCCGTCAACCCCAGCGTTATTAGACGCAATAGTAAGGCCTTTGGTGCCTTTTCGCTTAATTTCTTTAATGAGGTTTTCAGGAATACCGCACAGGCCAAAGCCACCTGCCACTACGGTCATATTATCTTCTAAGCCTTCAAGAGCTTGCGCATAGCTTGTTACTACTTTGTCAAATCCAGACACGGTGTTCACCTTAATAAGAATTGAAATGTATGTTCGGTATTTACTCAGCATGCAAGAAGTGCTTATATTAATCAAATTGTATTTTTTAATAGATTAATAGGTTTTCTTAATTAATGAACCTTTCAATTGATCTGCACTGCACCCTCAGTCATTCCCGCGCAAGCGGGAACCCTCTTGGGCTGCAGGTAAGTGCAAATTTGCCGTGTAATATTGGAGATTCCCACCTGCGTGGGAATGCCCTAGGAGTTAAGGCTGCGTTTTTTCCATAGCAAATAAATTGCCGGTAAAATAAGCAGCGTAAGCACAAGTGCGCTGATCATGCCGCCCACCATAGGCGCCGCAATGCGGCTCATTATTTCACTGCCCGTGCCGGTGCCGTACAGCACGGGTAACAAGCCTAATATGATAGACGCCGACGTCATCATAACCGGGCGCACACGCATAACCGCGCCTTCTAATACCGCCTGTTGCAGCGTGGCAAGGCTAATGGGCTTTGCACTAGTACTTGCGCTACTGGTATGCTCTTGTAGCATCCGTTTATAAGCCTGATCTAAATAAACGAGCATAATCACCCCAATCTCAACCGCCACTCCCGCCAGCGCGATAAAACCAACGCCTACTGCGACCGAAAAGTTAAAACCCTGTAAATACAGTAGCCATATGCCACCTATCATTGCAAAAGGCAAGGTACCCATAATAATGCCCACCTCCACCATGTTGCGAAAATTTAAATAGAGCAAAATAACAATGATTGCGAGCGTTAGTGGAACTACATACATCAGCTTATCTTTAGCGCGCTGCATGTATTCGTATTGTCCTGCCCACGCAATAGAGTAGCCTGGCGGTAACACCAAATTGTCGGCAACAACTTGCATCGCGTTTCTAACGTAGTGGCCAATATCAATATTTTCAATATCGATATACACCCAACCATTTGGCCGCGCATTTTCACTTTTGATACCCGGCGGCCCATCTTCAATACTAATATTAGCAACATCGCCTAGGGCTATATGTGCACCTTGAGGTGTAATAATAGTTAGCAATAGTAGAGCCTCAGGCGATGAACGATAGTCCTGCAAATAACGCACATTAATGGGGAATCGCTTACGCCCCTCTATACTTTGTGACACGTTCACGCCGCCCACAGCGCCGGCTATGGTTTCTTGAATGTCGGCAATATTGAGGCCGTATCGGGCAGCGGCTTCGCGTTTAATGTCAATTTTGATATAGCGACCGTTTGCAACACGCTCTGAATAAACAGACGCGGTACCTTCAACTTTACTCAAAATACTTTCAAGCTGCTGGCCAATTTGCTGTATTTGAGCCAAATCAGGGCCACCGATTTTTATGCCAACGGGCGTTTTAATACCCGTAGCAAGCATGTCTATTCGGGTTTTTATGGGCATTACCCATGCGTTTGTCAAGCCCGGAAAGTCCACAAGCTGATCGAGCTCTTTAATTAAAGACTCGGTATCTAGACCTTCTCGCCATTGATCTTTCGGCTTTAACTGAATAAAGGTTTCAATCATGGTTAAGGGCGCAGGATCAGTGGCGGTTTCAGCGCGGCCTACTTTGCCAAACACTGTTTCTACCTCAGGAATGGTTTTAATCAGCTTGTTAGTTTGCTGCAGTAGTTCTCTTGCTTTGCCTATTGAAATACCCGCATAGGTGGTCGGCATATACATAAGATCGCCTTCATCTAGCGGCGGCATAAATTCACTGCCTATTTTATTCACGGGCAAAAAACCAATAACCAGTATGAACAAAGCCGCGACTATTGCCGACTTTGGGTAAACCAGAACGCATTTTAGCAGGGGTTTATAGACGCTAGTAATGGCTTTGTTTAATGGATTTTTTTGCTCGCTGCGCACTTTCCCGCGAATAAAATAACCCATTAGCACCGGCACTAAGGTAATGGCAAGTACCGCCGCTGCCGCCATGGCGTAGGTTTTCGTGTAGGCAAGAGGCGAAAACATCCGGCCCTCTTGCGCTTCAAGGGTGAATACCGGCATGAAGCTAACGGTAATAATCAGCAAACTGAAAAACAGCGCAGGCCCCACTTCTGTGGCCGAATTGATCACTATCTGCCAGCGATTTTCCTTCGTAAGTGGTGTACGCTCCATATGCTTGTGCATGTTTTCGGTCATCACAATAGCGCCGTCTACCATTGCCCCAATAGCAATAGCAATGCCGCCTAAAGACATAATATTGGCGTTTATGCCCTGTGCATACATAATAATAAAGGCTATTAACATGCCTATTGGCAAGCTTACAATAGCCACTAAGGACGAGCGTATATGAAACAAAAACGCCATGCACACCAGTGCTACAATAATAAATTCGGCCACCAGTTTATAGCGTAAATTATCAAGGGCGCTTTTTATTAAAGTCGAGCGGTCATACACCGTGATAACTTCAACGCCATCGGGGAGTCCTTGTTTTAAGACTTCTAGCTTAGCTTTTACGCCGGCAATGGTTTGCTGCGCGTTTTCACCCGCGCGCATTACCACAATCCCGCCTACGGCCTCACCTTCTCCGTTTAGCTCGCCTATACCACGGCGCATCTGCGGGCCTAAGGTTACGCTCGCAATGTCGCGTATTAACAAAGGCGTGCCTTGATTATTCACGCCCAATGGGATTGTCTCAATATCTTGAATACTTTGAATATAGCCCGTGGTGCGCAGCATATATTCAGCTTCTGCCATTTCTACGCTTGAAGCACCCGCCTCCTGATTACCACGCTTAATAGCCATTTGCACCGCACTAATTGGAATGTTAAACGCGCGCAGCTTAAGCGGATCTAGCTGCACCTGATACTGCTTAACCATGCCGCCAATAGCCGCCACTTCAGATACACCCGGCACCATTTGCAGTTCAAACTTTAAGAACCAGTCTTGAATAGCGCGAAGTTCACTAATATCGTGCTGGCCAGTTTTGTCCACAAGCGCATATAGGTAGACCCAGCCAACGCCTGTTGCGTCGGGGCCTAGCTGCGGCCTTACATTGTCTGGCAAGCTAGGCGCAACCTGCGACAAGTATTCTAACACGCGGCTTCTGGCCCAATATAAGTCGGTTGAATCATCAAAAATAACATATACATAGGAGTCACCGAAGAACGAAAATCCCCTCACGGTTTTTGCACCGGGCACCGACAGCATCGCGCTGGTTAAGGGAAAAGTAACTTGATCTTCAACGACTTGAGGCGCTTGGCCTGGATAGCTTGTTTTAATGATTACCTGCACGTCAGACAAATCGGGAATGGCGTCTACAGGCGTATTTTTAAGCGTATAAATACCAGCGCCTATTATCATAAGCGTGGTGAGCAGCACAAAAAACCGGTTGTGCACAGACCATCTAATAATTGCGTTAATCATTGTGCGTGACCTTTGTGATCAGATGTTGCTGACATATTTTCATCAACGGGCTTTGGTAAATGGGAACCCGCTGACGGGTTCGGTGTTGGTTTAGCATCAGCGTCGTCGTTTGTCATGATATGCACGGTATTCACGGTGTACATAGGTATGTCTGTTTTAACAACTTGAATATGTACCTGCATGTTTTCACGTAACGTCAACATGTCGATGTGGCTGGCCACCATAAAGTCCATGGTCATGCCGGGCATGCCCCACTTTCTTAATTCGCCATGATTTAAGGTGAGCTTTCGTTCATCTAGCATGACTTTTACTATGGTAGCGTGCGTCCAATCGCCTCCCGACATGTCCATTTTGATTTCTTTGCGTTCAGTCATATCGCCTGTCTTTTGCTGACCTTGGTCGCCAGTATCAGCGCTAATGCGCATAAAATCAGAACTTACACTGCTTTCTGAATCAAGTAAAAATTGCGCTGACACCACCACTTCATCTAAGGCTTCAAGGCCTTGCGTAATTTCAATATACTCAGAAAAAACGCTGCCCAACGTGACTTCAACAGACTTAAACTTGCCATCTCCTAGGGCCAACACAACGCGATTTTGCTTACCCGTGCGTATAACCGACTCAAGCGGCACCACAAGTAATTCATGCTTGTTTTCAACATCGCTGGTATCAATGTTCACTTTTGCATACATATTGGGTTTGAGTAGGTAGTCAGGATTCGCCACTCGCACTCTAGCGCGTAAAGTACGATTACCTGCATCTAAGGTAGGGTAGATGTAGTCAATTTTACCGCTAAACACCTCATTAGGTAAATACTCTAGGCTTATGCTAACCGGCATATCTAGCTTTACACTGCCTGACTGCCTTGCCATTATTTGCGTATTTATCCATACCTCGCTTAGCGCTCCAATCGACATAAGGGTGTTGCTAGGCGTCACAAAAAAACCTTCTCGAATATTTAAGTTATCGATAAAGCCCGATTGAGGCGCATAAAACACCACTTTCTGCTGTATTTTGCGGTTTTTGGCAAGCTCAGCAATAGCTTTTTCAGGCATTTGCAGAGCACTAAGACGCGATTTTGCAGCGTCACCTAAGCTTTTATTTGCGCGATTTAAGGCTAACAAATATTCTTCTTGGGCATTCACGAGTTCAGGAGAATACAGGGCATATAAAGGCTCACCTTTTTCCACATACTCGCCTTGGGCCTTTACATACAGTGACTCAATCCAGCCTTCAACGCGCGGGTGAATGTTCACCAGCGTGTCTTGACTATATTCAACAATGCCTAAGGCCGAAATAGGCTCGTTTATCGCTCTTTTTTGCGCGATGCCAGTACGTACGCCCAAATTGTTTATCACATTTGGGTGAATACTAATGGTGCCGGGAGAGTCGCCTTGCTGATCATTGGCATATACTGGTACTAAATCCATGCCCATGGGTGACTTGCCCGGCTTGTCGCGGCGAAAATTAGCATCCATGGGCGCCACCCAATATAGCGGCTGTGCGATGTCGTTTTTGTTACTATCAAGCTCACCGTTTTGGGTGTGAACAAGATTAAAATAGGCAATAGTGGCTAAAATGCCAACGCTTAAGCCTAATGAGGCGCTAACAAATATGTTCTTGATATTCATTTTATAAACCTTTTTGGGAGGTAGAAGTCATGTAATAGCTAAGCTGGCTATGCGTCTTGTGCAGTTCTACTTGTATATCAAGTAAACTAAGTTTTGCGTTAAGCTGAGTGATTTGCGCGTTTAGCACGTCATCAAAATCACCGTCATTGTTGGTAAATGCGCTTACTACTATTTGTACTTGCTCTAAGGTTTGCGGCAGTATTTGTGTTTCATACAGGTCCATTCGCGCTTGTAAATGCTGATATAAAGTGTAGCTAGCCGTTAGCTGCGACATTAGCTGGCGCAGCGCTAAACGTTTATCTGTTTTTATCGATTCTGAGGCATACACACTCGCTGACACCTCATTGTCTTGCTTTTGGCTGGTGTACAAAGGCACATCGAAGCTGATAGCTATGGACAAAAAATCGGCGCGGCTTGCGCCAAGCTGATCGTCATCTCTATAAGCGTAGCTTGCATTTACGCCCCACTGTGGGTAATACTTTTGTTTAGCTAAGGCAATTGCGCTCGCACTGG
>Ga0306898_1000117_pt1 | contig 34940 bp, 51 predicted proteins | sample AntRauMFilla1564_FD_190424 | JGI IMG/M metagenome (GOLD analysis project Ga0306898, IMG submission 190424) | Saline lake microbial communities from Rauer Islands, Antarctica - Metagenome Filla 1 #564 (v2) (version 2) | ecosystem: Environmental > Aquatic > Non-marine Saline and Alkaline > Saline ...
TGCTCAACTACGCAGATATCCATTTCACTTCCAAGAGAGATTCCTTTCAGCCGAACTTTAGCTTTGCGCATCTCTTCTATAAGGGCTGTATCAGTCATTAGCTTCGTCCGCTAGATCACTCTCATCCAAATCTATGCAATTCTCGCAAATCATATTCCCGCACATCTCCCACATATACTCACCATCGTCGGGAGTTCTCTTGCACGTTTCGCACTCACGTATTCTTTGGATAATTCGTTGTCCCATCTTCATTCTCCTGTGTAACTCTAAATGGCGGGGCATATCCTTAGACTCCTAAGCTCTCGTAAAAGCTCAGTAGTGAAAGTGAGCCTCAAGGTATGCCCCATGACTATTAAACCTTCGCCCAAACACTCGCATTGGCACAGTGAGCTTGTGGATTCTTAACGGACTCAATTCTTAGCTTGCGAATCAATCCATGACTAGATGCTTTGTGGATTATCCCTCCCCATGCTCGTGCGTGAGGCGGTCTATCTAAGCCGTTTAAATGTGCCCAGGCTCGGATATCCTCTCCCATAAAAAACTCTATTCCGTTTTTCGTGACATAGTGTGTAACGTAATGCTCAAGATAAGCGTAGGCGAGTTCTTGCCAATTCATGCCCGCGTTGTCCAGTGCAAGCTGCATACCTTCATCTCTAAGCTGCTTTCCGGTCATCTGTAAGCTATCCATAAATCACCTCTAAAAAGGTAGGTCCGAATCAAAGTCATCAAAACTAGGGTTTCCGGTGGCGGGGCTTCCTTTGCTGGGAGAGCTTTGGGGACTAGAAGCCCCACCTGAGCCGGAACTGTCTAGCATCTGCATTTGAGACGCTACTATCTCTGTTGTGTACTTTTTAACACCGTCCTGCTCCCATGAGCGTGTTCTGAACTGTCCTGATAGATAGCACTGAGACCCCTTAGTTAAGTATTGACCACATATCTCAGCCAGTTTTCCAAAGGCTGCACATCTAACCCATTCAACCTGCTCTATCTTGTTGCCATCTTTTACATAGTCATTCTGAACAGCTAGTGAGAAGCCTGCCACCTGAGTACCGTTAGGCATCGTTCTAAGATCAACGTCCTGCCCCAGCCTGCCGATAAATTGGCACAAATTTAATGATTTCATAATATTTTCCTGTGATTAAATTTTTTCAACTCTTCGAGAGTCGCATATTCTACACCGTGGCGTTTCCGCTCTAGTCTCAAACTTCCAGCACCACACTCGTTTTCCTTTTGCTAAAAACTGCCTCATCTTGCTTTGCCAATAAGCCCGGCAAGGGAGGCAGATATAGCGTTGTTTTTCAGCTCTCACTAAACGTCAACCTATTGTAGATCGCCTCAATTTTTTTAACGTCATCCACATTGTAATCAGAGATTTTCTGAAGATCACCGGCCTTATAAGTGTCCCAAACCTTGCTTCCATCCATGCCATCGGGCTTACCCTCAATACCAAGAGCTTTGCACAGATTGTCTTGAGATATGCGATCCTTAAATCCAGACCACTCAATCATAGTGTCAAAGTAGTCTTTACCATGCCTACCATTGTGAGGGATTTTAAACGCGGGTCTGATATTGTGGACAACACACCTACGCCACAAAAAACCAAGATCGAACCCTGAGATGTAGTGTCCGATAAAAAACGGTGGGCGCTCTTTGCATAAAGAATCAACATCATCGAGAAATGCCTTGATAATGTCTCTCTCATTGCCGCCAGTGTGAACAATAACCTCACCCCTGATAATAGCTGCTGCTGAACATATCTCGCCCACAGCAGCATCAAAAGAGGTTGAGCGATACTTGTCATCAATCGCAGCATCTTTAACACCCGCATACTTGCCCTCGCCATTATGCCAAGCACTGATAGTTTCCTGCTTTTGCATCTGAGCTGGCGCTGAAATAGTCTTGGCAATCTCTGCTTTAATTTCGTATTCAGGCTGACCAGGTATTGTTTCTAAATCAAAAAATACATTCATGATTTCAACCCCATTATCTCAGCTTCCATCTTCTTGCTAACCTTAAAACTGGTTCGCAGGTTTTTAATAATATCTTCTACTGTGCGCTCACCCGACTCGATCTTAGAAATCATGGCTGGCTTCATCGGGATAAAGTCATCATCATTAAACCAGGGCTTTTCCTCGTCCTGCTGCTTAGGCGCTTCTTGGTGCGTGTTATCCATGCTATCCGCATCTTTAGTGTCATCAATAGCCAATAAACCATTAAGAGCGTACTTACGGGCGTAGCTAGAGGCTGCACCTGTTACCTGAGCCTCATCCATGCCTTTCTTGGATAACGCCTCTCTAGCCCATCCACAGGCGCTCTCAATCACCTTGTCGCCTTGCTTGATAGATACCGTGGACTTAACGTAAACACGATCACCAACACAGACCATCTCATCGGTTAGGGTTAGGTGATAACCATGTTCAAACAATATTGGCTTTACAGCCTCAACAATGTCCTCACATGATCGGTATTTATATCCACCAAAACTGTTGGTTTGACCTTTTGGCGCTTTTAGCTTCTGTTGGATTTGCCATATCATCGTGATCGCTCCCCACTGATTTGTTCAATTTCATACTGAAAAGCATAGCCTTTGTCGTAGTCTTCGCCACGTCCATGCTGATGCGGCTCACCATCGCGGCAGTCTCTTTGACCGGCCACAAAATCAGCAATTTTCTGCATTGGATTATTCATTATGTTCTCCCAGAACTTCTTGATTGAGATGTCACTATAGTATATATTGAATACTTCTACAACTAATTATTAATATTTTTATAGAGGATGATGATAATGGCTCAGCACAAAAAGAGAATTAAGGCGACAGACTGGTTAAGGCCAAACACGCAAACAGAGTTGGCTGCCATTTTTGGTAAAACGCAATCATGGGTGAGCAAGATATTAAAAGATCACCCAGGCGCGGAGCTAGTCTTTGTCGATGGCGAGATTACTGAGATTGAGTATTCAGTTGAGAAAACCAAGAAGCGGAAGAATTCCTCCGCAAGTTAAGAGATGAAACAGGCTGCGGTCAGACCAAGTATTCGATTGATCGCTTTTTAAACCAACCACCACTGTAACGCCTACTGGCGCGGAGAACGACAATGACAGAACAACTATTTAAGCAAGTAACAAACGAAGACGGCTCGGTGTGCTACAAGCCGGTACAAGAAAAGCAGGCACAACCAAGCAGACACCAAATCTCCAAAGGAGGGGATGTATACAGGACAATAAGTTCAGGGGGCAAATCCTGTTACTACAGATTGGCTTATGGCCCTGAGGGCAGTCCATGGGAGCGGTATGCGTTCTTTAATCTCTATCCACAACAAGACGATCTAACCCAAGTAGTTGAAAACATGCGCAGGACCAACGCAATCATCATGGCGTGTCACATGGTAGAGCCGAACTACACCCCTGATTTCCAGAGCGAAGCATATAAGTTCTGCGTGTATTACGACATTGATGATGAGGTATGGCGTGTTAGAGCCAGTAGAAGGATGAAGTATGGTGCATCCTATGTAAGCACAGAAGAAAAAGCGCAGCAGGTGTGTGAACTACTTATCCAGTGGGATGTGAAATAGGGCGGGCGAAAGATAACCCAAACAGAGGTAGAAAGTATGCTTTACATAACAGTGCTATTTGTAACCCTTTTCTGCATTGCCTTGCCCTGTGTTTACGCAATTGGCTATCAAGCAGGGATCAGCAAAAAAGAGTCTTATAAGCGGATTGACTATTCAAAACTGCTTAATTAGGAGAATATCGTGGAACTAACTGAATTCGAGCAGAAGTTTTTGCTCAAGGCTATTGATGACCAAAGCAGTATTATAAGCGATATCATTAAACACACAGCCAATAAAGATGTATTTGATGTGGCTAGAGTTGAAAGGAATAAACTTTTAGCCTTAAAAACTAAAATCTTAGGTATAAAGGTGAAAAAATAGATTAGACTTTTATGCTTATTTTAATTATTGTGAGGTTTCTAAGTAGGTACTTCCCTTGAGACAGGGGTTCTAGAACTGGCCCCTTTTTTTTACTACATAGAAATTGCCAAGTGATGTAATCAGCATCATTCCGCGAAAACAGTAAAACGGGTACGTTCCGCGTCATTGGCGCAATTATTATACCCACATTACCCACTGTTCACGCAACTCACTTGGCACGTTTATTTATAACGTGTTTTTCTGTCTTTCACGCTAAAAAAACCGGATTACAGTTACGCACCTTTAGTGGCGGGGGCGATCTGAAGTTTAGATATAAAACAGCGTTATGTTGAATGCGGGTTTTAGAGAGGTTTGACGTTACCAAACCGAGCGAACGAAAATAGTGGTAATCCACTGGTTAGGGTTTTGGAGCTTCCCTTATTAATAGCTATGCTGATTATAGATAACTGTTCTTAGATATACAGGCTAGTGATGGGGATTCAACAACCGTCACTAAATGACCGTTATGGAAAAAATAAGGATAATAAGATGGCTTTAATTGAGTACAAGGGAAGATTCCTAGAACTATGGGATACATTCAAGAAGTTTGAAAAAGCTGATTTATGTACAGTTGGTGATAAGAAGAAAGCTTATGAGGCGTATAAAAAGCTCAATTTAACCGATTCTCAGCACGATGAGATGATTCAGACAGCATTGGCACAGGGTCGTGAGAAGTTTATTGCTAAGAAGCAGGGTAAGTTTAGAGAGCCATTCCAGCACGTTGAGCGGTATCTGAGAAATCATCGCTTTACAGATGAAATACCCGAAGAGCTTACAGCAGATGAGGCTGCGGATCTGAATGAGCTTGCAGGAGAGGCAAAGAAATCAACGCTGATGGATAGGAGTTGGGCTGCTGGCATGATTAACCCAGTAACTAATGAGCCATACGCAAACTGCGGGAGAGCATAGGGATGGATGAAGAACAAGCAGAGAAAGTATCGACCATTGTTATAAACGGTCAGCCAACAGGATTTACGGGCGATGCTGCTGGTGTTATTAGAGCACTGCAAGACAGAGTTAATGAGCTGGAGGCCAAGCTGGCGGCGAATTTGGCTGGCCGGATTATAAGGAAACTTTTGATAGTGAGTGTCAAGCATGAGTGATTGTAAGCCGGACATCACAATATCACTAGCCGAAATCCGAGCACAATCACCATGTGCTGTCGGTTGGCGAAAGGTTTTAGCAGCTAAAGGAGGTAAAGACGCAGACATGGAAGCACAGTTTCCACTTGCAGATATTATTGAGACAAACGATTTCGATGATGCGTTATGGGCAGCAATGCGATGTCGGCCTGAGTACAGCAACCTATGGCGTAAATACGCTGTTTGGTACGCTAGGCAAGTTGAGCCCTTAATGACTGATGATCGTAGTGTTGCTGCTTTGGATGTGGCTTGGCGTCACTCCGATGGACTGGCAACGGACGAGGAGTTAGCCGCTGCTAGTGACGCTGCTAGTGACGCACAAAAACAGAAGTTAATTGAAATACTTAATGCGGGGGGATGGGTATGACCACTAATGCAATAGCAGACAAAGACGCCGAGATAGTTAGGCTAAAAGCTGTGGAAGAAAAAGCTAACAAGCTGGGTAACTATCCCAAGGTTGAGTATCGTGTATGCAGTCGTTGCTGCAATATCGAGCAGCTTGATGAAATAGCCGTAAAACACTGGATATAATATGAAGTTTAAAAACATTAACGGTGCGTTGATAGCTGGTTGCGAACAATCGGCAGAGTTTATCGAGGCTATTGCTGGGCTGAACATTGTCGAGCTGTTCTCGGCTGATGGCATTAGGACTATTCTACAGAATAAGAAGATGTGGCCTATGCTGCAAGACATCTCAAAGCAGGTTGAATGGTTTCAGCAGAAGCATAACCCTGAGACTTGGAAGCACATCATCACAGCAGCCTGGCGCAATCAGGTATTTTTAAATGGAATTGGTGGAGGTTTGGTGGCTATCCCGGTAAGCACCAGTAAGCTCAAGAAGAAGGAGTTTGCCGAACTTATTGAAGCCATCTATTCTTTCGGCTCAGATCACAGTGTGCGATGGAGTGAGCCTGCTTTACGGGCTTATCAGCAATATCGAGAGGCAGCATGACCCCTAAACAATGGCTAGGCATTATCGCTGAGTATGGGCCTGTCATAGAGGGTTCAGGCCCTATCCAGCTTCATCACGTTGTAGGGCGTACTTACAAGCACAATAAGGTGTTAATTGGCCCGTGGTTCGTGCTACCACTTCCTTGGCAGTATCACGATGTACACTCTAACGACCCGTTAAACGTCACCCACTACAGGCATCGATTCACTGATTTTTTTGGCCAGCAGTCTGAGCTATTCAACAAAATGTGTGTGGATATGGAAAATAGTGGTATTGTGCTACCATTCGATAATGCAGTTATGGCTGCAATAATGGATACGAGGCGATAAATGACTGAATTAGTTAGAAAAACCGAAATACTCCAAGATATTAGCGCCCAAGTAGCTGGAAATCTTCAAAGCGTGGCCGGATTAATTCTTGTTGGCGCTACTGAAATAGAGTCAAACGGTCAGATATCACAAGAAACGTGCGAGTCTATGGCCGCTTTAATGAGCCAAACAGAAAACAAGGCACTAAAATTGTTTACTGGCTTACTCTCTGTTCATCAGTCAATGGCAAAATACATGCCAGAAGGCGCGAACGAGGGTAATAAGGTTTGGCCTACAGGCTAATATGCTTACTCTAATTTTTGCTAACATAGGCTATATCATAACAGGGCTATCTCTTCTTACGATTGGTGGCTGCTTGTATTCTAAGACCGAGAACATGGTCTGGATTTGTTTTCTTCTTGGCGCTTACACCAGCGCAGCCTGGATACCCTCGTTTTGGTCAGACCCTCACCACATGGCCCAGATACACACCATTATCGTAATGCTTGCCTTAGTCGCTATAAGGGGAAAATATGGCAATTCGATGGTTACTATTTTGGTAATGGCCCTCACTGCTGATGTTTCGTTTGCCTACCTACAGGGTGCAAATGTAGGAATAACACCTACAAACCTATTCTATTGGCAGTCAATACTTAACATTTTAACAATAGCATTATGCATTATTACTCTTTTCCGGTGCTACAATGAAACCACGAAAAAAATGGGTTTTGGTGAGCGGCATTCGTTCTATGCTAAGAGTAGTATTGAGACATCTAGCGGAATTTTTAAATACCTGTGAGCAAATTGACTCTTATCGGGTCAGGCTTTTTATTGTCAGTGTAATACTGGTTTACTTACTATTAGTGATTTGAGCAATGCCGGAGCTTTACGAGTCTATAACAGCAATTATAGGGCTATCACTCGCTGGGTTTGCTCGATACGTTGTTATTCAGCTCAATAAGTATAAGGTCCAATCCTTAAATACGTTGGAGCTATCAGCAGAGCAGGTGTTCGCTGATGATATTAAAAACCTACGATTAACCCTAAAAGAATTTAACCCCGTAGCAAAACAGATAAGCCAAGCAAGCAAGATATCTAAAATAGACAGAGTTTTGATCCTTACCTGCGTGAACGGCGCGAGCAAGCCAGAAAGAGCCACTGTAATGTGGGACGCTAACGATGAAGAGGTTTGGTCATACGATGACATCGCATTAGATACTGACTATCAACTAAAGATCGAAAATATAGAAAAAAACCCTTACTTGCAGTTCAAGACTGAATCGGCGGTAAATACCAAAATAGGCGGCTTCTATGAACTAGAGGGTGTCAAAGAATCTATCTGGATTATGATTGCTAAAAAAGTCTCTTTAAACACTAATCAGATTGGCTACATGTACATGAGCGCATCTACCCATGGCGATGAAGAGATGGGACATGAAGAGCTAAGGATTGCTAAGACAGTAGCAACGCTGATGAAAAACCTAGTAATTCCCTATGGATACAGGCCGATATAATGTACTCATTTGGCAATAACTCCCAAGAAAACCTCGACACCTGCGACTATCGTATCCGAAAGGTATTAAAACGCGCCCTAGCTTACGGAATTATGGACTTCTCAGTAATTGAGGGTCATCGCTCAATAGAACGACAGCAAGAACTCTACAACCAAGACCCTCCAGTAACTCACATCGATGGCATCACTCAGAAGGGTAAGCATAACTACTCACCCTCCATGGCTGTGGATGTAATGCCTTGGCCTCGATTTATCAACAGCGTGAATGTCTGGGATGATACTAGGCGCTTCTCCGTGCTGGCTGGCGTGATACTTGCTGCTGCCAAAGAAGAGGGCGTGAAGCTACGCTGGGGGGGAGATTGGGATGGCGATGGTAACAATGAAGACTCTACCCTAGATGACCTCCCGCATTTTGAGATAGTAGAATGAAACCAGGCTTTCAAAACACAGCGATCCTTGAGCATCTTGGCGGCAAACGATTTCTTTTGCTAGAGTCTTTGGTTTACTACAGCGTAAAGTATAAGCGCCAATTCATCACTCCAGCAGGTACAATCACAGACTTTGCAAGCATCCCGTGGTTTCTCCAGAGCGCGGTACAGGTTCTAGGCAACAACATCCGATCAGCCATACAGCACGACTATCACTGCACTGATGAGGGCAAAAGAGCTAACAAGGTCACTCAAAAAATTGCAGATGACCTATTCAACGAGGGCATGAACCTAGATCAAGTTCGTTGGTCAAAGGCTGTTATTATGGGCGCTGGTGTTGGTATGTTCCAAAGACTCAAATACTTATTCAAAAAGGATAGATATAATGGCTAGACTAATCTTGCTTTGCTTATTGTTAACCGGGTGTAAGTCAACGTTGCTTCCTATCTTGGATGGCGCGACTCATGCTAAAGGCAAGCTGCACTTAGAAGGCTACACGACTGACAGCCAAGGCGATATTGATCTATGCAAAGTTCCTGAGAGCTATACTCCAGAACAGGCTATAGAATACTGTGGCTAGATTTTACAATGCAAAGACCGATGATAATCACGCAGAAACTCTCAAGCTGCTGAGATCGCTAGGCTTTAGCTGTAAGTCTGTCCACCAGATCAAGGGTTTTGTTGATATCGTAGCTGGCCGCAATGGTATTAATTATTTGATCGAGGTCAAGGATGGTAGTAAGCCAGAGAGCAGTAGGCAGCTAACAGAGAAAGAGGCAGAGTTTCACAATGACTGGAAGGGAACCCTGCACATCATCGAGACTGAGCAGGATTGCTACGACTTGCTAACTAATCACGTTGCATCTTTAGCTAGATCAGATAGGACAAGCATCTCTAAATAATCAGCCTGAGACAAATTGCCCCGTTTAGCATTCATCAGTTCAATTAGTTTTTTGTTAAACCGACAATGCAGTTTTCCATCACGAGGATACTCTTTAGTTGCGTGTTTATTGCCCTTGAGAGATTCATACACAGTTTATACACACACAAAGTGACAGATATCGCCATCCTTGTCCTTTGCCGTTGATTCATTAGTCTTGATTGGATCACCGCACCAAGCGCACTCAATCGGCTGTGGTTCTGGCTGCACTGCCATTGATAAATCTGCCAATAGTCTGCGGCACTCTCGAATCTCAGCTCTAACCCTATCCCCACCATCAATCGGGATTACTTTTAGCTGGTTTGTCTTTTCTTCAATTAAAAAGGTTAAAAAACTTGTATCTATCATAATTCACTCTCCGCATAAGGCTCTAAGAATTTGATGGCGCGATTCGCCAAGAACTGCCCCAACATCCTGTGAACTAAATCTAAAGACTCTCGTTTCCCGCCTCTTAGCTCAATGCAGTCGGATATCAGGCCGCGAAGCTCCTCTATATCAAGCTCGGTGCTTACGCCTTCCGTGAGGGCTTCAAACAAGCCGACATCAGTCGAGATGTACTTAATCATCTCTTTATCAAGCATATCCTGTCTGTCGATGTAGTCGTCACGAGTCTTTCTAACCATGTTGTCGAAATCATATACATTAGACATTTTGCTCTCCCGTTTAGTTGATGTATGAACAATACGGAATAATGATATGTATGTCAACACAATTGGATAAGTTATTTTAAGGCTAGGCTAGAAGCATCAAAATAGACGGATATAAATGGAAAAAACCGCGTATAATGTATATTCTCGCGTGAGCGCATTTTAAAATGTTTAATGATGAAAAATAATGGTGAGGTTTAAATGTCATTAATTACCAGGCCGGTGGTTAGGCGCACAGTTCGTGGTGTGATAAGGGGCGCTGTTCGTAACCCCGCAGATACAGCAGTCTCTACATTTAGATCAAAGCTATTGTCCACAGCGATTGTTCGTGGCATAGGCTCCCTAACCCCTGACGCAATAGGCGACACTGACGGCAACCGTCTTACTAAGGACTTCGAGGACTTGTGGCATCCTGTTAAGGCTGAGGAGATGCGCGTTGAGGGTATGCGTAGGGTTGAGCAGTTAATCGGGGATTCCTACGATGTTGCTTCAGCTTCTGTAACAGGCTCTCCTACGGTTGTCGATAATGGTGACGGCTCGGCAGCTATATCAGACCTATCTGGTACGGACTTCCTTTTGTGGAACGGAGCGACAAGCGAGGATGTAAGCGGAAGGGTATTTATAGGTTCAATCTACCTAAAAGCATCCGTACTAGGCGATATAGGAAAGACCGTTATTGTAGAGGTTAAGAGGCAGACAATGGGAACGGCTACTAGCAGCACCATATTAGCCGTTCTGACGGAAGATTATAGCAGGGTGACAACCAATATAACCGGAGCCGTGTCGAACCTTGGCGCTAGAATTCAAGTTCGTGGCGCTAGTGGTTCCACGACAGACAAATGCACAATCAAATCCCCGCAACTAGAAGAATCCACAGGCCGCTCAGACACGACTACCCCGTCTGAATATGTCTCTACAGGGGTTGGTACTGGGCCTGAGCTATGGACAGATTCGCCTACAACAGTTGATGCGGGCTGGACTGATAATGGCGATGGCTCTTATACTTGCGATGGCACTGCAAGCGCCTCCGTTGATATAATGACACCAGAGGCCAGAAGCGGCAGAACCTTTCGGATTGACTTCACCGTTGACAGCTATACATCGGGGTCTTTCGCTGTTTTCATTGTTGGCGCTGGCCTTAGAAACAATATAGGCACTGTCACGTCAGCAGGCGCTTACTCATTCATTGTGTCTGTTGATACTTCAACAGGGATATCACCGTCTAACTCCATTCAGCTATATTCTGCTTCTGTGTTTATAGGCACAGTCTCCAACATCTCAGTAAAACAAATAGACCACGGAGCCAATGTCGATGGTGTTCGCTACAGTGAGTATCTAAACGGTAATACTGTATCCTCTAACGTAGTAACAGAGAACCAAGGCGCGGCTATAGACCCTGCTACTATACTCGGCTATCTGGCTGAAGGATCTGCTTTGGAGCTGAGTGGCTATAGTGCTGACTTGGCTAATTGGACTACTGTAACTACTGCTGCTGTTGTCAAGGATGCTGTCGGGCTTTCAGGCGCACCGAATGAAGCGTTTACGGTTACTGATAATAGCGCGACAATTCTAGCGTATCGGGCAAAACATATCACGATAGCGAATGACTCTCTTGTACATTATATAGTCGCTAGGGTTGCTTATGATGCCGCCCCTAGCGTGTACCCTTTATTATTCGCGATATTGTCTGGAGGAACCACCTCGCAACAGCAGGGTATAGTGCTAGACCCCTCTGATGGAACGTATACGGAGCAAAGCTCACAAGGCGCTGTTGTCTCGGTCACTAGGGACGGAGATTTCTGGAATGTAGTGCAGTCGGTTACTAATAACACCACGGGGAATACCACCATACAGATGAGGCTGTACCCCGCCTTCAACACTGACGGTGGAGCCTTGGGAAACAACGCAGCCCAAGGCTCCACAGTATTCGCAAGCTGGGAACTCTACAAAACCACTTGGTCCTATTCTCCAATCCTCACAACAGGTGGTACTACCAAGACCCGATTAGCCGATACAGGCGCTACACTGGATTTATCAAACTGGAGTGACGCTCAGGGGTCTATGGAGTTTGTGCTTACGCCACATTTTGATGGTGGCGCAGGTCTTGGGCTGATCTCAGTGCAAGCTGCCGCGCTTCCTTTTAATTTTAGTAGCACTGCTGGCAGAATTAATATGCAAGATGGGACAGGGGTTACGTCTGTAAGCTCTGCCTACACAACCGACCAAAGTATAACCGTCAAGGCCATATGGGGTAAGGGAATAATGCGTTTCTCAGTAGATGGCGTTCTGTCTGCTGCGGTGGCCTATGACGGCTCCTTTAACCCATCCGGTGCTATAACCCTATTCAAGAGCTTAACGCTCGGTGCGGCGATGAAAGACCTCCAAATCTGGAGTGTAGACAAAGGAAACAATTGGCTATGAAATATTTAATGATAATGGCTCTAATATTGATCGGCTGTAATATTCAGATGGGCGGGATAACTCCCGCTTTTAAAACTATTTAGTAGGAAATAACAATGGCTGACAAAGAAAATATTGAGGTAAGCGAAGAGGTTAATCAAGAAGTTCGCGCAGACCTCGCTACTCGATTCCAGGCTGGTAACAGGTCGTGGATGGCTCGAAGCTCTCATGGCAGAAAGCCTAAGTTTGCTACGCCTGAAGCCCTTGAAACGGCTTGCCATGAATACTTCGATTGGAACTCAAGCAATCCTCTCATCGAATACAAGCCCAATGCTCAGGGCGATAACTACATCCCAAGAATGCGAGCGATGACGCTTACAGCACTTAGACGCTTCATTGATCTATCAGCTCAATCATGGCTAGACTACAAAGCCAAACCCGATTTTGCCGAAGTCATCAGTGATATAGAAGAAATTGTACGAGATCAGAAGCTCGAAGGGGCCGCAGCAGGCTTCCTGAACGCTAACATCATTGCCCGTGAGTTAGGGCTAAGGGATGGTATGGACAGCAAGGTTGAGGCTACTGTGGACGTGACAAAGCTTCCTACTGACCAACTGCTTAACTTGTTCATTGATCTCAAGAAAGAGATGAGCAAAGACTAATGGTAGCAGCGGCTCAGCAGCCCAGTATTAGGGATGTCGCAAAGACTCTATACCCTGTGCTGCGTAATGAACTCATATCGAGAGGCATTAAGATCGATTATACGGTTTATGGCTTTGTTAGCCCGGATGGTGTTCTCCAGAATTCTATCTACCAGGACGATGGCAAGTGGGTTGAGACCACTCAAACACCTGATATCTATCTGCCAGCGGCAATGGAGCGTGTTGTTAAATCAACCAAGCGATTCATTGTTATCATTGGTGGGCGAGGCTCTGGCAAGTCGATTAGTGTTGGTGACATCTGTATCGGTGATGTTAGGGACAACGGCTCCAAAATCTATTGTTTGCGCGAATACCAATCATCTATCAGGAACTCGGTACACTCACTGCTTAAAAACGAAGCTGAACGCTTAGATATGGATGGGTTTGGTGTTGCTCAACACGCTATTACTTATAACGACAAAGACGCATTTGAGTTTGCTGGCCTTAATCGCAATGTCAGTAGTATCAAGTCGGCTTACGGCTTTAAGCGCTATTGGTGCGAAGAGTCACAAAGTATCAGCTCTGAATCACTCAGGGAGCTAACACCAACAGCCAGAGCCAAGCCCAACAAAGGTTTGCCCAGGCACTCTGATGTTGCTGCTGAGATGGAGAAGGATAGCGATGTATCTATAATTTTCGTGGCTAACATGGGTTCAACTGAAGACCCTTTCTCCAAGCGATTTATCAATCCATTTTGGGAACACATTGAGCGCGATGGCTACTATGAAGACGACCTGCACCTCATTGTGCGGATGAACTACACTGATAACCCTTGGTTCGCTGAGTCAGGGCTTGATGAAGAGCGCAGGTGGGACTATGAGAACCTTCCGAGGGCGCTGTATGACCACATATGGCTAGGCAAGCCGAATGATAGTATTGACTCTGCACTGGTTATGGCCGAGTGGTTTGATGCGTGTATTGATGCCCACATAAGGTTGGGTTGGACTATCCAAGGTCAGAAGATTGCAGCACACGACCCAAGCGACAAAGGCCCAGACTCTAAAGGCTATGTGGCGCGTCATGGACCATTAGTCTATTCGATTGAAGAAAAGCTGGACGGTGACGTTAATGAGGGTGGTCATTGGGCAGCAGACCTCGCATTACAGCAGGGCGTTGACGCTTATATGTGGGATGGCGATGGCATGGGCGCTGGACTAGCAGAGCAGAACTCTAAAGCGTTCAACGGCAAAAAGACCGTTCTTTCTGTGTTCAGGGGTTCAGAGGGTGTAGACTTTCCCGATACAATCTATAAAGCAGCGACTAGGGCTGCTGTTCAGGATCAACGGAATAACAGTAACTCTTTCAAGAATAAACGCGCTCAATATTATTTCGATCTTAGGGATAGGATATACCGGACTTATCGATGGGTGATTCATGGTGAATACGCAGACCCCGATGAGTGTATATCCTTCAGTAGTGATATAGACTTGTTACCCAAGCTCCGTGCAGAAGTCTGTCGAATGCCGATCAAGCCCAATGGTAGCGGCCTTAACGAGCTATACTCTAAGCCCGACATGAAGACTAAATTTAAGGTAGCCTCACCAAATCTAGCTGATCCGCTTATGATGACGATGAGAACTAAGATGATCAACACGCAAGGCCCAGCCTACATTCCTAAGCCCATTCGAGCGATAGGCCGAAGATAATTAACCCCAGACTATGGCAGAACTGCACATGGCTAAAAAATACACGTTAGACGATTTAAAAAAGATACACGACAGGAACTATCAAGCCAATCAGACGACCCGTGAAAAAGCTGCTGACGATAGGATATTTGCGCGGGTGACTCAGTGGGACGATGGTATGCTTGACGATGCCCAGCTTGGCTATCGAGGTGAGTTTAACCTTATCAGAAAAGCCACAAGGCAGATCATTGCAGACCTAAGCGCGAACCCTGTTCAGGTTGACTTCGTTGCAAAGGATGACGAGCGTGGGGAAGGCGTTGACATTATTGATGGCCTGTACCTGACAGATGATAGACGGAACTCTTCACTAGAGTCTTATGACAATGCCTCGATGGAGTGTGTTGACTGCGGTGTTGGCGGGTGGGAACTGTATACCGATTATGACACTAACAACATTGGTGACCGTAACCAGGTGATCAAGCGCAGACCACTCTACGAGGCGAACAATAATAGTTTCCCTGATGGTAACGCTAAGCGCCTAGACAAGTCTGACGCAATGAACTGGTCTATACTTGAGCCTTTCACCAAAGAAGGATACCAGCGCCTGTATGAAGAGCTGACCGGCGAAGAGACAGACTGTGCCCCTGCTAACTTTGCTAGTCCAGAGCAGAGCTATGTTTTCCCGTGGGTTGTTGGGTCATCTGAAACTTATTACATAGCCAGAATTTATGTAAAGGAGATGGTCACTGAGAAAATACTGACATTCTCTGACCCTTTTCAAGACACGATCATGCTCAAGCAGTCTGATATTGTTGACAAAGAAGTTAACGGTGAGACTGTCAACGTCATGGATGAGCTTGAGGCTCAGGGCTATGAGCAGATTGCAGAGCGTAAGGTTAAGCTGCCGCAGGTTAGGATGTTCATCTGTAGTGGTGAAGAAATTCTCAGCGACCAGGTTGTTGCTGGCACTGAAATCCCAGTGGTTCACACGTACGGTGAGCGCACGTTTGTCGAGGGTGAGGAAATTTGGGAGGGCGTGGTCCGGTTAAGCAAAGACCCACAGAGACTTCGAAACTTCCTGCTGTCTTACCTTGGCGATATAGTTAGCCGGTCACCTAGACCTAAACCTATTTTTACGCCTGAGCAGGTACAGGGCTACGAGTTCATGTACGAAGAGAACGGGGCTGATAACCACTTCCCTTACTACTTAATGAACTCTAAAGACGCGAACGGTAACCCGCTCTCGAATACTGCTGTTGGATACCTTCAGGCAGCTCAGATGCCCACCGGGTTAAATGAGCTTGCAGCAGAGACTAGAGAGGCTGTGAGCGATGTTGCTAACGCTGGCCTACCGAATGAGTTTGCAGACCCTAATTTATCTGGCTATGCAATCGAGCAGCTCCAGGCAAGATTCGACCAGCAGTCTATTATTTATCAGCAGAACCTTAAATTTGCCAAGAGATGGGACGCTGTTATCTATGCTGGTATGGCTAGTGTGGTTTATGACGCACCCCGTAAGGTTACTCTGACCGGCCCCGATGGAGAGAGAAAGCAAGTCACTATCATGGAGACTATTCTCGATGCGGATACGGGTGAGGCGGTCACACTGCGCGACCTGACCAACATGGAGTTCGATGTCTATGCCGAAATTGGCGCGAGCTATTCGAGCAAGAAAGAGAAGACACTAGAGCAGCTTGCCAGTCTAGCTTCTGAGTTTAGAGAGGTCGACCCCGATATGTTTAAGGCTCTCAACTATAAGCGTCTAGCATGGATGGACGGTGTTGAGCTTACAGATATACGGGCATACGCCAACAAACAGCTTCTATTGTCTGGTCTACGCGAGCCAGAGGATGAGGAGGAAATGGCAATGCTTGAGTCTGTTCAGAACCAGGAAGCCCCGCCAGACCCTAATATGCTATTAGCACAGGCTGAGATGACCAAGGCTGAAGCGATGATGATGCGTGAGCAGAGAACGGCCCAGAAGGATCAAGCTGACGTTCAGATGGATCAGATGAAGTCTCAGGTAGATATGGCCGGTGTCGAGAACGACATGATGGAAACCCAGATAAAGGGCTTTGAGGCTGAGACTAGGCGACAGCAGATACAGATTAATGCGGCTAAAGAGGGGGTCAATGCAGACTTCACCAAAGCTAAAACATTCAAGGTTCAGGCTGAGACTATCAAGAAGGCAAGCGACAGGTTTGGGTCTAGGGTGAGCGCCCAGCCACAGCAGATGCCAATGGAGCAGGTTGTCGCTGAGTATGATTATGATCCTTTAACTGGGGAGATGCTGCTGACACAGTGACGGGGAAAGATAGGTCAGTAGGTGCTGCTGCAACTTCAGCCATTGAAGACAAGCGCAATAAATAACTCAAAATACAATCTTAAAACTAACATTAACCAAAAGTAGGGCAGTGAAATGAGAGAATTTACAGGAACGATAACAGCGGCTGGTAGCGAGGATGTTGATGTATCCATGTTCCAGTATGAGACAGGCTTTCAGATCACTGCTATCGGTGCTGGAACTCTGACGGTAAGCACTCAAGAGAATGACCTGACTGGATATGTTGTCCAATCTTCGCAGTCTGGCGAGACATTGATCTATGACATAGTTGATGTGGATACGATTAGATTGGCGGCAGCGGGTTCTGACATCGATTACAAGATCGGCATGCTCAGTAACCGAGCCAGCATACCGACATCGAACTGGGCTGATCTGAATCGCGGTAACGACTAACGAGTTGTTGCTATTCCTTTAAATCAATCAAGGAGAACCATTATGGGCGCATATTGCGGTGGCAAGAAAAAGAAAGGTAAGTAATTAGTTCCATGTGAAACCCTAATCAGCGGGGCGAGCTGAGTTTATCGTTAAGGCGAGGCAATACTATGAGTGAATTACAATCATTGGCTGAGATTAAAGCCGAAAATGCAGCAGAGGAAAAGGCAGCAGTGGACAAGGTCGCGCTAGAGAATGGCGAAGATGACTTTGAAGAAACTGAAGAAGATGCTCAGGACCCTGAGAAGGATCAGCCTACAGCAGAAGAGACTAACCCTGATGATGAAGATGATGAAGAGGGTGATGAGAAAGAATCTTGGATGAAGGGTGACGATGATTCGAGCCTAGATTCTGAGTTTGCCAAGGTTAGGCGCAAGGTTACCCGAAAATTCCAAGGCCGGTTAGACCAGGCTGAAGACGAGGCCGAGCAGCTACGGAAAGAGCTAGAGCAGCTTAAAAAGGGTAAGCCAGCTACACAACAGCAGCTACCTGAAAAGCCTAGCCGTGGTCGATACCGCAGCGATGAAGACTACATTGAAGCTCTGACCGATTGGAAACTAGATGTAAGAGACGCCCAGAAAAGCAGCAACCAGATTGCCAATGAGCATAAGGCCAAGCAGGAAGAGTCTAATCGAGATATAATGGAGTGCGTTGAGACTCACTATGAGCGAGCTGAAAAGCTCTCCGAACAAGCTGGTATTACTCCAGAGAAGTACCAGATGGCAGATAGACGGGTACGAGCAGCAGTGGATGCTAAGTTTCCCGATGCTGGTGACGCTATTGTGGATAAGCTAATTGCGGCAAACGGATCAGGTTCAGAGCGCGTCTTTTACAATCTTGGTGTTAACAAGGCTCGATTAGATGAGTTTGTGGACACTCTAGGGCGTCATGAAGGGCTTTCCACATCAAACTTCCTTGGAAGACTATCAGAACAGATAGGTACGCCTAGAAAGCGAACCAGTTCAGCTCCTGAGCCTGTGTCTAGTGTTTCTGGTGATAAACGTGGTGGGGACATGACTGCGCTTCAGCGCAAGTACAAAGAAGCCATGAAGTCGGGCGACTCTCAGAAAGCATGGGACATCAAGCGATCAGCTAAGAAAAAGGGCGCAAACACTAACTCTTGGTAGAACACTGTTGTGGGTGTAAGGGTCGTTTCGGTTGCTCCCAGCTGATTCGGCCCCTTTTTTTGCCTGAAAATTAGTGAATAAACACAAGTACGCGTATCCGTAGTACAAGTACGCGTATCCGTACTATCATTTTCTCTTGGTGTTGGGTATGTACAAAACAGGATAATTTCATCCTATTAAGTTAAGGCTTTAATTAAACCCTCTTCCCGTACGATAAACCCCCTTTAATTCTAAATGTTGACCTAATCACCAATAAGTTTATAATTACCTTACTGACCCCAAGGCAGGCACCACTTGGGAGCCATACGATCTGGCACAATGATCGGTAGACCATCGTTTACGGCGAGTATAACCGTAAGTAGTAATCTCTTCCTCAATTGTGGGGTAAGGGGAATTATGTCTAACCGAAACTCATTGGAGGCCCAAAATGGCTACTCTAACTACCGGCAAAATTGCCGAAGTCTTATTTGAAAACGCTCTAGAAACCTTTGAATCTCAAGAAATGCTCTTGGATAAGGTCGATTTCTTTAACCCTGATCAATCTGATCTGCAAAACGGTGGCAATTACATTTGGCGCACTGTTGAGCAACACGCGCCTGTTATTCAGGGCTTTGATGTAACCGGCTCTGAGCAAGGAATCATCGAGGAAACCTACCCGGCTATTCTTGGCACTCCTAACAACGACATTGTTGAGCAGCGAATTGATGATTTGCGCGATACACAGTTCTGGGAGCGCAGGGGCAAGGCATCAGGTCGCAGACAGGCATCAGCGGTTAACTCTGCAATTGCTGCTGCAATGACTACTCAGGGTTCAATGTTTTACCGTAGCAATGCAACATCTGGTTATAACTTTGTTGCCCAGGCTCAGGCTCTTATGAACGAGCGTCAGAGCATGAAGGGTGATCGTTGCTTCTTGCTTAATGACCGTGACACTCTAACCTTCGCACAAGACTTAGCTGGTCGTCAGACAGTTCAGGGTCGACCTGCGGACACTTGGGGTACTGGTCAAATTGGCAGCAATGTTGCTGAGTTTGATGTGTATACCGGCTCTTTCTTGCCTAACTTAGTTGGCGGTGCTGACCCTGGTACTACTGTTACAGCGGATCAGTCGTTTGCTCCTGAAGCTGGCTCTGTTAATGCTACTACCGGCATTGTGACTAACGTGGACTATCGCTCTGCGACTATCCCCGTAACTGCTTCTGGCTCTTACAATGTTGGTGACAAGGTTACCTTTAGCAATGGAGCTGATGCTGTTAAGGCTGTTGGACTTGATGACAAGACTGACACTGGGCAGGCTATGACGTTCACTATCGTTGCCAAGCCTAACGCGACTAGCATCACTGTTTATCCTAAGCCGATTGCGGCTGACGATGCTGCACTTAGTGCTTTAGAGAAGGCTTACGCTAACATCGATACGCAGATACTCGACACAGCGACAGTTGATAGAGTGAACATCGATGCCAGCGCAAAGTCTAACTTGTTCTGGGACAAAGACGCGATTGAAGTAATTGGTGGCGAGATTCCTGCTCAACTCTTCAAAGAGTTTGCTGGCAAGAAAGTCATCTCTGAAACTATGCGTAATGGTCAGACCATGTACATGATCTACGATGGCAACATCAAGACCATGCAAATGACATGGAGACTGTTCACTTGGAACGGTATCACGGTTAAGAATCCATCTGCGGTAGGTGTTGCAGTAACATTCTAAACCACTAACTGAGCGGAGGGGGCTTCGGCCTCCTTTTGCTATACTGGGAGTGGATCGTGACCACCAAGAATGATGTGATCTTAGAAGCGTATCAGGAGATTCGAGTATCTGGGCTGACGATTAACCCTCGTCCATCTGACTCTGCTCTGGCTTTGTCTCGTCTTGAGATGATGATGAGCGAGTTCTTTGAGGCTAAAAACTTCAACTTTGGCTACAACTTCGAGCAAGCCCCAGACTTAAACTCAGAAACAGGGGTAAGACTATCCCTGAAGCCGTTCATGGTCTACAACTTAGCCATGAGGCTTATACCTGCATTTAACAAGAACGTGCCTCAGACCCTTATCAGCCTTGTTAACGCAAGCACCAACTCTGCCTCTACCATAAGCGCGGTTGAGAATATCAGGCCGGTTGCGCCTCCTAGCAGGATGCCTGTGGGAAGTGGTAACAGGTTCCGCAATCTTTACCAGAGCAGATTTAATGTTACGCCTGACCAGGCTCCTATAAGCTCTTCGACCAACAACCTTTATGTTGGCGAGACTCAGGACTACAAAGAGGACTTCACTGCATGGCTTGAGGGAAACACTATTGCCTCAGTTAACATTGAGGTTGATCCAAGGCTAACGCTCGACAGTAGTTCGTTTGCTGATGGCTTTGTTAACTACACTGTGACTGCCACTGATGGCAATTCAAACCTCCAGTATATCAAAATGACCGTTACAGATAGCGCGTCTAGAGTTAAGATTAAACTGATAAACTTTGAGGTGATAGCACTTCCAGAGGTTCCATAATGCCAGAAATCCCTATCAGCTTTCTGAAGGGCGATGCCGTAGATAATCGCGTTGATTACCGGGATCAGCTCCCAGAAAACATGCTTGGCATTGCTCGCCCTATCATGGGTGTTGATGGCTATATGTGGCAGCAAGCTGGCCTTGAAGAGTTCGGTGGCTCATACGGCAATGACCGTGGTGGGATTTGGAACGAGAGGCTAAGTGGTCACTACAGGCTTTCTGGTAACCGATTTGTCGAGATAGACATTAATGGGGATTACACTGAGCTTGGCATTATTAACGGTAACCTTCAGGCGGCAATGCCATACTCATTTAACACTCAGGCGATTGTTGCTCAGGGTGCGTACTACCTTTACGACCCCACCAATGGATTCAGACAGGTAACCGATGTTGATGTTGGTAACCCAATTGATGCGACATGGATTGATGGCTATTACTTCTTCACTGATGGCGAAACTATCTACCACACAGACATCGATGACGAAGAGAGTATTAATCCATTAAAATTTGCTACTTCTGAGTTCTCTCCAGATAAAACTGTTGGTGTTGGAAAGACTACCGACAACAAGGTAATCGTCTTTAACCGATACACTACCGAATACTTTCAGAACCAAGCAAACGAGAACTTTGCATTCACTCGCATACCGTCCAGAGCTATCAAGTACGGACTTGTTGCCACTCACTTAAAGTGTGAGATTGGCGGCACATGGTATTTTGTTGGAAGCGGCAAGGAGGGAACGCTTGATGTGTACCGCCTAGAGACTGGCAGACCAGTTTCACTTGCGAGTAGAGAGGTTACGAAGAGGTTAAGGGTGTACTCTGAAGACGATCTTGCCAACCAGGTGATGGAGGCGAGGGTCTTCGATGGGAACGAGGGGTTTATAATACATCTCCCTAACGAGACTTTATTCTTTAGCGTTACTCTTGCCCAGAAGGTAGGAGTGGAGATGGCTTGGTCGCTTCTGACTAGCCCATCAGCCAATCAGTACAGGGCGGTGAATGGAATATACGACCCGAGAATTGATGAGTGGATATACGGTGATCTAGTAACTAACAACCTAGCTACACTCAACGACACTATTGCGACTCAGTTCGGTGAGGAGATTAGCTGCCAGCTTAATACACCGTTTTTCTATATTAACTCGGCCTCTATTGATGAGGTAAATATTGAGACAATCCCAGGGTTTAACACCGTTGATGACGCTACGGTGTTTCTCTCCCTTAGCTATGATGGCGTGGTATGGAGCCAAGAGATATCTATTAACTACGGCTCTCCTGGCGACTATGGAAAGCACTTTGCTGCTTACCGGCTTGGGTACGTTGATGGATTTGTAACGATGCGTCTAAGATGGAAAGGCAAGTCTAGGATGGCCTTTTCTAGAGCTGTAATCGTTTATGCCTAGTTTACTTAATAATAAGGGAGCAAGGTTAACTGCTGGCGATTTGGTCAGCATGACAAAGTGGCCCGATATGCTGGTTGAGGATTACCTGTCTCTTGGCGAGCAGATAGTCGATATCATAGCTAATAAGTATGTCAGTGATTTTTCTATTGTTACTGGTTCTTATACGGTAACTCAGTTCGATTATTTGATAGAATGTACTAGCGCGGTTGCCTGTGATGTTACGCTTCCTGACCCGTCCACAATAACAGGCAGAGAGTATTTGATTAAGAATAGTGGAATTGGAGCTGTTACTGTTTCCTCCGTTGGTGGCGAAACTATCGATGATCAGCTTACTCAAGTATTAGCACAGTATGACGCGATGAAAATTATGAGTAATGGAACTAACTGGATAATAGTGTAATGAGCTAGGACTGTAAGCGGGACAGCTACTATAACGGCTGTATTTAAGTGGGCAGAACAATGGTAAACATATACAACTATAGATAGGCGTTTAATCGAAAGAAACGCGCTTCTATATAAGGGGGAAGGCTGATGGGTTGGTTAAGTAATTTATTTGGCACTGACGATGCAAAGGACACTGCTATTTTGGCATCTGGCACGATGGCTAATGCCTATGGTGATGCGTCTGATGTGCGCTCTGTTGGCCTTCAGGATGGCGCAAACATGGCTATCGGTGGTATGCAGGACGCTGAGAACTTCATCAGGGATAGAGGGTCGCTCCCGATGAACCTTAGAGATAATGCTTTGAGGGGGCTTGGTGAGTATTATCAAGGTCCAAACTCAATGGCAGATACACAGGGCATGAAGACCCAAGCCGAACTTATAGCCGAGGCTCGTAACTCTCCTATGTATGGGGCCATTATGAACACGCGCAGGGGTGGTGAAGACTCTATCCTTAGAAACGCATCAGCCACTGGTGGGTTAAGGTCTGGCGGTAGTAACAGAGACCTGCTTGAGTACAACCAAGACCTAGAGGGCAGAGCCTTAATGACTGGCTACGGTGACGCTGTTGCAAGAGATAAACAAAGACTTTCTAGACAAGATGCTGAGCGCATTAGGCAGCTTCAGGGCATGAGTGATCTGGCTAATATGGATGACTACACTGGTGAGATTGCTGGCCTAATACAAGGTAAGGAAGGATTGCGCGGGAGGGCTTTACAGGGCGCAGCAGAGATTCGTGGCGATGCTATGATTAACGCTACGGGCGCGATGACTGATGGCTGGACAGCGGCTGAAGGCATTAAACAGCAGGGCAGGCAGAATATTATTAACACTGGCATTGGTGCTATTCAAGGTTTTGCTGGTATCGGTGGTATTAAGGGTATTAAGGAATTGTTTAAGTATTCAGACATACGCTTAAAGGAAGATATTAGACCGCTAGGAGCAATAAACGGTGTTAATATCTACGGATGGACATGGAACGACAATGCTAAAGAGCTTGGTCTAAAGGGTGAGTGTTCTGGTGTACTGGCCCATGAGGTCTTTGAGACAAGCCCTAAAGCCATTAGCGAGAAGGATGGCTATATCCAGGTGGACTACTCCAAAATTGATTTTGCAGGGGCATAAAGATGCAAACTAATAACCCGTACTACATTGAACCTGCTGGCAGCACTGTCGGCCAAGGTCTTGCTGGGATAGGTCAAATTATCGGGCAGAAGCGAGAAGAGCGCATGGCTAAAGAACAGGCCAGCATTGCTGCCGAGCAGGAGGGTCTTGCACAGGCTCGAAATAAGCAGTTATTTCAAGCTCTCGATACTGCCTATCGCTCCGGTGACATGGAAACAGTTCAGTCTTTAGTTATGCAAAATCCTGAATTAGCAGAAGCCGTTCAAACTACCATGGGATTCCAAGATGATATGCGAGATCGTCAGCTTGGGGACAGCACTGGTGTTCTTAAACAGGTTTTGACAACGAACGGCCCAGATCAGGCTAGAGACATACTTATAAAACACATTAATATGCTTGCCGAAGAGCGCAGGGATTACACTCAATCAATGCAGTTACTTGAAGAGATAGCTAACCCTGAAACCTACGAGGAAGGAATGATCACTGCTGGCGAAATGTACGCCATTAATGACGCTGAAGGGTTTAAGGCGTTCAACGAGGCTCTTGGCAGAGGGGTAAAAGCTGACTCAGGCACACCTATGGGAAAACTAAACGATGACCTAAGAAATAACCGTATTACTCAAGGTCAATATGATGTGCTTTCTTCTCAAATTCTTAGCACTCCAGATGCGGGCGGGGCAGACCAAAGAGAGAGAATTATTCAGCAGTATCAAGAAAACTTTGGCTTAGATAAAAATTCTGCGATTGAGGCTGCTGATTCTCAGCCAATGATGGACCAAAACGGCAATCTTTCTTTGTATAATCCGATTACGCAAACTGTCCGTTACATGGATACTCAAAATGAAAGCGGTGAGCAGTCGTTTGGACGGCCTGTTAGCGTGGGCGTTGACGACCTTGCCTTTGACCCAGCAAAAGGCACTGGTGTCGTTGCGACTTTGGCTGGCATGTGGAATGCTTCATTAGGACAGCTTCCGTTAATGCCTATTGCTAAAGATGCGGCTGACGCTGCACAGAATTTATTGGTCCTTGAGCGGGATGCTATAAAAGCGCTTTCCTCATCTTCTAGACCGCCAGTAATCGAGCAGCAAAGAATTATGGGTATTATTCCAGATGGGATGTCATTTACTGAAAACCCTCAAATTGCCCAACAAAAAATGATTAGCTTTATCGATTTGATGGCTCAACAGTACATTGATGATAAGCGTTTTGCTTCTAACAGGACAAACCCTAAGTCTGTTAGGGATGATTCTACTGAAAGAGCGCGGTCAATTGAGAGTATAATCAACCGGGTTCTTCAGCCTGAAGCGGCTAAGTTAATGTTCGACTCCATTAACAATTTAGCTGGTGATGTAGAGCGTATACAAAACATGGGCGTTGACGAGTTAATGGCTATTGAAGACCTTGGCACCCTCAGTGACGCTGCTTTTGAGGTTTATCAACAACGAATTAACGAGATTCAGTAATGGCCCCTCAAACGGCACAAGAAATAGCTAAGAACAAGGTTAAGGTGGAGGCAGAGCGAAGAAGACGCTCAATGCTTGTTCCTACTATGGAAGCTAGAAACTCAAAAGGCGCAAAAAAAGACATTAGCCTTATTGATTTTCCCAATGAAATTAATCGTGGGCTGCTAAATCTTGCTCCCTCTTTTATTAGGGAAAAAGCTAATCAGGCGGGTATTGGTGTAAAAACAGATTTATCCGACACGATGACAGGTGGTGCGCTTAACATGCTTGGCACATCAGCACCTTTTGCGCTAGGTATTCCAGCTTTGGGAAGTGGTCCAGCAGTGGTAAGCAGTAAGCCGGTTGGGATGCTTCAAACTTTTGCTGACGACATACAGCGTTACGCTATGGCTAATCCAAAAACTTATTTAGCGGCTGAGGGGGCGGCTGCAATGGGATCGGGCGCGGCTAGTCAAGCCGCAAAGAATTCAGAGATTGGGCCGACAGGGCAATTACTGGCTGAGGCTGCGGGTGGTATTACTGCTGGTGGCATGGTTGCGACAGTTCCTAGAGGCATTAGCGCAGCAAGACAGGCAATATTAGCTAATATTTTACCTATGACAAATGAGGGCGGCATGATTCGTTCATCTAGGCAGATGCAGCAAAGAGCTGGAGGCCCAGAAAGAGCTGAGATTCTTAATGAGAATCTGTCAAATATACCAGAAGGAGTGACCCCTGCTCAGTGGATAGGCGATGAAAGGCTAATGTCTCAGGAAGCTAGATTGTTAGCTGATGACCCTCGTAAAGAGGCGTTAGTTAGGCAGGAACTTGAAGACGCGAGATTGGCAGCACAAGAAGAATTGCAAAACAGTTTTGGTCAACCAAGAAGTCGTCAGCAGTGGGAACTATCTTTAATTGAAAGGGTTGCCCCAGAAGGCTCTGCTATTACTCCAGCAGCTACTGATGAGATGCTAGATCAAGCATATCGAAGTTTTGACAGACTTTATTCGCCTGCGAAAGGATATTCTGTTCCAGCTGAAGGTATTACGATGACCCTTCGCGCTGCTCCAAATGACCCATCCATTATATCAACAGACCAAGAAAGAAAGGCTGTGAGCGAATGGATTTCTAATCAGCTAACTAAATACAAAGATGACATTAATTCTGGCGAAATTAGCAGTGACGATTTGTTAGATTTGAGGTCTACTGTCCGAAATGAAAGACGCAATCAAGTACAAAAAGGCCGAGAGGAAAGGGCTGATTTACTAGGCTCTGTTGAGTCTTCGATTACCTCCAGGCTAGAGAACTATTTGCCTTCAGATATTATTGCCACACTCCAAGCAGCGGATTCTCAATATAGAGTTTATAAGGTGGTGGAAGACTCTATATTTAGAGCTGGGGATGACTCCTTGTCTGCCAAGAATTTGTCTGATGCAATTCAGCAAGGGGGACTTGCCAGTTCAAGCAGATACGCAAGGGGTCAGGATGCGACTGTTCAAGAGCTTCGGAATATTGCATTAGGAGGCCGGTCAACAAAGGAAGTATTGAATAATCCTGAAAGAGCTTCTCAAATAGTGCGCGGTCTTTCTGAGCCAGAAAAAGCGTCTGTTCATGCTGATTTTGTTAATGTGATATTCAACGAGGCCAAATCACCAAATGCTACCGACTCAGGAATTCCTTTTGTTTCGGGCAAAAAACTTCAAACACTTTTTTTAGAAAATAAAGATGTCATGAAGAATCTGGGTATGAATAATTTCGATATATTAAGGCTGCAAAATATTGCTAAAGAATTAAGTATTATGGAAAACAAGCCAGTAAAAGCTGTATCTGAGATATTTGAAGATGGCCCTGCTAGTTTGTTGCAGCTTGGCGCTGCCATAATCGGTTCTAACAGTGGTCAGCGTTTTTCATCCGGTGGTATAGGCTCAGGATTAGTGCTTGCTCAATATATGAGCAATAAGACTAGAGGATTGCTTTCAAAAATTACTTCTGATCAAGCTGCCAAGTTAATGAATGACGCAATTCAAGACCCTGAACTTTATTCGGCCATGCTGTTAAAGAAAAACGCACCACGAGAGAAATTACAGGAAGGTGCCAGATATGTTGAATCTTGGTTATTAGGTTCTGAATACAACAAAGTCAAGCAAGAAGAAAATTAATCGAAAACATAAAAGGAGTTTTCATCAATGCCTGAAGTAAAACTACCAACACCAAGATTCCCGCTTGTATCAGGTTCAGGCATTGCCGCACTAGGTCAGGTTTATATTGGTGAGGTCGATCAAGACCCAACAGTCTTAGCTAACCGGATAACGGTTAATATAATCGACACTGATGGCAGTGTGGTTCCAATAGCTCCTGCCTCTCAGCCTTTTGTGCTTAGTTCTGCTGGCCTGTTTGAGTATAACGGATCTCCTGTTCAGTTAAGGACTGATCAGAACTACTCGATAACTGTGCAAAACTCAGCAGGGGTTCAGCAGTATTACTTCCCTGATGCCGCAATTACCGATAATGTAATCTCGTCAGTTAACTCCCTTGTTCAGACTACTACACCCGCATCAGAGTCTGGCGTGGGGAAGATTTACACAAAGTCTGTAGGTGGTGGCACAGAATTTTTCTACTTAGATGCTGCTGGTAATGAGGTACAGATTACAAGTGGAGGTGCGTTAAATGTCGATCTCCCAAACAACGATGTATCAGTGCGATCTATTTTCTCTGATTACACTTTAGGAAAGTCTATAACTTTAACAAGCACAGCAGGCATTGCATCGCTTGATTGGTCAGCAGCCCAATACTTTTATATCGACCTGACAGAAGATACTGAGTTCGTGTTTAGTGGTCAGCCAACTATTGGCGAGGGGATTGGTCAGACAATATTTTTAGCCCTAAGAGATGCGGGTGTTTACACTGTAACTCTAAGTCCACAGGCGGGCTATACTATTGTGATTAGGTCAACGGATTCGCCCCTTACAGCTTCTCCTACTGGTCTAGATGTATACATCTGCACCGTATACTCAGAAGCAGAGCTGATGATTGTTCCATTATATGATTTTGTGTGAGGTAAATTGTGTATATTAGAGATAAGAAAACTGGCTTTTTAATAACTGTTGACCAGATTAGGAAAACAAATAAATCGACAATTTTTCCAAGAGAGCTTTGGCGGTGGTCAACTGCCACTATGGAAAAGTTCGGCCTAGAGTGGGTTGATGGTAGACCCGCAGCGCCAAACGGAACGCCTCCAGAGACTATTCCTAAATGAGTTCAAACCTTCTCTGGTTGATGTCTACTGGTAGCTCAGCACCTCCACCTAGCACTGACGGAGGCTTGTTTGCCACTGGCAGTAATACGGGTGGTGAGCTTGGAATTGGCAATCTTATTGACCAGTCATCACTAACTCAGGTCGGTGCAGATTCTACATGGGAAGATATCGCAATTGCTCGGAGAGTTGGTGCTGGCCCACGTGGTGTTGCTGGAATAAAAAACAATGCTCTTTACACTTGGGGAGAGGCTGTTTTTGGTATGAACGGTCGGGGAAACACAACGAACTCAAGCTCACCAATACAGGTAGGCGCTCTTACTGATTGGGAGGCTGTCACTGGTGGAAACAACACTTTTTTATCAATAAAGACAGACGGAACTCTGTGGTCTTGGGGTTCTGGTAGCCTTGGCTGTTTAGGAACTGGAAGCACAGCAGATACATCATCTCCGGTTCAAGTGGGTGCGCTTACAACATGGAGTGAAGTAGCGGCAGGGATGGACAGTGTTGTCTCTGTCCGTTTAGACGGAACTCTTTGGACGTGGGGCCAGAACTTTTATGGCTCACTTGGGACAGGGACATCAACACAGAACAGATCATCTCCTGTACAGGTTGGAGCGTTAGGTAATTGGGTTCAAGTAACCACTGGAGGGTCTAGCTGTTTTGCAATAAAGACAGACGGCACATTGTGGGCGTGGGGTAGAGGTTCAAATGGGTGTCTCGGTACGGGAGGTTCTGTTAACAGGTCTTCGCCAGTCCAAGTAGGCGCACTCACTGACTGGGCTTTCGTGGATGCTGGTCGCCCAGCGTCAAACACTTATTGTCATGCTGTAGCAATAAAAACAGACAAAACTTTATGGACATGGGGTAAGGGTTCTAATGGTCAGTTGGGTCTTGGTACTGCGGCGGATCAAACATCTCCTGTACAGGTAGGGAGTAATGCAGACTGGGTTTTTGCCTTTGGTGGCTCTGAATGCACTTTTATGGTTAACGAGGCTGGTGAGCTGTGGGCAACAGGTTCTAACGGTGATGGTGAGTTAGGGCTTGGTAATACGACTAACTACAGCAGTCCAGTTCAGGTAGGAACATTCCCTAACTTCTTATCTGGTGACTCAGTTGCTGCAACAACATTTATTATAAAATGAACTCGAAAATGGAGCCATTAGACTTAGCACTATCTCTTGCGAGGTCTGGCCTACATGATAAGTGTTTAGATATACTTCTTGCACAAAACCCAAGCGATCCTCGCGTAGCATTTAATATTGGCTGGCACGACATTAGACTTGGTGACCTAAGAAAAGGTTTTGAGGGTCTTGATGCAGGTAGGTCAATCAAAGTTTTCGGCTCACCTCCTTTGCCTGGCAAGATGTGGCGTGACGAACCTCTTCATGGTCAGACTCTTTTGGTTAACATGGAAGGAGGAATGGGCGATGAGATAATAAATTTTAGGTTCTGTCAGCACTTTGTTGATTTGGGTGCAAGCGTAGTTATTGCCTGCAATCCTGCGTTGGCCGTTCTATTCACAAGGCAGGGGTTTGCCTGTGTTAACAGGGACTCTTTAAATGCGCTTTACTATGACTATTGGGTTCCTGCCATGTCATTGCCTTACATTACCGGCACTACTTATGGAACTCTTTCTGGTAAGCCATATATACAAGCGTCAGCACTTTTAGAAAAATCTGATAGAAAGCGGATCGGTGTGAGGTGGGGAGGTAATGTTGATAATGTTGACGTTGAACCTAGCAGAAAAATTCCCTACGCCAAAATTGATAAATTAGTTTTGGGCTTTCCGCAGCATGACTTTTATAGCTTCCAAAGAGACTCAGATTTGCACTTGGGGTTTAAAGGCCAAGACCTTGCGGGTCACATGAAAAGCTGGGAGAAAACAGCGGAACTTATAGCCAGTATGGATTTAATGATCACATCATGCACTTCTGTGGCCCATCTATCGGCAGCTATTGGAGTACCAACTTGGATTATGGCTCCTATCATGCCTTATTATACATGGGCTATACCTGGTGACACTTCGCCTTGGTATGAAAGTGTTAGGCTATTCAGGCAGGTTAACGCGAGTAACTGGGAAGCTCCCTTCGACAAATTAAAAGAGGCGCTTTCCAGTCTTGAATAGATACTAACTGCACACCCTTAGCCTTCTTCTATTACCGTCCTCAATAATCCAGACTATCTCACACTTTGTTGCGCCTAGCGGGGGAAGGCCAACACCACGATTTATTGGCTGTATCTTTTGTATTTTAGGCAGATCAAAAATAGATGATTTAGGCACATCAAAAATAGACGGTCTAGGCTCATCACAGATTTTTACGCGCCTTTCTGGGGTGTACTTATTGCCATCGTGATCAGCAAGAACCCACCTGCAAGCCGCGAATGATTGGCTTGATGCTATCGCTAAAAGTATTGCTATAATCGCTTTCATACTCTCTACCACTCCTCTGATTGGGTTAGGCTGTCGCCTCCAAAGCGGGCCGATTAAGCCCGCCACAGGTTTGCGCTATCTGCCAAAAGCGGGGTTGGCAATTCTTTTGTTATCGCCGCCATTGATGAAGGCTGGTTCACGCTGACTCCACGACTTAGTCAAAACCCAGTACGGCGCACCGTGATTGTGATTGGCCTGTTCTGGAACACCTAGAGCGGTAAGCTCTGCATGATAGACCTCATGCCGATAAGCATCTTCCTTGTTCTGATCTTTCATGTAATCGATCATTGCGATTGAGTTATCGGGCATAAGTGCTGCAATCATGTGCCGAGACTCACGATTGAACTTATCTCCCCATTCACTCCAAGTGTACTCGGTCCAACGACTGCCATCGGCAGCAGGAGTAATACGCGCCTCTGCTTCGGCTGTCATTATCCAGTCGCTTGGCGGGCTAAATTTACCTTCCTTCTTCACGCCCGGCATTGATATTTCCGGCATCGCACATGACGCTAGAAGCATCCCCAGCATCATTACTGCAATTACATTTTTCATCGTTTATTCCTCTTTTTGGTTAAAAATTCGATTTTGCGCTGTCGCCTCCAAAGCCATATAGCCCACGCCATGCCAGCAAACGTAACCGGCAGCACTAAGCTAACATTCGCAACACTAAGCATAACACCCAGCATGACTACAGTGAACATCATTACTATGTTGTCTCATTACTCTTCTCCCCTACATAAACCCCTTCCATGGATTGAATTTCGACTATCTTCCCGCCGCAAGAATGACAGTAATTCTAGCTGTAGCCGAACATCTTTCCGACAGTCGCCGCAATATCTGGATGCTGCTCTAGGGCGTCTGCCATGTTCAGGCTGGTGAGCTTGTACTTTTTATCAGTAACCGGATTTACGAAAGTGCCGAACTTGTTATCACTCATTAAGTGATCTTTGACGAAATAAACATCAGGGAACCATCGCGGATGCACAGTAACATTGGCTCCCACGCTAGTGACTCTATGCCATTCGGCTTCCAGCTTTTTGATTAGCTCAGGAGTCACTTTGACCACAGGCAATTCATAGCCGAAGTACAGTTTCAAAGCCGCCTCAAGTTGAGGGTATGCTCTGGCGTTTTCTTCCAGGTCTTTCGACATTAGCCAAATCCACTTCTTGCCATCAGTCCGGCTTGCAATCCATCCAAATTCTGCGCCGTACGGGTGGCGGCTTGGAGTGTACTTATCGAAAAAACAGAACACTTTGTGGTTGAACCAGCGAATTGCTTCTGGCAGGTGGTCAGAGGGGTTCTCAAACATTTTATTCCACTCTGTCATCATTCTACTGGCTTGATACTCGTCATGCACTACAGGGGGTATGACGTAGCCGAACCGCATCGATAGGGCTTTCTCAACGTCAGTAATTCCTCGTGCTAGATCGTGAAGATTTTCGTACATCACGCCTTTTTCGTAGCGTCCGAAGTCGAGAGGAGACTCGCCATAGGCGGTTCTAGTGCCGCGCTTTATATACACCGCTCCGCGCTGACTCTCGAACCGTGTGTTTGGTAGCCAAGCAAACTCAACCTCCTGCTTATCGCGTAGCGCCATTATTCCATCCCACCACGCATACATCGCTGATCGTAGCTCGTCGGTCATTTCAGGCGGCTGTGGGATGTCAGGCTCGTTCGGCTTGTTGGCCCTCATGCTCTCGATCATCGCTGTAAACGGATTACCTATTGGCTCGCTGACCTCTACTGGTACAGCAACAGGCGTTAAAGCACCTGCTGCTTCTCTGACCAGCTCTAGTATTGCTGCTTCTACTTTACTCATGTGCTTCTCCAGATTGATTAAATTTTAGTTGCTGTTTGGGGGCTTATCCATTACTCTGCTCCTTTGTGCTTGGCCCCCATTTCCAAAGCTGTTGCCAGCAGTGTTTCCCCGCTGACTTCACGAGAAAAATACATTTCTATCATGTCCATGACACAAACAAACTCCCTCACTTTGCGCTGTAGGGCTTCTAATTCATCTGCCGCCTCGTGTACAAGCAGGCCAACAGGGGACATCATACAGCCTGTCTCTCTGCCATCTTCGGCCCATTGCACAGGCCAACTAGCTCTAAAGTCTTTCGGTGTGTCTCTAAGCAACTCTACTAGCGGTGTTTTATATGCTATGCTTTCACTCATCAAACTCTACCTCTGCTCTGATTGGGTTAGGCTGTCGAATCCAAATTCAATGCCCTGTGTACTTTTCTCCAGATAATGCGCTCAAGGTTGTACAACCTAGCGTCTATCTCTTTGCTGCTAATTCTCTCAACTTTGGCAACCTGTACTCTTTCGTCCATGAGAGAGCTACTTATTGCTGCGTACAGGTCCGCTTGTCGTTTCTCGCTAATCTTCATTTCCTCTCCTGCCTATTAGCCCCAGTTTTTAATAGATTGCATTTTTTCTGCTTCTTCTAACAGCTTTTGTGCTTGTTCGATCTTTTCATAAGCAGGGCTAAACGCTATACCGCGTCTCTCGGAACTTTTTATTTCGCGCAATACGTTTTTTATATACTGCCGCTTTTCTGCTTTGAACTCTCTTAGTGAGTTAAAAGACCAATGTGGATATTCATTTTGTTTTTTCCGCATCTCTCTATACTCTATGTTGATGGGGTGGGGCTTGGAAGCAAATTAGTTTCGGTCTGAATATGCTCAAGCAAAGACTTCCCAGACGGCAAAAGTGTGTAGGGCATAAAGACAGCCTCGAACGTCAGTATTCCAGTTTCTACGGCTGTAACTTGACCCTTAACCCAATCTCTTAAAATCGAATTGGTGGCTATCATTCCTTGTTTAAGTGCCTTTTTTTCCCATTCGGCCTTAGCGCATTTGCGTCGATAGGTCCACGGGTTTTGCTTTAGCCAAGCGTTTGCCCATCCTTGTGCCGAAGCCCTCAATTGGATTTGACGACCTTGCCAGCAGAACGCAAGAATCAATGTGTGGGTGTGGAATTCGTCCATAAAGCCAACACTCTCGCAATCGAACTCTTGGAGTATTTTTAGAATCTCTGTTCGAGCTTTATTGCCACTTGTTGCGCTGGCGTAAGGTATGTTCACAATTTATTCCTCTATTGCCTCATGTATAAGACATTTAGCTGCGCGATCCATGTGTCTATGTTTCTAAAACCTCAACAAGCTCCCCTTCTGTTTCGATGGGGTTTCCGTTTTCGTCGTGCAGGTGTACGTTTACTATCTCGCCTATAAAGTCTTCTGCTGACTGGCCGTTTAGCGTGTCGCTGCTGACTGTTCCCGTGGTGCCGTCTGAAAGTAACACTGTATATGTTTGCATGATCTTGTTCCCTGTTTGTCGGTCTGCTTTATTGCAGACCATGTGTGTACAATACGCCTATTTTCGCACAATGCAAACATTTTAATGTAAATAAATACAATAAGGCACAAAAAATCGAGCTATCCTTTTCTAAAGTGTTGAGAGAGTGTGTTGAGGACGTTTAGCGTTGGGTTTGCGTCTGGATCATCCCTGATTTTTCGCAAAGTGTTGTAGTGCAAGCCTGTCTTTGCGGCGAGCGTTTTTAGCTGAATCCCCGCTAGTTTTTCACTCAGCTTTGTTAGGGCCATTGGTCTGATTTCTGGCATTTTTCTAATCCTCTTTTTTGGTTTGTAACATTAAAGTGTTGAGAATAGTACATACACTCAGTATCGTTAGCAACAGTTACAACAAATCAATCACAAATAGTGAAAGTGAGCCTCAAGGTATGCCCATAACTATTAAACCTTCGCCCAAACGCTCGCATTGGCACAGTGAGCCTGTGGATTCTTAACGGACTCAATTCTTA
>Ga0306898_1000118_pt1 | contig 34707 bp, 35 predicted proteins | sample AntRauMFilla1564_FD_190424 | JGI IMG/M metagenome (GOLD analysis project Ga0306898, IMG submission 190424) | Saline lake microbial communities from Rauer Islands, Antarctica - Metagenome Filla 1 #564 (v2) (version 2) | ecosystem: Environmental > Aquatic > Non-marine Saline and Alkaline > Saline ...
AAAAAGCTCTAGTTATATTTTTCTAATTTATGTGGATAACTTGTTTGCATATGTAAACCCAGTATGCTATACTACGTATGTAGGTAGGGGGGCTCCCATTTCCTCTGCTTACAACTTTTGATTAAGCTCCTTTCACGAGGTCTTGATTCAGAAACTTTCTACTGGAGCAATCCCCCCTTGTCTTTATTGGTTTGGGGTTTTGCTTTTTCCGGTTGTCTATGGTAAACTAAAAAGGTACAAAAGGTTAGCCCTATGTACTGTTTGAATAGCAAGCTCCCACAACCCTATTCTACTTTCGCATCAAGGCCCTTCGGGGTCTTTTTGTTTTGTACGAAAGAAGTACCAGCGATTAAGCTAGTTGTCTATCTATGGTATCTATATGTAAACCTCCCGTATATATAATTATATTGGTTTACCAATCGCTGCTTGTCGGTGGGTCCTTCTTGCTAGAACAAGTCCCTCCATTACATTCCGTGACTTTTCTAGAGGAAGCCTCGATGCCTCAGCTTCCTAGGATGTTCTTCAGAACTATCCTTTCGCCTTGCGGAATGGAAGGTTTGAGCTACAGTCTGACCTTCCTAAATAGATAGGAATAGAAGATATAAGGCTTTATAGAAGATAGTCAATCTATCTATAACTGGTTAGGTAACTGGTAGGGTCCTTCTTGCGTAAATGGATAGGAATCGCTACAGGATGGTAAGACTTTCTAGTAAGCTTGTCTTAGCCATCTATCTCCGTTAGGAGACCTCGGTATGTAGATAAGAGATTACTTATTGATAGGACGGAGGACCGATTACCCTATCTCTCTATATCATCTAGTTGTGACTAACAATAGCGTATGCCGTTCTGTTAAGCACCTTATATCTTTTCAATTTATATTCCCCATGGAGGTTGGAGGATTATGCTAGCAAATTCGCTCCCTTTACCATAGTTGTATTTCCATTTTACACCCAGGGAAGGTATAATGCAAATTATGCATTCTACCCCCGAGAGAGAAGAAGATATTGTAACCCCAGAGTCTGAGGCTCCTAAGGCTACTCCTGAGGAACTCCATGAGAAATGGGTTTCTGAGACGTTGAAGAAAAACCCTGAATTGATTGAAGATAAGAAATGGAGGATGGATAATCTCTACTATATCATTACGAAGAAAGGGGAGAAGAACTTGTTTCGTATGAACAAGGCACAAGCTGACTTCTTTGAGTTGAGTAAGAGGTTCTATAGGTTTATTATCTTGAAATCACGACAGTTAGGCTTCACTACGTTTATTGTACTCTGGATATTTGATGAGATTCTTTTCAATAAGAACAAGGAAGCAGCTATTATCGCCCATACGAAGGATGATGCTGTAGAAATCTTTGACCGTAAAGTAGCCTTTGCTCGGAATAACCTTCCTGGGTCTATCAAGTTTGCATTGGCTATCACTACAGATTCTGCTAAGAAGCTTAAAATTACACGCAAGGACGGCTCTACTTCTACATTCCTGGTAACAAACTCTGCACGTTCAGGTACTTTCCATTATGTCCATGCGACTGAGTTGGCTGAGTTGTTTATCAAGTACCCAAAGAAAGCCTTGGAGTTCGTGAAGGGTACTATCCCGGCTATCCCTATGGATGGGGGTAGATTGTTTATTGAGTCTACGGCCAACGGTATGGCTGGGTATTTCTACGATACCTTTACGGAAGGATATAAAATGAGAGATGACTTCACCCGAGGAATGAGTAAGGCTATTCCCTATCCGGTGTTCTATAACTGGCAATGGGATGAGATGGATATGGAAGCTGTTGATGAAGATATCCCTGTTGATAAGATGCAAGTCAATTCAGATATTGACTGGGCTGGTTACAAGGCTGAGCATAATCTTTCTGATAGGGAGATTACCTACTACTATCTGAAATGGTTGTCCCTTAAACGAGATGTAAACTCTCTACGCCAGCAATACCCAACAACTGCCGAAGAAGCCTTCGGTGCTTCTGGTCGTACCTACTTTTCTCAATCTCGAATGTACGACTTCTACCAGAATGTCCATGGGTATGAGAGGTTTAAGGTTGTTGATGATAGGGATACTCAAAAGCCTATTCTAATACCTGACCCTAAAGGACCTCTTTATGTTTGGAAAAAACTCCAGCCGAACAAGAGGTATGTTATTGGTGGTGACGTTGCCGAAGGTCTTGCCGATGGTGACTGGTCTGTATTATCTATTGTTGATGAGGAAACTCACGACCTAGTTGGTATCTACCACTGTCATGAGGAGCCATATGACTTCGCCCACTCCGCTAATCGGGTTGGTAGAATCTATAATAATGCCCTATTGGCCATCGAGTCTAACAAAGATGGGTTGTATGTGAATGATACTCTACTTCGAATGAGTTATCCGAACCTGTACTACCGTGAGGAGCAAGATGATGCTGTAAAGGCAATATCCCGCAAGGTTGGATGGAGAACGACCTCTATCACCCGCCCATACGCTCTGGCGGCCATGAATACAGCATTCAACAACCAAGATTATTGGGTCCATAAGATTCTCCTAGAGGAGATGCTGGCATTCTTACGTAATAGCCGGGATAAGCCAGAGGCACTAGCTGGAAAACATGACGATATTGTGATGGCAACGTCGATTGCTTACGGTGTTCTGGAAAATAAACCCAAAAAAGATGAAAAAAACGATAAACCGAAGGATAATTCGTACCTTGCGTGGGTTTATGGGGAGATTGAGTTCCATGAACTACCTATTGAGCTACAAAACAAGCTTACAAACACAGAAAACTATGATAATATTAACAAGTACTAGAATTTTATAAGAATAACGTCAAGTTAACCCCCAACTTATATGATAGAAGACTACTCCAAGCATCCAGACAAAATCAGACAAGACCTCGAGCTCGATGAATTGAGTTTCCTTTCAGAAGAAGGGAAAGAGAAAGCTAAAAAATCTAATAACTCAAAAGACTACAAGGCTGAGAAGAATTGTCATAGTTTTTTAGTGAAGAAGAAAAATGAAATGAAGAATTCTCCTGCTCGTAAGAAGTTTGATAAACTACAGAAGGAGATTGATAAGAATATTTTGAATACAAGCGAACAAAACCCAGCTTCCTCTCAAGGCGGTGCAACTTCTTGGAGTATGGTTGACGTTCCAACTAACGGTGGTCTTGGGTATCGCCCAACACCAACACAACGACAAGTGACTTCTGATGTGAGTAGTCTACCAAAGAGTAACGAGCCTTTTATCTATTCGAAGGTTCTTGTAGCTGCTGCATTGTTTGGAGCAAAGATTCCAGACGGAGAGTTCAAAGCACAAGATGAAGTTTATGCCAAGGCAATGTATGAGATGTGGAAGATGACGTGGAAGCGTCGTGACGGGAATGGAGAGAATGCACTTGAGACTTTTGTTCAGAACACTTTCATGTATGGTTGGGGTGCATACCGTACCTACCCTAAGCGTATTTCCCAACAGGCCGGAGGAGCTCCACGTATTCTTTTTGATGATATCTATCGTGTGAGTCTTCGACCAGAACGAACTTGGCTAGGAGTAGCCCACCACAATGGTGACTACTGGTCCCAGACAGAGTTTATGTACGAAGAAGATATTCCCTACGATAAGTTTGTAGAGCTGTATCCAGATGCAAAAAAGAAGAGGTATAAAGCACTTCTTGATTTTACAACTTCGAAGAACGATAGTAATGACGAGAAGGGGAATGATACTGACTTCGTTACTATTACAAACTACGAGAATGTATTGACTAACCGATACATCAAGGCTTGTGGAGGATATATTATTTATGACGGAGAGGTGTTGAATGATGAGGGCCACGCTACAGTCACAACTGCTAACTGTTTTGTGAAGAACCAGAACGACCCGTATGGTGTTGGTCTTTACGAGCTAGGTCGCTCAAGCGAAAACGTAGCAAACCATATGCGTCATATTAACCTTGAACAGATGGAAGCTGAAGTTCGGCCAATCCTCTTTGGTGCAAATATGGGTACTGGGGAAATGACCTATCGTCGTGGTCCGAACATTGTTAATCCAAAGCAACATGGTACTGCTATTGATGTAGTGCGGACTACGGGTAACGTAGCTATGGGGATGAATACCGTTAAGTCAGAGCTCAATCTACTAGATACCATTACTGGGATTAATGATGTTGTTGCCGGTACTGGTTCAGAGTCTACTCTTGGTGCTACGGTAATTGCACAGGAAGCTGCACAACAGCGTTTGATGTTGCCACGTAACTCAGTCATCCGAGCTATTGAACGAGATGCACATGTTGCAGTGTCTTTTATCGAACAAACATACCCGACTCCTTATGTGTTTGTTCCTGAAGATGATGACCAACGAGCTCAGTTCGTTAAGAACAACAAGCGTAAGTTCTTCATTGAAACTATTGAATATGAGGGAGAGGAAGTAATCCTTGCATCACAAAAGATGACCTTCACCTTCGACTTCTCGATTGATGAGATTGACGAAGAGACTATAGATGAAACAGGTATTCCAATCCAGGAGGCCAAGAAGCCACGCATCATCTCAAGGTCTCAGATGTTCGAGATTCTTGATGTTATGGAACAGAAGTTCAATCTCTCTCGTGTATTGGATATTCAGATTGACCCTAACTCACTACTCCAACCATCAGCAGAACTTACTAAGCAAACAGCTCTAGCCCTCTTCCCACTTATCTCAGCTACTTCAGAAATGATTTACCAAATGGCTCAGACAGACCCAGAAATGGCAGTTGTTAAATTCAAGCAAGTTCAGCGTCTATTAGACATCAACAAGGAGAACGTATACGACTGGTTCCCTCGTGACTTCGTAAACAAGGCTATTGCTGGTGAGATGTTGAATGAAAACCTTGTAGCAGTCGCAGCGGCAAATCAGCAAGCAGCGGCAGCTCAACAGATGCAAGAACTTGGAATGGGACAACCACAACTTGGTGAAGGAGGACCTCCTCAACAAGGGCAGGGACAAATGGCTCAAAACCCAATGACTGGGGCGATGAACGCATCAGTTGGAAGGGCTGCCCCAAGTGCTGGCAGTGGTCAAGATATGGTATCCCCACCAGGACCACAGGTTGGTATGATGTAGGTTTACATTGTGGTATACTAGAAAAGTGTTAATTTGTATTTTGTATTATGAACTTAGAAAACCTAACAACTGAACAACTTGATTATTATAAGCGAGTACTTGAGTTCAAGAATTCTCCCCACTACAATACGTTTTCGGAGATGTGTAACTCTGTTAGCCCTAGTGTTATTGGGATTCTAGGAGCATCTGAATATGAAACAATAATCAGTGCTGCTAAGTACCAATATTATCGTGAATGTATCACCGATATGTATAACGAAACAGACAAAGCGGCAGCTATCTTAAGCTCTATTGCTCCTAATGAAGAATAGTATTATGTCACAAAACCCCCTACCACCAACCAGAGAAGAACTGAATGAAATCCATGGAGCCCATGGTGATGTTCTCCAGATGGAGAAGTACGACGTGGTAATAAACCACACGAAGAAAGCCAGAGAGAATAAGCTACTTAAATTTACAGACAAGAAGGGAAAGAAGCTTGTTGAGATTGGGGTTGAAGACCTCATCCCTATCATTATCGAAAACTTCACCGTTGAGCACATGTATGCTCTTTCTGCTGATGTTAAGCAAGTAGATATGGTTGAAGTTGAGCGTGTTATTGAAGGTATGTGTGAGAAGGATTTCTCAAAAGGAGATAATATCTCTTTTACATATCGACACATGATGCCTATTGAATTTGCTGTTGCAGAACGTGCCCTACAAATCTCTGATATTACTGGGCGGGAAACCACCCCGGTAACGAAAGAAGAATTGGATGAGGCTGCTAAATCTATCTCTACTGGAATACAAGACTTTACTGAACAGGCTTACGCTTCCTTTTTACGACAACGTAAAGAGGAAGATTCCTCTACTCCGGAAGGGATAGAGGGGGAAGTGGTCGACGTAGAAGTCGAAGTAGAAAGTAGAGATTAATTATTAAAATAATTTTATTTATATATGGAAACAGACTACACAAAACTAACAAAGGCTGACCTAAAGGCCCAGCTAACTGACCGCAAGATTAAGTTTGATGACAAGCTTGTGAATTCGGACCTGGCAGAAATGCTACTTCAGGACGATGAGGACAAAGCACTTGCTGAGTCTCTTCTCGATGAACCAGAAGTGAAGACTCCCGAAGAAGATTCAACTGAATTGGACAAGGAGGACCCTACTAAAATGGTTGCTGAAATTCAAGAGAAGATGAGTTCTACCCCAGATTGGGAATCAGAATATTTCTTCGAGTACATGTATGATAACCAGTCACCTGACCCTAAGGTACACAAGAAGTATCTTGTCTCTGGAAAGCCAACTTGGTTTGATACTAAGTATGGTCAAGAGATTGGAGATGGATTCATCCCAGAATGGAAAGAGTATTTCGATACACTTATTCCAGCCAAATACGGAGTGAAGTATTTCGCTAACGTCATGGACCCAAAGCCAGCAGGAATTTTGATTACCGTTGTTATCCCACTTAAACATTCTATCCGTGATACTCAATACCTTCAGGAAATGCGTTTCCAACGCCACGGAATCTTTGTTGCTAACCTAGTAGACCTAAATGCAGCAAAGGCAGTATTGCAATCGAAACTACCGACTATTATTAAATTTATGAAAACTGATAACTAATTTCTTTATGACTATAAAACTACCACTTTCAGTTGCTGAGCGTTCAGCACTAAACAACATCCACAATGGTCGACATATTCTAGGAACAATGCAGACCCTTGGAGAGATGGGGAAACTATCAACTGAGCTTTATCTTAACGAAGATGAGAAGAAGCAAATTGAATATACAGAAACCCCAGATGAGAATGGAAAAGTTAAAGTAACCGTAAATTCAGAAAAAGCAGATTCACTAAACCGTGAGTTTGATGTTTCTAAAGAGTTGCTTAAATCTCTCCAAGCATCAATGAAAGGCCTAACAGATAAGAAGTTAATCACTTCAGCAGACGTTGCAATTATCTCACTTGATGGCAAAATCCAAGAAGCACTTGACCTGAGAAGCTAATTATAAGATAATAGGGACGTAAACGTTTCGTCTCGTAACTGACGTAAAATATATGAGCAACATCGAAAACAACGAAACTCCGGTAACTGCTGAAATCCAGGAAGACGAATTTGACGACTTGGACCTTGATGCTGAACTGGATGCTATGGATGCCCTTGCTTCTCAATTTGATGAGAAGGGCAACAAGCTAGAAGATACTGATGAAGCTTCTGATGATGACGTAGCTGAGGATTCGTCGCCTCAAACAATTTCTGAAGAACCTGAAGATGAGTCCCCGGATTCTACTGATGGAACTGAAGAGGGCTCTGAACCTAAAGGAACAAAAGAACTTGTTCGTGCAGAGGAAGAGTCAGACGGGCATTTCGCCCTTCGCCAACGTATTGTACAGCTACAGGCTCAAAAGAAGGCTGCCGATAATCCTGACGAGAGGAAAAACCTCCAACAGGACATAAAGGCTACTCGTAAAGAATTGGGTACTGTAGATAAACCTGTACAACACGATTATCAAAAACCTACACAGACCCCCACCCCCGATTCTCAAGAGAAGCCATTGACGCAGGAAGACCTCAACAACATGTCACAACAGGAGTACGAACTCCATATTGTGAAACAACGTGCTCGCCAAGCAGGATATATCGACAAAGACACAGCTGCCAAAATGTTTGAGCAGATGATGAAAGACCGAGACACCTCTAGGATGGCCGAAGAACGTACAGATATGTACGCCTCAGTTGTAGAGAAGTTCATTAAGGACAATCCGCAGTACAATGACGATTCTCAAATTGATTCTTTAATGATGGTTGTAAAAGACCTGTATAACATTGAAGGGAAGAACGGTAATGAGTTCAGAGGAATCCTCGAACGAGCCCATAAAGACCTAAATCCCCGAGATGTTTCTAAAGTCATTAAGGCTTCTCAACAACTCAAGCAAACGGTTGATACTGGAAATTTCACAGGTTCATCCCACGCTAAAGCCAAATCAGGTATTCTCTCAGATTCTGAGTCAGAACTACTTGAACAATTTGGAACAAGCGAGGAAGAGATGGATGCTATGATTGACAGCCTCAACTAATACTTCGAGTCGAGTTTCATAGGGTTTGTGTAGGGTACAATTTAACCCTTAAGCCCTATGTCTATTATACTTGAAGTACTTACAGGACAACGTTTCGTTGCTCCAAAAGACAAAGCAACAGGTACTGTTATCACACAGAATACATTTGCAGAAGTTGACCCAGCAACAGGACTCGTAGTCCCAGCTGACGCATCTACAACTGTAGCTACTCTTGCAGGACGTTTTATCAACGACATCTCAGCTGCTGATGCATTGCTGGTTGCTGACGTTGAAGCTCCTATTAAGAATGCTCTATACCTTGTTGATACAACTAATAACTCTGATACAGCCCACGACGGACAGTTGATGGTTCTTACTGATGCAAGTGAAGTTAACAACACTGGTACTACAGCAGGAGCTGGTATCGTTAAACAAGAAGCCGTGTTTGGTCAACCAGCTGATAAGAAAATCTACGTTAGCATCGTCTAACCTAGAATTACTAATTTAATTTCTATCGCCTATGATTGGACAACTAAACGACTTTCCACGAATCTTGGATTCATACCGAAAAAAGATTCAACCAAAAGTTTCAGCTAAAATCGTTAAAGATTACCTAGACTTTTGTAACAAGCAAACAACTGATGAACGAACTAAAACTGATGTTGGAATTACTGGTATCCGTATGGCTGAATTTGTTTCAGACGGAGGAATCGGTTCATTCGACTCACCACTACAAGGTTTTGTAAAGGTGTACACACAACAACAGGCCCAGAAGAACGTTTCTCTTTCATTCCAAACTTACTTCTTCCTTATTAAGAAAGGAGACAAGCAAGGAGTTACAAAGAAAGTTGCAAAAATGATTATGGATATTGAAAAGTCTTTCGAAGACCTAAAGAGCTACATGGCACAGTCTATGTTGCAACAGGGATTCGCAACTTCTTTCTCATTCCAACCTCTTGGAGTAGGTTCACCAACTCTAGTTTCAACTGTTACTGCTGACGGTCTTGAGTACTGGTCACAGTCTCACCTTATTGAAGACGGTTCAGGAGTATTCTCAAACGTTATTGTTGACGGTGCTACACCATCTCCAGTATTCGGAATGAGCCCTCTTGAAGCAGCACACCGTATCCACGCACTTAAAACTGATGGACGTGGTATCTCAATGGACTCAGAACTTACAACTGTAGTTGTACGTCGTGGTTCAGCCGCTCACCAACAGGCTAAGCGTATCAAAGCTATGTTGGATAAGGGAATGTACCCAGCAACGACTCCTGGAACAAACGGTTCTTTCAACGAAGCATCGACTATTAACTCATTTGAAATTCTAGCTCTACGTCCTTTCCCAACAGGAACTACAGGACTTAACGGACTTTCATGGGGAATGTTCGACAAAACAATGAAGAACGATGATTACGGATTCCAATACATTGAATCATTGCCAACAATGATTGAAAAGATTCCTGGTCAACTTAACCGTGATTACGTAATTGGCGGAGACGCTCTATTCGTATTCGGAGCAACTGACTTGCGTCCTTGGATGTGGTCAGCTGGAGACGGTTCAACAGTTTAATCGCTGTATCTCCTTTGGTCAGCTCTCTTCGGAGGGCTGCCCTCTAGGGGATTATCCTCTACTCATTAGTAATCTTAAAAACCCCCCACCTATATGCACCCATCATCATCACGAGTGATTACAATACCTGCTACAGCTACGGCTTCTGGAGATAATGTACTAATCGCAAACCCAACATCAGACCCAAAGTGGATTCACATTAAGCAAATCCAACTTACACCAGAAGGAGCAGTTCGAATGACATTCAAGGCAGTCCACCCAGTTAATGGAGACCGAGATTTTACGTCCGACACTTCATACGTTTCTGGTCAAGGATTTATCTTTGAATCATTTGATACCCAGTCACCTTACGTATTCGAACTCCACCCAGGAGAAGCATTCGTAGTAGAACTTTCAGCAGCAGTCGACTGTAAGGGATTTATCAATTACACAACCATCCAATAGCCTATGAGTAATCAAGAATCACAAGTTAAGAGTCTGACTGAACAACGTGATGCTTTGATTGACCAATTAGTACCTCTAAAGATTGAAAGAGACTCTATTGCACGAAGCAACCAGAGTGTTCTGGATAGTAAGAATACTTCACAGAAAGAATTAGAGATTCTCAAAGAGTCTATCAATAACAAGAAAGCACATAACGAGGACCTATCTGATTCCATCCCGAGGCAGATAGCTATTTTGGAGAAGGAAAAATCTATTCTGGAAACACAAATTGCTGGTTATCGTTCAACACGTTCACTTATTACGGGTGTACAAGAGCTCCTTGGTGGGGTTATAAAACAGGCTGATGAATTAGAGTCAGGAATCAAAACTACATCACAAGACCTAACCATTATTATTGGAAAGTTCGAAACCGCATTAGATGTGTTTACAGCTCGTTCAGAATCTATTGTTTCCAATTTGACTAAGAAAGCACAAAAACTTACTGACAATTACGAAGAGAAACTATCAAATCTATCTCGCAAGGAACGTAGTCTGGAGTCTCGTGAGAGAGTAGTAGCAATGAAGGAAGTTGCTTTTATTAATAAAGAAACTAAAGAAAAATAATATGGCTGACGACACTTACGTAAAATCAAACTTTAATGAAAATCTCTATATTCGTAGGGATGATATTAACGGACAACAAAATGAAATTGACCTTTGTGTACTACGGGGTTCAGAGGTACTTCCAACTGAAGCTGGGAGATTTAATCAAGGTTGCCAAATTGTGGTAGCTACTACAGGGGCAGAATTCAACAACACCGCACTACTTGGAGATACTCCAGTATGGGTCGCAGTTGGAGGTGGTGGAGATACACTATATACAGCAGACGGTCAGCTTACAGGAGCTAGAACAGTAGACCAAGATGGTAATAACTTCTTAATGGCGGTTGATGCGCTTGGGTATTCTGGTACTTTAGAATTTACACAGACTGAAAGAAGAAGCTCCTTTCAGACAAAAACCACAGACAGAACTAAGGGGGGTGGATTTTTTAATGAGATTGTTTTTGGAAGTATTCATTCAGCAATAAGTCAGGCTTTTGATACTGGAGCAGGAGAAGCTGCAAGCGTTAACGCATCTTCAAATGGAGCACTAGAAATTAGTGCAACTGATTCATTTAGGGCAAAAACCCCTGCAGTAAACGCATCAACCGCAACAGTTGGACAAGTATTAACTTTACAAAACGCAACAACAGGAGAAGTGGAATATGCCGACGCACCAAGTGACAAATCAGAATACATTATCATCGGTGCATCTGACGAAACAACAGCACTCACAACAGGTACAGCAAAAACTACTTTCCGTATTCCTTGGACTGGTACTATCACAGGCGTTCGTGCATCTGTTACAACCGCACCAACAGATGCGGTACTTACCGTAGATATAAACAAAACAGGTACAGGTACAATTCTTTCAACAAAGATAACTATTGATTCAACTGAAAAGACATCTGTAACCGCTGCTACAGCCCCTGTAATCTCCACAGCGGGCGTTACAGACGATGACGAGTATACTATCGATATTGATACAGTCGGCTCTACTATCGCAGGTACAGGATTGAAAGTGACTATAATCGGAACGAGAACATAGTGTACGGAATAAGGAGCGAGAATTAATAGGTAATAAATAATCAACTATATGGCTAAAGACCTATACGTACAATCTAATTTTAACGAGAACATCTACATTCGTAGAGATGACATAAACGGTCAGCAGAATTTTATCTATAACTGTCAAGTTCGCAATGTAGAGACACTACCTACTGAGGTGGGTCGCTTTGCACTAGGATGTGAACTTCTTGTGATAGAGACAGGGAAGGAATATAACAATACGTCTCCAACTACTACCCCAGATTGGGATGAAGTTGGGGATGACCCAACCATCTACACAGCAGACGGGACACTTACAGGAAACCGAGGTGTAGACATCGACGGAAACCAATTGAGAATCGGTGGGTTACTCAACACAACAGGAAGTGTAATCTGGGGTATTACAGACCCATTCGTACAAGGATTTAATGTTCTTGTAAATGGTGCTGTTTCAGAATTGATTGGCGGTATCAACTATTCAAGCGTATCAGCAGTTGGTGATTTATCAGGTATTGGGGTAGCAGACTTTGGAAGAGTTGATATTATTCAAAATGACACCAACGATGGGAGGGTGTTTGAGATATTAGTAAACGATGATGGTTTTGGAAATAACTCACCAGGCTTCAATCGTCTAGTGTTCAATGCGGATGAAACAATCTTTAACTTCTTTAATCAGAATAGCGAAGAGACAAGTTTCGGTCGTGGTGGGGAAGACGGGGCAGATGACGTTAGCTCAAACTTTACGATGGACGATAGAAAAGCACGTGTTTCGTTTGATAGGGATTTAGCCAACGGAACAACACAACAGGGGGAAATTGAAGCACGGGAAGATTATACTCGGATAAGGTCTCGATTCATCGATGCGTCAGATGATAGATATGAAGCTATTGTGGAGGCTCGGCACAACGACGGCTCAGGAATGACAGCAAGTCTATTGCTACAGACTGATATAAGTTCTTCAACAACAGTTCTAAATGAGCTTAAATTGAAAGAAACAGGGCTTGAGGTTGATGTCCTTGAAAGTATGACTCCGCCAGATTTACCAAGTACTAAACTACTTGGTTATGTCAATAACAAGATTGTAGATACAGGGATTAGACTGTTCGGAATAAATAGAACTAACCGCACTAGAATATCTAACTACACAGCTACCTCATCCGATGGTGATTTCTTCCTTGATGCCACAAACAACTCGGTAGAACTTACTCTTGAAACAGCAGCAGGGGCAAATGCGCAGTCACGCAAAAGAAGTATCATAAACGTAAACAACACTAACGCAGTTACGGTAGTGCCTAACGGAAGTGAAAAAATTTATTATCTAGGAGTAGCAGAAACAAGTATTACTCTATTACTTGGAGAATCAATTACGATTTCAAGTGATGGTAGTGACTGGTATGTTGTTTAATCAAATCTATATGAAAAATATTACTCTAAAATACAAACCAATAAAAGAATTCCTTATTGAAAAGAAACTAGAGAAAGGACACAGCAACGCAAGAATTGCAAAGTCTCTAGATATTACAGTAGAAAAGGTCGATTCTTTATCAAAAAAATTAGCAAAGAAATAAATTTGTTGGGAAAGCTCTAGTACGATTAAAAGATTAATTTAAAAGATTAATTCATTGGGATACAGAACTTATGGAAATTACACAGACTACAACCATGTCAATAGATGGAATTATAAAAAACCTTACTTATATTCCAGTATTCATACTAGGATTACCAATAGAAAGCTTTGGTATCCTCACTGCATTTATTATCGGGGATATGGTTACGGGGATAGCAAAGTCATGGATAATCAATGGTAAGAAGTCTATTACATCTCGGAGGTTTGCTATTGGACTTCTATCGAAACTATCAATGTTGTGTGTACCGCTATTAGTTGCAGCAGCAGGTAGGGGGGCAGGTATTGACTTGACCTTCCTTGCTCGAGGTGCGTTATCACTTCTTATCTTCTCAGAAGGGTACTCAATCATAGGGAATATGATTAGTATTCGGACAGGTAAAGATACCCACGAGTTTGATGCAGTTACCCATGTATTGATGACTATACAAGGTTTTATGTTAAAATATGTTACAGAAACCAAAGAAATAAAAAAAGAAGATTAACAACCTAAATCCCCCACCCACTATGAGCCAATTAACCGATTCACGTCTACCATTGACCCCAACACAATCAGATATACTAAACAATTTAGCCGCTCTTGCTGACTCTCCTGCGTGTGAGTTTATTGCAAAGGTAGGTGGTGTTTTCTCAAACCTTCCAGTAGGTGCATGTGCTACAGCATCTCCTACAAACGGGCTAGAAGTAATTGGCCTTGATATAGGCCTTGGGGGGACTCTTATACAAGATACCTCAATAGATGGTGATGGGGGTACTTATGTACTTCAAGTTAACAATCTCTCCTCTGGTGGGTTTCTTACCAATACTGGGAATGAGATTTATGTAACACAAACCTCAGCATATATTCAAAGCTCAGACCTTTATGTTCTTGTAAACTCAACAGAATTACAATTAGGTACTCCAAACATAATCGGCTCTACCGCAGTAGCTGGACAACCACTTGTACTCCAAACCCTACTTACCGGGGAGTCGGAGTTCGGTAGTATGGATTCTATCTATGCTTCATATGACAACACAACTTCTGGGCTTACGGCAACACAGGTACAAGCTGCTATTGATGAGCTTGTTGTAGACATAGGAGCATTACCAACAACAAATACATTCCTAGCTTCTGGAACATTGAATACTGGAGATAACAACCTTGCACTTACCCTTAGTGATGCAACGGTTGTCAATGTTGATGTATCTGCATTAAATGTAGATGTAAAACTAGCTTCTGGTGTATTGAACTCAGGAGATAACAACCTGGCTTTAACACTCTCGGATGCCTCAGTGGTAAACGTAGACGTCACCGCATTAAATACAGAGACTACGACCACAATAACTGATACCATTACGGGTCATAAAATTGCAGACTACACGAATGAAGTTGCGGCTGTCGTTGCTATAAATGAAACAATTACTACTTTGGTGGAATCTCCAGCAGGAACATTTACTTATACCAGCGAAGATGGTACACAAGAAGTTATTACATTAACAAATGGTGGAACAGTACAAGGTACTGGGGCTACTTCATTAAACATAAGAGCTACAGACGAGGGTACTGTAGCTGGTAACGCACGAGGTGAGTATTCAGTAGACCTACAGACACAGAGAACTTTAGCCACTCAAGTTGCTAGTGGTAACCAATCAGCAGTTATCGGAGGTGGCTTCAACACAGCCAGTGGAAGATACTCATCAGTCATCGGAGGTCAGCTTAACAATGCATCTGGGAGCCTGTCATTCGTAGGTGGGGGGCTAGGTAATGAAACAGGGTCTAGTAACTCTGCTGTTGTTGGTGGTAATCAAAATACAGCATCTGGTATTGGCTCATTTATTGGAGGTGGTTTCGTAGTAGGTATTACAGGAAACACTGCTTCAGCACAAGGGTCAGGAATTATTTCTGGTTCCAGAAATACAGCATCTGGGAGCCTGTCATTCGTAGGTGGGGGGCAAAACAATCAAGCAAGAAGCTTCGGTGAAGGGATTTTGGGGTTAAACTCATTGGTGATAGTCCCAGTCAGTGCAACCGCATTTAATGTAGCAGATTATGCTTTCAGGGTTGGTATTGGAGCAAGTCAAATTGCACCAGCAGATGGTTTCCGAGTACAGAAGTCAGGAACACTGCACGCCCCAAACCTAAAGGTATACGCAACAAATGCAGCTGCCATATCTGGTGGACTTATCGTTGGAGACATTTACAGAACATCTACAGGAGAACTAAGAATAGTAATTTAATTATATCTATATGAAACCTACTTTCTCACTAACAACCCAAAATACATCAGGCGGAGTTCTAGTATCAGTGGTGAATACTATAAAGAACCTATCTGAAACTTACCAACAGTCAGATACTATTATTGGTTCAACGACTCTTCTCGTAGAAAATACGCAAGGGTTTATCGCTGGAAACCCAATCCTCTTGGGTTCTGTTGGCTCTGAAAATGCTGAGTTCAATATCTCACCTACTATTACTGATAGCGAGAACCTAGTCACCGACGCTACTCTACAAAACCACAACCGTGGTCAGATTCTTTCCCATGTTCTCTATAATCAAATTGTTATCGAAAGCTCTCCAGATAATCTTACATGGACTCCTCTCCTAACCTCACTGATGGACCCTACACGTAGCAAGACTCAATACCTTGATGCGTCTGGTACTCCAACAACCTATTATCGGGTAGCTTTCCGTAATAGCGTCTCAACAGGAACTTCAAACTACGCTGGTCCTCAACAGTCCGAAGTATCTGCTACTGAAGTTACAGCAGGTGGAATTATAAACTCAGTAATCAAATCAGAAGGTATCGCAGAAGATGACCCCCAGATTACAACTGAGTTCCTTCTTTGTGCACTAGATGACGCTAACGGGTACGTTGATGAGCTGAGTTATGGATATGCTCGTCCTTGGAGACAACAGTTCGAATACCCTATACAGATGTTAGCTGGTAGCAACTATGTTGAGCTTCCGGATGACATGAGCTTTAACGATAGTAACCGTCACTTACTATCTGTCAGAATCCCTACCCGTAACATCGCCTACAACGACCCACTATTTTATATCGACAAGAAGCAGTGGAATGACTTCTCTTTCCAATACAGTTATACATATGTTGACACTGTAGCACTGATTGGGGCTACCTCTCTTATCCTAGAGAATACCGGGAACCTACCTGCATCAGGAACTATCCAAATAGCATGTGAACTACCTACGGATACTATTATGGCAGTGAGCTATACAGGTAATGATGTGGCTACATCTACCTTAACTGGGGTAACTGGAATAACACGTAACTTAAGTTCAGGTGTTCAAGTATGGGCTTCATTCGAATACTCATACCCATTCCACTACACTATCTTTGAGAAACGACTATGGTTCTCAACCCCAGTTCCCCAAGAGCTAAACGGGGCTCTTGCCTATATCGACTTCTATAAGAAACGTTCAAAGATTACATCTATTGATGATGTTATTGAAGACGGTCTATCTAAAATGTATACTTCGTATTTGAAGTACGCAATTAAACACCGACGTGATGCAAACGTTGGGGTCGAAGATGGTGATTACATTATCTTCGATAAGATTGTAACCAATATTACTGAATCAAACTACAATGGTCAGTCATTAACAATCATTAATAACTCTTAATATATGAGCCAAGTATACGAAAACATTAAAATACCATATCCTAAAGAAGGTATAATTCGTGACGCTGAGATTTCAAACTCTATCTCAACTGAAGATAGCGTGGAGCTGGCCATCAATACTAACTTCGATTCTCTTGGTGCCGCTACGGTACGAAGAGGTCTTGAGCAATACGGTGATGCTATTGCAGGGGGAAACCCTATCACCTCACTAGGCTCATGGTCACAGAACTCATCATCTAATCGCCGCATGTTGATACAGGTTGAAGATGAGGTGTACGCTAACAACGCAGGTACTAATACCCTTGTACGTTCTTTGAGTAACTCAAATAAGGGTAGGTATACCCAGTATACTGACTATACATATATGGTTAATGGGAATGCAACAGCTGGGGGAGACCCAGTACAAACATATGATGGTACTACTTTTGGTACTACGAATACTGGAGACCTACCAGAAGGGGACCACATTGAAACATATGATGGGCGTATCTGGGTTACTGATTCTTCAGTTGACCGACTCTACTACACAGACATTGTTGACCCTACTGGAGTGATAACTGGTGGTAGTGAATACATTGGTAAACTATCCCCTCAAGATGGTGAGAGCTTCACCGCCCTCCACACGTACATTCGTTCCTTGTTGGTCTTTAAGCAGAACCACATTTACCGTGTGTACTCTCCTGAGGCCGTTGACCCGTACCCAGCCTACTTTGTGGGTACATACTCCCAAGAGTCTATTGTAGAGGCTAAGGATGGACTATACTTCCACCACTCTAGCGGGTTCTATAAGTTTACCTATAACGGTAACCCACAAGAAATCTCACGACGTATTAGTGATGTTGTCTCTTCTATTGACCGTAGTGAATATGAGGACATCTTTGGATGGAAGTCTAAGGATGGGAACAATATCTGCTGGCATGTTGGAGACTTAACCCTTGATGGCGTTGATTACAATAACGTTGTTGTTCGATATACAATCTCTACTGAGATATGGACTCTATATTCTTACCGTAAGGACTTACGTGCGGCTATAAACTTCGACACAGGAACTATCATTGCACCGTTCATTGGAACTGCTGATTCTATTATTGCTGAGTTTGATTCAGGAAAGTCAGACTTAGGAGAACCTATTTTCTATGAGCTAATATCTCATTGGGAAGGATTCACTGACACTATCAGCAAGCAGAAAAAGATTTCTGAAGTATCCTACTATCACGAGAACGCAGCAGGAAGTAACCTAAGCTATAAAGTAGATACTGATGGCCCTCATAAGTGGTCTCAGATTGGTAAGCTAGATGAGAAGACAGTTACGAAACTTAGTGTACCTATTGAACGCCCATTCCACCGCATGAAGTACCGTGTGAGCGGAGAGACTTCTGGAGACCGTCTACGACTTTACGGTATGGATATTATTAGACTATCGGACTTAGGTTCTGATTAATTATGCAATTTGATGACTACAACCTAAATCGTAGGCTCTATCGTAAAGATAGTAAGTACGAGGATACAGACCCAACTAGCGGACTTCAATACGCTGGTGGCACTGAGGGCGGGCAAGGAACTATCAACTATCCCCCTGCTACTGCGGTTGAGCCTGGTACTGTAGTCCAATCAATCATCCTCCAGTCCTCAGGAAGTAATAATAGGGTTGAAATTACACCTAATGATAACTTGACTGTATATGATAATGGGGACATCCGTACTCAAATCAATAGCCAAGGGTTGTCTACTTATCGACTTGGTAATCTAATCTGGAGGGCAGATGAAGATGGCATGAGGGTACTTAACATTGGTACGGGAGACCCTATCGTCGATATAGATACAGACCTTGGGTTTATGATTTATGACTTCGATATTATGCCGGTGGTCTATGGAGGGTTCTACGATGACCCAACAAACACAGCTACTCAACTACCACCAGGTTGGCTCGCTGTACCTATTATAGGTGGTGGTGGATTAATCGACATTCTTTTTATTCACAACCTAAACGCAGATGTTCAAGTTACAGTTACTCCAATCTCGGTCCATGCCAGACCAATGATACAAGGAAGTTTTCCTACTTTTTTTATTGTATCAATGCAAATATCCATCTACGGTTCTCAGTCGTTTCCCGTATCAGGTGGAGGTTCAGTAAACGTTAGCGGTATCTATCAGGGAGAAGACAATACCTTTATGACAAGCTTTTACTTTACTGCTACCCGTTACATAGTGTAAAATAGTAATATAATCCTTTCATCTCATATATATGGCTAAAAACAAAAACAAATTAAGAAAGAAAATAAGTAACCTGTTCAACCGGGGTAACAACTTTACTACATACTCTGGACAAGAGACCTACGTTCCACCACCAGCAAACTTCACCCAGTCTGATGGTCAAAGCGTATACGTTCCACCACCAGCAAACTTCACTACCCCACAAGGACAACAAACATATGTTGCTCCACCTACTATTAATAATAGTAGTGGAGGAGGAGGGGGAGGTTCTTATAACTCACCAGCTCCTACTACCTATAGTGGGAATACTGGATTTGGGAATGTATCCACCGGAGGTTTCTACGGTGCCGGAGCCTCGACTGCTTCACAAGGAGGATTGAGCTCTTTCTACGGACAACAGGCTGACCCTAACTTGATGAATCAAGATTACCAACAACAACAGTTGGATAACTTCTATTCACAAGAATACGATGACCTTGGTAGCTTTTACGATATGGAGAATCGTTATCGGTCTTCACTATACCAGAACCAGATTTCAGACAATTCAGCAGCACTAGATAGATACATTGCGGGTCAGGAAGCAAACTTTGCTGAGGATAGAATAAGACTAGACCAGAATGAGGCAAAGAGCGGTACACTATTCTCTAGTGGACGTGTTAATCGTCGTACAGACCTTGGTGCTAAATACCAACGTAACTTTGATGATGCTTATGCACGAGCTGCTTCTGGCCTACGTGATATTGGACTAGATGCTGAATACCAATTAGGAAGCAATACAGCTGGAGACTTTAATTACAATCTTACCGGGGCTAGCTTTGATGCTAACGCAATCAAGCCTACGGTAAACTCAAGCCTACAGAGTGAGTATAGTGCCAATAATGGATATGATGGAAGGCTTGGTGATAAACGTGCTTCAGCAGCTACACGTCGTGCTATCGAGCGACTTGTAGTAATGAACCAAGGACAATTACCAACCTACTATAACAACAACTAATATGAGTACATATAATAACAATTCATTTCAACTACCTGGAGTTGGTTATAATAGTAGGCTAACCAATCCTTTTGCTAAGCCAACTGTTGATTGGAGCCAACTACAATCTTCTAGTCCTACACGTCGTGAAACACGACAAGCCAACCGTGCTGAAAGGAGGGGGGCACGTAACTCTACGTCGTATAACCAAAACCAATTCCAAGATGGACCTATGAGTACTGACCCAATGATGGCAATGCCAAACGTTCTAAACCAGCCAATGTTTAACATTGAAGAACTTCAAGCAACCCAAGCACAACGAGACGCACGTCCTAGCTCTGGCGAAGGTGCTGGATTCTGGAAGAACCTTATGTACAACATGGGGCCAGGATGGGAAGGAAATGTAGGTACATGGAACAAACACCACGGTCAAGGAGGACAGAACATGTCTACTCAACCCATGACCCCATCCCAAGTAGACGGAACACAAGCAGAAGGTGGAGGTAGCTTCAACTCAGCATCCTCAGATACTTCCTTTTCTCAAGACCAGGTATTCAATAGCTTTAACTCACCTTCTCCAACTGGAGCAGTAGGTTCTGGAGGCTCCGCAGCCCTTGGTGGTCCTTCTGGTAACTTTGACGGAGGTACTCCTCTTAACCGCCCATCCCCATTCGGTGAGAAGTATCAATCCTACGAGTCTCTTCTGTCTCTACGAAACCAGCTGTCACAAATGCGTGATAAATCTAATGTTGGGGAACGACTCTCTATTGATGACTTAGAGGCTCTTACTGGGATGACACAATTTGACCCAAATCACCGTGAAACAATTGAGAAAGCCCAAGCTGATAACTTCAATGCACCTATTGCATATATTGATGCAATGTTGGATAGAGAGAATCGAATGGCTGAATCACAAGCATCTAATGCTCAATCAAATCCATTTGGAGGTAGTGGTAATGTAACTGACCCACTACAGCTTGCGGCTATGGGGGTACTCAGCCAGCTATCAGGAGCTAGAGGAGAAGCATTCGCTAATACCATCTCTTCTTATATGGCTAATGGACTACAAGAGCAAGCGAAGACTCTTATCCGAAATACAGCTATCTCTACACTACCTACTGCTAAGCAGGACCAGTTTGCTACTCGTGATAACATTCGTGCATCACTAAACGACCTACGAGGACTTACTACCCTACTAGAGGAGAAGGGAATCCCAACTAACGTACTAACCGGGACGAAAGAAAAAGTATTACGATTCCTTGGTAATACTAACGACCCAGACATCCTAGCCTACTCAACGATTGCACAGAACGCCCTTGACCTCTTGAGTCGTGACCGTACAGGTGCAGCGATGACACCAGACGAGGAAAAGTTCTATGCTCGTATGTTCCCATCAGTAGGTAACGTTGCAGAAGTTAACAATCAACTCATCGATACTATGTTTGGCATTATGGATAATGCAGAAGCAATAGACCTTGGGTATCTATTCGACCCTTATGCAGCTCAACAACTAGGACTCAATACTCAGGTTGGAAATCAGTACAACAGTCAGGCTCCTTCAGGAGGAGGATTTGATATGAATAACGATATCTTTAGTATCCAATTTAGCCAATAGCCTCATGAATCAAATTAACCCACAATACAATCTAGAATACGTAGCCCTAACAAGGGCCATGAAACAGGTAGAGAGTGGGGGGGACTACCAAGCAAGAGGAGCTAGTGGTGAATTTGGTGCGTATCAATATATGCCAGCTACTTGGAAGAACTATGCAGGTAAATATCTTGGTAACTCGGGAGCTGATATTAGCCCACAGAATCAAGACAAAGTAGCCTACTCATTCGTAGAGGAAAAAGCTAAGCAAGGAGCTACTCCTGCTCAGATTGTTTCTATGTGGAATGCTGGAGAAGGGAGGCCTAATGCTTACCAGAACAACGTAGGAGTAAACTCCCAAGGTGTTCGTTATGATACCCCAGCCCATGTTAAGAAAGTTCTTACTGCCTATTCACAAATAATCCCCAATATCAAAACAGGTACTGGAGGAGGAAGTTACAACTCTCAAGCCCCAACCCAACAACAGCAAGTTCAACGCAATGGACTCTTTAGACAAGGAGGTCCAAAGGAAGGTACTATGCTGAATCAGCAATACATGAATAATGGACGTAGCGTACATGGTGGCCAAGGTGGTAAATTCCTAGCCGCACCAGTAAAAGAAATCATGGGTGGGGTTGGTGATGTTGTACGTAATATCGGAGCCCGTGGCCAAAACATCGGAGAAACCTGGAAAGCTAACAAGGCAGGAGAACAAGGGGTTGGTTCGTCTCTATGGCAAACACTAGGACAGGTAGTAGGTATGGCATCAGATACTATCGGTAATGTAGTTATGACCGGTCTTGAAGCTGCTACTCCAGAGTTCCTAGAACGACCTATTAGTAAGGGTGTTAACGCAGGTGCTGAGGCATTGGTTAACTCTAAGGTTGGACAAGATATTCAAGGTTGGGTATCAGAACTTGAACAAGAAAAACCAGAAGCATACCGCAACTTGATGGCTTCACTACCTATTGCAGAACTTGGTCTTAACGTAGTCACTGGATACTCTGCCACAGCTATTACCCCAGCGGTACGTAAAACTACCCAGAATGCATTTAAGAAAGCTATTAGAGACTCTCTAGATGATGCCCTATCTATGGCCGCTGGTAATGTTGACGAAGCTTGGGGGAATATGTCATCTATGACTAAGGGTGTTATTAAACGAGGGCTAGCAGGAGATGAAATAACTCAACAGTTCAAGATGCCTATCCTCCAAGAGATGAGTGATGCGGCAACTACTCGTGCAGCTAAGATTGCTGTTAATGCAATGGAGCGTAACAATAACGTAAACCTCAAGAAGGCAGTTTCTGAATGGGGAGCACGAAACATAGAAGGATATGTTCCAGGTAGAGGAGACTTAGATGCCATGAAGGGTATCCTTACAGACACATTGATTCTCGAGATGGACGATATATCTAACGGAGGGAAGATTAACTTCCGTAATGTACTTGCACGTTCTGAGGCAAAGTGGAAGAAACTACTTGATGGTGCTGATGAAATTATGGGTAATCAAACTAAACCTGTCGACCCTTCTAGTCTTGGTGGATATGTAAGGAGTGCAGTAGATGACCTACTTAACAGTAACGCTGTACTTGGTGGTGAGGCTGCGACACTTGCAGATAACGCTATTGCACAGTTTAAGGCAGATATGAAACAACTAGGAGTTAAGCTTGATGACGCAGGAAACATTACCACTGGCCAGCAAATCGCCGTACAGAAGCTATATAAGAAATTCAAAAACTACCCCTCATCAAGTAAGAATAAAACTGATGAAGTAATGAGGAAGGCGTACCGTAAGATGTGGGGAGAACAACTAGACCCTGAAGTAGCTGATACAGTAAACCAACTATACAGAGAAGCTTCACGAGGACAGGCTTCTGCAAAGGTTCTTAAAAACCTTGATAACAAGAAGCTATCAGATGCCGGTCTTGCTACCACTATCTCTATCCTTGGTGGTATTGGTATGGCAGGAGGAGGATTTAACCCTCTTCTTTACCAGATTGGTTCTTCTCTATCCCTTAAAGGTTACACGAAGATAATGAACATCCTCTCAAAACGATTAGAGACATCGGGCTCTACAGCTGAACTTATTAAGATGGGACAGGCCCACCTCGATGAACTTACCGAGACTATGAAGAAGCTTGGTATCCAGGATGAGATTACTCGTAAGACAAGTGCTGGAGACCCTAATGTCCCACAGTTACCTGAACGTGCGGCAAGCCCTATCCAACAAGGACCATATACTCCACCACGAGATGTAGTCCCTGATGAAGGAGTCGCCTCTCAAGTTAGACGGTCAACCGACTCACAAGATACACGTAATCGTAATATCTTCGAACGGAAGGAACGTGCAGCTAGTGATGCAGTCAATTCCCGTAAGACAGAAGCTAAGGTAGTAGAGGACATTACCTCTACTCTTAGTGATAAGAAGATTGAGCTTAAGGAACTTAACGCTATTAAGAAAAACGCTGGTAGCTCTATCAATCCAGAAGGGCAAAGTGTTGCTGCTGAAGTAGCAGAAGAAATCACTCAAGCAAAGAGAGAAATCAAGCTACTTGAAGACGCACTAAAGAGGATAAAGAATAAGAAAGGCAACCCAGAAGAAATTGGACGCTCTGTTACTCCTATTCGTGATATTGAGGCAGAAAACATTATCGAACTCTAACCACACCTTATCTATATGAAACCATTAGACTCAATGATAAAGATAGGCAACTTCCCTGAGTGGGTATTTGTCCACCATACCGGAGGTACAGATGCTGACCCACTTGCAGACACCTCTCACCACACATTTGAGGTTGTTCAGCAATGGCACCTACAGAAAGGTTGGGAGAACTTTGGATACCACTGGATGATTGAGAAGGACGGTACCCTGAAGCAGGGGCGACCTGAACATTACCACGGGGCTCATGCTAAGGGATACAATACTAAGTCTATTGGTATCTTACTTGCTGGTAACTTCGATGCTACTCTCCCTACTGAAGCACAGATAGCTACATTGAAGAAATTGTTAAAGCGTATTACTAAGAAATACACCATCGCTATATCCAATGTTCAGCCACATCGCTCAGTAGCACGTAAGACTTGTTACGGAAACCTACTCTCTAATACTTGGGCTCAAGAACTACTTGAAGAAACGCCTATAGTAGAGGAAAAAGAGGTACTAGAGGTCCACCCTGAATGCCCTGCGACCCCAGTATCTCCATCAAATTCTACTCTAATAGCAATCATAAAAGCACTCCTAGCAAAATTACTTGGATAGCATAATATTACTCCTGAATCTCCTCGATGGTAATCTCCATTCGGGGATTTTCTTTATCCTGTTCCCAATCAGTAGTTGTTCCTAATATAAAGTCAGCACTATCATCAATCAATGCTCCACAGTTAACCATCCCATCAAGGGTGAACTTCTCTACAATAGAGCGAACATTATGTGGGTCAGTACCTCTGCGTTTCCAAAATACCTTATAATGGATTCGACACTTACCAAACTTCTTACCTCGTAGCAGTACAGCCACAATGTCGTGGTAGTAATGCTTTACTATATTACTTGTACGATGGTGGGCGTTACGGTACCAATTTAGACCAACAAGGATAGTCTTATCCTTCTTCGTCTTGTACTCGTTTGTGTAGTATATGGGGACCTCGAAGGTATACATGATTTAATTTTACCACACATAATCCACACGATATACCCATTTTGGTTGTCAGGCGAAAACGTGGTAATATGTAGTTATGAGTAACTTCTTTCTTAATCATTCTTTTCGTGTTGTTGACGCTGAGCTTTACGGTTTGGAGGGGGCCATTATGGTGGACTTCTTACGTCGGGAACTCTCTTTCGCCCAGGCTACAGATAAGTACATCAAGGAGGTAGACAATCGCCATTACTATTCAGCGAAGTTCAATAAGAATGTTATGAGTGAGATATTCCCCTATTGGTCAGAATATACCATTACCATTATCAAGAAGAAACTAATGGATGAAGGGAAGATTATATCCGTTAATGGGAACTCAACATGGGTAACAATACCAGATGAATATGAGGTAGCTGTCTCCCACTCTCCCCCTGTCCACCATGAGATGAAGAAGAGTGAGAAGAAACCAGCTAAGAAGAAAGGACCGCTAGACAAGCTTAGCGAAGCACATCAAGAAGCAGCCGGAAGATTGATGGATAAGTTCTCTCCTTATTGGAATGAGGGGTACCCTATAGCTTCCGCCCACAGGGAACAGGCTGCCATTCTGTTTTTATTGAAGAATTATAAATACGAGCGTACTCGTGATATGATAGATAAAGCAATACGCTTAATAGAAGCAGGAGACCCATATTCACCTAAGGCTTATACTCCGAGAGACCTCCAGACTAAGTGGATTAAAATAGATAAATACCAAGAGTCGGGGAATAGTTACCAACCAAAACCCCAAGGAACAAAATTATCAAGCTTCTAATTTTAGTTTTATATGAATCCTATCGAGAAAATTGCTTATATCAGAGAATCCTCTAAGAGTTTTGAAGACGCTTTTCTGGCCTCAATAATAATGAGACCCGTATCCTTTTTTGAACACCCGTGGCTTACGAGGGACCACTTCCTTACCGATAAAAACAAGCATGTATATGATGCAATATCTCATTTGAGTTTAGCCAAACTATCCGTAGATTCACTTTCTATAATTCAACACATGGATGGGTCTGGGGTACCAGCTACTTATATAAGCGAACTTTTTAATGGAAATTATTCAACAATGAACCATCATTACTATGCTTCCCAGATTAAGCGTTACTATACCATTTTTAAGATGATTGGAGTTGCTGAATTTCTATACCGTATAGAGGCTGATGCCAAGAAAGACCCTGAAGATATACTTGCCGATGCCGTAGATGAAATGATGAGTGCTGTAAGTAGTCTCACTACTGACGGTGAGGTGGACATCAATAGTGTTATGGATGAGATTATAGAGGATAGGACTAATTTCCTTATACAGAAAGAAGAGAACCCAGATGCTATCCTTGGATACCGCACAGGCTTTGACAAGCTCGACAAGGGTCTCAGGGGGCTAGAGGATGGAGTTATGTGGGTAGTAGGGGCACCAACATCAGTAGGTAAGACGTGGTTTATTCTGACTATGATTAATCAGATGTTGTTGGATGGTCACTCAGCGAGTTTCTTCTCCATGGAGATGACACCCAAGGAGGTTATGAAGCGTCTCATTACTATGAGGGCTTGTGTAAGCTTTGATGATTATATGGAAGGTACTCTTACTGATGGGGAGAACGATAAGGTCTCACTAGCAATCGAGAGTCTTAGAGACTCCAAGCTAGAAATATCTGGAGAGACTGACTTGAAGAAGGTAAAGCTTAAGATGGTCCAGCAGGTAATGTTGAAGAAGGCTGATGCTTATTTCGTGGATTACCTTGGTAAGGTAACAAACAAAGCGACACTAAGTGACTACGATACCTTGAAGAATGCTGTAGATAGTTTCTCTAATATGAGTAAGCAATACAACATACCTGTAGTGTGTGTTAGTCAGTTGAGTCGTGAACACGTTAAGAATGGACTCCATACAGGCTCTTCAGGGTTTAAGGGTAGCGGTGATATTGAGAACGCTACTGACATTGCTATTGAACTAATCCCCCTAGATAGCAAGGAGGAACGTGATGAGAAGCAAGCAAGTAAGACTCCATACAACCTAGAGATTGCTGTTAAGAAAAACCGTAATGGTAGAGGTGGTAAGGTAGATATTATGTTTGAACCTTGGCTTGGTAGATTCACTGAGGTTCCTGAGATTGGGGACTACATGGAGAACGACCCACGGACTGAAGGTGCTGTCCAATATGGAGAACACCGGTAGGTTACACAACGATAACCTTTATGCTATAATGGGTCTCAGGTCGGTATTATAAGGATAGAAATAATCAATTCGTTTATGCAAAATAGAGATGCTCAAAAACAAATCTACGGTGGTACATATACCTTCAGAGAAGACAAGCATGTCCACGCATTTAATGGAGATAACCTTAACGGTGTGACTACACTGAAGTCAAAGATTCTAGCAAACCATGCTCTTAGAAACTGGTTCACAACTGAGCCACTAGGAGTTATGGGTTGGTACAATCCGAAGTCAGCGTACTACCAGGCCAGGAAGGAAAATATCTCTAAGGATGACTGGTTAGCTATGAAGGAGCAAAAACGTAAAGATATCTTTGCTGCTATTTCTAGCGGAACCTATGAGAAGTATTGTAATCTTTTAGACATGGCCAGAGAGGCTACTGACTTCAAGAAGAACAATGCTGCTGAATGGGGGTCACGAGTCCACGATGCATGTGAGCAATATATTAAGACTGGGGAAGTTACGGATGAACATGACATAGCCCCTAGCGTTCAGCACTTTGCTGACTGGTTAGCCCAGACAAACGCTAAAGTACTTCATTGCGAAACAAACATGATGTCTAAGGAATGGTGGACCGGTGGTATCGTAGACCTTATCCTTGAAATTGATGGAAAGCTATACATAGCAGACATCAAAACATCTTCAGGGATATACTCTGATATGTTCCTACAAATGGGGGCATACGACAAAATGCAGTACGAAATGGGTATGTTCGACAAGTATGCTGATGGTTATATCATCATCAACTTGAAGAAAGACCACACTATCGCCACGGAGTTTATGCACCTTACTGAGCCATGTAGAGAAGCATACGACGCAATCGTTAACCTGCACAAATCATACTCAACAGTGTGTGAAGCTCGTGGAGAGAAATTATAAATAATTAATTAATTAGTATTATATATGTCTAAACAATTCAAAGAATACGTATTGGAAAAGGTGTTTACCTCAGATAAGAACAAAGAAGGGAACCCTTTTGTAACGAAAGGTGGAAAGCCTTTCAAAAAAGTAGGTATCCTCGTACAGGGGAATGAGCAGTGGTACTCAGCAATCGCTTGGGATGACCGCTCAGCAGCTGGTAAACTTCAAACAGGAGACCTTGCCATGTTGAACCTATATAAGGAAGGAGACTTCTTTAACTTTGATGTCGCATCGAAGTTCGACCTATTAGAAATGCGTGTTGAAAAATTGGAGGCACTAGCAGCTGTAGCTACTCCAGATGTTCCATCACAACAGACAGTTGGTAACACGGCTGATACTGTTAACCCAGAGGACATCCCTTGGTAAGCCTATGAACCATGTAAACCTTACAATGCTGATTGGTGACGTTGTGTACGTAACAGATTCGTATACTAATGACCGTGGTGATGAGGCTGTAGATTTCCTATTGGAGATTTTTGAAGTCTCTAGTCGTGGTATTGTCCACAGCAATAAGGTTTTGTGCTCCATGTTTGGAAACTTCGTTAAGAAGTATGAACTCCAGATAGGAGATACAGTTCAGGTTTTAGGTAAGCTCAGACATACTCGTGTGGTTGACGAGAACGATAACTACCAGGATGTTGTTACGGTAATACCTATCAATATCCAACATGTTACCGAACTCAGAGAACACACGGGAGAAGAGTACTATCATGAATAATATGATTCAAAATAACAAATTACACACTGCATCGTCAGCTTCTCATATCCTTGGCATTAGCCGTACCGGAACATTGAAGCTTATACGAGAAGGAAAATTAAAATCAGAGCGTGTGGGACGACTTCATATAATTCAAACATCAGATATTGAAAAACTATTACTAGAACGGGGAGGGGCAGGTCCTCTCAACCCAGGTAAATAAAATTGCTTATGTTCAAAACTATAGTAAATGTTCTGAGTAATAAGAATGTACAACGTGGACTGCTTAACGCAGTTGTCGGTGTAATCCTTATAGTATTCGTTGAGTTCCCAGAACTCTCAACACATGTATCAGGTGCCATGGATGGTATCGGAATTATCCATATCTTGAAAGGACTACAGGATATGGTGCAATCACGAAAAGAGGTTGCAGAATTATAGTCAAATGAGATAATAGTAGTATTCCCTTTTTTGGGAACTACTTGATAGCTACCAGTCAGTAGGACATCTACACACTGGTGTACAACCTGATGGTTGTGCCTTCACCGTAATGGTGGAGTTCTCATACCAACTCTTAACACTTGTGTTGAGGGCATAGCCATCAGTTTACAGTAAAGAAACATCGGCAGTACTTCCCAGTAGAGAACAGGGAACTCTATGAGTAATCATAAACCAATGATATTGCTTGCCATACTTGTAGCAACAAGCATTTTCTTTATATTTTTTAATGCAAAGGTAATCTCACAAGAGACACCTATCGAGTCCAAGCAGGACACATTAGAACCAATTGTTACAGATGAACCTATCATCTCATACGCAAAGAGCCTTGTAATCGAACAATGGGGCTATCAAGAGTGGGAAAGTTTTTATACTCTTATACACAAAGAAAGCTCGTGGAACCATAAAGCAGAAAACCCTAATAGTACTGCCACAGGATTAGGGCAATTTTTAGACGGTACTTGGGATGACGTAGGCTGTATAAAGACCTTTAATGCAAACGAGCAGATACGTTGCACTATAAAATACATTCAACAGAGATACAGCAACCCTAGCAAAGCCCTGGCTTTCCATCTAGACAATAATTACTATTAGTGTATACTGGGTTGTGATATTATAATAATATCGGTTCATTTTTTCCAATTCAAAAGTTTTAAAGGACTAAGCGCTTACAGGCGCTTTTTCTTTTGGGGAAATAATGTATACTAAAACAAGTCACCTAGGTGACCACGCTTCAAACCGCGTGAAGTCTTAAAAACATCTGTATCGACCAGATGTTTTTTTGTTTATAAAGAAACAACTTGAGTATAAAGTTATTAACACCCCTACTGAAATAGGGGCTTTTGTGTGCTATAATAAAAAGGAATCAAAATCTTTAACAATGGAAAACTTTATATCACGACCATTTGTGTGTGATAAAAGTCACGCACAAGCAAAGCACAAAGCAGTATGGGGAACCTCCTCACAATGCTTTCACATTGAGAATATAGATGGTCGAATCAAAGACCATATAACACCTCATATAATCTCCTGGAAACAACAACCAGGTAAAATACTCGTAACCGCTACTTGTGGAATATTAGGTTGTGGATGTCGGTATGATGCTGACAAGAAACGACTTATAATCACCAACATTAAGAACTTCGAGTTCCCAATCAGAGAATGGAACGCCTTAGTGGGTTTCAAAAATACGGGGTTTGAATTATGATTGATTTTCTACTAGATAATTCTTACGCAATTTGCAACACAATAATAGTACTGATGTCATTAGCTATGACTATTTGGTACATTAGGAAATCAGACTGGTTTCAAGATTAATTGTAAACTAATTGTAAACTAATAAAAAAGGAGGACCGTATCTCACCGCAGTGCTAATCCCTCTGCATAGGGAGTGGACTATCTATCCGCTCCCGACCATCTACTCGAAGTACATCACTTCGTGAGGCCGAAGAATCGCTACCTTAGGCAACTAGCCACCCTCAGAACTTGGGTGGCTTTTTTTTATGATATAATATACCTATGATTAAAGACCCATTCACAGATGAATCAGGAGTAGAGCCAAAGGTCGAAACCGTAGGCGAAGTATGTACCAACTGTGAAGGTTAGTATGTAGCTTATGGCTTCCCCAAAGTCTGAACAAATCCGTAGAGGTACTGTTGCTGAGCTTATCGCAGCAGCCCACTTTACGTCGGCAGGGAATGTAGTATCCATCCCAATGGACCATGCTAACCCATATGATTTGATTATAGATTCACCTACAGAGGGACTAAAGAAGATACAAGTGAAACGTGCCTTCTGGAACAAGGAGTACAATTCATCTTATAGAGTAGACATTGGAGGCGGTTATGGAGATGACCGCTTTTTTGATTACCTGGTTTGTGTAGTATTAGAGGAAAACAAAATATATATAATACCCTGGGAGTCCATGAAGCACGTTGGAAGTAAGCTAGGTTTATACATAAATGGTAAGTATCCTATACCCCACCAGGTTAAAAACAACTTTGAACAGTACATGTATGAGTTATCCACAGACTAATACACTTAGTGTACTTGCACCGTGTAAACCTTTATGCTATATTATAGATAAGTTAGTGGGAGCTAAGGGAGCTAAAGTTAACGACTATCTGGTTAAATAGATTTAATCTAATTAACGGGGTAAATCGCTAGACTTCCCTCTAGAGCTACTGACTTAAAGAAAGATTACTCGTTAATTAGATTAACATATGAGTAGCACCAAATTATTAGTAGACGAACAACGTCAACTGAAGAATGAGGAGTTAGACTTTAAGTATCAGGAACAGCAGTTCCTAGACGAGGAGTAATTCCAGTTCGAAGTAGATGTCAAATACAATGAATTTATTTTCAAAAGTTTTTATTGGATTCTTGATAGGGGTGGGGGTCTCTATAGTCACATTTGGATTGTTGGTTGATAAGAATCAGCCCGAAGACATCCAAGGTACGTTTCAAGAGTCAGAGACATTCAACTTAGAACAAGGAGGGTATAGCTACTGGACAAACCGTTCAGGCTCTACACTAACTCCTCATGGTTCAGTTAATGTTACGTGGGTGAGTGACCCTATCGACGTAGAAACTGCTTTCAACTATAGAGAGCTTACTACTGGTATCAGGGTCCAGGGATTCACCAATACTAAGAATAAGTTTGGTGGTGGCGACTGTACGATTTATTTACACAAGCCAATAGGAGCAGGTGATACTTATCAGATACAAGTACTAGGACATGAAGTCCTCCATTGCTTTGTCGGTCAGTTTCACAATTAATCATTATTTAATTTAGTATTATATTTTTATGAAAAAAGCAAGAATTCAGGGAGAAGAACAAAAAGCATTAGAAGCATTCAAGCGTCATGTGAAGAAGTATTACAATTCAGACAAGTTTCTTATCTCAATCCCTTGGGAAGATGAAAATGGTGAGGCTTACACTGCACAGCACGTAAGGAACTTTACTCCTAATTATCTCGTCAAGACCCTCATCCACCTTATGGATGCGTCGATGTCGGATGAAGCTAAGGCTGAAGGGACTACCGTCGCAGGTGCATTGCGAGAGATTGCCGATGCCATTGATGCTCTTGAAGGAGAAGGTTGCGAGAATTGTGGAGGAGACCATGAAGAAGAGGCATTAGGCTTATTCAAAGCAGTTAAAGAAGCTGGTATTGAAACTGGTGATGTAGATTCAATGATGGAGTTTATTGAGGACAATCACCTCGATGATTCTCCTGCCGCTAAATCAGCTCTTAACTTAGCCCGTTCACATTATGAAAAAATCTTTGCAGATGAAATCAAACAATGGAGAAAAGAAAACCTTAACTGGTTCCAACGAATCACCTCATAAACTACTTTGTGTAGGCTGTATCGAATGCAGTAATGGTGATGAGAACTTACAGGAGTTTATTAATCGAAGTTAATTTATTTTATATGGATACATACAAAGACGATGGAGGACAAACTGAAATTATGAGTAGACGAGAACGGATGGATAACCTTCCTCCACGACCATTAGGGAGGGGGATTCATCAAGAATATCTTGGAGAAACTTATAATGAGAAGTTTAATAAGATTATTGGAGGGACGAAGCAAGCTCTTACCTACTTCTTTGGAGATGGTAAAGACTACCCAAAGGCAGGGAAGATAGAGAATGGAAACCGACTTGGTGCATTTGCAGTATTCTTAGAGGATGAGGCAGATAGTGGCGCAACATCCATTAATGGATATGCGATGAATCTAAGCCAGAACATGATGCTCAACGTCATGCAGTCAGTAATTATTGCATCTCTTAAGTCAACCGATGTAGTGGGAACACGGTTGTTACTTGAGGATGCTACGAGTCGAGCGTTAAAACGAATGGGGCTCGATGACCAAGCAGGTATGAAGCATATGTCAATCAACAACGACCCGGAGAGTATTGCAGAAGCATTAGAAGAGCTTCGTAAGGAGTTGGGTGGTAAGAAGAAAGGTTTCTTCGGACGATTGTTTCGCTAGAAAGATAGAGGGGGAGTTTATTATTTAGACATTAATTTTAATTTATTTATGAGTAACATTTATGGGAAGTTGAAGAAGGGGGACAAGATTGTGGTAACTGAATGGAGTGGGGATTATAAGGATAATCTTAAAAATAATCCAAATTACTTACCGAAAGCTTGGGGAGTAGACGGTACATATGTCTACGCTACTGTAAGGGGTACCGACAATCGAGATGGTGAGATATATCTTACTTGGAGCGAGCAACATACGAGCGGTGGAAATTATCGAATGGAGTCTATTTATGAACAAGCAAGAAATCGAGGAGCAAAGGTAGTTATGTATAAGGACGCTCCAAAAAAACCTATTGAGGTTATCAAGATAGACCATACTCACCTAGACCGTCTTGTTATCAAGAATGAAGCAAAGGAGGATATTATTAGTGTACTATCCCAGCACGAGCACTCTACTAAAATCTTTGATGAATGGGGACTTGGTGAGTTGATTGAGTATGGACGTGGAATGACGATGATGTTCCACGGTCTACCAGGGACTGGTAAGACTTTCGGAGCTAATCTGATTGCTAAGTCACTAGGGAAGGAATTACTTGTTATCAACGCAGCTAACATCCAGTCATCAGAACCAGGAGCAGCTAACCGTAACATTCAGGATGCTTTCAAAGAAGCGTCAGATAACGGGAAGATTCTCTTTATGGATGAATGTGACAGCCTAATCTATAACCGAAAAAACCTTGGTATGGTATTGGCTAGTGAGGTTAACACTCTTCTTACAGAGATTGAACAGTTTGAAGGTGTATGTATCTTGGCAACTAACCGTATTGAACACATGGACCCTGCTCTAGAACGACGTATCGCACTTATTGTAGAGTTTGAAGCTCCAGATAAGGCCATGAGGGTTGATATTTGGAAGGGATTGTTACCAGAAAAGATGCCATTGA
>Ga0306898_1000119_pt1 | contig 34656 bp, 49 predicted proteins | sample AntRauMFilla1564_FD_190424 | JGI IMG/M metagenome (GOLD analysis project Ga0306898, IMG submission 190424) | Saline lake microbial communities from Rauer Islands, Antarctica - Metagenome Filla 1 #564 (v2) (version 2) | ecosystem: Environmental > Aquatic > Non-marine Saline and Alkaline > Saline ...
TAAAAGAGGCTTTAAAAAATATTAATACAGCAGACTTTTGGGCAATTAGTAGGGCGTTTGGAAGGCCCTACAGAAGCCCTTTCACGGGCGAAGGAAGTAATTTTTATTTGTCTATAGGCAATGATTTAAGCTTAATACAATGGTTTTCAAAAGAACTATCCGTTAGCGAATATCAAGAGTTAAGAGATTTTTTACCCGCAGGAACAATTTAATTCAAAAAAATGGTATCAAAAAGAATACAAGTACTAGACCAGACAACAGGGCAGCCACTAGTGGGTGCTAACGTCTTTGAAACGGCTAACAATCGCAACGGAAGTATAACAAACATTGACGGCTATACAACCATACAAGCCTTGTCAAACTCGCAACAATTTACAATAAGCTACATGGGGTTTAACTCTCGTACTTATAGCATACTAGAAATGCCTTATGTGATCCCGCTTATTGAGGATATTAATTCCTTAGATACCGTAATTATAACAGTTCCAAAACCCACGCCAGCAGCTTCAAACATTAATTGGTGGTTAATAGCTTTAGGATTTATAACTATAGGCGCTGCTGCATATTTAGGCAGTCAATCTAATACGTCTAGTGCAAAAAAGAAAATTAAAACAATAACAGTATAACAATGGCCAGTCCACTAGACCCTACATATCAATATTATACGGACAAAATTCGTGCAGCAGGATCCCTCTATGGGGTGCCGGCAGATATAGGTATATGGCAATTGTGGCAAGAAAGCCGTTATGTACCTAACGCTGTATCTAGTGCCGGGGCTACAGGAATAGCACAATTTATGCCAGCAACCGCAGCACAATACAATGTAGACCCGTACAATGTAGATAGTAGTATTGATGGATGGGGGCGGTATATGAGAGATTTATATAGAATGTTTGATCGTTGGGATCTTGCACTAGCGGGTTATAATGCAGGCCCGGGCAATGTGCGCCGATACAATAACACAATCCCCCCTTTTAAGGAAACCCAGGACTATGTGCGCATTATTGCACAAAACGCAAACTTAAACCCTTCTTTAAAAAGCAACAAGGCGCTAGTCATAAAAACAGGCCTTGCAATATTAGGGATAGGGATAGTCATAACTAAGCTAAAATAAAAAATATGCCAGGACCTATATTTTCAAGTGGAGAAAGCACAGGCAAAGAAGATAAATCAAACAAAAAAACTGATCTATCTTCTACAAATGCAGCCCATTATCCTAATGTGGTTGCTGTAAAAGGAGGCTTAGATAATATGTTCACCGAAGTAACAAATTATGATTATGCACAAGCATTGTCAAATGAATTAAATTTTTAAAAATAAATATTACTTAACCCTAAATAAATAAAAAAATGTCAACATTAAAAAGTAGATTAACAGACCTTAAAGATGTATTAGTAACAAAATTAAACTTACTTAATACAAATAAAGAAGATAAATCAAACAAGCAAACTGCTTTAACTTCTACAAACACAGCGCATTACCCTAATGTTCCTGCTGTTAAAGCTGGTATAGATGCGGCAATAACTTCTGCTACTGGTATAGCAGCAACATATACTGATGATGCTTTAGAAGCTTTACCTGCTTATTTACTTGCTTCTCAAAAAGGGGCAGATAATGGGGTTGCTGAACTTGTTAATGGGTTAGTACCCTCGGCTCAATTACCTTCATTTGTAGATGATGTTATTGATTTAGAAAATTTTGTAACAAGCAATCCTACTTCTGGTATGACTGTTGGCCAAATTTGGTACAATTCTGCCACGGGTAAACTATTTACAGCTACTAGCGCAAGTGCAGGTACCGCTTCTGATCCTGAAGGAAGTAAAATTTATATCAATAAATCTAACAATCAAACTTTTAGATGGAGCGGTACAGCAATGGCTCAAATGAACGCAGGTTTAGCTCTCGGAGAAACTTCTACTACTGCTTACCGAGGTGATCGAGGTAAAACAGCTTTTGATCACGTTGCTCTAAAAACAAACCCCCATGGTGTTACTAAGGGTCAAGTAGGCCTTTCTAATGCTGACAATACAACTGATGCTAGTAAACCTGTTTCAACTGCTCAAAGAACTGCTATTGATGTAGTACAAGATGATTTAGATGATTATAGAACAAATGATTTAGGAACAAATTTTCCAGATTATGCAGCACAAGCCACAACCGACCTTAATTTTTAAAAAGTTTTTACATGGCAAGTTTGAAAGCAAAAATAAGTAGTCTAAAAGACGTTTTAGTAGAAAAATTAAACGTGTTATTTGCAGACAAAGAAAATAAGTCAAACAAAAAAACTGATTTAGCTTCTAAAAGTGACGCTGACTTTCCTAATGTTCCGGCTGTTGTAGCAGGTATCAATTTTGCTACCACAAAAGTAAGTAAACCTGTAACGTCTAGTACTTATAACTTAGTTTTAGCAGACAAAGATTTCAATTTAAAATTCACTAATACTACTGCATGTAATGTAGTTGTTCCTTTGGGATTACCGGCTGATGTTTTTTTTCAAGGAGAACAAAGAGGCACAGCAGCTGTTACTTTTTCGGGTGCTGTTGCTGGTTTTGTTTCGGTTAATGTTCAGGCTAATTCTATATATACAAAACAATTAAAAGGACAATATTCTGCTTTTACATTGAATACTAACGGCAATAATTTAATCACGCTTTCTGGTGATTTAGAATTAGATAAATAAAGAATATTGTGTTAAAAAAGGCTTAAAACTTTATAATATTTATATAAACATATAAAATGCACACAAAACAAATTTTACTCGTTCTCGCAAGTAGTTTAGGCGCTTTGTATGCTGAAACTATTGAAATGTTTTTAAATGAAAAATGGCAATTTTTAGCAATATTAATGGTAGTACTTGTAGATGCTATTTTAGGTATATCAAGAGCTTTTATGCACAACCAATTTAAAACCCAAAAAGCATTTAAAGGAGTGTTTATGCTAGTTGCCTTTTGGCTCATACTTGCAATGCTTTTAACTATTGAAAAAGGCTTTCCTTATGCCTCTTTTTTAAGCGAAATGGTACTATTACCCATTTGTGTTTTTCAAATAACAAGCATAATAAAGAACGCGCACTTAATGGGTTTGATAAATGGGCCCTTAGCAGATAAAATTTTAAAAAACATTGATAGCCATAAAAAATGAATTACACACCTATAATTGATACAGGACACGGTTTTGAAACTGCAGGCAAAAGGAGCGAAGGTTTTTATGACGAAAATAAAAACGTTATCCTTCGAGAAAACTGCGTTAATGAAGCTGTAGGCAATAAATTATCTTTTATGTGCTGGCAAGCACAATGTGAATATCACTTTATCACAAATGAATGGATTGACGTACCACTTCAAGAGCGAGTTAACAGAGAAAGAGCAATTGCAAAAGACATAAAAGATCGTGGTTTAAAATCAATATTTTTATCCATACATGCAGACGCTTTTCATCATAAAAACAAAGCAAAAGGAGGTCGCTTTTTTTATCATTCAAAAAGTGGTAGAGAGCTTGCACACACCTTTACAGAAAGCTTAGTAATACAAGGGTATGGGTTGCATTTAAGAGAGCCTATGGCGGCTAATTTCAAAGTAATCCGTGAAACATCTAGCCCTGCGTTGCTTTTTGAAATGGGATTTATGACTACTCAAAGTGATCTTGATGTATTAGTCAAAGATGAATTTCGCAACCATACAGCGCAATGCCTTTTTAACGCCTTAAATACTTTATAATGGAAAAAAAAGATCTCGCTTTAAGGTTTGTAATGATGTTTACCTGGTTATTGCTTCTTTTGATAATAAGTTGCACATTTAGCGGTTGTGGTGCTTCATTGGTTCAAAAAGGCGAAGAAAGCAAAGAAACAAACACTACAACAAACACCCAGCAAGAATTTAGTGAAACAAAAACAGACTTTGATAAATCTATTTTTGAAATAGAACAAAAAGAATTTGTATGGGAACCTTTGGATCCTTCAAAAGAAATGCAAATTAGAGATAATGGCACAAGCACAAATACAACTAATGCAAGAAAGCGTTACACCTCTAAAAATACAAAAACACAACTAGATAAAGAAAGTACTGAAGCAAATAAAACAGAAACAGACACCACGGCTACAGAGGAAATTAAAGATAATAAAAGTTGGTACCAAAAAATAAAAATATCCGTGCCTTGGTACGCTTACTTTATTGTGGGCTTTTTTCTTGTACTTCTTTTTGTGTTATGGAAGCTTAATAAAAAAATCGAAAAAATATCCTTATGAAAAAGCTATTAATAGGTACAGCCGCGGGTTTAGGCCTTCTACTTTTTACCTCCAGAAAAAAATTGACAAACATTGCTACAACAGCAAAAAGTATTGATTTTAAACTTGTTAATATTAAAAATGTGAGGATTCAAGGCAATAGTTTACGCTTCAATGTGGACGTGTCATTGACTAATACTAGTTCACAAAATTTAGATGTTAACACTATGGGGCTTATAACGCTAGAAAAGTTATACTACTATGACATAGACGGCAACCAAATAGGACAATCAACTCTTAACAAGGAGGCCATCCAGATATCAGCAGGTGCCACTATTAATTTATTAGACATACCTACAGCCATACCTATATCTAATATTGGGGGGGCTATTTACAGCGTTATAAATATGTTAAGTAATCCCGCATTTTTAACAACAAGAGCATTAATCAACACCCCAGCAGGGGAGTATTTAATATAACGGTATGACAGCAATAGAAAAATTTAATAATCTACACGGAAACGCCAGTACTAAAGCAGAAATTATTGGACTTTCTATAGCTTTGCAAAAGGAAGGATATTATAATGAAGCTACTCGCACGGCTTATTCAGCAACCTTAATTAATGATTCTGAAAAAGTTTTGATACACTTAGAGCCTAAAGGTCTATCCGGAAGCAACAGCAATAGTCTTTCAAAAGAAGCCCTAGATGGTTGTGGTCGTTTAAAAAAGGGCTACAAGTTTGTAAAAGGCGGTATTATTAAAAAGGTGCAAGCGAAAAAAAAAACCACAACAAACCTAACTCAAAAAGAAAGAGCACTTAAAAATAAAATTTTAAAGTTAAAAACAGTAATATCCACAGCCACGCCTAAAATTACTGAAGGCTTAAATGGCGGGTATCTAGCAGATGGCCACCAGATACTAACACCAGAAGAATTACTCACATTTAGCGAGGATGAGCATTTAACGGGATTAAATGCTAGTGCTAAAGATGTAGAAGTAATTATAAATGAGTTAATTCTTGAAAAAATAAAAACAGGCGAAAAATTACCACCCTGGAAGCAAACATGGGCTAGTAAAACAACCATAAAAGCACAAAATTTTATTTCAAAAACCCCTTATAGTGGAAGCAACTCTACCATTTTAAATGTGCTTTTAGCATCTATTATGCCTACGCCTTATTACCTCACATTTAACCAAATAAAAGACTTAAAGGGTGAATTGAAAAAAGGGTCTAAGGGCGTGCCTCTTGTCTATTACAATTTCATAAATACTTTAAAAAATTACACGAACGATCCATTTAAGGAAGCCGCGCTTTTAAAAAAAGTAAGTGGTTTTAAAATAAAGCGAAAAGGAAAATTTATTGCAATCAATAAAAGCAATTATTACACATTAAATATAACAGATCTTGAAATTAAAAAACTAAACCTAGACAAAAGTGATTATATCTCTAGAGGGTTTTTGAAGTACTATAATGTATTTAATATTGCAGACACGACAGGGATTGAATATAAAGTACCTGATGCAAAAAACAGCACAACAAAAGAGCGTATTGCTATTGCAGAAGCTATTATAAAATCCTTTAAAGACAAGCCAGAAATTACAGAAATAGGCAAAGAGGCTTTTTACAACATCAAAAAAGATAGTATTACAATTCCTAAACTTCAAGAATTTGACACTAGTGAGGATTATTATGCGACACTTTTTCACGAGCTTGTACATAGCACTATGCACGAAAGCAGACTAAACAGAGTAAAACAATACGAGGGCAAAGACAATGAGGCCCAATATGCCTTTGAAGAATTAATAGCAGAACTTGGGGCTTCCTATTTATGCGGGCTCTCCGGTATTTTAGAAGCCACCCATATAAGCAATGCTTCATATTTAAAAGGATGGCACGAAAAACTACAAAAACACACTAAAAAGTACAGTAACTTTTTTGTTTTTGCCACTAAAGAAGCGCAAAAAGCGGTTGATTATATTATTAAAAATTGGGATGAAAAGGCAGAATTTAAGGAGGATCCTAAACCCGAAAAATACACAACTATTGAAAATTTCAAAGATCAAAATACAAAATCACTTCCTAAAAAGTATGTTGCTCATTTTAACACCATAAAACAAGGTATAACATCAGGACTTTATAAAAAAGACAAAGAAGTCAAAAGTATTATTGATGGAGTTATCAATGAAATTAATTTAGATCTCTATAATAATATTGAGAAAACAACTAAAAAGCCTGTGGAAAAAAAGCCTGTAGTAAAATCCATACCTAAAAGCACTAAAAAAGCAGTTAAAAAAACTTCCTCACAAGAAAAACGTACCCTGTTTTTTAATTTTATTTCACTACAAAAAGGTACCCCATCTCAAAAAATTGAAAAGGTTAAAAAATATTTAAAGAACCTAGCAAATGGGTATGTTTTTCTTGCTGAAAAAGAATCAAATACTAGAGAAAAGTTAGTTAAATCAGATACAGATTTAAACAAGTATATAACAGAGTACGGTCACGACATTACTTCAAAAAACCTAAAAAAAACAGTAATAGCACTAGAATCTTCTTATGACAAGATACAAGATGATTTAAGGACCACCGTGCGCGAAGTTATGAGAACGTTAAACTTTACCTATGATGAAGGTTTTATGTTTTTAGAAGTAGCCGTTACTGAAGGTAAAAAAGCTTTTTACGATCAAGTAGAAAGTTTTGAATATGTTGACACAAAAGCTTCATCTAAAGAAAAGATTGAAGCTAAAAAAACAAGTAAAAACCCTTTATCTCTTGTGATTTATTACCCTATAGATCAAATCAAAACGGACACTACAAGGTTTCAAAATAGGTCAAAATTAAATCAAAGCACGGTTGATAATATTGTAGATAATTTCAAAGAAACCCAGCTAGATCCATTAATCGTATGGACAGATCCAAAAGATAAAAAAATATACTTACTTGCAGGACATCACCGGCTAGAAGCACTTAAACAAATGAACAGAGACAATGTTCCTGTTAAGTTTGCAGACAAAGACTATCCTACTGAAAAAGAAGCTATAAAGTACGCCAGAACGTTAAGCAACGCAAACAGAACCCTAGAGCAACCTTATGAGCGTGCTAAAATATATAGAGAAATGTTAAAGAATGGTGAAAGTAAAATTTCCATTGAAAAAGCCGCAATCATTGAAAATAAAAATAAAAATTATATTTTAAATTTAGCATCACTAAGTGATACGGGAGCCGTAATTGAAGCACTAGAAAGTCTTTCTAATACTCCAGATAAGCAAAATGAAAAAGCAATTGAAAAAATAGCAGACTGGATAGGTGAAGCAAGAAGAAGATACCCAAACCTAACTAATGCACATGAGACAGAAATGTTTAAGTTTTTGAATGACAGCAATGATAGTAAACGCATAAAAAGCAAATCAGATTTTATTCAAAAAATATTTTCCATTGTAGGGGGTTTTGATTTTGAAAAAGAAACCCCCCTCAATTTAAAAAGAATCAAATATACTAGTGAAGGAGAAAAAGCCTATGACAGAGAGTATAAGGATCTTCAAGATTTAATTTCAACAAAGCAAGATGAAATTACTTCTTTGAAGTCGCGCTTCAATGATCCAACAAATGAAAAATTTATCAATCCATCAGATAAAGACTACAATAACATAAAAAATTTAGCAGATAAAAAAATAAGTGGGCTAAATTCAGAAATTAAAACTATTCAAAAATCTCTTTTAGAGCTCGCCCGGAACAAAGCAAATTATACCAAAAAAGGACAAGAACAAGGGGCGCTTTTTGGATCGTGGCACGCAAAAAATAGTAAGTACAGATATTCCACAGACGAAAAACAAAAACTAATACCTGGTTATAAATTTACAAAAGGTGGACAGATAGTTAAAGTTAAAAAATCAAAGTCAAAAAAAGCACAGACTTATGTATTTCATCCTACTTTTGGAAAAATGAAAGTACTCGCAAAAGATGAAAAATTTATCACCGTTACAAATAAAGAACACGGGGAAAAACGATTGTTAATACAATTTGCAGGAATACAAGATTTAAAAGGAAATCTTCTATTTAAAAAACCATCTAAAAAAGCAGCTGAACCAAAAAAAGAAGAAATTAAAAAAACCCCTCCAAAAAAAGTACAGGATCAAGGTATTGAAATATTAAAAACATCGCAAAAAGGAGCTATGCTTATAACAGATGGCGTTAAAACTGCCTGGATAATGCCACGACAAAGGAGACAAGACGGCACCTATACGCCTGGTGCTTTTGATTCTTTAAAAACAAGCAAAACTACAAAAGAACAATTTGAAAAAACAGGAACAAGCGGAAGCGGTACAAAGTATTTTTTAGTAAAATATAAAGATAGATTTGAGGTAGGTAGAGCTTTTAAAGTGTATTCCTTTGACGGTCAAGTAGATTTTATCCCTCAAAGTGCGGTTAAGGAAAATTACACAGGAACAAAGAGTGAGAGTATGTGGGTAGCTGCGTGGGCGTTGAAAAACAAAAATATACAATACGGTAAAAAATCAAAGTTTTTTGAAAAAGGACTAAACGGAAGTATTAATATCGAAAAAGAACTCCAGTACTGTAGCGATTTAGAAAAAAAAGACCAAAATATACAAGAAGATAGTCCTGTAGATTTAAAAAAAGCCAATCAAACAAGAGTGTACAGCGCAAAGGAAGTAGGTAATATGTCTTTTGACACGCTTGATTTCAAAGGAAAATGGGCTAATTTGTTTCAGCATCCTGCAAAAAACATGAAGATTGCTATAATGGGTAAGCCTAAAAATGGAAAAACATCTGGAAGTATGGACTTTGCATCCTATCTCACAGAATTTGGAAAGGTGCTTTATAACGTTGCAGACCAGGGTATCAATAAAAGTACACAAGATTTAATAAAGTTAACTGGCCTTGATTCTATAGCAAACGCATATATATCAACATCGTCAAACCCTAATCATTTAGAGGAAGATATAAGAGAGATAAACCCGGACTTTGTATTTGTGGATATGATTAACGACCATATAGCAAATAGTGGAATTACCTACAGCGAATTTAAGGAGCGTTTTATAAAAAAATATCCAAACACTTCATTTGCCTTAGTTTTTGAAGCAACAAAAAGTGGAGATTTTAAAGGAAACCAAGGCTGGACCCATATAGTAGATCAACTAGTAAATGTAGAAGATTATATGATGGAAAGTAAGGGGCGTTATGGTATAGGTGAGTGTATAATTTGGGAAGATGGAGCTAAGCGCTTTAATCCTAAAAGATACCAAGAGATAAAAGACCAAGAAGGTACTAGTAGTCAAAAGGATCCAGAAAAAAAATGGCTGGAAGTAGAATGATAAAAGCCCCATATAAGGGGCTTTTTTTAAAGGTAGGACTTCTTATCCATTAATTCAGATAGCTTAATATTTTTTATCCTGCTATCAATACCTATTATCAATTCTTTTTTTGAGCTCCCAGACATAAACCATTTTCTGTTTTTTCGTCCAGTCCATTTTCCTTTTTTTGCATTTTCTTTTATGCTAATTCCTTGATAATATTCTGTATTTCCTTTTTTTAGGGTTTTCATAATTTTTGTTTTTAGTTAATTCTTAGGTAGGTTTTCGGGGCGGCGGCCTAGTGCTGTCATTGCTTTTTCAAAACATTGGTTAAGCTCTGTATCACTATCTTGATCTTCGATAAAAATATTAACATTTAAAACCTTACCAATTATTAGATAATTTTTTAGTGATGGGGCGTACTTCAATCCAAACATTCTTGAAATATTACTTTGAGCAAAAGGAGTGTTTTCAGCGAGGTACGTTTGCCACCCAGTACCGTATTTTTCAATTGCGATTTCTTTTAAAATTAAAACAAGTAACTTCCATTGTTGCTCATTCATATCTTCTTGATTACCTTTTACTTGATCTAACATACAAAGTGGTTATCATTATTCGTTTGACCCAACCTTCTGGCAAAAGGCGCACTTTGCCATTCTTCACTATTAAATTCATCAACCCTACTTTGACTTACAACTTGCACATGTATAGATAGGTCGTTGCATTCAAAGCTAGGGTGATAAAGCTGGTATATAATGCCATCAGTCGATTTTGCAAAAACATACGTTTTTCCTATAGAATTTAAAAGGGAAGCATCTTTTACACTAATATTAAAGGTGTTAGCAAGTCTTTTTACATCAAAAATCTTACTATTTTTTTCAATTTCTGAAAACTCAATAAAACCATCTAAATCTAAAAGGTAAATGTTTTTTGAATCTGCATCGTTGTCTTGATTTGGAAAGTAAACTTCAGCCCAATTAAAAAAAGAATCCCCCATACTTTTTAATAAATTCTTAGCCTTTTCGTCTCTTAAATATTCAGAATACATTTTTCTGGAAACTTTCACATCACCTATAATATCATACCTTATAGATGCGTTGTACTTAGCTCCCCTGCCCTCATAGACCTTTCTATCATCAAAGAATTTTGATTTACCATTAGGTAACATTACGTTTTGAGTACCGCCCATTTTATAGGCATAGTCTTTTTTAAAGAAATCAAATGCTCTGTTGAATTTTTCAATATTTTTCATCATAATTTTGCCGAGATTAATGTCCTGCGCGAGACTTTTAATTGTTGAAGCGATATTGCTACAGGACAAATATATACATTTATTTTGAATTATATCATTTTTGATATAAAAAGTTTTATTTTTTTTCTCTTAATCCTAAAAATTACAAACTTTATAATACAATTTTCAACCGTTTTACTGCGGTTGTAGCGTATTCCTTAAATAAAATTACACTTTTTATACCCTGTAAATCAATATGTTAAGTGTACAAAAAGGGTTTTTTCAAGAAGTTTGTAATTAAATTACAAACACGATATTTACACAAACCCAATAAAGACAAGGCTTAACAAAGGAAATTACAGAAAATACAGAATATTGACGCAAAAGTTGAAACTAAACGTATTATTTACAAAATTCAAAATTCAAAGTCAATTTTTGATAAAAACTCATCTTTTTGATACATTCTAGGGGTGTACGTTTCTGTAATCTTAACATCATAATGACGTGCTTGATCTCGTATTTTAATGAGAGGCACATTCATTAAAAATAATTCTGTGATTCCCGTGTCTTTCAAGCTGTAAAATTGATACTCTTTTTTGAAGCCTATTTGACTTCTTAGTTTTGTCCAGGTGTCGCTTATTTTTTTTGCAGCTAATTTTTCATAAGACGGTTTAAAAAATTTACCAGAAAACAAATACATTTCATTTGTTGCGTCTTTTAAATGATCTACAAGATAGGCCCCTAATTTTTTGGGGATTGTTACTATTTCGTTTTTTTTGTTTTTTGAAATGTTACCGGGTATGTAAATAATTCCTTCAGCTAACTTTACGTGTTCCACTTTCAAAAGGGATAATTCTGTCCTTCTAATGAAACAATAATAAAGAGTAAGGCAAAGTGTTAAATATGCTTTGTCTTTTTCTAGTAGAAAATTAAAGAGTTGCTTCCTTGTTTCAGGATCAATTATTTCTCTTTTTTTCTTTTCAACTTTCATAGGGGGTATCTTGCTAAGGTTGTTTTTTGATAGGTACCCTCTTTCTACCATATAATTTGAAAGAATGGAGCAAAACCCTAAATGATTATTAGCCGTTCGGCCAGTTCTTTTTTTTGTGAAATAGATGTAATCAAGGTAATTCACGACTAATTTATTGTCGAACTGGAGGCATAATATATTTTCGATATTTTTATCTCTTAAATAAGCAAGTAATAAACGGCAATAGGATCTGTACGATTTGTGCGTAGCTATGCGTATGGCATTATTTTTAAGCAAGGCTTCGTTTTGCATTAAATAGTTTTCAATGCATTTTGAGAGCTTTGTGTACTCTTTTGCATTATCAGTATCATAAAAAGGTGACCATCCTTCCTGTAGCTTCTTATTAATACCCTCACACATAGATTTCGCATACTGCAAGCGTGCTTTTTTTATTTTTAAAGGTTTCACCCTTTTTCTAAACCTTTTAAGCTTTTGAGATTTTGGATCAAGCGCATAATAGACGATACGCCACTCATTATTTTGTCTGTATTGAATTTCCGCCGGTATATAATCTACAAATACCCTATGTGAAGCTTTGTTTTTTTCTTGTTGGTTCATTTTTTTTTTACGTCAAAGAGATTTTGATGTAAACAGTTGACCCACTTTTGCCCCGTTATTCTGGGCATATTTAGCATAAAACCCCTGTTTTAAAGGGGTTTTCAAATGCTTAGTAGCGAGGACTGGATTCAATCCTTCGTATTTAGGGGGTATATACCCCCTATAAACGTACTGTTTACATTGTTTTTTTTATCTAAAATAACTATTACTGCCCCATTAAAGCCCCGTGTCACATTCTGCAATTACCCAATATCAATACCCTCACAATGTTTTAACGTTTCAAAGACACATTTTTATTGAATAATACCCCCCCCTCCCCCTTTTTATAGAATTAAAAAATGTAATTGTAATGAAAAGCTACGCCAGACCTTAATTTTTCGCTTTGCTCAAAGGAGAGGGAAAAATGAAAGGCTACGCCAGACCTTCATTTTTTCGCTTTGCTCAAAAAACTTTTGTTGTATTCGGATATATAAGGGGTGAAAAGTGAAATAAGTAAAAAAATAGAGGGATAAATTACGATATCCCCCTATTCTCTATATTTTATTATTTATTTATTATTTATTTATTATCTCTACTATAGTAAAAAAAGTGTAATTCTGTAATTGATGTAATTAGTTTATTGATTTTAAGTGAGTTATGAAATTACAAAAAATTACAAAAAATTACAAACAGGGGGTTTCAATTACAAAATTGAGTTTAGTTGTATGTATAGGTGGCTTGTACACATACATCGCCAAGTTCTATTTCTCCAAAACACTCTTCATCTGTAGTGTAAACTAAAGAGGTTTCTGTAACAACTATATTTTTAAGTCTAAAAACTTCAACATCTGCTACAGTTAGTCGTATGGTTGTAAAATCCAAACCCCCTTCTTGATTTATAAAATTATAATCAAAAGAAAATCCTTCACCGTCACTAGTAGTTAGGGATCCAGTATTATTAGAATTAAAGTCCCACATTGTATTTTGTAACCTTCCAGTAATGTAGGTATCAGCTTCTTGAATTGTAAATTCAGGACCATTAAAAGTAATATTGTTAATTTCCATACTTTGAAAGGTCCAGGGGCTACCTTCAACTAATAGTGTGCTGGGTAATGCGGGTGATGGTTCTGTAGCTTCATCATCATCCCCACAGGCCACAAATGCCAGTGCCAGCATTGCAATACATACATAATTTTTCATACATCTAAAGTTTAAAGTGTTTGTTCTCATTTTAATTGTTTGTTTAAGTTATTGATAATATCTATTAAGGTGTCTATTTCTTTTTTAAGCCTACTAATTTCTTTTTTTTCACTTGTATTATAAATTTCTGTTGGTTCATTAACTAAATCAGCATTTTCAATCATATTTCCTTCACCGTTTGACAATAACCACCCTGCATTTATGCCTACACATTTTGTGAATATCAAATCATAGTCGATTGAGTTTCTTTTTTTCCAGTTAGAAACTGTTTGAGGTGAAACTTCCAGAAAATCAGCGAATTCCTTATCGCTTTTAAAGTTATAATATTTTTTTAACTCGTTTATAATCAATTCTTTATTCATAAATTAAACATTTTGTTTATTATTTATATTCATTTTGTTTTTTAAATAAACAATTTGTGTATATATTTGCCTTCATAACCATTCGTAACGATTCAAAACCGTTCACAAAATATGAAAAAAAACACACATACTAAAAAGTACAAAAGCCGTCAAGCATTAAAAGCATTATTGTCTAGGGGTGATTTAAAAAAAATTGAAACTATATCATCAATGAAATCATCTACAGTGTACAGATGGTTTACTGCTGAAAACGATAATAATGATGTTGAAATAGCCCTCAATAAATTGCTGGATATTAAAAAACAAGCACGCGAACAGAAAGCAAAATCCATTCTAAAAAAAGTAAGCTAAAGCCTACTTTTTTAAATACTAACTTTTTTGGCAAATCCAAAAGCCGTGCCAAAACTAAATACACCTACCTATGGAAACCTTTATGATTTTTAAAATTATCCTGCAACTACTCTTTGTTGCAATCCCATTTATTGCACTTGTTTTAAGGTTCAAAATGATTATCACTTTCTATGAAGATTGTGAAAACCTCTTTACAAAACACATCATTAACAATACAACATTCTCTAAAACCATTATTGATGGTGTAGGGAAGGAATTTAGAAAAAAACGCCCCAGCCCCTTTGCATTGTTTTTTTCATTAAGACCTATTGACATTCAATTTTGGTACACAGATGAAGATCGTGAACTGTTTTTTACGCCTTTCAATAAAAGTACTACATTACATGCATAGCATTGTTTATTCCTCAAAACAATGTCCCAGGGGTAGCTGTATATGGCTATAATGCTACCCCTTTTTTTTAAACCTAAACTACTAAACTACTAAACTATGCAACACAAAATAACAATCATTACAGGCCCCTCAAATTCGGGCAAATCATTTTTAGCACGATGTATGGCGCTAGGACATAAGGAAGCTTACTTTATTGATGGCAGGCAATATGATAGATATAGCCAATTTTCATATAATGTGAAATCAAAAAACACAATGTTAATTCTTGACGATGTAAATAACGAAGATGTTAATGCTATTGTTGAATCATTTTACAACGATAATTTGATATGTAACCCCAGAGGAATAAGCCCTTACATGATTGATATGCCGGATATTGTTATCACTTCAATAAATTATAAACCTTCAAAAGATTTAGACGCTTCATTTACCAGGCGCATCACTTCCTTTATTGAATGTACTCTACAAATACCCTACTTAAATGCTACCCCTATTTTCAACTTTAAAAAAATTGAATTATGCTCACCTACATGCAAGAAATAACGCTAGGACCTATCACAAAAAAACGCCTGGCAGCACAAGCACAATTAGACAGCCTACCCTTCACCTCAATAAGTGATAGGGATAAAAAAACCCTCGCTACATTTTACAAACAAGTTATTGCACAATGCCACCGTAAAACTAAAAACAAAAACCTTGCTTAATTATGGAAAATATCAAAATAGACGAAGCATTTGCATACCATACCCAATTTATAAATGGGGATTTAGCTAGAGTAAAAACGATGTTATCTTTTTCTATTGATGATGAAGATACTATCAATATCAAAATAACAAAACATTTAAAAGAACTTGAAACCCAGCAAGTCATTAATATAAAAGTCGTATGTTATACTAATGACAAACTCTTAACAGCTCCATACATCAACAGAAACCCTTATGATATAGCTACAGTAAAAATAATTGAACACTACAAGCTAGAAGCAAAAAGCAACACAATCACTGCACTTTTTAATCACAACTTTACAAATCAGTTTTTAAATGTGTTAATGACACGTGAAATTAACCATACTTATTTTAAAATTTCAAGAGAAATTGCGAACCGTCAAGTAGTGGAAATTCATTACAATAATCACACTACCCTTTCATCTTTTTTAGAAAACGAAGCCATACGTACAATTCTTTTAAAAGGAATGGAATAATATGAGCGATCAAAAAAACTATATCACAAAGGATGATGTGCTTAACGCTACTAATATGGGTAAGGATATTATTTCCTACTTTTTTAACGACGCTTTCAAAGGGCAAAGTTTAACCCCACAACACTTTATATACCAGGAAGGGGATGAAAACACAGCAAGCACTATTCCATTTAAGACAGATAAAGGAGTGTGGATGCTTAAAGGATTTGGGGCTAGTCCTAGTGTTGACGTGTTTACGCTTATTATTGAAAAAATAGGGAATGTCACCTCTTTTGTAGAGGCCCTACAATGGGCTGTAGGTGAATTTAATATAACAGGGGCGCAATCTTCAAAATTTAATAGCGCAAAAATTGAATTTAAACCTGCTTTAAAGAAACAAAAGGACGGGCAATACTTCTATGACTATAAAAAAAAATTAACAGACTTTGAACTTAAAACTTTAGGTCAATTTGTAACCCAAGAAGTTTGCGACCTCTATAATTTTAAAGCCGTTAAATCTTTCACCCAAATTAAGAAATACGAAAAAGACCACAAGCAATATGAAAAATATGGAGACGTTACCCAGCAAATCATTACCCCCTCTACTGATGGGTACCCTATTTATGTAATTAACCCGGGATCTTTTCAAAAAATATACCAACCACTCAACAAATACAAGGGTTATAGATTTAGATACGCCCCCAAGGGCAATAAAAACACAGATCATATTTTTGGACTAGAACAAGTAGAAAATCAACTGGAGGACTATAGAAATAATTTTGATTTAGAAGATGGAATGAAAAGAGGTGATGTAAAATTACCTTATCTAATTATAGGGGGTGGCGAGCGCGATAGTTTAAATATCGCATCTTGTGGCTATCCTGTAGTGTGGTTTAATAGCGAAACGGTTACTATAGGATTTAAAACTTTTAATCTACTTAAAACCCTTGCTAAAAAAGTCGTTCTATGTGGTGATATAGATGCTACAGGTGTCAAAGAAATGTATTCAAAAGCTTTGAAAATTGTAGATATGTACATATTGGAGCTTCCTCAATGGTTAAAAAAATATCAATACCGTGGCAAACCTTGTAAAGATGTTAAAGACTATTTTGATATATTAATAAAAGATCAATGGAAATCTATTGAGAGCGCAAAATTTGAGTTTAACAAACTTATTGAAAACGCCTTACCTGCTAGATTCTGGAATGAAATTAAAGACAAAGACGGTAATTTTATAAAGTATGTGCTTAACAATGAAGCTGCTTTTAGGTTTTTGAAATACAACGGTTTTTATCGCATTGAAGAACAAGACGCAAAGGACGATTACACCTTTGTACGGCTTACAGACAACAAACTGCGCAAGTTAAAACCCCATCATATAGCTAACTTTCCTTATGATTATTTAAGCGAAAAAGCATACCCTGTACCACTTTTAAATACATTGATACGTTCTGCTCAATTTTCAGAAAGACGTATGTCAAAATTGGCGTTTTTTGAACCTAATTTAAAAGATAGCACCGAGGAATACCAGCTTTTATTTTTTAAAAATAATGTTTGGAAAATTAACGAAAAAGGCACTACTGTTTTAAAATACACAAGCCCCAACCTTCTAGCGCAAGTGTGGGATGACAAGATAATACCACAGGAACCAGTATATAATAGTGACCCTTATTTTAAGATCACCCAAGGGCCTATATTAGATATTGAAATTTTAAAAACGAACAACCCTTTTTTTAATTTTCTCATAAACATTAGCAGGGTAAATTGGCGTATATGTGGCAATGATCCTTTTTTAGACAAAAAAGATGCGATCAATACCTTGGATCCTGTTGCTAATAAAGAGCAAATGGATCAACTCACAAAGGAGTATCAAGAATATCACAAAGCTAATAGATTTAATATTTCAGAAGAAAATTTAGGAGCCGAATACATACAGGAGCAAAAGGAACATTTAATATCTAAAATGTATAACATTGGGTATGTGATGCACACGTATAAATCCCCCAGCAAAGCGTGGCAGGTTCACGTGATGGATAATAAAATAAGCGATACGGGAAAAAGTAATGGAGGTAGTGGCAAATCATTAACCTTTAATGTATGCTTACGATCCTTAAAGCCCGCTACAAAGTTTATTGATGGCAAAGATTTAGACCCTCAAAAAGATAGTTTTGTCTATGATGGCGTGACAAAAAACACGGATTTAATCATTATTGACGATTTAAACCCTCAATATCCCCTCACAAAATTTTTTAACAGGGTTACATCAGATTTTGCGGTGAACCCTAAAGGTATTTCTGCCTATAATTTGAGTTATGATGAAAGCCCAAAAATGGTAACAATCTCGAACTATGGATCAAAAGAAAAAGGAGGTAGTTATTTAAGGCGCGTAAAGCATTTTGTAGCTAGTGATTATTACCATGGTGAGGATGATAGCTGTTTTAAAACAGAGCATCAACCTACTGAAGATTTAGGCCTAGAACTTATAAAAGGATTTACACCAGAACACCACAGCGACTTTATTAATTTTATATCACAATGCCTGTCTTTTTACCTTTCCTGCACCCTGCCTGTTAACGCCCCTAAAGGTAACATAGTAAAACGTAATGCGCTGGAGAGTATGGGGGATGCTTTTTTTAATTGGGCTGAAATTTACTTTTCAAATCAAGACGATGGTACCGTTTCAATTAAACTTAACAAATATTTGCAAAAAACACTTGCATTTAGAAATTGTAAGGAAGTAACCGAATATTCACGCTTAACGCCTCAAACTTTTAAAGAAAAACTAGAGCAATGGTGCAAGTACAAGGGCTATACTTTAAACCCCAGAGTACTGCTTAACGGTAAAAAGTTCATTAAACAAACTTATCATTCAAAAACAATGGAGTTTTATTATGTACAAACCCCAGGCGTTACACCCTTACTATGGAGCGTTACACATGTATATGATGAAAACCTAGACCCCACCCCTACAATGGGCGATACACAGCAACAAAAAGAAAAGTCATACGATGAATTATTTAATGACGCTAATAATTTAAACCCCCCAGAAGATGATTTCCCTGTATAAATTAGAACATGATTTAACCCGTACAGATGTTTCTCTTTGTTTAGAGTACGACTTTACTGTATATCCAATTCCTAGAGCTGACAAAAGGATTTATTTAGAGATGAACCGCAAAGGTCGTAAAAAGAGACTGGCAGAAATATATGAGCAGGACGAAGCAATGAGCAGAAAAATACAAGACCTATATAGGCAGGAAGCTTTTAAAATAAGAATCATATTAACCCATAACATAAAAAACCTCAAAAATGAAAAAACTGCATAACACAATCAAAAAAAACATACTACCCGCTACAGCTATAGCTGTATTTTCAATTCCATTTTTTTACTTAGACCTTGCCGGTGGTTTAAGATATATTGTAATACTATTTGCCTTATTTTTTATACTAGGAGTGTGTTTTTTAAAGTACAACAAATACAAGCAAAAAAAGAATATAAAAAAGTATATATCTAATCAAAAAAAGCTTTTAGAAAATAAACAAGCACTAAAAAAACAGGGTTTAAGGCCTTTTAAAGTAAAAAAGCGTACTGTGTGGGCCAAAAGCTATAAAGAAGCTCAAACACATGATATTTCACAATTAAAAAACGGTATATAATGGAAAAAACAATGCCACCCCTCAAAGTGCTTCCGTGGGCCCCAACAAAAAGCAAGCTAGTACGCATGTATAGTTATTATAAAAGATACAAAGTGATCGAGGATATTAACGACATTATAAGACAAAACAGGAATATTTCAAAAGAAAATCCCGTGCTGCATAAAACACTTTACAAATCAGAATTTGAAACCCTAATTAAAAAGTTAGACTACCCAAAGGGGTACGAAAAATTTTTTAGAGATTAATTTAAAAATATTATGAATAAAAATTTAAAAATCACCCTCTTTGGACTTGCCTTTATTTTAACAATACCTAAAATTTTTGCTGGAAACTCAAACAGTTTCGGATCCTTAACCGTCAGTAAAATTACAAGGCCATGTGACCCTTTAGGTTGTGGTTATTTTGGAGCCGCCAGAGGGGTAAACGAGCATAAAGGTATAGACTTTATCGTTTATGAAAATCAAGGAATAAAGGCTCCTTTTGATTGTCGCATCACAAGGTATGGCTTTCCATACTTAAACGACCCAAGATATAGGCTTGTTGAAATTCAAGGCTTAAAAAGGTTTAGCGACTACACCGCAAAAATATTTTATATAAAAATAAGCCACCCCATCGGTACCACTATAAGCAAAGGATCCACAATTTGCCTTGCAGATGATATATCCATAAAGTTTGATAGCCGTATGCAAAATCATATCCACTTTGAACTTTATAAAAATGGTATATTGATAGATCCCACCCCTTATTTTTAAAAGGTAGGCGTTGCTAGATATAAAAGAAACTTAATATAAAAAAAGGCGATGGAGGCAATACATTTTAATAAAATAGAACCCACCTGGTTCAAAATAGAAGAAAACACGAAAAAGGAGTGTTTAAAAAACAATATTCGTTTTTATGACTATCTAGGATCTTTTGTGCGATACAAATTGTTCAATTATATAAAAAATAAAGCATTAATTAACACAATTAAAAATATTGATTTTAGTGATAAAATAGGAACTAGAGCAATTTTAAACAAAAGACACGTCTCCAGTAAAGAAGAAGAATTAAATCTCGCTAGATCTTCTTTTAATAAAAGCAAAAAAGAGGTTTTTGATTGGTTAGACAAAACAAATAACCCCTATTTTTTTATTTTAAATCCAGTTTATGAATACGGTGCAGGGTGTGAATATAAAAGCTGGGTTCACGATATGTACGGTTATGTAAAGCTTAATTATACAGGAATCTCTAATTTAAACATAGCGTTTGATTATGCAGAATACAAGAGTAATTATAGAGACTGACCTTCAATGCACCCTAACGTTAAAAAAAAATTTAAAGAAATGGTAAAAAATAAAAGTGATTTTCAAAATAAAGTCTATTCTTTTTTTGAAAACAGATATATAGGTGAAATTCTAAAATTAGAACCTGCTTCTTTAAATAGACACTATATAAAATTCAAGCCTATTACTTCTGTTTGGTTTCAAAAATTTTCAGATAGTATAGATGTTGATTCTGTAGATTTTCAAAATAACACTATTAGTGGATTTATAAGCAATTCAAGCAAATTCAAAACGAAATTATGAATAGAGTACAAAGAAAGAGAATAAAAGGATATAAACTACCCGAAAACACTAAATGTGTGAATAGGGGAACTAAATGGGGAAACCCAATAAAAATTATAGGAGACCAATTATACGTTGATGCAGGTTATAGAAGAACTATACTTGATAAATGGGTTTGGTTACGGGTTGGTGATATTGACGATGTTGTCTGGCTTTATCGAAAACTTTTAAATGGCGATAAATTCCAAAATAAAGACTTACAATATTGGTCTGACAAACTTAAACAGCTTGATTTGAAAGAAATTGAAGGTAAAAACCTTGCTTGCTTTTGTTCTCTTTCTGTTCCGTGCCATGCAGATGTGTTAATCGAAAAAGCTAAAAGTAGTGCTTGTAGTTAACGTAATTGTATAAGATTAGAACGGATAAATGGGCGAGGAATTTCCAAAGGAAATGACAATCCAAAATAGATAAACCAAAAAATAAATAGTAACCAAAAATACCGTTTTAATTTTATACGGTGTAAGCAAACTTTTTTTTAAAATGGATTACACAGACAATGTTCTTATTAAATTAAAGAGACAATATAGTAAAGATGAAACAGTAGCAGCTCTATCTAAAAAGTTAGAAATTAGTGAAATACAAAACGGAAAATTAAGTTCAGAAATACAACATTTAGAATTTAAGTTAAAAGAAAATATTGATAAGCATCAAGAAAATAAGTTAGCAAGAATTGAAGCAAGAAAAAATAAACTTTTTCAAAACACTTTAAGCCAAAATAAAAAACTTGTTAAACAAGTTTCGGAATTAAGAAAATTAAGAGGTGAATTATTTTCAAAAATAAATAAGTTAGAAAAAGATGCTCTCAATGTTTGCTAACACCCGTATATCATCAACAATGCTAAAACTAACAAAATGAGTAAATACCAAAGATTTTTTGACTTTATACTTGAAGAGCACAGCTTAATATTAACGAAGGGCGAAATTGACGACATTGTTAATGAAGTAGAGATATTTAATGAACAACTTAAAATAAAATGAAATGATTGAATATATTAACAGATATAGCGATACAGATTTGCCTGATAAGATAGGTAGATGGGCAAGATTAGCAGTTTATAAAAATATTAGAATTGCTTGGATAAGTAGACTTGAAGTAAAAGACAGAGTTGTATTTAGTGTTTCTTGTCATTTCCCAACTATGCAAAATGATACAGCAAACGAACATAACGTATGCTTAACGTTTGATGAAGCAAAAGACTTTGTAAAAGAGCGTTGGGAATGGTTCTTAAATGCAGTTTCTTAAATGCACCCCTAACGTGATTGTGTATGATTTCGGGCGTTAATTAAGCCAAATATTAATAGATAAAAAACAAACTTATGATAAGTACAGAAACTAAAAAACACACAAGTAGTAAGCCTGAATTATACACGGTGTTAACTACTGGGCGGATTTTACACCTGACCCTGAAAAGAAAGTGGTTTGAAATGATTGCAAAAGGAATTAAGACCGAAGAATATAGAGAAATAAAACCTTATTGGACTAAACGATTTAAGAACTTTCTTGTGGAGCAACCTTTTGATTATATAATATTTAAAAACGGTTATGCTAAAAATTGCCCTGAAATGAAAGTTGAATTACTTGGTATTGATTTTGGAGAATCAAAAGTTGAGTGGAGTGGTGAACAGCAAAAATGCTATGTGCTTAAACTAGGTAAAATACTTTATTGTAATGCACTAATGTAGCCTTGTAGTTAACGTTAAGTATATGATTTCGGTTGCCCTATTCATAGCTATCGTGGCAACTGAATTATAGACAGTGTTATCTATCTGTTTTAAAAGAAAAAAAGAGCGGTGGCAAATTAGTGAGGAACGAACTAAAATTAAGAGTATGAGTAATCAAATAATGGGATGGTGGTCTGGTGGCGTTACAAGTGCTGTAACTTGTAAACTATGTATTGATATTTACGGACTTGAAAATGTAAGATTGATATTTATAGACACTTTTAATGAAGATGAAGATACTTACCGATTTAAAAAAGACTGTGAAAAATGGTATGGTAAAGAAATTGAAACCATTACAAGAATCGGTAAAAAGTACGAAAAAATACAAGATGTATGGTTTAAATACAAATCATTAAACGTTGCTGGTGGTGCTGTTTGTTCTTCTGAATTAAAACGTGAATTAAGAAAAGAATGGGAAAAAGAAAATGATTATAAATACCAAGCGTTTGGATTTGATGTTGACGAAATTAGACGAGTAAAATCTATGACTAATAATTATCGTAAAACCGCAAAACCTATATTTCCTTTACTGATGTTTGGATATACAAAAAAAGATTGTGTTCAATTAATACAAGATGAAGGATTGAAATTACCAAGAGCCTATGTATTAGGTTTCTTAAACAACAACTGCTTAAATACTGGATGCGTTCAAGGTGGAATAGGTTACTGGCAAAAAATGAAAAGAGATATACCAAGTAATTTTGATGCTATGGCTAAAATAGAACACGAACTTACAGGTATGAAAGGCGAACCCGTTACAATGTTAAAAGACCAAAGTAAAGGCGGTGGATTAGTCTTTTTAAAACCACACAAAGACTATCCAGAGATTAAAGATATTACAATGATGAAAGGCAGAGAACCGCAACCGCTAACAGATTGCAATGGATTAGCTTGTGGCGTTACTGATTTAGATGAAAGAAACCCGACTGAAAATGAAATAAATTATCAAACATCATTATTTAGTGATTAATGATTTATATACGAGTATATGAAGCGATAAGTACCCACACAGCCGTAACAGTGGTGGGCTTTTTTTCTTTTAAAATTGTAGATAACGAATTGTATAAGGTACGTAGCGACCTTGAATTAAGGAAGAAAACTAATTAATAAATAGAAATTATGAGTAAAGAAATAAGTGACCAAAAAGATAAAAAGCAATGGACTTTATACGGTGTTATGTGCCGTACTTTCTTTAAATATGGAATAGACTTGTTTGATAGCCGACTAAAAAAATACGGTGGATTTAATCACTTTTTGGCGGGTGAAATATTTAGATGGAAGTACCATTACTTGAAAATCTACTTAAAAAAAGAATTTAAAATTGAAAGAATACATAAAGACGATAATTACTACTATGACGGCTATAACAATAGTTTATGGATAGGATGGGTGCTTATTTCGTATGGCACATAACAACTGTATATCATCATTGTTGATATATCGTATAACAACAATCACAATTTAAAAATAATCCTCCACTAAATAACCGCATATAATAACACCCACTAACATCTTGTAATATCCACCCCTATCTAGTATTATCCGCTTTGTAGGGGTTTTTTCTTGTTAGATATTTGCAGTCACTAAAGGTTCTTTGATAATACACAATGTGTCACAATGAATAAAGATCTCGCATTAAAAAAAGGTACAAAGTATAATAAATACATTTCTAAAAGTACGTGTAAAATAAACGACTTAGGAACTGGAAATACTTTTCACACCGTTAAAAAAATGAAAGATTGGGTTATGGAACATAACTACCAGGTTAAAAAACTAGCCCCTTTATTAAAGGGCACTACAGTAGCGCATACAATTAGCAACATTCATAGCTTTTTAAACGACCATATCGCCTACAAGGCAGATGGTGCTTTACAAATTATAAAAAGCCCTGCATGTATGTGGCAAACAAGATTAGAAGGTACTGATTGTAAAACTTTTTCTGTAGCCGCATCTTGTTTGTTAATTAATTTAGGAATACCGCACGCAATTAGGCAAGTAAAACAGCCTTTTTTAAACCCTACTCAATACACCCATGTATATGTAGTAATACCGGTAAATCCTAAAGATAGTAATATAATAGGTAATTATTTTGTATTAGACGGTACCGTGAAAATTAATAAAGAAGTTATTTTTTCAAAAAAAGAAGATCAATTTATGGACTTACAACATCAAGGACTAGCATCACCCGCAACCTCTGGGCTGCAACTAAAAAGCAGCACACAAGAACAATTTGTGTATCAAAACTTTATTGACTTTTTAAATATGCTTATTGATAGTGGCATACCCCGCAGCAGACTAATACCGTTAAAAAACTGTATTGACACCTACCTTTCACAAGGAAAAGACCCATCAATGAATGATGTGTTAAACAGAACAGGATTAGCAGGTGGACTTCAAAACAAACCTGTTTTAGACGATCAAACTAATGAGGACATAGGTAGGGCTATTGCAAGTGCGGCTGGTGATATTATAGATAGTGGTTTTCTTTCAAGAACTTTTGGAGCCGTATTTGGAAACGGCTTCCGTCTAGGTTGTTGGAACACGGCTACAAATCCTAGAGAAAGTGAACGTTTAGTAAAACTAGATGCGAGCGTTATTCTTGTAAAAAGTGGGATTACACAAACTAACATGTCAGAAGATCAACTTAGAGCTGCATGGGATAGATTTATACAACTTGCTTATATGTATCAAGCAGGTTTAAAACATCTCTATAGTGCTGGAAAGTACTCCAAGTGTTCAAGGGATGGATGGCGTGCAGCAGCTATAGGTATGGACGTGTTTTTTAATTCTATAAAATCAGAGCTAACCACGCAATTACAAATATCTGGAGGCACCCTAATTCAGCAAATGATACAGGGATCTCCTATAATGGTTTCAAAACCCAATTTAAGTTTTAGAGGTGATTTATCACTCCCTAGCCGCTGGGCTCTTCAAACGCCCACTACTGTAACGGTTCCTGTTTATAATCTTGTAAAAGGCACGCAAACTGTAATTATTACAGGTGAAAATGCTACTACAGTTCCTAATGGATCAAACAGTAGTAGGCCTACAGGATCAAACAGTAGCGGTAACCCTTTTGGAAAACAACCCGCAGGCGGTTCGCAACCAACACTTATGGATAGTGGTTCGGGTATTAATACTGGAGCTTCAAAGTTTGGAGGTGGTTATGTGCTTCCTGTATTACTAGTAGGTATAGCAGGTGGCGCATATTATTTAAACAAGAAAAAAACAAAATAATGAAAAAAGTAAATTCAAAATATAGCGGTCTTAAAGGTGGTGGATGGTTCAGAAGCTTATGGCAAAGTGTAGCGGTTGGCGTAGCCGGTGCTGTTGCTGGGCCTGTGGGTGCTATTTTATTATCAGCTTTATTCGTTTTTCTAAATGAAAAAAATTTCGATGAAAACTTACCGCCACATATAGAGTTGCAGTTGACGGCTTGGGCTAAAAACTTTATGGAGCCTTATTTTTTAGATTCTGCTAGGGTGCTAAGAGTGGATAATCTTTCACAACTAACATCTAATAGTTTTATATCTGCTTTTAATTTTAAGATACGAGAAATAACGGCATTGAACTCTTATTTTGAATTTAGAGCCAAAAACAGTACAGGTGATGATAAGATTATTTTTCAACAAAAAGCACAAGCAATATTAGCGCAAGTAACATTAATGTTGAACACTTACAACGAGTCAGTTGCAAATATAAACACGCCTTACATTGCTTATGATTATGCTTTTAGTCCTGTAACTTATACAAGTATTTTTGGCTTTGCCTTAAACTGGACGGGTGCATCTGGTGTTATAGCAATAGGCCCACAGTTAGCTACAGAGCCGCAAAGTAACCCACCAACATCAGGAGGTGGCAAACCAACACAGGGAAGTAGCAGACCAACATCAGGAGGTAGCAGACCAACATCAGGAGGTAGCAGACCAACATCAGGAGGTGGCAAACCAACATCAGGAAGCACAAACACAGGTGATACCGTTCCTGTTACCCCTCCTTTTCAGTCTCCACCACTTGTACAAATACCTAATACTGGAGACACAGTACCTAATACACAGCAACAAAATCCTGTAGAGATTTTTAAACCCGGGTATCAAGACGCGCAGACGCAACAAGTAATTGAAAATGCAATGAATAACGCGTACCCAGATCAAGATTCAAAAACAAAAAACAAAGACTGGTTGTTAAACGCTCTAAAAATAGGGGGCGTTATACTACTTGCAAAGAAAATTTTATCATAACAAAAACCCAATTTAATTAAAAACCCATTTTAAGATGAAAACAAAAAAATTAACACAAAAAGGACTTATGCAAACGGCTGTTAAAGCTACAGGTCTAGTTTTAGGTTTTTTAGTAGGCGGTGCCATAAGCGCAGCAGTACCACAACAAGCTAGAACAGTAACACGCATAGGCGTAGCAGGTGGAGGGCTTTATGCTCACACAGTCATTGAGGACGATAACGGAGTAGGTTCGTTAGTAAAATATGCCGCTGGTGGCGCAGCCGTTAGGGAAGCGTATGGATTAGTAACAGATCAATTACAAAAAGTGGTAAATGCACCTACAGCAGAATCCTCTGTAGTAGACCGTGCAATTGCAGGAGCGGTAGGATTAGCATGTCCTTCTGAAAGCGACTATTTCACAAACGATCAGTCTTTTTTAAATACTGGTGGTTCGTTAAATCGCCCTATGGCTTACACTTCATTTGAAGATGTAGACGATCCTGTTATTGACGTTTCTTTTTAAACGAAAAATAGTCAATGTAGATTTTAGTAAATCAAAAATATAAATATAAAAACCCCATAATTTAATTAAAATGAGAAATTTAGAAAGAATAACACTAGCCCTAGCTTTTTTAGCTACAGTAGTAACGACCCTATCAACGCAAGCAATGCAGTTGATTGAAAGTAGAAGTATGCGAGTAGTCGCACACACACTCTTAATTCGCAAAGACATCACAGGAGGTGGTTCAAACTATGACTTGATAGATGCAAACACAAAGCAAATTAACGGTGTTAGTACCATTGATGGTAATAAATTAGCTACAGGACGTGTTTTTGTATTTGACCGCGTAGCAGTAGGTTATTCGTCTCCAGATAGCGGAACAGCACTAGCGGCTAACGATTACAGTACCGCACTACCTGCCGCTTTAAGAAATGCTAATATAGTAGTTATTCAAAACGGAAAAGAACAATTAAACATTCCTGTAGCAGATTGTATAGCAGAAGCCGCAAGTAATGAAGTAGGTACAAGATATTTACAACTACCTGGCTTTTCTTGGATTTCAGACAGAGAAAATTTCCAAATTCAAATACAGTTTCCAGGTGATGGAGCTTCATTAGCAGCTGGAACAGGTAAGATAAACCTTTTTGAGTTAAGACTTCAAGGTGTTTTGACGAACTCAAAACCATCTTAATCACAATATAAGTAAGTTGTTTAGTTAGTCAAAAAGCCTTGCCATCACTTTAGGCAAGGCTTTTTTTAATCAAAAAAGTATTTCAAAAATGAAAAAAGCACTTAGAACATTGATACTTACAATACCTGTAGGTGAAAAAACCGCTACTGGCAGTATTAATGACATTCCTCTTAGTCATTCGGTCTATGTAGGAGCAACGGCAAAGCCCGCGCAAAACCAAATTGTACGATTAGGCTGTATGGTGAATCAAAACCGCATACAAGATCCAGTTGATGTAAGCTGGTATGACGGAAAAATAGGATCCATAGAGGAAAGAACCTTAGAGATTGACTTTAAGGGTGAACAACAATTAAAATTTAATCTCTCAACGATTGAAAACGTAGCAGACAATGACCTTCTTGTGGAAGTAGTTGTATGGTGCCACGTTAACGACCGTTGTTAAAAATATGCTATCATGGTGAAGATAACGGCAATATTAGGAAATGAAGTAATAAGAGAAAGTACAGATCAGTACAAGATTGATGGATGGGTAAATGCTCGTTTTGTAAATACAGGGGATGCCCCTGTAGAAATTCAAGGAGTGATTTACAATACAAATGATTGGTTTGATGCTTCAGTAGGTAATGCACCTGTAAATGATGTTATAAGCATCGTTTTTGACAAAGGTACAAGCTTTAAAAATCGTAAAGTAGTGGTTAATTATGGCGTATATGTGAGTGAAGATAATTCTAAAACCTGCATCAATGAGTAAACCTAGCTTACAAGATTTTAAAACCTACCTAGAAAAGCGCAAAACACACTTAATACAAGTGTATGACGCAAACAAAAGGCCCATTAATCACGCAAAATTCTTTTGTAAAGATATTGAAGAAAAATATGAGGGTGAAGTGTATAATGTTTTGATGAAAATTAAAGAGGACAATCCTAGCCTTAATACAGTTTACATTCAAAAATTAAGAAGCCTCGCGGGTGGTTATGTCGATAGAGAACAGCTAATACCATATAATTTGATAGACAACAGACTGGAGCCACAAAGTAGCACCCCAAACCCACAACCTCATAACAATTTTGCTGCTTCACCTGCACCTGCAACGCAACAGGGGGGTGCCTTTAATGGCGCCCCCTCTAGTGTTGTGGATAATTCTACAGGTCTAGCCGGACAGATGGGGTTGAGTATGCCCCAATTAATGGATATGCACGCTTCAAGCAAGGCGTTACCAAAAATTGAATTTCAACTCACAGAAGCCCAGACCAGAATTAAGACTTTAGAACAAGAAAATAAAGCCCTAGATCGTACCGTTTTAAAATATGAGCTAGGAGTTGAAGGACAGCCAGGAGCACTAGATAAAATACTAGAGCAATTTGCAAAAAACCCAGAATTAATAGGCCAGATGATAATGGGTATTAAAGGGGGTGGTGTCAATCCCTCACCGGCAGGTTTATCACAGCCAATAACTAATAGCGAGCAAAAAAACGCCTTTATAGCAATGATAACTACTGACGCTTTCACAGAGGACGTTTGCAACTATGCCTATCATGTTTCAAAAGGGTTAATTGCTGGAGATATAGATTTAAAAAAGAAATTATCAATTCACTTCAAAGAAGCTAAACAGAACGCACAATGAGTACAACAATAACGGTAACAGCAAGCAATCAAATTTCACTTGACAACAAAGTGGAAGCTTTAAAAACAATAAGCAATTTAAGTGATTTAGAGATACAGCGACTTTGTGAGTTGGCAAAAAGTGCCAAGGCACGAAACTATCTAAATCATAAATGGGTACTCCTTAAACAAATTGTAAAATAATGAGCGAGGCGGCAAAAAAATCAAAAAAAGTAAAGGATTACGCTAAGGATGCAGCTAATACTTCAGTAGCTTTTGTGAAGGATAATCCTATCACATTTGCTAAGGGTTTTATTGCTGTTTTAGGTATTTATTTAGGTTACAGAGTAGTAAAAGCTGTTATATCGCCAAAAGATGATCCTAACGCCGCAGGAGGTAATATCAACCCTAATAATGCTTTAGGGATTGTACCAGGCGGCACCATCACAAACGGACAAGCCGTATCTATTGCAGCCCTACTGTCCTCTTATATGGACGGTTTATTTGGTGTGAGCACTAGTGAGTTTAACGCCATAAAAGAGGCTTTAAAAAATATTAATACAGCAGACTTTTGGGCAATTAGTAGGGCGTTTGGAAGGCCCTACAGAAGCCCTTTCACGGGCGAAGGAAGTAATTTTTATTTGTCTATAGGCAATGATTTGAGCTTAATACAATGGTTTTCAAAAGAACTATCCGTTAGCGAATATCAAGAGTTAAGAGATTTTTTACCCGCAGGAACAATTTAATTCAAAAAAATGGTATCAAAAAGAATACAAGTACTAGACCAGACAACAGGGCAGCCACTAGTGGGTGCTAACGTCTTTGAAACGGCTAATAATCGCAACGGGAGTATAACAAACATTGACGGCTATACAACCATACAAGCCTTGTCAAACTCGCAACGTTTTACAATAAGCTACATGGGGTTTAACTCTCGTACTTATAGCATACTAGAAATGCCTTATGTGATCCCGCTTATTGAGGATATTAATTCCTTAGATACCGTAATTATAACAGTTCCAAAACCCACGCCAGCAGCTTCAAACATTAATTGGTGGCTAATAGCTTTAGGAGTTATAACTATAGGCGCTGCTGCATATTTAGGCAGTCAATCTAATACGTCTAGTACAAAAAAGAAAATTAAAACAATAACAGTATAACAATGGCCAGTCCACTAGATTCTACATATCAATATTATACGGATAAAATTCGTGCAGCAGGATCTCTCTATGGGGTGCCCGCAGATATAGGTATATGGCAATTGTGGCAAGAAAGCCGTTATGTACCTAACGCTGTATCTAGTGCAGGGGCTACAGGAATAGCCCAATTTATGCCAGCAACCGCAGCACAATACAATGTAGACCCGTACAATGTAGATAGTAGTATTGATGGATGGGGCCGATATATGAGAGATTTATATAGAATGTTTGATCGTTGGGATCTTGCACTAGCGGGTTATAATGCAGGCCCGGGCAATGTGCGCCGGTACAATAACACAATCCCCCCTTTTAAGGAAACCCAGGACTATGTACGCATTATTTCACAAAACGCAAACTTAAACCCTTCTTTAAAAAGCAACAAGGCGCTAGTCATAAAAACAGGTCTTGCAATATTAGGGATAGGGATAGTCATAACTAAGCTAAAATAAAAAATATGCCAGGCCCCAATTTTACATTTAAAAATCAAGACATCACAGGCAAAGAAGATAAATCAAACAAAAAAACTGACTTATCTTCTACAGATGCAACCCATTATCCTAATGTAAAATCGGTTGTAGATGCAATTGCATCTTCGACTAAAAAACCCACTAAACCCATTCCAGGGACGACATACACGTTACAACTATCAGATCGATTTGTTAATTTAAAATTTGCACAATCTTGTAAAGTTTTGATTCCTTTAGGCTTACCCGCAGATGTTTACTTTCAAGGCGAACAAAGAGGTAAAGGCGAGGTTGATTTTGAAAGTGCAACTAATGGTACACTACAATTCTTTGATGGATTTCAAGCAAAACTAGCCGGGCAGTTTGCTGTGTTTGGCATTGCAACAAATGGGAGTGATTTATCAACGCTTTACGGCACTTTAAAACTTGTGTAAATGAACCATAGCATAATCGCAGCAAGTAGATTGAGGAGGGTAGAATTGCCTTTTATAATAACAGTAAATAGTGGTTCTAGTGGGAGTTATACAATTCCCACAGATCCAAGTAGGTTTTTTAATTATAATTATGATGTCACAACTTCCGACGGTCAAAATATAGCTGGAAACACTGGCAACTTGACTATTTCTTTTCCTTCAACAAATACAGTTTATACAATTGAAATAAGCAAATCTTTCCCTAAAATGTTTATTAATAATAATGCAGAGAAACTTAAATTTTTATCAATTGAGCAATTTGGTATTTATGGAAAAAATGCGCCAAATCAATTTAGAGCTTTTTATCTAGCCTCAAATTGTGTAATAAACGCAACGGATGCGGGTAGTTTTGAAGATGTAACGGAAATTATTAATTTTTTTGATGGATTATCTTCAGTTGTATCGTTTCCTACAATTAACACAATAAATGTTACCAACTGGAATGCATCCTTTAGAGGTATGATAAATCTTTTAAAATTTCCTTTATTAAACACATCTAGTGGTATTAATTTTAGTTTTTTCCTTTTTGGAAATGCATCTTTAGTGTCATTTGGTAAATATAATTTTCAAAATGCGAGCAGATTTAGCCTATCTTGGTACAATTGCATATCATTGGTAAATTTTGACGGTACTTCATTTGAAAATTGCCCATGTATTAATTATAAAGATGCTTTCCAAAACACAAATCTTTCGCAAACTTCCATAGATAGCATTTTAACAAGTATTAATAGTAATTCAACAAGCAACGGTTTTTTTAAGCAAACAGGGGGTTCAGCTCCTAGTTCAATAGGAGAAGCAGCTATAACAGCTATGAGGTCAAGAGGATGGACAATAACAGTAACAGGAGGATTTTAAATAAAAAAAAACATATTATGAAACTAACAACAAATACAGACATCACGTTTGATCAACATTTACAGCAAGCCAGTAGGTTTTCAATCTTAGCACATACAGCTAATTTTTTGATATTACCTCTAAAAAATGTAGGGGCAATGCCTGTTATTATAACGCTAGAGGTGGTACAGCCACTTGCCAAAGGGTTTAAAGCAAGAATCCAATACATACAGCAGTACGAAGAATTAATAACATCGTACCCTGTTAATGATGATGGTACACAAGACACTGAAAACCCCATTACAACGCCTGTTTTGCGTAAACGCCCCTATGTTGATTATTATAAATTAATTTCAAAAGAAGAAATGGAAGCAATGATGAACTACGCAATTACACAAGTGCCAAATGATGTTACAGGCTATTTTAATATACAGGAATGGTGTATTAAGTACTTGTTTTTAAAAGAAGTAGTCGCAAAAGAAACTTTTAATTTAACCGCTGAAAATTGGATATGAAAAAGGGAGCAAAATATTTTTATAATTCAAAACAAGTCTTAGCACAAGGGCTAGACGATGCAAAGGATTATCTACGCATCAAAGGGTTTTATATTGAGCAAGTCTCTATTTTTTTAGATGCTTATGACTATTTTATAAAGCATCCTAGCCAATATGACGGTGCTACATTATCACAAGATTTGTACGATATTAACGGCTTAGAACTAGGTAGTATGTTGCACGACTATTTATATAAAATAGGTGGTTATGCAGACAAGCAATCACTTAGAGAAGCAGATGCTATTCACATAAAAATATTGCGACAATGCAATAAAAGCGGTGCAGAAATTAAGTACAGACAGGCACGTTTATTTATCCTCCGAGAGGTTTTGAATTACGCTTGGATTAACAGGACTTTTAGGGGTAAAACTTTGAGTATTCAAAACAGGAGATTAATTTATAATATTTATATAAACATATAAAATGCACACAAAACAAATTTTACTCGTTCTCGCAAGTAGTTTAGGCGCTTTGTATGCTGAAACTATTGAAATGTTTTTAAATGAAAAATGGCAATTTATAGCAATATTAATGGTAGTACTTGTAGATGCTATTTTAGGCATATCAAGGGCTTTTATGCACAAGCAATTTAAAACCCAAAAAGCTTTTAAAGGAGTATTTATGTTAGTTGCCTTTTGGCTTATACTAGCAATGCTTTTAACTATTGAAAAAGGCTTTCCTTATGCCTCTTTTTTAAGCGAAATGGTACTATTACCCATTTGTGTTTTTCAGATAACGAGCATAATAAAGAACGCGCACTTAATGGGTTTGATAAATGGACCCTTAGCAGATAAAATTTTAAAAAACATTGATAGCCATAAAAAATGAATTACACACCTATAATTGATACAGGACACGGTTTTGAAACTCCAGGCAAAAGGAGCGAAGGTTTTTATGACGAAAATAAAAACGTTATCCTTAGAGAAAACTGCGTTAATGAAGCTGTAGGCAATAAATTATCTTTTATGTGCTGGCAAGCACAATGTGAATATCACTTTATCACAAATGAATGGATTGATGTACCACTTCAAGAGCGAGTTAACAGAGAAAGATCCATTGCAAAAGACATAAAAGATCGTGGTTTAAAATCAATATTTTTATCCATACATGCAGACGCTTTTCATCATAAAAATAAAGCAAAAGGAGGTCGCTTTTTTTATCATTCAAAAAGTGGTAGAGAGCTTGCACACACCTTTACAGAAAGCTTAGTAACACAAGGGTATGGGTTGCATTTAAGAGAGCCTATGGCGGCTAATTTCAAAGTAATCCGTGAAACATCTAGCCCTGCGTTGCTTTTTGAAATGGGATTTATGACTACT
>Ga0306898_1000120_pt1 | contig 34570 bp, 51 predicted proteins | sample AntRauMFilla1564_FD_190424 | JGI IMG/M metagenome (GOLD analysis project Ga0306898, IMG submission 190424) | Saline lake microbial communities from Rauer Islands, Antarctica - Metagenome Filla 1 #564 (v2) (version 2) | ecosystem: Environmental > Aquatic > Non-marine Saline and Alkaline > Saline ...
AACCGGCTCCACAGGCGTCCACTTGCAAGGGTAATGGTGCCGTCAATAAATGCCCCAATTTCAGTATATGTGTCGTTGGGTGTTAATACGTCTGGAAAAAACGTTTTAAACGTAACCTGCAGACCACTGCGCACCGTTGACGCACCGGCTACAGCCGACCTAGCTAATTCGTTACCAAGCTGGGTATTGGAGGCGTTAGGTGCAACAGCACCGTCTCCAAGTGCTATGTGGGTAATTGCACCGCTGTACGTTTGGTTATTAGCAAGCAAGTCCAGCAATATAAAAACGCCGCGCTGCGCATTGCCAACTATTAGGTTTGGTAGCCACCCCGTTTCCCGCAGCACTGCGCCGGTTTTGCTGCAGGTGGTCACTAGGTTGTACTCACCCTTTAAACCAAAACTATTATTTAAATTGTGCTGCATACTGGTAGTGTATCACGCGCCAGCTATGCACCCCACGTGCTAAACCCCCAAACCCCCGGCTCGCGGCCAGCCCCAGCCGGCGCCCAGTAATACGGCCCGGTCTTTTTGCGTATCTCAATTATCTCATCGGACATACTGAAACCGTCACCCACCATTAGCAGCCGCTGCAAAACCTCGTTTGCAGATATGGATATGTTGTTACGGGTTTCCCCAATAAGGCTAACCAAAATATCATCAAAAGTTGTTTGGCCGCTTTTAATAAAATCTATATCAAACTCAAAACTGTCGTGGCCGTTCATGCTGCCCTTTACAGCGTTAACTTTGTAGGTGCTATTGATGGCAAACTTGGTGCTGTTTATAACTACACTCTGCCCAACTTTAAAACCGGTGTTAGTGGTTTTAAAACTACCCTCGCGGCTGCCCTCTCGCCACTGGTCAACTAATGCGCCAGCTACACTTTCAGCCTCGGCAATAGAATTTATAGACCTGCTAATTTCAATGTGTTCTCGTTTACCGTACTGCCCAACAGACGCCTCGTCAGTTAGCTGAATAATTAGCGGTATTTTTGCGTCACCAAACACAGCCACAACTTGATCAGCGGTCAGCGTGCCATCGGGAAAACGCACTAGCTTCTCAGCAAAGTTGTACAGGCAATCAAAATCAGCAGCGTCATCAATAAAATCTATCCCCACATCTTGGGCCACAGCGTCAACGGTAACCTGTACGTTGCTGTATTGGTATACCAGTGGAAATGTATTATCTACGCCGTTGGCTTCGTATTTATCAACGGCGTCAGCTGCAGATATAGCTTGGTCGTACTGCCCGCCACGTACAAATATTACGTTTTTTAATTCCAGCAAGTTTGCGTCAAAATTTAAACTGCTGGTTATATGGCTGCCGTTGTTATCTAAAATATCAACCGGGGCCGTACGGTCACCCAGCTGGAAAATCTCGAGCACATTATTGGCGTTAATTGCCCAGTCCCAACCAATGTCGTTGCAAATACGTTTAATGGCCCGGGACGGCTCCATGTAATTAAACCGGGCAGTCCTAATACTTGGGGTGCCGCCTGGATCAGTAAACGTTACACCGGTCACAAAATTAGCAACAATGTCAGCAATAACCGCCCCCGCCGTGGTGTTTTGGTACCCTTTAATTACCAGCCGCCTGTCCAAAATATAGTAACCGTCCAGTGCAGTAAACTGGTACATTTTTAGCTCGCTACCCGTGGTATTTTCGCTGCGGGCAGTAATGGTGCCTTTAAAATAATCGTTTACCCCGTCAAGTTTAAACGTAACTGACTGGCCCAGTGCAGGTATAGTTTTTTCACCCGCCACCATAGAAAATAGCAACTTGGCTGGTTTTTTGTTTAGCGTCTGGGTATAGCGCAAACTTTGCTGCCTAATGTCGCTAGTGCGGTCCGCGTTGTTAATTTCCAAAATCATACCCGTATCATTTCCTTTAGGTTACCAGCCATGGCCCGCTTTACTTTTTCCACCAATTCCTCGCCGGTGACGTCACCGTAAACGTTAACCACCATGCCACTGCCGCCTTGGTTTAGATCATGGTTAGGCACAATCATACCAGCAGTGGCTGGTCTAAATATTTCTGGCCCCATTTCACCAACCACGTACTCTGTGCCGCCCGTTACGGCCCCACCAGTGGCCCGACCACTAATTGTGGCCCCACGGTCAATAATGCTCTGTACACCCCCGCTAACTGACCGCCCTACGGCACTGATGGCCTTGCCACCCAGCTCCAAGGCCCTTTGTGCAAGATCAATAACCTTTTGTATAGGTGCTAGCATAGCTTCCATGGTGTTAATAATACCGTCTTTGGCACTGGTAAACACCGCCTTTATATTTTCCCAGATATTGGTAAACAGTTCGCTAACAAACGTCCAAGCTGATGACCACATTTCCCGGACGCCACCAAGCCACGTGCCAAGCGCGCCACCAATAAATGCCAACGCATTACTAATATACCCACCAATAGCCGTAAATATTACCAGCACCAAATCGAGCATTAGTTTAAAATTTTCCTGCCACCCGGGGAACATAAAATCAAATAGGGTAGCGTAGGCACCAATAATAAAGTTTATGGCGGTAAAGAAAACCGTTTTAATTACCTCCCAAGCGGTGCTGATAAAATTGGAAATACCAGTCATGGCGTCACTGGTTGCGCTGGTAACCGTGTCCCAAAGCCCCACAAAAAAATCTTTAATACCGCCCCAGTTATTTATAATTAAATATGCCAGCCCGGCAATAATACCCCCGGCAATAATAAACGGTGCCGCGGCTAGTAGCATTGCACCAAACGCAGCCAGCGCAGCAACTGCTAGCGTACCAAAAGAAATTGTTGCCGCGATCAGTGCGGGCACCAACACCCCTAAAATCATGCCGCCTAATATACTAAAAACCAAACCGTTTTCTCTAACATAGTTGGTGACGCTTTCAAGCGTGCCGCGCCAGTCGCCCATTATTTCAGACACTCTAATCATTGCTGCAGTAAGAAAATCAACCAACCCTGTATTTGTGGCAAGGTCAGCAAAGAAAATACCGGCACTATCTTTCATGTTTGATAGCGCTTGGTTAAATGACCCACTTTGGTTTTGGAACGCGTTAAAAAACTTGCCGCCCTCGTCGTTGGCCTCGTCAAACATTTGTACAAGCATGTCAAAAGTAACGCCCCCGGAACTAATCAGGTCAGTTAAAGCCTCCCCAGTGGCCCCGGTAGTTTCCTGCAACATTTCGTAAATAGGCAACCCAGCAAAAGCAAACTGTTTAACGTCAATCATGCTGGCCTTGCCCACCGCACCAATCTGCTGCAGGTTTACAATAATGCGGTCCAACTCGCTTTGCCCTTTACCCATAGCAGCAAGCCCCTCACCCACGTCAAGCAAAATATCGATTGATTTGTCGCCGTCTTTTGTTACGGCAGTAAGCAACTGCGTGGCCTTGGTTAACCCGGGTAGCTCAAACGGTGTACGGGCAGCCTCAATTTTTAAACGTTCAACGGTACTGCGTGCCTCCTCGGCGCTGCCTAGCAAAGTTGTTAAACCAATTTCAGCTGTCTGCAAATCAGCCGCAATTTTTACACCCCAGCCAAGGCCAGCAATGCCGGCTGCACCAACTGCAACCAGTGAGCGCTTTACTGTTTGCAGCGTGCTGTCCCACATAGCGGTCAACTGGTCAGCTTTGCCCAACTCACCGCTAACCCGCTGCAGTTCTTTACTGGCGTTGTCTCGCAGGCTGAGAATTAGTTGTAGTTGTCGGCTATCCATGCTTATTGTGTTTATTTTTGTGGGCTGCTAATTTGCGGCGGGTGTTAATGATTTTTATATAGGTAAGTATATCACTTAACCGCTGGGTACGTATCTGCTCAGGCGTCCAACCATACTCGCAGCTCAGCATTTCAAAAAACACAATTTCGCTGGCGTCAGCTTTACCCTCCAGCTGCCACTTTAAATCAGCCTCGGAGGGTATTATTTTTTTTCGGTTTTGATTTCGTCAATAGCGTCCTCCAACAGACCACCATCAGCAATGGTTAGGTTTTTGTGCCAGTCGGTACTGTATTTAATTTCCTTGCCCTCCAGGTCGGTAATTTTATTTATCAGCAATTCGGCAGCTTTAAACTTGCCGGCTACAATAGCATTGCCGTCCATTTTAATTTCTCCAGTTTGTGCGCCGCTTTGTATTTTGCTGGCCATGTCTGAACTTATGCGCATAGCACTAACCGTGGTGGCTTTAATTTCTTCGTTCATGCCATAAGTAATGTTTTCAATCAGCTCTACTAGGTGCGTTGTAAGTTGGACAGTTTTCATAAAAATGTATTATTGCATTAATTACTACAATCATATCACAATGCCGCAGCGTATGGCTGCGGCATTGTGTGTATACCCGGCCCGTTAGGACGTAGGTACGTTTGGATATGCGGTGGTTAGGTTTTTGACGGTTACTTGGCTTTGCTTTGCGTCTCCAGCGTTGTAAAACGCTCTAAATGAGACTTCCTGCGTAACCAGTGCGTCAGCGTCCCCGCTGCGGTTCCAGTCAGTTATCTGCACGTTGTACAGCAGCACCTCAATACTTGGGTTTTCGCCATCGTCCAGATCAGCCTCGCCGGTAATGGTTAGCGACATATACATGGTTGCGTCACCAAGGTAAAAGTCTTTAAAGACTTCGTTAGCAAAGTTTAGCGTCATTGACCCCTCAATCATCATTTTGCTGTTGTAAATATCGTCAGCTGTGTAGCTGCCAACCACGTGGTCACGTACTAACCCGGTGTCATGGGTTAGGGTAATATTTTTTGCTTTAACTGCTACAGCTGCACCAAGGCCGGCTGCAGTAGTTGCATGCTTTAGCACAATGTCCCGGGCAATAAAGTCATACTCGGTATCGTAACTAACGCTGTCGCTGTTGGTTGCGCTCAGTGCCGCGACAAACGCTGCGTTAAACCGGACATAATCATCAACGGCTGCAGTAATTTCAAACGTGCTCAGCATGGCGTTACCAAAAGCGCTTTGCTGCACGCCCCCGTCTTTTGCAAACAGGGTTAGAGATTGGTGTTGTATATTTTCCTTTAGGTTAAATACGTGGGTGTACGCTTCAGTCGTACCAACCTGCGTACTGACACACATGCCATACAAGTTGGCAAACATAAACCCGACCATGTCAACGTGTAGAATACCTTGCAGGTCGCCCTCCACGTACCGCTGCACAGTGCGCCGTCCCTGCGCGTCAGCAAGCCCACCCCGGGTAGTCTCGTCAATTGCATGGGCTGCCTTTTCCACCACGTTAGCAGTAATTTTACGGCACCACTTGTCCGCTACGGTTTCAGCGGTCCCACGGGTAGCCTCTGTAGCAATCCCAAACTCAATTTGTCGTCCAATTATTTCCATAAATTATTTTTTAATATACAACATTTTTAATAGTGTAATTGTATCACGTCAAACGTTTGTTAATACTTTAATCTCCAGTGTTAGTGGTGCATACACGGCCAGCCCGTCCTTGTCGCTAATTACCTGCCACGGCTCAGCAATGTCAATTTTTTGCCATATGCGGTGCCCGGCGTCACTGGTACCCGCGTCCCACGCGGCGTCAAACGCCGCAATAATATCATCAATAACGTTTGGTACGGTTGTGGTAAATGCTATCTCTTGCGTCATGGCTGCGCTAATACCGACCTCAACGTGCAGGTCAAATCGGTACACTTTCATATTTTCTGCAACACTATCAAAAGTATTTTCAACCCCCGCCGGGTTTACAGTAACGGAGGGGAAGGCAGCAATATTTGTTTTTGGGTACATGGCCACAGTTTTTACCCGAGTAACCGTGGCAAGGGTTGCAGCAATTTTAGTTAGTAGGGTAGTGTACATGGTTTTATTATATCAGTTATTTTGCCAGCAGGCCGACAATATTTTTTAGTAACTCGCTTTCCAAGCTGCGCAATTTGTGCTGGTTATAATCGTACGTGTGTTGTAGCCATGGCCGGCCTTTCATCTGGCCCCGGGGTGTACCGTTGTGCACATAATCCATATATTTACGCGCCTGCCCGTTTGGGTTGGGGCCAATGCTGGCACTGTAGCGCTGGAACTTTGTTATGTGGCTGTCCCGCAAAGTACCAGACTTTTGCCGCTGGTAACCGCGGGGGTAACGTGGATCATTACTGACAGGCGCACCACCACTGGTGGCACCGACCCGCCATGGTCGGCTAACAATGGTTTTTTTATACTTAGCAATGCCGCGCACCAAGTATTTTTTAGTCTCGTCGCCAACAAATTCCGGGCTTTTACGTACCGCGCGTTGCAATTCTTTAAAACCAATTAGTTGTATATCTCTGCCGCTCATGTTTTGTATTGTAGCACTTGCTGTGTGCCCTGCCCTATCGATGGCCTCTGGCAAATCAGACCCTTTCGCACTAATACTGCATACCGTTAGCAGGGTAGGGGAGGGGTTTGTTTTTACAAAATAACGTTATTTGTAAGGGTTCTATCGGTGTCCCAGCAATTACGGCTAGCGTCCCACGGTTGCGTACCCCTTTCGTTATATAAGTGGTATGCATAGGCCATATTGCCCTGCGTTGTTTGTATGTCGTGTCCGAGATTTGCTGCAGTGTCTTGGTGGTAGCTGGCCATAATTTGCATAACGCCAGTGGCGCTGCTGCCCTGTTCGTTTGTTAGTACCACACCTTTATATTTATGCTGCCGGTATTCGCTTTCGCACTTTGCAATAGCTATTAGCACTGGGGTGTCTTTAAAAAAGTTACGTACTTGGGCCTCAACTTCCCCGGCTGGTACGCGCTCGGGCACAATAAGCGGGCAATCCTCTAAACACAAAACCCCAGCAGGTAAACTGGCCGGGGTTGGTTTTAGATCAGGGGCTTCTATGGTTGTGGTTGCAGGCGCAGTGACTGCGGGAAAAGTCGTGGTCGATTGGGGTATGTAAAAATTAAACGCCGGGGGTATTGGGGGTTCAGCTTTTTGCGCTGGCATACGTAACAAAAACGGGGTTGCAAAAATGGCAACCGCCAACAGCATTATAAAAAAAGTGACTAATTTATCTGACATTATACGTCTTTAATAAGCACGCACTGCAGGTGGGAGTTATGGCCAATAACGTTGGTCTGTATTTCGCTCAAGCTGTAAGTGCCACCAAACGACCCCCCAGTAATAGTAATTTTGTCCCCACTTTGTACGTCTGTGCCCAGCGCACACCACAGCATAAACGTTTTACCCCACGCCTCACCAATTTGTTGGGCAAACTCAATACGTGCCTGCTGCACTTGGGCTAAAATATTACCCACCGTAACCAGCCCGGTACTTTCATTATCGTCCTGCAAAGCCATGCGCTGCACGCTAACGGTTTGTGTAAAAAAGCGGCTAATCATAAATAGTAACGCTTGTACGCGTCTAGCGCGGCCACTGCGCTTTTATAATCGGCCATGCTGTTTTGGTCATTGGCGTCATAGCTAACGCTGTAATTACCAATTTTCTCCATGGTTATTTTGTCGCCACCACCCCGCTGCTCGTTAATAATACCCGCCACTAAAACGGTTGCGCAAAACTCAATATCAGCTGGCACAGTAGCGCTATACCCCCACCGTGCCGTCACCCGGTTGTTTTGCCGCCCATTGGTAAAATGGTGGCTGTTTAGATCAATACTGGTAATTGGTTTTCTAATAGCAGCGTGGTTTGCTGGGTTTGTAAAAAACCGGTCTGGCCCACTCGCCTGCATAACTAAAAAATTACCGCCGTAACTATCCTGCCCAACGGCCACCTCGGTAACAGTTATTGCGTCTGGGATAATTAGTTTTGTAGTGCCATCACCATCAAACAGCCGGGCCGTAGCTGTTGCGTCCGCAATAAAATTGCGCCCAGTAATTAGGTCAATTTTATTTTCAACCGCGGCAATCCAAAGTTGTATTTGTGCGTCAAAACCGGTGTCAATATCAGTTAGCATATAAAGCTGCAGTTTTGTTCTAGTTGTGTATCCTTTTGCTGACATACAAATATAATACCATGCGGCTAAACCATACTGGCAAATAAGCGGCGGGCGTTTGCACCAACTGCGCTCGCGGCTTCGTGTTCAACTACTAGCTTTGGCGGAAAACTAGCGTGTTCAGATGACGCAAATAAAGTGTTTTGGAAACCACTAACCGGAGAATCGTCAATGTCATTTGCTACCCGCATGACGTACTTGGTAAAGCCCGACCCGTCAACCAAGGCTAAACCAGCAGGGTTTAACACAAAGTCTCTCCACGCATTTCCGTTTGTTAAACTTACGTCAGTTGTGCAAAGCCGTATGTCGTTTGTAAATAGTGGGTAATCTGTACCTGCAATAACCGTTGTGGAAACTTTGTCACTTTGCACAATATTTCCCGTTCTGGTGCCAAAAGCAAACCCACGCGATATTTGTCTAATAGAAAATGTCGCCGACAAAATGTCATCTGTACCCAGTGCTGACGTGTCAAATTCTATAAATCCGCGGGTAATACGCCAGTCAGTAGCACTAACCCGGCTGGAACTTACTTGTATGTTAGTAGTGTCATGGGCACCTGTTAAAGCGTCACGTGCAGCGTCCCAACTTGTAGTTCCGGTACCGATATGGCCATCTCCAACCAAAGCAAAAAACGTGGTTACCGTTCTACCAACTTTGCCTTTTTTAATTTTTTTGGACCGCTCGACTTTGTTTACAATTAGATCAGTGGTTTCCTCGATTGCGTCCAGCAGTGCCTGCCGGGGGTCGTACCTGTACCTAGTTTTAATAACATCCCCATCGCTTAAAGTTTGTATGGTTTCGACGTCACCGTTTGGGTCCTCAACCATAACTGGCAGGTTAACAAAGCGTAGCCGCTCAATGTCCACTGAACCGTCTTTACTAAAACCAATTTGCCTTCTGTTTTTCCACATCTGCACAGCTACCTCGACGCCAATACCAATATCTTTTACTTTTAAAATATTTATTTCAAATCGCTTGGCTTGTTTTTTTTCGCTGGTTGCTATTTTTTTTAACTCAACCATTTGCGGGTTTTCTATACGGTTTTCTTTTTTTAGTTTTCGCATATTAAAGTATGTCCCAATCGTTAACCCCAGTTTTTTGCAGACCCCGGTAACCACCCTCGGCGGCTATTTCCAAAGTAACAGCAACGTCACCATAAATAGTAACGCCTGCACCGGCTGCAATTGTAGTTGAACCAGCGGCACCCTGTTTAACCAATAATTTTGCACCAATCTCAAAAGCGACATCTGCGTTTGGCGGTATGGTTAATGTATTAGCAGCAGCGTTAGACATGGTTACTGTGTGGAAAATGTCTGTCAGCGCCAGTGTGTATGCCGTACCGGTTTGGTTGTTAAATGCACCAAGGCCATTAGCCTTTAGACTTACCTGTGCCTGCAGCTTTCCTATTGCCGCCAAAATTGTATCGGTTGCAACCACCGCGGTACTGGTAGCTGTAGACAGCCCGGTTAGCACTCTGGTAATAACCAAGCCCAGTAAATAACCAGCCCGGCGTCCCGTCATAGTGCGCAGCGTTGCCGCTGTACCCGCGGCTATCTCAGCCACGGTAATTTCTGTGTACGTGGTATTAGTGTCAGGCGTCACAAGGTTACCTGTACCAAGCACAGCTTCACCGTTTACGGTTTTAATATTTGTGCCAGAAATTAGTGTGGCCTGTTTTGCGTCAAGCGCGTTTTGCAAACCAGCAACACCAGCAATAGACAAATTATCTAGGGTGCTACGGTTAATTTCAATAAAATCTACAATTTCCTGCAGGGTATCTAACGTGGTTTCGTCTGAACCAATAAGCGTATTGATATTGTCAATAAACCCCTTTAAAACTTGGCCCTGCGCTGCCGTTAATGGCCTGTCGGTAGCTCCACTGGTTAGGTTGTTAACTAGATCAGTAATATTTAATTTTAACGCGGCCCGCTGATTTAGCTGCGTGGTAGTTTCATACGCTGATAGGTCTTGATCAGGCGTAGCATTAGCAGCCACTGTGGCTAGCTTTTGCTCGTCTGCTAGTGGGTACGTACGCTTACCTGTGTTTATTTCAATTGCGGCGTCCTGCAGGTCATTTTTAGCGCCCTGTGCGGTGCTAATAGGCTTGGCTGCGTCCGAGGTATTATTAACCAGCTCTAAACCGACATCCTCGGCGGTTACGTCATCCAAGGTTTTATCAATTATGGCCTGCACGGCAAAGCGCACGTCAGTGGTGTTGTCCTTTACGGCGTATACCTGCTCAGTGCCAATAACTGCGCTTTCAGCTGTAGGGATTTTAGCTATTAGATTTGCCATACAAAAAAGTATATCACAGCTACTAACCCATGAAATCTAAATTGACGCCGTCCATAAAACTAAAATCAGTCTCGTCCATGTACCGCAGATAGTTGCCGGGCTGAAAACATAACGGCGCGTATGGTGCCACGGCTGCACTAAATGGGGACACGCTTTTAGTGTACGGGGGTGTCTGGGCAGTGTAAATTGGTACGCAAATTTCAGACATATTTAGTATTTTTTAAATTGTGTTTTGCCACGCCTGTCGGAGCGCTGCCGCGAACCTGCAGCACCACTTTATAAAGCGGGTCCCCGGCCAGCTCACCCGTCTCATCCAGCACTTTAACACCTGTGCGCTTGTCAACGTACAGGGTGCCGGTTTGTATGCCTCCTCCGTGGTTTCGCTTTCCCATAATGGTGCTTTATTTAATTTGTAAAAAATGCGGCTGTCTTTGTAGGGCATATCGCCAGTAACTGTGGCCGCGGTTGTCTGCACCCCGGTAACAGCGGTTATGGCTGCGTCCAGTATATCACCGTCCAATTTTAGGCTGGACGTAAATACTGCGGTGCCAAACAAATCCTCGCATGTATATTGCCAATTATTGTCGTTTGTCTTTTTTTCTGCAAATACCATAATATTTTTATCACTAACCCCATGCATACAAAGGTCATGCAAAGGGTTAGTATAACTACACTATAGCATGTTATGCCGCAGCCCCAGTAGTAAGTCGGGTAACCGCCTTTGGTACGATTGTCACGTAACCAACTCGCTCAGTCCAACGTACCGCCTCTCGGTCTGTTGTAATAAGGTTAATGTCAGCGTCCGCAGCAACGTTGCGCACTGTACCGCCTTGGAACCGTGCAGCGTTAATGGAACCTTTGTAACCAAAGATTGCCGCCTTTCGCAGATCACCAAAGAGAACAAACGCCGTTGACGCACCACTAGCAGCAATTGCTGGCATGGATTCAACCAATACCTCGGGCATCCCCCAAACTGTCGCAGGCCCTTGCTGTGACGGCGCTTGGTAAATGTAAGCCCCGTTATCATCTTTTAGCTTTCGGACAATTGACTTGATACTACGGTGGTAGTAATACTTTGCGTTAGGCAAAGCACCTGCTGGCGTTGCGTCCTGCATATCCAGCAACAGGTCAGCGGTCAAGTTTGTAAACGCAACTTGCCCTGTAGCCATCGCCACATTGTTAGTTGACGTGTTACGCAGTACACCGGTGAAGCCACCAAACGTACCTGTCCCGTTACCCACAAAGAACGCTTGGTCCTCGGCAAGGGCAAACCCCTCAGCAACACGCGCTGCAAGAAATGACATAAAGTCAATTTCAGTATCTTCCAACAGCTCAGCTGTAACAGTAATAATGGCACCCAGCTTTTTAAGCGTAAGCGTTTCCTGTCCTAGTACAGCCTGCGTTGAACTGACCACAGCACCCTCGTCAACCCAGTATACAGACACGTCCGTTGCTAGGTTGTTTGCTTTGTACTCATGCTTTGTCAATTGGATTGACTGCATTTCACGCCGTGCAACACCGTAAACGGAAACAAGGTGTTGGATTTCAGCAGACAGCTCACTGTCAACTGTGTACCCTGCGTACGGCGTACCACTTTCGTCGGTTGTCATTTCCTTTAGCTTGGCCTCGTCGCCCCGCAATAGGTATTTACACGTCTCGCGCAAAGTGGCGTTTAGCCCTTTACGTTTTGTCACTAGGTCAGGGTGATACGCACCAGCTTGCTTTGCAATCAGTTCGTTTTGCTCTGACATAAACGTTTTCACTTTTTCAGTGACTTCGTCCGTTACACTTTTTGCGTGCTTTGAAAACAGCGCTTTAATGCCGGCATCCACATCTTCGTCGGTAGGTTCCTCAACGGCCTCCTCGGGCAACGCAGCAACAGCAGCAGCCTCATCAGCAACCACCTCGGCGTCACCGTCATCAAGCGCTTTTAGCAACTTGGCAACCTGTGCTTTTTCGGCAACAGTTGCGACCCCTTTTTTCATCAAACTTTTAATCAGTTTTAGTAATTCGCTCATAAATAAATTATGTTTTTTTGTAATTACCGCCCACGTCTGGGAGTTTTGGCTTTCGCCGGGGTCACGTTATCGACACTTGCTATTGGTTTTATTTTGCAGCTACCAGCAACCTAATGGCTTTGTTAATTTTCTCTTTACGGGCTTTGGCTTTACTGTCCCCGGGTAGATAGGTAATACCATGGTCAGTGTGTAGGGTTTTAATTAACTGGTACGCCTTGGCCACTTTTTCCCTGTGGGCCAGCTCTATGCTTTTAATTGCGTTTAAAGTTTTGGTATTTACGGACAGCTGCACAATTGGCTCGGGTACGTCTGGTACGTCTGGCTCAACCGGTGCAACTGGGGCCACTGGTTCAACTGGCGCAATTGGTTCTGGATCAGTAACGGGTTCCGGTTCGTCAGTTTCAACCGGGACGTCTGGTTCGGGTTCCGTTTCGGGTTCGGTTTCAGTTTCGGGTTCCGGTTCAACCACAACAGCTGCCTCCAGCTCTTTGGTATCAACGCCAATGCTTTTGGCTAGCGTGGCGGTGGCGTTGGCTGGCACACTTACTGCACTAACCTCCAAAAGTTCGGCGGTTTCAATTGTAAAATAGTCACCCTCTTTAAATGACTTGGGGATAAACCCAACACTGCTGGCGTGCAGGTACCCACCTGCGTACAGGTCAAATATAATTTTTGCCTTGGGGTTTTCGTCGACGGCAAATTTCCACACTTGTACCAGCTTGGCGTTAACCCCGGTGCCTTCAACTTTTGTGCTAACCGCCTTGGCAATTACCTCGGTTGCGTCATTGTAGTTGTGGCTATTTAAGATAACCGGGTTCTTTTTGTACGGCTTTAAATCCCAACCGTCCTGCAAAACTATGTCCCCGTGCCGGTCTTCCTTTTGGGTGCTAGCCACCATGGTTAAAGTGTAATTTTCCTTGTCAACACCTTTAATAGTAACCGGCATTGAGATAATTGCCTTTTCACCTGTTTTTAGTTTTAGATTACTTTTTTTTGCCATGCTGGTTTTTGTTAATTAAATTGTATCACACCCCAGACGCTACATTGTGCAGCGGCAGTTTATTACCTCACCCGCAGACCCGGTTGGGTCGCCCGGAAACATTAGGCCATTACTAAACGGCATACCAATTGGCCGCTCTTGCCCGTCCATAATGTAATGGCTGTCCCGCGTGTGTATGTCACCAACGGCAACCCATATTTTTATATTTAACCCGGCCTGTTTATAACCCTCCATGTTTGCATACTGGCTGGCAATGTGTACCTCGGTGCGGGCAATAAGGTTTGACCGCCATTCGGTAATTTCCCCATATGTATTTTCAATACGCGCAACTAATTCGGGCCGGCTTTCACCGGCGTCAAAGCTAGCTTGAAACTCACTCTTTAATTTCTCAAAAGTGGTTGCGGTAATTTTCTCCATAAACACATTGGTGCGCGCGTCAATCCAACCCGTGACGTCACTGGTCATGTTAAACCCGTATGTGCTGCCTGCCAACCGCATACTGTCATTACCAGCAGCCTCGGCCATCTCAGCCAGCACTGGATATAACGTACTGTGGCCTAACCTAATCTCAAGCGTAGCATTTGCGACCTCGTCAAACAGGTTTTTAATTCTAAACACCCGTTTTTGATCAATGGACACGGCAGCCACAAACCGACCCATCTGTTCTTTAAAATAATTATCAAGGTGTTTGATAAAAATTTCCTCCCGCGCGTCTGCACGCTTTACACTAATGTCAGCCCACATAGACCGTACGTCTACGTCTAGCAGTGGGTGCTCAATTGTGCTTTTTAGTTTTTTTTCGTCGGTACCCGGGGCCGGTGTAGTAAACCGTTCTTTGCCTAATGGCAACAGGTTAAATGGCACCATAATGGTGTCCCCACCCTCTATGGGTTCAAGGCCTAACTCGCTCATTTCACGGGCTTCGTTTACAGTTAAATAATGGTTGGTAACACCGCTAGCAATTTGCTTTAGCTTTTCGTCAATGTTCTCAGGGGTCGGGTCAATAAAACTAATTGTCTTGGTGTCGTCGGTTAGTTTGTGAGTTAGTGCACTAGTTAACGCCTTTAACAACGGGTTAATCGTCTCCCGCAAAAACATACGCATGCTGGCGTCACTGTTACTAAACTGCACGTCATCAACCGACCCAAGCAATATTTTAGGCACCGCGGTCATAATTACAATGTCCTCGAGCGTCATTTTCTTGGCGTCCATAAACGCCATTTCGTGTGGCGTTAGCCCTAGGTTTTGGTATGCAGCGTCACCGCCGACAAACAGTGGCCGGCCTGCGTTACGGGCGTCTGCATATTCTTTTTCGTACCCGTCCTTTAATTCCTGCAATTGTTCTGGCTGCAGCCGTTCAGTAGTAAATTTCATTACACCCTCAATTTTTCCACCGTTCTCTAAAATGCGCGCATGGTACGCACCAATCTGCTGCTCGGTTTGGATGGCGTGTATACCAGCTTTTAGCAAGCTAACACCCTTTAGCGGGTTTAGCGGGTCAGGTCGGTAAAAGTGCACCACCTCATCAGCGTCATAATTTACGGTACCGTCTGGGGTGCTGTACTCGTAGTGCAGCAGCATGCCCTTTACGTATACGGCCTTTACCAGATCAGGGCGCAGTATGTGCATTGCTGTTATAGTCTTGGCGCTAAATGCGTCTTTTCGGTTTGTTTCCATCCACACGTAACTGTCACCAACAACGTCAATATAGGTTTGGTTTAGTGCCCAAAAATCGTACTTGCTAAAATGTTTGTTAGGCCGGTTTAAAACCTTTAGTATTGGGTCGTTTTCAATGACCGCCCCCTTGGCGTCAAGTACCACAAAATCAATCTCACCTACCTTTTGTGCCCGGCGGCTAATAGCGCGGTTTGTGTACAGCGAGACATCGTTGGCTTTTAAAAATGACATATCGCCCCAGCGCGTGCCAGCAGGTAACCCCCCGGCAATAATTCCCGTATACTTTTTGGCCCCCCAGTTTTTCCTAAAGTTGTCTAGTAGTCCCATATAAAATAAATAGTGCTTTTAGTATATCACCAATTGCCAGAGCAAAACTATTTGTCAGCAAAAAAGCTATATCTCAGTATATAGCTTTTTCTCTGGCGGCGGGCCAAGGTGTTGCCACGCTAGCGCTCGCGCTTTTTAAAACCATGCAGTGATTTTCTCCGTAACTGCGTACCGTTAGTATAGCACTAAAAACCAACGTAGCTGCGCAGACTGTGAGTATAGACCCCATACCGGATGGCGTCCATGGCGTGATTAAAATCGTCAATTGGTTTGTTAGTGGGTTCTTTGTTTTTGTCCAAACCCCAACAGTATTTTTGCTGCTCACGCTCAACGTTGCTGCTGTTCTCAGTATAAAAAACCTCTTTACCTAGTAGCAAGTCTACCCCCACCCGTATGCTGTCGCTACCCTTGGTGCTTGCGTGCACGTTCCAGCCGTCAGCCTGCAGCTCAGCAATACTTTTGGGTTCAGCACAATCGGCATAAATCCGGGCACCCTTGGGCACGTCATGCCGGGCAAGTTCGTCGCTAATATTTGGCAGCTTGCCGCCCGGGTCGCGGTTAATTAGGCCGGTGCGGTATACCAGCTCTTTAACATAAACCCGGTTGTTATGTTCTTTAATTTCCACAATGGCCGTGGGGTCGTTTGTAAAACCAAAGTCTATTGCGTAGTAGCTGGGGTATGGCAGCGCGTCAAACTCAGTTGCAGACAAGGGTAACCAATTTTTATAAATACGCCCCTTGGCCCCGGCGCTAACCATTCCACGTATCACGCTCCAGTAGTGGTCCGGGTTAGTTGTGCGGTATTGTTCCCAGTTATATTTAGTACTGGCTGCAATGTTTTTAGCATTAACTAAATAGTTTGTGTCAATAAACAAAACCTGTTCAGTAAACTCACTTTTTAGCACCGGTTTATAAAAACCGTCCACCACGTTGCCGTCCTCATCTATTGCCTGCACCAAGTTAAACCAGCGCTTTATAATCCAATGGTTTATGTCAGGCGGGTTTAAATTCATCATTACCGTTACCGGGCTTTTTAGCGTACGCAAACTGTCATCCAACATTATAAAATCCTCGGGGCCAATTTCGTCGGCTTCCTCGATAATAACTTCGTTAAAGTTGGCCAGTGATTTTAGTTTACTTTTTTGGTCGCCATTCTTTTTAAAGCCTAGGCCGCGTATTGAGTTTTTCCCATACCTAAACATCAACGGGTTCTCGGTTATGTTAATAATTTGGTCAATACCTAATTCCTCCATATTGTCCCGGACGTCTGTAAAAATAGAGTTTTTAATATCTTCTTTTACCAAACGCATAATAGCTGCACGGTAATACTCGGGCGCACAAATTTTTGCTGTGGCGCGCTGGGCCGCCACTTTACTACGCCCGGCACCACGCCCGCCCATGTTTATTATGTAGCGGTAGTGCCCCAATGGGGCCGTGAATACTTTTGCATAATGGCTGTTAATCTTTTGGATCATGGAAGTCTACAAATTCTATTTGGTTACCACCAATTTGCTGGCCCCCACTGGTAATGTCCACGCTGGCACCAAACTCGTCGCGGCGCTTTTTTTCTAGGTAGCGCATGGCCAAGTTTGCGTCCTTGGCCAAGTTGTTAACCACTGTCTGCCGGGCCACTAATATTGGCAAATCCTTTAATTGCTTTTTTATGGGTGCAAACTCTGGGTGCAGTACAATAAAATATTTAAAAGCGTTCAGGCTTACACCGGCGTATAAACAAGCCTCTTCGTCAGTGCTACCAATTTTAAATGCGTCTATCAGCCGTTGCACTTTACTCCTGTCTAACCACCACCCGTTGCTGGTATTTTTAACCTGCAGCACACCAAAGTTAATGTCTCTAATTTCGTACGTGTACGGGTTTATCCTACCCGTCTGCCGGCCAGTAATAGCGTGGGTATGTGCTTTTTTTAAACTACGTTTTGGGCTGGCCATATTGGTTATTATACATGCTAACGCGTTGTTATAACGCGCAGCCTTTCCTGTTCCAATTCTTTAGCCGCATATTTTGCTCCCGGGTGCTAGCTATAGTCTCGACCACTGTATTTGTCTCGGTATCGATAATGCAGCTGGACATCATGTTTTTTGGTTTTACTATTTTGTATCGGTTGGTTGGTTGCATAGGTTAGGTGTTAATTGTTCTGTTAAAAATATCTCTAATGACGTTTACAGTAACCGCATTACCCAGTGTTTTATAGCGCTGAGTGTCACTAACGGCCTGCGTCCAGCCGTCTGGGAAGCCCTGCAGCCGCTCGCACTCGGTTGGGGTTAAGCGGCGTATTTGCTTACCCACCTTTATAAACACTTGATCAGCCTTTACGCTTGACCCCCGCAGTGTGTGTGAAATTTGGGTTTGTGCCCGTCCTTGGTCTGTTCTGCCCTTTGCGTTAGGTAGTTTATCATCGCCAAGGAGAGGAAATACTTCGGGTCTGCGTGTTCCTCGAGAATGTCCGACAATGAACACTCGCTCGCGGTTTTGCGGCACACCGTGATTTTTGCTGTTAAGCACTTGCCATTGACAGTCATACCCCAATTCATCAAGCGTGGTGATGATGGTAGTAAATGTTTTCCCTTGGTCGTGAGATAGTAAGCCTTTGACGTTTTCAAACATAAAAAGGCGTGGTAGTTTTTCTTTAATAATCCTAGCGAGTTCAAAGAACATCGTGCCTCTTGTATCACTAAATCCACCACGCTTTCCTGCAATCGAGAAAGATTGACATGGAAAACCCCCCAAAAGCAAATCAAAGTCTGGTAAAGTTTTTGCGTCAATTTTTGTGATGTCTCCATAGTTTTTGTGGTTAGGGAAGTGGTTTTTATAAATAGTGCAAGCATACTTGTCAATCTCTGAATAACCAACGCACTGACCGTGCGGGCCAATACCTAGCTCAAAGCCGCCAATGCCACTAAACGTTGAGAAGTATTTTAGCACTGTAGGGTTAGTTTTTATTTCTGTGGCAGTCATACACTTGATAATTATTTTAATCGGCTAATGTAAATGCTCAACGCCTGCACGTCTGACGCCGCCTCAAACGTCTCCTGCGCGTCCACGTAGTACCAAGCGTCCTCAAATATCATTAGGTGTTATTTAGTAGGTGGGGTTAGGGCTTCCAGTTTGCTGCTTGCTACATTTATGTCAGCCAGCAACTGGTCACTAATTGCAATAACACTTCCTTCCAACATAAGAGTTGCTCTGGCTTCTATATACTTTAGCCAGTATATATCTCGCTCCCTTGCCCCTGCTTCACGTTCGGCGGTGAGGGTTTTTCTTAGCCAATCCGATAATACAACAGTTTCGCCTTTTTCATTTTCAACTACTCCACTAAAAAATTCGTCAATAGGCAATAGCTCGGTGTCGTCTGTCCGTTCTATGTAGGAATGTACACCAAATAGAGTAAACTCCGCCATCCTTTCTTCTACGCTTGGTATCTTAGTCATAGGTGTTGTTAAATATCTGCTTCTGGTAAATTCTCAATCCATCTGTTGCTTCTCATCATGTACTTTACTGTAAACGTAACAGGATAACCGTCACCATTATCAAACTCGCTTTCTACAAAATCTAGTACCTCGCTTGCTTTCATAGTAAAGCCAGTAATTCCCAACTCTTTTTGCATTTTTTGCGGAAAAGTAATTTCAGCACACAAAACTTTTTCCTTTAATCTGTCTAGCTCGATTGTTTTAGTACGGTTTTGCTCGTAAGTGAGTGTCATAGGTTATTTAGTGGGTGGGGTTAATTTCTGATAGGGCTTTTTCAACACTCATAGACAGCACTCCTTCAGATGCAAGGACTTTCCTTACTTCAAGTATTAGGGCGGTGCGGTCTTCGGTGATTATTCGGTGAGTTGTTGCATATATTGTGTCAGAGGTCATGCTTCCGTTACATTCACAATAAAACTCTTTGAACATCGTTGCCCTCTCTTCTACGCTTGGTATCTTAGTCATATGCTACCAAGTTTTAATTTGCCGCCCTTGCCCGTCTTTAAAGCTGCCGGCGGCAGTCATTATTAGATCAATAAACATCCAAATCCCTGTAACCAATAAACCAACCACAGTGCAGGTTAAAACCAGCATTACTATTGCGGTGCCCGTCTTGCCGGCATAAAACCGGTGCGCGCCAAACACGCCTAAAAACCAGCATAATAATAAGGTGGCTAACCTTGACTTCTCTGAAACGTTACTCATAGTGTTAACTTATTTTTTAATCACAGTTTACAAACTGCAGGGGAAATATGTTTGGGTGTTACTGGTTGCGCGCACTTACTTTAAAACCAACCAGTTCCACCGTGCATTGTCTAAATTAAATTAGTTGGACGTCCGGGGTGCAACCCAAACTCATTTATGTACTTACGCCCGTGGCTGCGGGCTTTCACCAACAGCGCCTGTTTTCAAGTGGTACGCAATTCGCCCCGGGCTTTCGCCACCTAGCCACAAATCCCCCCTGCAGGTTATTAACCTGCCTCGCCTGCCTTGGCCGCCTGTATCTTTGCCCAGCGTGCCTTGGCCGCTTTACTGGCCCGGGCCGAGCGCTGCTCTGCCGTCATGTTTTGGCCACTGCGTTTCCCCAACGTTGACATGACTTTGCTAATTTCGCTTTTATTACTTTTTTGCATACGGTTAGTATATCACATTGCTAACGCAGGCTGTGGCAAAACCGTCCCGCATTTTACTTTTTGCCCGCCCCCACTTGGCTACTAACCCGGCGTATTTATTTCGTGTATTTTTTCGGCGCCGTTTTGTGCGCTTTATATTTTTCTGGCTGTCAATAAAACCTAGCAGCACCAAAGTTTTAAACGCGCCGTCAAGTTCTGACTTTATACGTACCAGCGGTACCCGTGCGGCCACAATTCCCCGCACCATGGTAAACAGCCACAGCATCCAAGCTAGTAAAAACAGTTCGGTTGTACTAAACGCCGCTATTAGTATTACTACAAATGCAGCTAATTCGAGCCTCGTTGACCGCTGCGTATCTTTTAGGGCTGCACGCATGGCAAACATCAAACCGTCAATATACAGCGCCACCTCGGCCATTTTGTCGCGTGCCTGCTGTTCGTCAACATTTTTCTTTAACTGCTCCATCTCCGTTAGCATAATTTATTTTTTATTACCCACTAATTTTGCTGCTGACCATACCAATAAATACTCATGGGTAAATTTGCCGCCATTGTATTTGCGGCAGCACTGCCCACAGGCTACCCGGTTACGCCGGTGTCCCCGGCGCTCTTTTCTGCAGCTTGGGCACATGCCTAAATATTTACCCTCGGGCATATCGTGGTTGTGGCAACGTTTGCCGTTGCAGCCAATGGACATTGCCCGGTGCCGCCATATCCCGTTATGCCCATGCATAGGGCCAACCAAGGCATGAGCTATCTCATGCAGCAGCACGTCAATGGTGGCTGGTTCGTTGTTACGTTCGATCAGGTGGCGGCTAACGCTAATGGTTTTATTTTTAAAGCTGCACAACCCGCCCCGGCGCTTGGCCTCGTCAATTTTAAACTGCCAACCCTCCTTTACCAACCCATGCATATGCATTAGCTTTAGGGCAATTAACTCCGCTTGTTTTACTTGCATACAGGTTAGCGCATGTACGCCTTTACGCTCATTAACCGGGGCCGCGTGCCAAACTCCTTAGCAATACGCTTGGCAATAGTGTTGCCGTGGTCAATGTAGGCTTTTACAATAGCAACCGCCTCGTCGTACGTTATCCGCCCCATGGCCAAATCGTACTTGGCAGTATCGGCTGCGGTTTTTAGCTGTAGTGTCTCTTTAGTCATTTTTGTTATATGTTACCGGCGTAAATAATTGCTACTATGTCGCTAAACTGTTGGTGCACCCAGTCCACCCCGCCACCCACTTTGTTTGCGCAGGCTGCGTCAAACGCTAGGTCCAGCTGCAAGCCTTTTAGGCCGTACTCTTTACCCAAAGTATATTTTAGGGTTGCTAGGTTTTCGTCGTGCAGGGTAAATGTCTTGCCGGTAATATTATTTCGCATACAGTCTTTTTTTTGTGTACTGGGCAATTAGTTTTGTCTCTGCTGCGTCTAGGGCCTCGGCTAGTTGGGTGTGCGTATGGTTGTCCTCGTTTGCGTATGGGTCAATAAAGTTTTGGTCTGCAATTTCTGCTCGGGCGTTGCTTATAGCTTGCATTACTACGCTGTACTCTAGTTCTGTAAGTCGTTTTGTCATGTTGTGTGTGTTATTGGTTAACTGTCTATAGTATATACTAACGGTTAGCATAATGCAAGGGGTTTAAACTGCAGTAAGTGTGGACAACAGGTGGTTATAATCACCGCTGGTTGCGTCATCAACTACCGCGGTAATCTGCTGGTTTGTCCAGCCGGCCCGCCTTGCGGCATTTTGGAACCGGGCCAGTAAAGCAAACGCGTTGCCGTTAGTACCCTCTAGCTGCAGGTGCAATTGTGGTTGTGCCATAAAATTATTTTTGGTTGTTAGTAGCTCCTAGTAATGTGTACAATTCTGCGCTTATTTCTTCCCAACCATAGCTGTTGTCGCAGTCCTCTACGCCCCAGTAATATTTATGGCCAACAGCTTTAATTACTAAACTGCCATACGTATTACCAGGTCTCAGCACTGTAATATTTGTCATAAAATTATTTATGTGAATTTTTAAAACTCAGCTCTGGCCTTTCCAATACTTTGTCTCGGGTCATTGCAGAGCCTATGTCGGTACCCTCTTGCACACCAATGCTCAAATGGTTTTCATTTTGCATTTCCCTTGCCCTGTACAGCCGCTGCGTCATTCTAAAGTGCAGCATTTTTAAATTTTTTAGATCGTGCCCGCTGTCTAGCGCCTGCAGGTGGTTGTACCGTATAGCGTCCTCTAATGCGTTAACCAGCTCAGCCAGTTGCCGCCGTTCAATTGTAATTTTTTGTATAGCCATAAATTATTTATTAAGCCGTAGGGCTTGGGTTAATGTGTTGTAAAAAACGTATGCGCAGTAATCAGTCATAGGGTCGCTCAGGTCGTTGGTATTGCGTACACCAATGCAGTCAATTGTCTCCACGTCACCGCCGTAGCTGCTGGCCATAAACTCCATTGTCCGGCCACCCATGTCCACTTGGTAAGTTTTGTTCCGTTCCCCCCGTACGTGCAGCGCTTTGTATCCGGCCGCCTCAATCTTTTTTAGTGCGTTTTTTAGTAGCATATTTTTTTTGTGTTAACTGTTTTGGTTATGCATAGATTGTATCCTAACGGTTAGCATAATGCAAGTGTTTTCCTCTCTTGTTTAACTACAAAAGTGTCGGTCAGTTTTAGTTGTTATTTGTGCGTCAGGGTCGGTATCGAACCGCCATCTCCAAGCTGGTAGCCCGGTGTGTAGCCATTACACTGCTAACGCGTTGCCATCATTTTACCACAGTGGGCCGCTTGCCTTTATACATACGTGCACCAATCTTTTCAAGGTGGCTAAACGGCAGCACCGGCAGCGTTAGGTTTTGCTCGCAACTTTTGTCAATAAAAAATATATATTTTATTTGGAAACCCTGCAGCGGTTTCCATTTTCTAAAGTCACCAGCAATCATTTTATGGTGGGCCTGTATTGTATGCATAACCTCCCCATTGTCAGGGTTTTGCCGCAGGGCTGTGTTGGCAGTGGCCCCAACTAATTTAAAACCACTGGCCCGGTAAATAGCACCGTCCCCGCAACTGGTTGCGTCCGCAAAACTAATAACCCATTTAATATGCGGGGCGTATTTTTTGATCAGCTTCAAGCTAATTGCAATGGCCCGGCTTTCACTATTTTTGGGCAGCACGTCATCAAACGCCATGCGGTTTAATTCGCAAAACTCATAAAACCCAGTACCAGCAACTAAGTTGACTGTGCCCTTTTTATTTATGCTGGGGCCGTACTGCATAACCCCATGTAACCCGCCCTCATAGTAGACGCCAAAGTGCAGCTGACTGTTGGGTGCCACCTTGCCGCTGTAATGCGTGTCCTTGATAAACTGGTTAGCTAGCTTGGAGCTAATGGTTTTTAGTTTTAGGTCTTTTGCTCCCATAGTGTTACCAGCGCATAAAGCGCGTTACCGTTACTATTTGTATTTTGGTCAGTCTCCACTATTGCCGCAAATTCTGGCAGTGTCTTTACGTTGGCTAGTGCGTCTTTTAAAGCCTTGGCCTGCAGGTTGGTTAATGTAAATGTCATTTGCTCCGTGCCGTCCCCGTCCGTAGGTAAAGCAAACCCGTCCATATCTAGACCTAGGTCAACCAGTTCGCTACTAAACCCGGTTAGCTGCACCATCGGTAAACTAATTTCCTGCAGCTCGGCAATTACCAGCTGCATATCCCAAGGGCTTTCATTTAATTTATTGTCAGCTAGCCGGTACGCCTTGGCTTGGTCCTCGGTAATATTTGCGTACGTAACTGGTACTGTCTTTAAACCAAGTTTTTTAGCGGCCTCCAACCGGCCATGGCCCACAATGATCACGTTTTTGGTGTCACATACAATGGGCTGGTTAAAACCAAACTCGGTTATGCTATTTGCAATTTTTAGTACCTGCTCCTGCGGGTGCTTTTTAGCATTTTTCTCGTAGGGCATTACAACGTTTATGTCTAATTGCAGTATTTCCATATTACGTATTTTTTCTTTCGTCAGCCAACACCAAGTACAGCTGCTCGGTTACGTGCAGGTAATCGCTCAGGTTCATTTGAGTGTAGTTAACGCCAAGGGTAGCTATGACAAATTCTTTTAATTCTGCAGCCTTGGCGTTTTGCTCGGCCATATTTGTAAAGACGTCCGGGTGTAACGCTTTTAGCTTGAGCCCGGCTTGGCTTTCTAGGCCCAAGTGAAATAATTCGTCCCACAAAATTTTTTCCGCCAGCATAATAGTTTTGCCCCCGCGCTCAATTTCCACCTCGCGGTCTTTGTGGCGGTCTTGGGCTGTACGGGTGGCTTCCTCAAACCTGTCTTTTGCCGCCGCTACCTCATCGCTTAAACGGTGGATATTTTGCAGGGCGTCTCGAGTTAATTGCATAATTATTTTTAGGGTTAGTTAATGATTGCTGCGCTTGTAACTGTATGGGCGTCACTGCAGGCTTGGCAAAACTTGCTGCCGTGCCGGCGCTGGTTTTGGCACTTGGTTTTATCAACGCTAATTACGTAGTACGGGCACGCCACACCAGCTGGGTTAAAAGCCTCACCACCCTCGGACAGGGTAACTGCGCCATTGCCACAAATACGCTGCACAATTTTATTAGCTTGCCGCTGCATGTGGTCTTTTTGAAATTGCATGGGTGCAACCTCAATACGCCGCATTAGTTTTTTATAAGGCTGGGCCTCGGTTGCTGGTACAGTTACTTTTTGCTCAACGGTTTTTGGATCAGTTAATGTAGTCATACTATTTATTTCGCCAAATTATTTTGTTTGTTGCCTTGCCTTTGTACGGGTCTACCAGCACCTGCACCTTGTCGCCCACTAGTATTTGTATTCTCATTTTTTTCATTTTGCCCGCTAGGTAGCACTGCAGGCTTTCCGTCTGGCTGGCCCCCTCCAGCATTGTCACCCGGTACGTCTGGTTGGGTAAGTGTTCCGTCACCATTGCCAAGTCCCCCTGTTTGCTCACGTGTATTTTCATCTTTTTCAATTATGCTGCTGCCTATAAGTGCTGTACAAAAGTAAACATGGTACGTGGTACCAGCTACAATGTAATCAAATAAATCTTGGTAAATATCCACACCTTTCCACCGGTACGCGTTAAATAAATCAACGTGCAAAAGTGCAAAAGTGCTAACCACCGTATCGTAACCAACACCACCCTCGCCCTTGTCGGTTGTGCCATTAACCACCATAGCCTTGGGCTGCGTTTCCATTGTGTGCACCATGGTGTCAATGTCGGTAAATTCTGTAAATAGCATACTGTCGTTTAGTAGCAATTTATATTTACGGGTCGTTTCACTAAACAGCGCGGTCCAAACTGCAGCAGCGCTAGCATTGTAACCAAGGTGCTTTATCCGCAGCCGGCTAATCAAACCAGCGTCCCGGGCCTTGGTGGCCAAGTCTTTAAAATCAGCACGCACCAAGTGCTTACTAGTATCGCCAATATAAATATGGGCGCCCGGGTAATGCTTGGCAATACTCAAAACTAATTGCTCTAACCCGTCTGGGTTGGTATTTGTCGCAATTAAAAAATCAACATCAGTAATCATACGTTTTTATTTTTTACCACAGTTTGCAGCACTTTTTTTGCCAACTTAGGGTCGCTAATAATTTCAATAGCAGCGTCAAGTAAATCCTGCCGGCTAACACTTAGGCTGCTAGCTGCAGACATCTCGACGGACATATAGCTTAATGTGTACGCAGTTTTCATGCTAACGGTGTACGTTTTTCTTTTTAAAATTGTTTTGGTGCTCATATTTTTATTATACACTAATCATGTAATCATGCTGCAGGGGTTAACGGGTATAACTCCAAGTCGCACCGCTCGCCTTGGCGTTTATTGGCGGGCACTTTTTTTAAATCGCTAATATGCATTAAATCTTTGTCGTTACGTATAACCCCACAAAGCTGCAGGCTGTCCAGCACAGTGGTTAACGCGTTGTCCAAGTCTTTGCGCTTGGCAATTGTAAACGTGCCGCGTATACCAAACGGCACTAGCAGGGCGCCTTTACTTCTGATCATGCTCCATGCAACCAAATCCTCGTAATCCCGGACGTCTTGCTGTTTGTATATGCCGCCGTGTTTGCTAATCCGTTGGGTGTTTTTTTTAGACGGTATTGTCCCCGCTATCGCAACTAGTATCATGCAATAAGTGTAGCATGACACTTACTGGTATATGCATAACCCCATTTACCTCCACGCCACTAGCCTCAATAGCGTCACATACGCCAACCCTAATACGGCTGCGCTCTTTTAATTTTGTGTTTAAACTGTTTATATCCGTCATAAATTTTAATCTAAATTACTTTCCGCTAAACTTGCAACTTGGTACCATTCTGCCGGGTCAAAACTGTCTTGCTTTGAAGCCATCACCTCGGCCATTGTAATAGTTTCGTCAAACCGGTCAATAATCTCATTTCTAAAAACCACAACTTTTTTGGGTATAGCTTTGCCACGCAGCAACTCCCAGCCTCGCCTAGTAACCACCCACCCGGCCTGCAGGTCGTGCTTTTCCCCCTGCATAACTTTTGCAATTAAACCAAGGGTGCGACATTTTGTTTGCCGGCTTTTAGTAGTGTAATCAGCGGCGCAGTCTTTTTGTATATGCACCCGGTTGGCGTGAGTAAATGCCATGCCCTTGCTCAGTTTACCCCGCACCACGCTACCCATTGCCTGTAGCAGCTTGGCGTCAAAATAATCAAAGCTGGTAATATATTGCTCCATGCTGGCAGCGCAGTTTGGGCAACGTTTTTTGTTGTTTAATTCTTTCCACCGCATAGCCACAATGGCCCGCAAATAATCCCCGGTAGCACTAAATGCCTCGGGTCGCTCAGCGTGCAGCATAACAAGGTAATCCCAAAGTTTTGGCATTTTGCCGGTGTTGTATATGTCTTTTTTCTCCATGTTAGTTTATTTCTTTTAATTTTGGCAGCTCACGCATACCGACCAGATCAGTGCGCCCGGTGCCGACCAGCTCGTTAATGTGTTGGGTTGCTTGCCGCACAATGTCGCACAGTACCTTGGGCACGTCCCGCTCAAGCTGCGCAAAGTCGCTGCCGTCCAACGGTTGGTACGTGCGGTGCCACCCAGTGTAGCTGTGCACGTCCGGCTCAATAACTTTAATTTCATTGCCACTAATTACTTTGCCGTCAAGGGTTACGGGTATCCGTTCCACCTTGGCATAAATAGCCTTTTGCAAATCAACCGTATTGTGCACTAACACAAAGTCAGTTGGCCGGTACCCATACGTCACCTTAAAAACTATTTTGTGTGGGTAGGTCATACGGTCATTTTTCTAATTAGCCGGACAATATCGCTATGCCACCTCGATTTTTCATACAAATAATTTCGCATAAACTGGTCTTTTTCCTCGCTTCCGCGGCGTAGGTAGTAGGCTTCCTCGGTCTCAAGGTGCGCTAGTATTTCGTCTCGGTTCATAACATTTTTGGTTTATTGCTTTGTTGGTTTTTAATGGCTGCAGCTTTTACTTTGGGTATCAGGTCGTTAAACTTGTCGCGCAGCTTGGCAGTGCTCAAAATATTTTGCTGCCAAAAGCTGTCGTTTTGCGTCCACCTAACCATAAACTCAATTTGCACATAGGTGCGCCCGTCTATGCGCCGCAGTTTTTCTATGTGGTTGGCCCACGTGTCCATATTGCCGCGCAGCTGCCAGTCTGGGTTATTGCGTTTTATTAGATCAGCCAACAGCTGTGCCATTTCTAAATCTTTTTCAGTAAACATAACCGGGGCTGCAGGGGCTTCAGGAAAAACCCCGTCAGGTAAAGTTAAGTTAAGTGAAGTAGAGTGAAGTATAGTGCGATACGCTATGGGTAGGGTATGCATACCGTATAGGTATTGCTGCACAGCCTCGGGGGCTTCGGTTAAAATACGCTGAACACCGGCCATAATTTTGGGGCTGGCACTTTGGTGTTTGTGAAAATTAACCAAAAATAACCAGTCTTGGTACACGGCCAATTTTCCATCCCTCGTAAATTTATTTAGTACCCCCCTCAACTGTTTTTCTGGTATGCCAATTTCACTGCTGGCAACTTTTGGGTTTAATTTGTACACCCCTGCCACGTTAGCATTAGGGTTGGTTAACAGGTACAGCCAGACCGTTTTTTCCTCAATTGGTAGGCCATAAAACCAGCTGTCCCGCCATGTTTCGTCGCGTATGTACCTTTGCTTTCCGTTACTCATAATTCCAGTATACTAACTTTGTAATATGATTGCATGATGTCATCAGGGGACAACCTGTTAACAAACCCAATTATCCACACTGCGCGGCCCATCTGTGGTTACTGTACGTAACACCTCGGGGGCGTGCTTTTCGATCACTAGTTGGGCAACACTAGCAATCTTTGTCCCCTGCACCCGCTCAACGGCCCGCAGGACGGTTGTATGGTCCCGGCTGTAGTACCGGCCAATATACTTGTAACTTAACCCCAGCCGCTTACGCAGCAGCCACCACACTGCTGCCCGGGCGTCCGCCACGTTTTGCACCCGGCTTTGACTGTGCAGCTCAGTGTCGGTTAAATTGGCCGCGGTAGTAATAGCCGCCTCAACCGCTTTTATTTTTTCAATTAGTGTCATGGTTAAATTATTCCTTATACCCCTGCAACCTAGTAATCCCAGCCTCGGTACTAAACAGCATGTCACCCTTGCCGAGCAATTTTTCTGCACCGGCCTCGTCCAGTATGACCAAACTGTCAACTTGTTTAGCCACTCTAAATGCCACCTTGGTGGGAAAATTTGCCCGTATAGTACCGCTCAGCACGTCCACACTAGTACGCTGGGTCGCTAATATTAGGTGTATACCTGCAGCCCGGGCCATCTGGGCCAAGCCACGCAGTGCCACGTTAACCAGCTTTTTATTTTCACCGTTGGTAATGTCGCCAAACTCGTCAATAAATACAAACTTGTACGGCATGTCATTGCCTTTGTAGCTGCCAATATTTTTAACCCCAGCTGCAGCCAACGTGTTGTAGCGCTTGTTCATTTCGTCGACCAATTCTATAAGCACCAAAGCAATGGCGTCATGATCAGTAACGTGGGCAACCACTTTATCCATGCCTGCAAATTCTTTCAGCTCAACTTTTTTGGGGTCACACAATACAATTTCTGCATTACTAATAGTGTCAAGCTGTCGTATCAAGTTACCCAACCAAACACTTTTACCAGAACCGGTGGCACCGGCCACTAACATATGCGGGGCTTCCCGTATGTCAAAGCGGTACGCGTCACCCTGTGGCGTTGCTCCAATAGCAACTTTAAAGCCGCCCAATGGTTTTGGCATGGCTGGGAATGTGCGTTCGGCGGCAGGTACCTCAAAGCCCACAAAACTGGTCCCGGGTATTGGTGTCAATATCCGCACACCGTCAACTCCCAGCACCTGCTGTATATCTGCAGCATAACTGGCTACACGGCTCATTTTTAACCCTACGCTGGGCGTATACCGGTATAAGTCTACGGTGGCGCCGTTAATAGTATCCTCGTGGTCAAGCAACATACCAAACTCCATTAGTTTGGTTTTAATTTTTTCAGCATTTGTCATTTTAGAATAGTCTAAACTTTTGGCACTTATAAAGTTTTTCTCCAGCGTCTTTTGGAAACTGCGCATGTTATTAGCGTTGGCAATTTCTTTTTTTAGCAGATCAGTAATGTTAGTTACGTTGTTTTCTTTCATCCGAGCAGCCTTTTCCTCCTCTACGTCCAGCCGGTTAATGTAGGCAATTAGGGCAATGTCACTGTTAAACATTGCGTCAATGTTTGGTAGCCAAACCATTTTGCCATTGATGGCGCTTATCACGTCATCATAAAACCGCAAAAAGCAATCAAAAAATAATTCGTTGTCCGCGTATACCATTTCATACTCGCGCACCTGCGGGCTGCCGTCCCGGTTTTTACTCATTTTAATTTCCTCGTACCGCATGGCGTACGGTTCAACCCCGTACTTGGCGTACACCAAAAAATAGTAAATCACCCCCTGCAGTATTTTAGCCCCGTCAATTTTTTCCGGGTCACTAAAACTGCTGCAGGTTTTGTAATCGACAATTATTAGCTTGCCGTCCTCTTTAATAATTTTATCCGTGTACCCCTTTAGTGCCACGGGCAACGTTAGTTGCTTACCCCGCCACTCGATGTCAATTTTTTCCTCTAATTTTTCCTCTGTGCTGTGCAGCACGTCTGGCGCATAGGGCCGCTCGTGCACGTAGGCATTAAACGCAAACACAAACTTGTCCTGTATCTGCTGTTTGTTTTGGTACGTGGTGTTCCAACCAATAAACCCATCCGGGTAATTGTCTATGTAGGCCAGCCCGGTTTTTAGGCCGTACTCAATGGCCTCGGCCTCGTTGCTGGGTACCAGCGTATCGCTGCCGCCGTAGTAGGTCTCCATAGCACAATGAAAGGCACTGCCTAACACCAACACCGGGCTGCTGGTACTGTCGATGGTGTCGCCGTTAATGTATTTTATTTTAAATAAAATTGCATTAGTGGCAGCAAGTCGCATGCTGCTGGCGCTCAAGTGGGTTAGTGGAAAACCCTGCAGGTTGGTTTTACTTTTGCTGCGCGTCACCTTGGGCATCGTCATTTTTGGCTTCAACTTGGTTGGCTTTTCCGTTGTTTTCTTTTTCATCTGTTTTAATTAAACTACTCATTTTTAAACCGGCGCTGCTGTCCTTGGCCAGCTGCATACGGTCACCAATAATGCTGTCTTTGTTATCCTCACTAATTGCGTGCACAATGGTTTGGTTTTTAGGTACCAGCTTGGCTACCTGTTTTAGTACGGTCTTTTTCCACATCCACAGCTCGGGGTCATTGGCTACGTCCCACGGGCTGTGGCTGCTCTTGTAACTTTTACTAAACTTTGCAGCAATGGCTAAAATATCTTTTTTGCTCATTACCTTGGCAACTTTACCACCACCCTGCACAGTGACAATAACATACGCGCCAATCGCTTCTCCCCGATTATCGTTAAACACGTCCGGCTCGTGCTGCACTTGGCCATTAACAAATTTAAAGCTGTCGTTTTTGTATACAATCTCTGCGTTAACGTCCTTGGCACCGCTGCGGTAAAACAACGTTATTAGGCCTTGGTACCCAAGCTGAAATTGGGCAACATTTTTATATGGCAAAACGTATGCCTCGCCACTTACGTCACTGGGCATTAGTTCCAGTTGGGCCATTGTCATAAAGCTATTTATCACTGACACAGGTTCGCACTCCAAAAGTTTTGGGGTACGCTGCACGGCACTAACTACACCGCTCAAAAAGCGCAGTGCTAGTTTTGGGTCACCAAAATAATTGTCAATTTGCCGGCGGTACGTGGTGGCTAGCACCATTTTTAGATCATTAACGTTATCAAATTGGTGGCTGCCATAATCTACAGTCTCTATATTTTCACTCATATTTTAACTTGCTATTTGTAACAGTGGCGTTAACCACTGCGCAACAGTATACACCATTTTATGCACAGGCTGCATGATTGCATGGTGTGTATAAGTGGATAAAAAGGCGGCCAATAAGTTGGCCGCCGCTGGTCTTTCCCAGCTGTCAAGATATAGATCACCTCCTTTCAAAGTTGCCAAGGTGTTGCCGGTTTAGCAGTCCAAAGTGAACGGCTAAACAATGTATCGAGCAAAATATGCAGCCTTTATGCTGGAACATTTCGAGCACGCTGCCACGTACAGCGTTGCACCGGTCACACCTCATTTCGGGTTGCACCTTGGGCAGTAGCAATACCCTAGGTTGCCGCACGGCTTCGGATAGTCCGGCGATGGCGGTTGTGGTTTTGGTGTTTCCAAGTCCAGTGCAAATTGCTCCGCATTGCGCATGGCTTGCTCATCAAACGGTAGGCGCTTTTGGTTGTCATGGTCCATTTTTTCCTCCATGGTTACAGGTACGTCTATTTTTATATTAGCACAAACAAAACAGCGCCTTTCTCGCGGCGCTGGTTTGCGTATGGTGTTTTTTACTACAGCAGCGGGGTCCCATCATTTGACGGGTTAGGTACTACAGCAGCCGGGTCTACGGGTGCGGCGTCTGGCGCAGCGGGTGCTGCGTCCGGTGCTGGCGGTATATCAGCCGCCTCACCGAGCACTGCGGGGTCATTTACGGGCTCTGCAGTTGCCACAGGTTCTGTGGTGTCAGTTTGGGCCGTAGTGGTCTCTGCGTCCGCCGTAGTGGTCTCTGCGTCTGCTACAGCGTCAACCGGCGCATTCTCAGCTAGCGCAGCCTCACGCGCTAGGTCAACACCGCCAGCCACGTGGCTTTGACCTGTTGTAGGCCCCTCAGTGTTCATTATTTTGGTTTCGTCCATGGTGTATGTGAATTAATTCATACTGATAAAATACGGCACGTGCCGCGCTACCCCGCCAAAGAGTTGACACACACTGTCGGCAGGGTAGGGCGACAAACGCCCGTCAACTAATCGTCGTGGTCTTCGTGGTCGCAGCCACAACGCTGCAAACCAACGCCACGCATATACTGGCCGCTGTCTTGGTCAAAAACATCTGCCGGCATTTGGCCGGTGTCCTTGCACCAATTGCAGTTGTATTTAACGTTATCGGGTTTTTGCATAGTAGTTCAACAGCAGTTGCAGGTGGTAGGTTTGCCAGTAAATTAAATCCGGGTAATACGTTGGGTGTGCGTAGCTGCGTAGCTGCGTAATTGTCTCTAACCTTGTCAATTTAAAATAGTCCATTTTGTGTGTGTTACCTGTAATGCTTTTTATTATACTGCACCCGGCGCGTCATGCAATCATACAAGCGGGGACAACACAAAAACCCCGTTAGGGGCTTTGTGGGTGAAAAAAATAGTTACAACGTAGAGTAGCAGGTTGCAGCCAAACAAACCTGCAGGCCCATTATAACTTGACCGCGGTGTCGGTGTCTAGGCGTAATGCAATGTCCATTATTGACTTGATCATAACCGCCAAGCCCACCATATCGGCCTCGGTTAAAAACAGCAACACCAAACCACCTACAGCTTGGGCCGCCGCTAGTAAAAATGTGCGTGACTTTAAAATGCTTTTTGTTTTTTGCATAATTATTTTTTAGTTAATAACTCCATCACCCCGTCCACAAACATTGTAACAATTTTTGGCTTGTATGACGTTACCTGCCAGTGCGCAAACCATGGTAGGTGGTTAATTTTTTTTATAGCAACCAGCTCGGCAGCTAATTTAATTTGCTCTGGCAGTGGCTGGGTCTCAGGGGTCAAGCCTTCGTAACAAATACCGTATGCAAAATAATTTGGTTCACCACTCTGTATTACACCGTCCCGGCCACTAACTAAATCAATTGCAGCTTTGACTGGTTCGTGCACCTTGCCAGCGTGCCACGCAATTTTGTCTTTAGGCACAAACTCAATAATGTATTTGCAGTGCCTTGGTATATACCAATGGTAGCTGGCGCTCCGGGTGCCGTTTAATATAGTGTCAATTGTGCCAGCCTCAGTACCAAGGTCAATATGGCCAATAACGGCCCGCTCACTAACCAGCGGCTGGTTGGTAAATTTTGTAGTGTGGTGCTTTACAATTTCCAGCTCACGTATTGAGTGGCTTTTGTACTGCAGTAAACCAACCAGCTGCATTAGCAGCTTTATGTATTGCTGCAATAACGCTACACGGCTTTCACCGCCGTTGCGCCGGTTAAATACACCATTGCTAATGTGCGGACCAATCACTTGCCAGATACGGTCGTAGTTATAACCGCGTTCCCAATACTGTTTGCCGTGCACAATATCCTTGTCAAAATCGTCTACCTCTAGCAGGGTCTCAAATCTAACGTTGGCATTTAGTAGAGCAAACTCATCAATAAAATGTAAATCTTCGTGCTCAGCAGTGTCTTGGTACCCCCGGCGGTACTTTGTAAACGTTACGTAGTAGCCGTTAAATACCCGGCCTAGTTTAAACCCAAGCAGCCGCACGTCATCGTTAACCCAGCTACTGTTAGAGACAAAAAACTTCACACTGTCTACAGTTTTGCCATGCTTGGCTGCAATGCGTGCCGTGTGCTTTAGCACAAAATTGTCGCTGGCATAGGCTTTATTGCGGCGCACCTCCCAGTCAATATCAGCCCCGTCAAATTCCTCAACCGTAAACTTGCATGGGTAGTGTCGGCTCATTTCGGTTTTGTACGCTTCCAGCTCCCGGTACGCGCGGCTGGCCCGCTTATCTACCATGCAATAAAAATGTAATTTGTTGTGCTGCATATATTTATTTGCTATCTCTTAAAGCCTGCAGGTCGTTTAATAATTTTTTTGGTGTTTGGTACCCGTGCCGACCAACGTTCTCTAGTATGGATATAAACTCAGTTACACCCACAAAGCCTATCATGGTTGCCTGTATTACACTAAACGGGATAGTTAGATCAGCAAAGTACCCGGCACTAATGGCGGTAAAATAAACCAAACCTTTTAGCACCACCCGGCTAAACGCCCGGCTAGTTATTACTTGGCCCTCGCGCTTGGCTGCACTAACCCCAAGCATGGTGTCAAAAACCATTAGCATGGCTATAGCAACCAGTGCGTCCGTATACAAATCACCAAATAGAAAAAACAACACGGCTAGCAGGCCGGTAATTATTATTTTTAATACAGTTGGCTCAACCAGTGTTGTGGTTAGGCTAACTATATAAGTGCCTGTCTCGGTGTAGTTTTGTAACATGTTTTTACCTGTGGGCTAGGCCGATTGTGAGTCCTTTGAAGATGTCG
>Ga0306898_1000121_pt1 | contig 34179 bp, 54 predicted proteins | sample AntRauMFilla1564_FD_190424 | JGI IMG/M metagenome (GOLD analysis project Ga0306898, IMG submission 190424) | Saline lake microbial communities from Rauer Islands, Antarctica - Metagenome Filla 1 #564 (v2) (version 2) | ecosystem: Environmental > Aquatic > Non-marine Saline and Alkaline > Saline ...
TAGATCAAGAATTTCAAAAATTATGTAAAAAAATTGTCAATGAAGGCAAAGAGTATGAAAACAAAAATAGAGGTGTAAAAAGGCTTCAGATACCTAGTTACACCTTCAGACACGATTTTAATGATGGATTTCCCGCAATCACAAACAAAAAATTATATTGGAAGGGAATCGTTGGAGAGTTGATTTGGTTTCTTCGTGGAGATAACGATGTAAAGTATTTGAATGAAAATGGGATTAAAATCTGGAACAAAGATGCTTTTAATTGGCATAAAAAACACGGTGAAGTTTTAACTTTTGAAGATTTTGAAAAAAAAGGAATAGGCTCTGTCGGACAAAATTACTCCGTACAATGGAGAAATTTTAACGGAAATACGGATCAAATTAAAGATTTAGTAAAAACTATGGCATTAGACATAATGTCAAGTAGACTGAAAGTAAATGCTTGGAATCCATCTGAAACGGATTTAACTGCTTTACCTCCTTGCCACTCTGAATTTCAAGTTATAGGAGTACCTTTAGAGAATGGTGATTTTGGATTTGAATTACACTGGAATCAACGTTCTGTTGATACTTTTTTAGGCTTGCCTTTTAATATCGCGAGTTATGGTCTTTTGGCTAAAATTTTAGAAAAAGTAACCGGCTATAAAGCAATAGCTATAGAGGGAACTCTTAAATGTGTTCATTTTTACGACAATCAATATGATGCAGTGAAAGAACTTTTAAAAAGAGATCCTAATAAACATTCAAATTGTGAGGCTTTGTTGCCTGAGTTAGTGGATATTTTTGAAACGGATATTGATGTTATTTTCAACAGCTACAAAATTTCAGATTTCAAACTTAGTGGATATACTTCTGACGATGAAATAAAAGTGGAAATGTTAGCTCCAAAAGTGTAATTATTAAAAAATAATGTAGCCATTGACCATAACTACAAGATATATGTAAGTTTATCGTTTTTTAAAAAAGAATCTGATTTATAACCAAAAAATATCCTGAAATTTAAGAACAAATAAGTAAAATACATACTAAACATTATAGCGAGCAATATGAAATCAGAAATAAAAAATAATAAAATAGAATACACTAAAGAAGATATGAAATCTTTTGCTGATTGGTGCCGAAATGCATTATTAAATATCGAATATAGTTATTTAAAATTAGATGAACATTTAGAAAAATGGAAACAAATAACAGGAAAATAGAAATAAGAAAATATTGGTGGTATGGAATGACTCCGTTTTGTCTATTTAAGTATTCAAAAGATAAAATGACATACACAGATGCGAGAGAAACAAACTATAATTTTATGATTGGCTGGCTTCAATTACGAGTTTCTGTCGTAAATAACGCATAACTACAAGATAAACGCAGGTTTATGCGTTTTTAACAGATAAAAAACATTTAACCAAAAAAAAGCCACTCAATTAAAGTGGCTTTTGTGTTTTAGGTAAAAGTATAAAATTAAAATAATTAAAATTAAAATACAACAAATCCAATAGCTTTCCCGCTCGGTTTCTTTTTTAATATTTTCGTTATTTTCTTTAATTTTTAACAATGCTTTACTTTTATCTCTCTTAATTTCTTTACTTAAATCTCTCTTAATTTCTTTTACTACCTCTTTTTTTAAAGTGCTTGAGCGGTCAACTCTTGCGTTTTGCCACGTAGTAGTTGTAGTTCCGTCCTTTGTGTTTTCGGTTTTAATTATAGGTTTCAAAACGTCAATAGGTTCTAATTTTTCACTGCTATAACCAGTCTCTTTAACGGCTTCTTTTATCGTTTTAATATCTTTTACCGTTTCCGATTTTAAAACGGCTGAGGTTGCAACTTCTGACTGTTTGGACGTTTCAATTTTAGACTTGCTGGACTTTCTGTCCCCGCAACTAAATAACAGAAGTGATAACGTAATTACTAGTATATTTTTCATTTCGTCCACCTTGCTTTTGTTCCACGAATATCGTAATGTACGAAGTCGGGATAAATACCAACACCCCCCTGATCCATTTTACGCTCTAAAATAAGCTTTTCAATTAAAAGCGCCAATTGTCTAGGCGGTGTGTTTCTCGCTTGTAAATCAGAGGCTTTACCTAGTAAATGCTGACTATTTGCAACACCGCCAACTGCCTTGTTATGCTTTGGCGAACGGTAGCCGCTAGTGATTGTAATTGATTGTTTTAATTCATTTCTTAAAACTTGCAAGTTTTTCGCTAGTTTTGATAGGTTTATTAAAACATCGGCAGGGAAGCCCGCTCCATCTCCTGATTGAAACTCTTGAAGTCTGAAATTTTCTGTTAATTTTGTCATTTTATTTTATCTTATTATTTTCGCATTTACTGCATTGATCAATGTATTGTTTTAGCAACATTTTTACCTCTCCTAGCTCGCTATTCATTTGGTCGAATTTTCTTTCGGTTTGCTCTGCGAATTTTTCGTACACCCTTTGAATTCCCTCCAATGCATCGCTGTTGGCTTTCTTTTCATCAATACTTCGCATCTTTTTGCCTCCAAAAAATGCAATTATTCCCGTTAAAATAGTGGCAATTACGCCCGAGCTGTCTAGTAATTTATCTATCATTTTAAAAAAATATTAAAAAAATTAAACTTCCTAAAAATCCTCCAAACACTCCTGCCCAAACATCATTAATCATATTTTGCATTTTTTGATTTGCATTATAAAGACGTTCTTGCATCATTTCCCAAAATACACAGCCAATAAATAATATAACCAAAGACACTAATACTTGTTCTAGCTTTCTTAAATCTGTAAAGCTAAATAGCCATAGTAATACTACCATTGTTCCCGAGCCAACTACAAAATGTTTGTGCCATTTGTGTAGTAATACTTGTTCTAAAAAATTTTTCATTTTAATTTTATTTAGTTGTTATTTTAAAGAGTTTTTACAAAGTTCTACATAGTCAAAATACGCTTGAAACTCAACGGGTTTTGTTTCCTTTTGCCGTTGTATTGCTAGTTCGTCATCCATTGAGTATCGGTTTCTGATTAGCGGAATGAGCTTGTGAATAGCTTGAACTGTATAGGTTTCCCCGTCCTGGTTAAGGCTGTAGCCTTGAATGTCCCAATTTTCTAAAACCGTTAAATCGGGTTGTCCGTTTATTTTATTTACTATCATTTTATATGTCTTTTATTAATTTTGATGAAATTACCACGGGATTTGTGTTTTCAAATGCTAAAAAACCAAAGAAATTTATGTTATTAAAATAACTTGTATCTTGAATATCTACTATTCGGCTAATGTTTAAAAAATTTGAAAATATAAAAACAAAAGTTTTTGATAAATTTGAGTAAATTCTAAATTCCAAATCTATCTCAGTATTAAAAAATTCCACACCAGCAACACTTTCAACTACAACGGCTTGACTTAACAAAATAGTATCTACTCCATTTGTTTTTTTAGTTACTATTAAATTGTTTCTATTTATTGTCAATGAAATATTATTGTCTTTATCTTTTAAAAATGCAATCCCCGCCCTTCTAGCAGTATTTGGGGCACTATTTCTAAGTAAATTTTTAGAGATATAAGAAGTTGTAGCTCCTGCTGATGTTATAGGAATTGCAGTTATTGAAAATTCAGAACTATTTGCCTCGTTTCCAACTATTGACCAACCCGCCCCGTTTAAATTTTGATACACCTGCCCGCTGTCGGCTGTACCTAAACTAACTGAATTAGGTCTTATAAAATTATCCCAATAAATTAACTTATCAAAATTAATATCCGTTGCTAAATGTGATTTCAAAAATGGGCTTTTGACCCGCATAAACTCCACCTCTGTAGTCGCAGCATAAGCCGTCCCGTTACCTCTTAAAATGTTGCCTAACAAAGGATTTGGTAGTAATGTGCTTAACCCCGTGTTTACCGCATCGACTGTTGGATATTTTGCCCCCGTTCCGTCAACCGCTAAACTATTTTGTTTGTTAGCCACATCTTCAGCCGTATAAGCTAGGGCTGGGGACGCAACTGAACCGTTGGCCGTTGTCCCGATTGAAGGTGCAAAAATAGCTTGCGAAATATTGCTTAAATCAACTGCATTTCTAGTCAAAACAATCGCTCCAAGGTATAAACCATTTTCCGCAATATCTAAATCAGTTATAAAAACATCTGAATTTAACGCTGTAATTGCGGCGTTAAGTGTAGTAAAAACTCTTTGTCCCGGTTGTATTCTAATTACGCCATCCTGAAATATGTAAACCCTTTGAATGGTTGCTAAAGTTGCCGTAGCGGCTACTGGTGTGATTGTCCCGTTTAAGTCATAAATTGCTGGCGTTATATCTGTTATGTCTGCCCCTTCGTCGCCCGTTTGTGTCCTATATCTGAAAGTTATAGGCTCTTGAGCGTCCAAAGTAAACGAATGTGGTTGAGTTGTTAGATTGTCAAAATTGGCTCCAGGCTTAAAAACTCTTCCTAATTCCTTTTTTATTTTTAAATTATTAGATACGGGAAAAATGCGGTTACCGCTTAAAGAGCGAAAACCTAAAGCTTCCAAAATATCTTGCACCTGACCACCGATTTCAATATTAATAGTCGGTTGGTTGTCAATATAAGTTACAGCTGAATTGTTTAAGTGAATTAAAACTCCAATTCTTATAAAATTACGTCTTTGTGTTGCTGTTAACGGTACGTTTGTGAAATACAAATCTCCATTAATGTCAACAGCTACGTATGTTTGTTTTTGAGTTGCAAGGTTCGGTATTGTATTTGCAATCTTAGCCGTCCAAGTAACTTTGGTAAATGTTGGATTGTCAGGATTAGAGTGTCCATTAACAACGTAACCAAATCCCGCCGAAAGATCAAACTTTGCAGCATCCGTGTTTATCGTTAATAACCCCCCTTGGTTCAATCCTGTTGGCCCCAAATTGTTAGAGTTAAAGTTTGACGCGGCTACTAACTGCTTTACATATTTAATCTGTGGGTAAATACGGTCTTCGCTTCCGTCTGTTGGGTAGTTTGGTGTGAAGTCTTGAAAACCATAAATTCCTTGATTTTTATTAAAAACAACTTCAGCATTATTAGCAAGGTTATTTTCGTCTCTATAACCAAAACCACAACTGGTTTCAGAAAGGTTAAGAATATAAAAAGTATCTTCTTCCATACTTTTTATAAATAAGCTTTTTGTAAAATCTTCAAATTCTAGCCCTCCTGTTATAGGAGAGCCTTCCGCCGTTCCGCTTAATGGTACGTATTCTGTAAGGTCTTCAACCAATAACTCCACCATTTCATCTGTAACGACTGCGTTTTTTGCTCGTTCTTTTAAAATGTAAATTCTAAATTTATCACCATTTGTGACTCGGTAATAAAATATAAAAGGGTCATCATTTATTTCTACAATAGTCGGTATTGAATTAATCCAGTTTTTTATAATTGTAGAAGTAATCAATTGAAATGTTGCAACCCCCAATTCAGCCAAAGTAATTTCGTAAAATTTATTTTGCTTAAAAGAATTTAGAAGCACCTCATTATTTTCAACACTGTTTCCAAAAATATTAACTACTGATAGTAAAATTTTACCAATTGGTGTGAATGGCTGAATTGCAGTGTTTGAGCCAAAAGATGAAAAGCCACTAATTAGTTCAAATCCATTATTAGAATTTGCTACAATTATATCTTTTCTGTTAAAATCTTCTAATTCTAAAACGATATTAAAATCAAATTCTAATACGTTAGCATATGAATTATTAGAAATAAACCACTCATAATTCAACCCAACCGTTACCGTATTAACTAATTTAGTCAAAGAGCCTAATTGAGTAAATGCATCAGGCATTCCCCCGCCACCACCGCCGCCGCTATTTTGATTAAAGGCTGGGTAACCTAAAAATTTTAAACGCTGCATTAGTCCCGTGAAACTTGTAAATGTTTCCGCGCTGCCTGCTAATGTATCGTCAAAAACAGTAATTTCAGAAACTAAATACTGTTTTCTTTGACTGCCTCCTATTTCTTGTATTTGAAAGTACGGTACATCAACTTTAACGTAAAAGTTTGACAAAATAAACAGTTGACTGTCGTAATGTTCAAAAATACCACCTGATTTTTTTCGTATAATTAAAGTTGCCATTAATTTTCTGTTATGTATGTTGTAAATGTAAATTCGTATAAAGTTCCATTTGGCGCAGTTCCACTATTAAGCACTAACCCCGAACTTGTTAACGTGAGGTTTAAAATTGCTCCATTGTTGCTGAATGCTCTTATTTTTATTGGATTAAAAGCTGCTTTTGGCTTATATTGATTTTCTTTAAATGCAAATATAGATTGTGCATTTTGTGAAACTCCTGAAACATTTGTAATACGTGCTGTAATTTGAGCAACTTTACCAACTTTTACAATGAATAAATCATAATAAAAATTACTACCTGATTTTGTTGTAAAAGTTTCGCTTGTACTATCATCTACAACAGGTTCGCTGTACAATTCATTAACGACCAAAGTATTTGCGTTTGTGTGCCTAACTTTTGTAATTTTTCCAATAGCTGAAATAAAGCTATTTAATGCAGTTGTAATTTCTGTCTTTGTCATTTTATGTTATGTATTCGTTATTTTCGTAATCTTCGCCTTCATATTCTCCTTCTATAAATTCAAAATTCCAATTAAATTGAGGTGCTATTTGATCAATATTTGAAGTAAATAACGCTTCATCAAAGGTAATATAATATTTGCCAGTTAAAGCAATATTAATATAATTACCTAATAATGGCGCGGTTGCTAAATTGTTTAATATTGTAAAATTAGTTTGATTTAAAGTAGCTAATAAAGCACCTATTTCGCTAAAAATCTTAAAACTTCCAACTCCTAAAACAACATTTTTACTAAATAGAATTGTTATGTTTTGATTTTGATTTAAAGGAATTGCACCATTTGGATAAAAATTAACTACATTGAATTCTGGTACTATTTGGAATTGTGCAATGTATGTTTCATCAGAAAAATAAAATGTTCCGTTACAATTATAAACGTTTGAATTCCCTTCTCTTTCTCCTTTTTTTAATACTGATTTGTTAGTACTTCTTTTTTGGTCAATAAAAACCAAATCAGATTTTAAAGCAACTGATAACGCTCTGTAAGTAAAATCATTTATTAAATTAAAATCATAGGCATTAGCAAAGACTAATGTAGGTAATTGTGATATTTTATTTGAATTGCTTTGAATATACGTGCTATTTTCCGTTTCATCAGTTAAGCCTTCATATTGACCCGCAACCCGTATTGATTGAACAAAAGGCGCGTTTAAATAGTCTGTGCCTTGAAACACTCCATAACTTCCATAATCAAGTCTAATCGTGTATTCTAAATCATCAGAAACAACAAAAGGATTTGAGTAAAATACGTTGCTTCCAGTTGTGTGAACTAATTTTAAAAATACATTTTGATTAAACGTTTGACCAATTTTTACAATTTCAAAAGCAATTTGACGAATGCCTTCAATGTCCGTAAATTCATTAATATAAACTTTGTCGGTTATTTCTAGCAATTCATTATTAAAGCAATCAATTAAAAAAACGTTATAATCTCCATTAAAAACAATATCAACATCGCTGTTTGTAATTTGCAAATAAGTTTCATTTGGGTTTAAGACAATGGAATCGTAATATCTATTTTTAGATTGTCGCGGGTCGCCAATTGTTTTGGCTTGCTCGAATGTTGGCTTTAATCTTAAAAATGCGTTATCCATGATACAAATATAAATTAATTATTTAAAGCAATTGCTAAAGCGGTTGGAGAATTATAAGTAACTCCGTTTAGTATCACTTTATTAAACTTGGTCGGATTCATTAAAGGAATGCTTCTTTGGTCAAATATTTGTAAATATTCTCCCGTAAATCTAAACCACTCCAACAAAGAAATTACTTCTGTATAACCGACTTCATTTATAGTGATTGTTTCATTTTTAAAAATTACAACAAAATCACTTTCGTTTCGCTCTTCGCCTGTAATTTCCATTACCCCATCCCTCCAAACCATATCAACCATTTTAGGATGAATTTTGTACATTTTGTTATTTGGGTCTAAAATTCTTACAAATCCTTTTAATGATGCAATATCCTCAATCAGTTGCTTTGCCGTTTCAAAGCCGATTGCTATTTTGGTGGTTATTTCGTGCTTATTTAAAATTTTTGTAGATAAATCAAAGACTTTAAAATTTTCACTTTCTTTTATTAACTCTTCGTTTTCAAACTGAGTTAGCAATTCTCCATTGTTTTTAAAATAAGTGTTTCTTATCGCGCCGTTTGGCACGTCTTTATTTATTGTCGCCAAATAGCTTGACCAACTATCCCTTGACAAATTACGCCTTATTGTGTATTTTAAATTTGCAAAGTCATCAGGATTTGAAACTCCTGAAATGATATTAAAACCTTCATTTGTTCTATTTGTAAAGTTAACGCCCGTTAAAGGATAAGTAAAAGTAATCAAAACATCCCCGCTAAAAATAGGGTTGAAATTTATTGGAATTAATTTAATTAAAGTAGCCTCATGCTCTGAAACTAAATAACTCCCCGCATTTTCAGGACCTGAAATAGTAATTGTGTTTCCATTTTCAAAACCTAATAAAAGCCAATTTATAGTTGAAGTTCCTAGAATTTCAATGTTTCCGCTAACAACCCGCATTTTTAAAACGGCTGTAAAATTGCCTTGACTATTTTCAGGAATTGCAACGCAATCTAGTAAAACTATTTTGTCGTCTGTTGATAAAGCGGTTGTGTTTTTGAGAGCGTCCCTTCGCATTCTTTCAATTAAAAACGGGTCTCTAATGTGATTTATAGAAACTTCGAGGTTATTATCAACTTGCTCGTTTGCGTGCTGAAATTGCGCTTCTGTGTGAACTGCATCAACAGTGTTTGATTCGTCTTTGTCATCTTCAAAATTATTGTAATTATATTCCAAAGAAAAATCTTTAAAACGATCATTATATTTTCGTGCAAATACTGATTCATCTGGAGAAATATTAAACGCTCCAATATCAATATTTGGATAAAAGTCAGGGTATTGTAATATTTGTACTTTGTTATCTAATATTTGGTAATCGCTGTTTGTTTCTTTCAAATCGTTCATTTCGTCTTTAAAAACGAAATTCAAAGGGTTGTTTTCTTTTTGCCTAATTAAATTTCCATTAAAAATAAATTGGTCTTTAAAACTTCCTGTTTCAATTTCGTTTGCTTCTAGCTGTAGATTTGAAATGCTTTTTATTCCTTGCTGCAAAAAATCAAAATAAGGTACTCCAAAAATTACTGAATTAACAGAGGTTGCAACCGCCTCAACTGTAATGCTTGACGCTCTTACAGTCGTTTGCATAAAAACCGTTGCATTTCCTGTATCAACAAATCCTTCAAACCAAATCCATAACTTTTGCCCGTTTTGTATATTTAAATTATCAACTATTATAGTGTCATTGTAATTAAAAATTGTAGATGTTTGAGTTTCTAATATTGTAACCCCAAAAGATCCCGTGTTCGGCAATGATGTACCAATATAGTATTTTAAAACTAAAAATTGACCTCCGCCAGAACCGGTCATAGTTACGGTTAAATCTAAATCTAATGTAAGTTTTAATTTCGACAAAGCATTTTTTGCTTCGATATACGCAAAATCTACCCTTTGCCCTGTGCCTGGAATGTATGACAAAGTATCTTCAATTCCAAAATTTAAAATTTCATTTATAAAATTAAATCTATTTTCACGAACCCCGCCAAATCCTCCCAAAATATTAATAGTAGTATTTGTTAATCTAAATACGCTTTTTTCTATTGTAGGCTTCGCCTTAAGTAAAATTTTGGTTTTTGCCAAAGGCGTTTGACCGTTTCCGAACGTGTCGACAAATCCAAACACATCAGTTTTAATGTCTTTTTTTCTTTCAATCAACGCCCTAGTTGTGTCTTGCACGATTGAGCAACTAAAATACTTTATATTGTCGGTTGTGCTTTCTGAAATATCTAAAAGTCCATTGTTAAAATTGTTTACAAAAAACTCAATCTTACTTTCGCTACCGTGTTCGGATATGGCTTGTAAAATTTCATCAAAACACATTGTTAGATTATTAATTACAACCCCATTTGGTTGTGTTCGCGGTTCGTTTGCTTTTTCAAAATAACCGCTAATAAATTGCAAATCTATTTGTTCAGCACCAATATTTTTATCTCTACCAAATCCGTCTTTTCTTTGCGAAAGTTTAAAACTATACGCATCAAATCCGATTGGTTCGGTTATTTCTATTTTTCCAAAATTAGGACTGACAAAGTTTAAGTAGAATTTCATTTTGTAAATTTACAAAAAAAACCGTTACAATTTAATGCAACGGTTTTAGTATTATTTATTTTAATCTTTACTATTTAATGGTTTTAATATAGTATATTATTTTTTTAGGAGTTTTGTAAATTTTTATTTCAGCAACTGATTTTGCTAAAAAGTTATTGTTTTTATTTTTTTTCATTGTGTTTTAAAATTAATGTTACTTTAAAAAATGTACCTCTTTTTGTTAGATGAGTACTTATTCCAAGTACTTCAAAATGCAAACCATTTAATAAATAAGTATGCTTTATTAAATCGTAAACATCATAAACAATAGCCCCTGTTATTTCCCCGTTTTGGTTCGTAATGCAAAACGCTTTAAAAACAGACATTATCTCTTTTTTAGCCCGTTCAATTTCTATTTTCATAATTTTTAAGTTTTAACAAAGATAAAACAAATAACCTAATAAGGTATTATTTAACAAACTTTAACATTTAATTATTTTTAATAAATAAACGATTGTTTAAAACTTTTGTTCTTTGACCGTTAGTCGCTTTCCATTTATTAACGCCCCGTTCGTCAAAACTAAAACCGCCACTATTCCGATTTGTCGATTTAATTAAACGTTCAATTCCTGAATTAAAATCGTCTTTAGTTAATCCGTTGCTTTTGTTTGCTGTGATTCCTTGCGATAATAAACCCCTCATCATTTGCGTTTGCCATTGGTCGTGCGTGAAAATTTGCGTTCCTTTTGGTGCGTCCATTACAACGTCCCGCCCTTGTGGTTTCATTATTTTACCGTCTGGCGTTACAATAGTTTCTTTATAATTTGCTCCTTTTCCATCGTTTACTAACATTAATCCCCCATCGTGTTCACCGCCTTCAAAAAATGCTGGTATTTGTTGGCTTGCAACCGTTGCAGCCTGAATCGCTCCAATAACCCCAATGGCAATAGATAAAGGTACATTTGGTGGTGTACTTGCCAAAGCACTTACAACTCCTTGCGCTGTGTTTATTAAAATATTAAAAACCGCTAATTTTTTTTGCGCTTCTGCTTCTCTTCTTTGTATTGCACGCCTTCTTTCATCGTATTGCTCGGTTATTGCTAATTGTGCGCTTGTACTTTCGCCCGCAAACTGTAACGCTACTTCTTTTTGTTGTTCTAACCTGCCATATTCAGCATCAAAATTTTGCTGACTTGCGCTGTTTATAAAATTAAAAGCCTCTTTTGCTACTTCTGAAATCGCTAAAAATGTAACAGTAAATTTTTCTTGCAATGAGTCCGCACCCTTTAAAAGATTACTAAAAGTACCGTCAAAGAATATTTGTAAAGATGATAAATTTGCATCTTGTAAAAAACCTTCTGAAAAACTTTTAATGTATTCATCTGTTGCGCTTTGCAATTCAATTAAAGCCTCTTTGTTTTGCTCTATTCCTTTGTTTTGCTGAATAAATTTATCAGTTGCGTTTTTTGCGCTAGTAGCTAAAAAATCTTCTGAATTTGCTAAAGCATCAACATACTTCTGGGTGTCGTCAATTAATTTTTGGTAATATTGAAACTCTTGGGTAGTGTTACTGAATTGCTTTTGAACTTCTTTTAAAACAGATACTTGATTTTCTAACTGCTCTAAAAGGCTTTTTTGAGCCTTGTTTTGTAACTCTATCCCCTCAATTTGCTGTCTTTTTTCTTTTGTATTTTTCTTTGTTTCCTCTGTATCTGTTTTTTTAGTTTCAACTATTGAAGTTTCAACTTTTAAACTATCTTTCAATCCATTTACATAACCTACTTGCAACGAAATTAAATTATTTAACTCAATCATTCGAGCCTTATTTGCTTCTTGCTGCCCGTTTTTTAAATTTTTATTTGTTTTATTTTCCTCAATATTGGCGTTGTCCGCTAATAATTGATTAAACTCGGCTGTGTTTTTTGCAATTTCTTTGCGCGTTTTAATTAATGCTGCTTCTGCATATTCCTGTTTTTCGTCCGCATCTGTTATTTTTGCTAAAATTTCTTTTGCATTTGCCGTTCCCTCTTCTTTTTGCCTTTGTAAAAATCCTTTTCTTAACTTTTCGTTTGATGTAAATGCGGATGAAAGCAATGTTAAAAATAAAGTTACATTTTTTATTGGTACTTGTAAAAAACTAGACAAAGAACTCTCTCCTTCTGCTGCCGCTAATATAAAACCATCATAAGCAGAAGTTAATAATGTAAGTTGACCGCTTAAACTTTTTAATTGTTCGTCTGCCATCTTTTGAGCCGAACCGCCCGCCTTTTCGTATGCAATCCCTAACGCTTCGACTTTTGGAATATTTTTGCCTAAAATAAGTAAAGATGTTTGTGCCGTTCTACCTACTTCATCAAATGCATCCTTTACGGTTATTCCGTTTTTTGAAACTTCCCTTAATGCCTCATTAAATGGCTTTCCAGTCATTGTCAAATCGGTTAAGATACGTCTTAACGAAGTACCTGCCATTGAGCCTTTAATACCATTGTCTGCTAAAACTCCAAGTAACGCTGCCGACTGTTCAATTGATATATTTGATGCCGCTGCAACGGGTGCCACAAACTTCATCGATTCGGTAAAGTTAGAAATATCTAGTGCTGAAGTTGTAAAAGATTTTGCCATTACATCTACAACCCTTTGCATATCAGTCGCTTCATAATTAAAAGCCCGCAATGTTTGACCTGCAACCATTGCAGCCGTTGATAAATCCGTATCAACTGCCGCGGCTAATTGACTAATGGCACCGGTTGAATTTAATATTTCCTGCTCTGAAAATCCTAATTTTCCTAATTCTTTTTGCAATCCGATTATTTCAGTTGCAGTAAATTTAGTGGTTGCCCCTAATTGTTTGGCGTTATCAGTTAATGCCGTAATTTCTTTGCGGCTTTTACCTAATGTTGCCGCTAAATCTGCGCTAGATTTGTCAAACTCTTTTATTGTATCAAATGCGCCTTTTACAACGTTTGCAAACAACATTAATCCACCAACCATTCCAAAGGCTCTCATTAGGTTTCCGATTCCTAGAATTGCTTGCTTTGGATAATTACCTACATTTCTGTTAAACCTTCCAACGGCACGATCAGCCGCTAAAACTCTTGTATTTAAAGATTGAAATTGAGATTGTGCTGCCCTTAACTCTCTATTGTATTGAGATTGCGTTTGGCTTGCTGTTTTACCTCTTACAATTAAATCTTGATACCTTTTACTTGAAATTGCTTGTTGTGCCGACAAATTAGCATATGCACCCGCTAAAACCGATGTTGCCTGCGCTTGTTTATTTGCGTTTTGAGTTAAAACGCGTGTGTTTATAATTTCTTCAGTAGTTTTTACATTGCTTTGCGCTTTCGCGGCTGTTAAATTAACAATTTGCTTCTGTAAATTAGCTACAATGGTAGCTTGTTTTTGCAAATCAGCCGTTAATTTAGCGTTATTGGTATTATTTGCGTTTAAGTCTTTTGGAGTGTTTATTTTACTTAAATTTCCGTTTGCTTTTCGCGCTTCCTCTGACAACTTAATAATTTCAGAAACGGAATTTTTTAACTTTAATTCAAGCTCTGTAAGTCCTTGAATTGCTTCTTTACTAACAATCGTATCTATCGCGTTTGCCATTTTATTTAGTTTTGTTTTGCTTTTTCCTGCATTATTTTAACGTATTCAATCCATTGAGCAACGACCACTTTTCGCGGGTTTATAGGTGCAATTTCTAAACCCATTTGAATAATTGCCAACTGCTTATAAAGAGATATGTTTTCCTTTTTGCCGTCGTCTTTTAATTCATTTTGCAATATTGCAATTTGGTTTTTGATTCCTTGCAACTCACTACTTATTCTATTCAGGTTTTCAATGTCACCAACTACTGAATTTATTTCTGGCATTTTATAACGCCACGCTTTTAATTCCTGAATTAAAGCAAATCTTAATTCTTGACCTAGTTTTGTGTTTTCAAAACCTGCAAACATTATAAAAATAATTTCTGCAACTGCTTTATATTTTGCAATTAGGTTATCAATTTTTGCCCATTTTTGCAGCTTTACTTCAAAGTTTCTATCTTGTAAAGCGTTATAATATTGTTCCATTATTTCAATTTCAGGCGTACCAATGTCAATTCTTTTAGCGCGTCCATCGTAATTTTTAAGTAACCAATTATTGTCTTGAGTGGCTAAAAATCTATCAAAATTATAAATAGGTAGTTCATCTATTGATTGAAATATTTTCATAAGTGTTTTTTTATAAAGTTATCTAAATCTGGTTTTATTATTTCGTAATTTAGCTTAAAGGCGTTTTCTTTTGTCAATCCTATTAGTTTGTTTTGGTACCCGTCAAAAAAAGACTTTTTGTCGCCTGAACCTGTACCCGTGTTTGTGATTAAAACTTTTGTTAAATCTGAACTCATATCAACTTGGAAGCTTCCTAAAAAATCGCCTGTATCAAAAAAGGTATAAGGGTATCCCGCTATTTTTAAAGGGTTAATCATTTGAGTAAACAAACTGTAAACTCCTGAAAAAACACTACTTTTATTTTTTAGCATTAATCCATCAGTACCAATACTATTTTCAAATTGATTAACGTTTAAATTTACTATTTTGTTTTCATTTCGAGCAACAGAATTTTCAGTTTCGTTTAGGATATTATCCCTGACAAATTGCACTTTTCGCAAATAATCGTTAATCGTTATCATATAACAAATTTACATAAAAAAAGCCGTACAATTTGCACGGCTTTTAAAATCATTATTTTTATCATTACGAAACAATAACTCTTGCAATATCGGATTTGTATAAAACACCACCAATATTAATCGCTATTGAATTTGCCAAAGTAGAAGATGCTAAATCTACCGTGTAAACTCCAGCGCTCGCGGCTGCAATTGTCAAAGCCACTTTTCCATTAGCATAAATCAAACCACTTGGAGTAACTACTACATCGTCTTTTTTCACTAAAACATTTGACAAAGTTAATCCTTCAACTAAATGCGTTCGATCCAATAAAGTTGGCTTAAAAGTCAAACTAGTCGCTGCTACTGAGACTGGGTCAATCACAATATTTACATCGTTCACACCGTCTAAATCGGATGGATCAAAGTCTAATTGATTTGATGTAATGTAAATCATTCGCTCCATTTCTAGCAAGTCAGAAAATTGCATCAATTGCGTTTGCATAGACGGGTTGTTTCCTTCTTTACCTTTGTAAGTGCCTGTAAAAAGCATTTTCAATCCAAAGCCTTTGACTTCTCCACCTTTTGTGCGAGTAAAGATTTTGTTTCCTGCAACGTCATAAAACGCTACATTGTAATTGTCTTTTCCATTTAAAGTTCTTAACGCTTTCCAATTGACAACCCCGTTATTTAAAACGCCTGTAAATTCAGTAGGCATTTCTCCCGTAACTTGTTTAAAGCCTGAACCTTCAACCGTATTAACGTTTGGATCTGGTGTATTTTGCGTGAAACTTTCGTAGCCTTTTACAATTACCAAATTCCCTAACTGCTGCTGCTCCTTTACATATTCCAAATCTTGAGCGTCTGAATATCGGAAACTTTTAGCAGAAAATTCCACTGTTTCAATTCTATCCCAATCGAACGGACAACCCGCTAAACCAGTTCCTTTTACGTCTCCCGCATCGCAAGCAACGACGTCTAATTGTGCTAATAAATCTGATAATGCCATTTTATTTGATGTATTTGTTTATTTTTAAAAATTCAATTTCTTTTTTATTGTTTAGCGAAATATTTTCGCTTTGGTTATAAACCCGATCTTTTGTGAATTGCTTGAGTACCTTAAAACTTTTCTCTTTTATTTCTGCCTTTTTTGCCATTTGTTAGAATTTAATTGTATTAATGCATTTCGGCTCTCCGTTCGCTTTTTCCTCAAATCGAATTGTAATATCTAAAACAATAACGTTTGAAAAATCAGTTACTTTGGTTAAGTCTTCCTCTGTGTAGTTTGCTTCTTTTCTTTGCGTATAATCTCCTATAATTGTAGTTACACCGCTCTTTTCAATGGCTTTAATTACATTTTTTAACAAAGGATTTAATACGTTTTGAAATTCAGTATTCCACACGGTCGGATTTCTATTTGTAACTACCTTACTTTCTTTTACCAAAAGCAATCGACAAACCCTTGTTAACGAATGATTGTATCTATTTACGGTTTCGTCTCCTGAAGCGAGCCAAATCAAAGGGTACTTATTTCCTGCAATGGTTTTTAAAAACAAAATTAAGTCGGCTTGATCTCCCCATTCATACCTTATTGGAAAATCTTTGTCATTGCTGTCTTTAAAAGGCGGCAACTGCAAAAATATTTCTTTTAGTATATTTTCTGAAACTATCATATTCCTATCTGATTTTGAAATTCAAATATTTTAGGATTTCTGTTTAAGTAAATTGGATTATCATAAATAAATTTTAACAAAGAATCTTTTTCAAATTCATCATCTAAAAAACCCAAAAGCCCTCTATTTAACGAATAAAAATAATTATTTGTGCCTTGATACTCCCTTACAAATTCATTCCAAACCCTAACAATTCTTTGCGTAGGATTAACTCCAGTCGCGCCTTTTGGCAATGCTTTAACGTCTCCAACTCCTGCCATATAGCTAACTTCCTCTACTAAAAAAAAGTAGTAAACATAGTCAGCTAACAATGATTGTTTTGCCGTTCCTAAACTATAAACTAATCCTTTCCAATTGCCTTTGCCGTTTACTAAATCTATCCATTTTTGAGGTATTCCAGTTGTATTAGTTGGAAAAATCCCCGCAACTAAATAAGTTTCGAGTTCGGTTATTTCGTTTTTTGTCAAGAACATACGCAACAACAAACGACAGTTTTCGTCAATCAATAACTCTAAATTAGCAAAAGTTTTGCTATCTGCTTCATCCAAATTTGGAATTGCACGGTTTTTAGATTGAAAATAACTGTCGTTTATTATGTACATATTTTTTTATTTTTTAGATTTTGGATATTCAGCAACTTTGTCAATACTTACTAATTGATTAGCTAATTGACTATCGATTGTGATTTCATCGCCTTTTTTCTTTGTTGCAAAATCTTTGGTAAATACTATCTTTTTCATTGCTTATGATCCTAAAGTTACAAGTGCCGCGCTAATTGAGGTAACTTTTCTGAAACCGCTTTTGTCTGCATTTCTAATTAAAAAAGCCATTCTTTGTCTAGCCTTTAAAGTCAAAGCATCATTAGTAAATTGATCACCTACCAATCCTCTGCTTAACTCCAACCCTGTACGAACGTACAATTTTCCAAAACGTCTATCGCATATAATCAAAGTATTTGCTGGTGCAACGTTTGATTCAATAACAGTCATTCCATCAATATTCGACCCGTCTGCTGAAACAAAAGACGGCATCAAATAATTGTTATTTGCGTCTTTTTTAAGTTTCATTTGGTTAATTACTGAACGTCTAGCGATAATTGTATCTGGCGTGTACTTCGAACCACCTGTTACGGTAATATCCTCTGCAACCTTTACAATTAAATCAAATAAACTAGCATCTTGAATTCCGCTTGCTACTGGCACGAATGCTGGCGCGCTTGCGTAAACACCTACTAAAGTATTTGCAGCTCCTGTACCGTTGCAAATTTGATTGTCGATAACAAGTGCTACGTTTGTAGTTAAAAACAAATCCAACTCGCTTGCAAACATTTCCTCATCCTCAAAGAATTCCTCTGTAACTGGCAATGTATCCCCAATCTTTTCAATGGTGATTGTACCTGTTTTGTACTTTGCAGTTGATTCTGGAAAAACTCCGCCTTCTGCAATAGAAGCGGCTGCCCTTACAATTGTGTCCTCATCCCAATCGTAGTAACGGATAGTACCATTGTGATTAGAACTAGAAACGTTTACTTTTGGAAAAATATCATACATTGATAATTTTCTAGTTGCTAACTGCCCAACGTCTGGCAATTCAACCGCTTGTAAGTTACCTGCAATAGAAGCTCTATTTGTAATAGCTTTAATAACTACTTCTTTAGAATCCCCTTTTGCAATTCCTTTGATTGCTTCAACATTATCTTTTAACTCCTTTGCAAAGTTGCCCATTCTGCTAAGCGGCGCCTCAGTTGCCTTTTCCTGCAATTGCTTAATAGTTTCTTGCGAATCTTTTAAGGATTTTACCAACGGCTCTAATGCCAATTCAATAGCTGCTTTTTGCAATTCTTGCTCGTGTGCCTTCATTGCGGTTTGGTATAATGCAAATTCTGCACTTTCCATTTTGTCGACTTCTTCTGCCGATTTGTAAGTAAATTTCATTTTTTTACGTGTGTTTGATTAATACCTTCTTTTTGTTTTTTGAGTGCTTTTTGGCGGCTCTATTGTTTTTTCAAGTGCTTTTGCGGCTTGAATCATTCCTGTACTTTCATTACTGCCAAATAAGACTAAACTAGATTCCCTAACGTTTTTTGCTTCTGATACTGTAAAGAAATACAATATTTCATCTTCAAAATCTTCTTTATTTGCAATTAAGTCAATGTTATCTAAATAGGCTTTTAATTCGGCTTCATCTCCTTTAACGGTGCTTTTCATTGCCAAACCGATATTGACGTACTGCATTCTAACCGATGCTTCAATATTTCCCTCTAAAAATTCTTTGTAAGATTCTCGAACTTTTTCTTTTGCGATTTTATAAATTAAAACTTCTGTTTCGCCTTTGTAGTCTTTTCCAATTGCAGAAAATGGTAACATTTGAGTAAATATTTCAATATCCTCTTTTTGCGCAATAGTTGATAATAATTTCAATTCGTGATCAGCAACTAAATAGTTTTTTCCCTGTTGCTCTTTTACCGTTTTATTCCAAATACCTTTTAGGTGCAAATCTTTATGACTGTCTAATATATTAGTACTATTTACGGCAACGTAATAAAAATTATCATCTATCTCAAAATCCTTTATTGCTTCCAAACTTTTAGCAATTGTGATTGACTTTGAAATTAACGTGTTCCCTTTATCGCACGACTTTTGAATTTGCGATTTTTTTTCTGCCAAAATCAATTCTTTATTTGCTTTTAATTCTGCAAATAATAATTCTTTTGTTTCAAAGCTTTTATTAAGTTCGGTGCAATTTATCATTTTTTTATTTCTTTACCGTTTTTCAATTGGTTTTCTTTTGCCTTTTGCATCTTCAAGGCTTCCTGCTTTTGCTGTATTTTCTCGAGTTCCTGACGTGTTAATTTCGTTCCCATAGGACAAAGATAATTAAATATTATTATTACTAGGTATTTTTTTCAAACCTTCATAATCGAGCGATGAAAAATTAGTTTCTAACATTGTATTTATTTCGTCTAATTTAACGCCTGCTTTCATTAATTCAAGTAAAGTACTAGCTTTTAACTTTTGATTGTTGATTTGTTCTTTCTCAAATATTTTCATAAACATTAAATGATTCCACGACATACGAATGTCCTGAAAATCAAATTGAGTTTCAAACCAGTCAGTCAACTTTTGAGCTTTTGGCTTTTCGCAATATTCAATTAGTCTGGCCATTGCCTTTTCCTGATTTTCATAGGTAGAACCTCGCAAAGAAGTTTCTAAAATATCCCTTGGAATATTAAACATTGATCCAAACATAAAGAAGTCAGCAACAAAACTTTCATCAAGTTTAAGTTTTCCCATATCCTCAACAAATCGCTTAATGTCAATCATTGACTTTACCGCGTGTATTGATTTATTTGAAAGTACTTTTTGTTCAATACTTTGCTTTTCATCTTCACTCATTGGAATATTAGCAAAATCAGTTTTAGATGGGTCTGCTTTTCCTGCAACCATAAAGCGCCCAGCCAAAAATAAATTAATTCCTTTTGCATCAAGTGCAATTTCGGAATTGTTTATAACTTTATAAAGTGCGTCAATCCTTGAAATTCCTGTTAATGGATTTGATTTTCCTGCGCTTGTTAAATCGTGAAAAAAAGTAAGCTCTTTTAATTTAATTTCTTTTGATTCTCCATTGTCAAATTGATAGGTAACTGAACCCTCTAAAACTTCATTGTACGTTAAACTTGAAAATATAAATTTTTGCAGTTTACGAATTAAAGTGTCATTGTAAACTATGTTTGCAGGGTTTAAGAATTGCAGCGAAGTATTGGCAATATTCTTTGAATTGTCAGGATTGTATAGAATTGCCGTACCGTAAACATTTAACCAAAATTTATAATCCCAAAAGAACTGAGTATAGGATTGCATTAAATTAGGCTTTTTTTTAATTGAATACAAAAAATCCTCTTCAATTAATTTTCCTTCTTTGTATTCGCATACTTTTCCAAGTGAAAATATGTCGCAATCCATAGAAATAACTTTTAATAATGCTGGGTTGTCGCAAACTTTTTTTAGCTTTTCCCTATCTGGTATTCTATTAGCTAACCCACCAATGCTGTCAAATAAGCTATAAAATATATTGCCGTCTTTGTCAAATTCAAAGGCGCGTTTCTGTCGATTTCCAAAACCAAAGCTAAAATTAAAAGCCATTTAATAAAGTTTTATAATGCAAATATATTAATTTTTTTCGAAATGTCGCCTTAAATATCTTTTAGGGTCTAACAAATCATCAAAGGCTTTTACAACTTCATCATCAACAACCCCCAAACGATCATTGGCGTATGCGTAATTTCTAAACTCTAAATCTATATTTTTTGATTCCTCAGTGTAAAAAACGTTCGTGTTTTGTAATAAAGTAATTCCTGCCATTACTGAACCTGCTGGTTTGTCGATTCCATAAGCATAACTCCAACCGTATGATTTAAGTAACGAAATATTGTCTGGACGCGCTGAATCACAAACTACATAAGCATCTTTTGGGATTCCTAATTTTGTACAAATATAAATAATAATTCCACCCATTTGATTCATTAACATTGTTTCCATAGGGTCTAATGATGCAAGTAATTCATTTTCACTTAAATAATTTAATTCGTGAGAATACATTGTATTTGTGTAGCGGTCAAATTTACTTTCTAAAATTCCCATTTTATGGTTTTTACCCCAGTCAATGCCATAAACTGGTCTTAATGGAATTTTTAAATATTCTGCATAAGTGTTTCTGGACCAATTATTAAAAACGCGACCTTCAACCGCTTCCGTCCACCCGCCTAAAACAATTTGATTGTATCTTTTTTCGTTGGTTAATAAAAGTTGCTGGTAATAAACTTTTATATTATTTGCAATGTATTCTTTTGGCACGTCTAAATAAGAAGTATGTATGTAACAAACATTGTCTTTAATACCATTAAATCCCGCTTCGATATTTCTACCTGAATAAAAGTGCCTAAAAATCCAATGATGCACGCTAGCAGGATTTAATAATAAAAAAGTTAAATTTCTTTTATCTTTGCTTCTGATAGACAAAAAAACCTTTTCGTATGTTTCATAATCTGGCAGCTCTTCTGCTTCATCAACTACAAAAACATTGAATCCTGACAATGATTTTAAGTTTGCCGTTTGTGCCTTTGAACCTGTTTTTATTCCTTTAAAAGCTATCCTATTCGTGCCGTGTTCAATATGTGTGTTTGTTGAAACTACTTTGTTTTCGTAATTTAAAAGTTGTATTTTGTCGTCAACTTCTGGCTTAATTGAATCGACAACGGAGGCATTAGTAAATCTAGTATAAAGTACATTCCATCCCTTTTCTACCAATCCCATCAACGAAAGTAACGCAATAGCAAACGACTTAGCAGACGAACGCCCGCCCGTCAATATCACTGTATCAACGTTTGGGTATTTATCGTTTAATAATTTAAAAAGTACTTGGTATTTTTTGGAAAATTTAATCATCGCTTTGCGGGTCTTCCAAAAATATAATTGTAGGAGGTGTACTGTTTATTTGCTTTCCATCGGTTGTGTGGTCAATTTTGTCTCCGTATTTCTTTGGGTTTAGTTTTGACGCAACCCATTTGCGGGCGTCAATTCTTAACCTTGAACGTTGCACGTGTTCTGAATTAAATTGACTTGCTACAATGCCGTCTCCTATATCTTTTTCAATAAAATCATTTTGCGAATCGTCTGCAATTTCGATTATTTCATCAAATATTGCGTCTCCTCGAGCCTCGCACGCACACGCGTATTGTTTTGATTTTAAATCATTAGATTCTAACCAACGGTAAAAGGTTTGAGTACTTGGCATGTCTGAATCTTTTAAAATAGTTCTTAATGCTTCGCCTTCCTCAATCCTTTGAATTATTAAACTAAAAATAGTTTCAATTTGCTCTTCGTTGTATGCCATAATGAAAGTTTTGTTGTTTAAGTTACAATAACCGTAATTATAGAAAGTTCTAAAATTGATTTTGTAAAGAAATATTCCTCAAAACCATTTATAATAGAAAAATAAGTTGATTGACCCTCGGTAATTTCTTTGATTAATTCTTTACATTTAGATACCTTTTCTTCGTCACATTCAGTATTGTTTGAATAATAAACTTTGTCTAAATATTGTAATTTTATTTGTATTTTCATAATTTAATAATTTAATCACATTTTACAATTCTTCTGCTTACATAACCGGGTTCGTAAAACTCAAATAACAATTTACCGTTATCGGAGCAATCGTCCCCGTAATAGTAAGTTTCCCCGTTAGGCACATCGTTAACCGTTGTAATCGCATTACAATCACATTCCGTCTTTGGATCTTCTGCTGTGCAGCTACTCAAAGCAATTGCACAAATAAATAATAGTTTTTTCATAATATAAAGTTTTTAATTTAAGCAAATATAGTGAATTAATAAATTTATTGTTGGCTTTTAGTTGGTGCTTTTTCTAGATGTAAATTTTTCCAGTATTTGTATCCCTCTTTGGTTTCTATCCATCTAAACGCCCATTGTAAATCATCAGTATATTTATTAAAAAAATCGTTACCTTGATTCTTTTGATGCTCTAGTGCTTTTTTTTTAATCTCTGTTGGTAATTCTGATATTTTCATAACTTTTATTTTTAAAAATTTTAAGTTTTTATTCCGTAATAAATAAAATCCAAATATTTTTGTATTTCTTTACGACGTTCGGGAGTTGCGGATTGCTTTTCCTTTTCAAGCTGATCGATAGTTGGCTTTTTTGGTTTCATTTTTTTAGACAATATTGTAAGTTTCGTTTTTTATTATATCAATTTTAATAAAATGACTTATATTTTTTATCCAACTATAAAAATCCTGAACTTTCATTGTGCCTTTTGCTGAATTACATATCTTACAACAAGGAACGCAATTGCTTTCTAAATAACCTAAATCATTATTAACCCTATCAATGCCGTTATATTTATATATACTTAAATCGTATTTCGATATATTTTTAGGTTCTGATCCGCAATAAAAACAATTAAGAGATGTTATTTTTTTAAAAGAATATTCTTGTAGGTAAAAAACATAATTACGCTTGTTAGCGTTTCTTTTGTAATTTTTATATAATTGTTTAAAAGCTCTTGAGTCGTCAGTTTTCTTTATTTTTAACTGCATAGCACAACCGCAACTTTTAGTAGGAGACTTTTTATCAAATACTTTTGATGCAATTATTTTTTTTTCGTTGCCGCAATCACATTTAAAAAGCCAATAAGTTTTATTATTAACTCTTTCAATTAATTCAATAGCAGTAAGTTTGTTTGATTTTAATCCAGCGTAGTTTTTTAAGGCTTGTTTCATGGGAATTTATAAAATTGTTAAACGTGCCTTAATCCGTTACTGTAAATATACAAAATTTCTTTGAATAAATATTAAGTTCAGTGTTAATTTTGTTTCTTAACTCAATTCTTTTATTTGGCTCTAGCTGTTGTAAATTCTTGGATAATTCCAAAGCTATTTTTTTAGCTATTGAGTTTATAAATACCATTTCATTCTTTGTAAGGCTTAATTTTGGCGTCTGGTGTAGATAGTCCATAAAATTTAAATACTCTTTGCCATATCGCTTAATAATGCCTTTGTGGTACTTTATTGTGTCCCCTCCTTTGTGGCTGTTAGATGCAAAAGATTGAATATGAATATTGTGTAAATTTAATGCTGTTGTTCGGTTCGCTCCGACTGAAATATTATGACCTCCAGCAAGCTTGCCAAAATTATCAGTTGCGATGCATGGATTTCCATAGTCAATAAACCTAGCTATTTTGTTAATGGTCGGTTGTAAATACTTTGACCGGTATTCATCTGGTGTTATAATATTATACTTTAAAACGGCTTTTTCGGCTTTCCATTTATCAGCATCTTTTTTTTCTTTAAGGTTTTTAGCGTGGATAATTGCACACTTATAATCACAAACGTTTTGCGCAAATTGTTTAGGATCAAATTTTACTTTGCAAATTTTACAAGTTTTTTGTTTCATTATCCTTGCTGTTTACTATGAACCATTTCACTTTTAAGAAAACTTATGTTTGTTCTGATTGCATCGCAAATTTTGTAACCTGAATCCATAACTCTTCTAAGTTGGTACATTTGCGGAAAACAAACATTAGCTTCGTTTACGGCTCGAGAAACGGTAAATTTTTGTTTTACTAAGTCAAATACCATAACTTCATAATGATTGTGTACGTCCGCCCGTACGGATTCCAAATAATAGAGTAAGCCTGTTATCTTTTGAATTAACATTGATAATTCAGCACCGTCCTGTAAATTGCAATTGTAATACTGATTTACGTATCTGTTTAGTTTTTCTATTTCGTTCATTTCTTTACCATTTTATTATAAATTGCAATTGCTTTGTCTTTTTGATCTGCTGGCAATTTGTGAATGTGATACGTGTAGCTATTGCCAAACTTATTACATCGTTTAGCCTTTGTGGTTTCTAAATTTAAACCGTAATCTATTACTAAATTTGATACTCTAGTTCTAAATCCTGCCATTACAGGAAAAGCAAATAATGATACATTACCTTTTAATATCAAAGTTAGTAAAACTTCCTGCAAATTAGTCTTAGGATATGCAAATCCTTGAAATAAATTTTCTGTTTTCATAATTAATAATTTAAGTTGTTTTTATTTTACATCCAGTCTGGTGTGCTTTTTGGCAACCAGTCGTTATCGTCTACATAAAAGGTTATTGGGTCAAAAGGTTGGTTTCTTGAATACTCGCATTTTACGATTGTATTGTTATCTTCCTTTTCGACAAATACAACCGTTTCCGCTTTTTTTAATATTGACGAACCAATATGACCAACGGGTTTTGACGTGCCAAAGTTCTTGTGAAGTATGCCCGTGCAATGCAAATTTCCTTTTGAGGTCCATTCAAGTAGTTTTTGCGTTAATCCTGTCGCTTGCTCTAAACTATTAAAATCAGTAACCAAATCTACAAATCCGTCAATTGACATTAAACCTATTTTGTCCTTAAAATCGCTTTCAAATACAATCCAGTCAATAAAATCAAATCTTTCTTTTGGGGAATATTTACGAAGGCAAAAAGTTTTATAAAGGTCGTAATTACCTCCTATTAATTCTAAAACGCGCCTTTGAACTCTTTGCGTGTGAAAGTTTGATTGTTCGGTATCGAAAGAAATTACAAATTTATCTTTAGTTTCATGTCCTTTTATTCCAGGATTAAAAACTGATGCAGTACCACCAATATAACCCGCTTCAATCATTGATTTAAAAAAGGTTTTTCTGGATTTTGACGCGCCAACAATGCAGGAAAAGTCGCCGTAACTTCCAAATGGTATCGGATAATAATTTCCTTTATATTGACTTTCGCCAATGCTAATTGCTATCGGTTGTTGCTTAATCTCCTCGCTCGGGTCAATTAATGCTTCTTTGTAAATATCAGCAAAGTTTGTTACAATTTTACAATTTATCTGATTTTCTAGTTCCTCAAAGTTTAGTTTTTCCATAATTAAAACAAAATAGGATTAATTTTTTCTAGTTTTGTTTTAGAATATCCCAATTCTCGAAGTTCTTTCTTATCTGTTTTGTTAGAATCAATTAATCTTTTTGCGTCTTTAAAAAAGTCTTTTTTAATCTCAAAACCAAAACTTTTACGCTCTAAATTTTCGCAAGCTATTAAAGTACTGCCACTACCTGCGCAAGGGTCAATAACTACATCTCCTTTATCGGTAAAAATAGAAATTAAATTTTCCAAAACTTTAATCGGCTTTTGCGTTGGGTGTACTTTTTCGGTTTCTGTGTCTCTAAACCAATCCAAACAATTCATTACCATTTTGCCTTTGTTGTTAAACTTTGGCAGTTTTTCACGATATAAAATTACTGCATATTCACAATTTCCAACTACTCGCATATTTGCTTTTAAAACTTGTGCTGAAAAGTTTTTCCTAAATACTAAATTTATATATTTATTTAGACCGTATTTTTTAGCTTTTTCGATTAGTTCAAATTGTTGTTCAAAGGCACAAAATACAATCATACAAGGGGCTGAACCTGTTTCTTTTGGCTCAGGCCTTAACATTGTACTGCAAAAATGTAAAAATTCAGAAATTCTAAAATCTTTATCGGTATCAAAAAACTCTTTTCCTGCAAGTTTTGATTCTCCGTTTTTGTTGTCTCCACCTTCATACCAACTTGGATTGGAAGCATAAGCATTTATGCCTAAATTGTAAGGAATATCGGCAATTATTAATTGTGCTTTTGGAACTGCATATCTTTTGTAGTTCTGGAAATGGTCGTTAAATAAATTTGGTTTAAATTCTGTTTTAATATTTTCCATAATTTCTGTTTTTTATTTGTAAAAGTCAATGTTTTTAATTATTTCGTTTGCTGTGTTATAGAAGGATTTTTCAACATTTTGTAAACTCCAACTTTCTAAAAGTTTTTTTTGAAATTCTTTTTTGTTTTCTGGAGTTATGGTTTTGTTTTGCTCTAAATAATCATTTACTGCCCTCTGGTTTAATTCTTGTTGCAAAAATGTAATATTGTACTCCAATGGATTTTTAAGGTCGTCTTTAAGCGCTATTAAAGCCGTTTCAATACTTCCGTAATATCTTACATTTTGCGTAATTTGTAAAGATAAAAGTTTTGCGAATAGTTTGTTATCGTTTACAAATTCCTTTTGATAGGCTTCTAGGCTTTCATTAAGCGTTTTTAAGGCGTTTATATCTTCTGGATACACATTTGTCTTGTTCCGTTTAAAAACATTGAATACACGTCTTAATGCGGTTTGTTCTTGCCAGCTCATAATTTTGGTTTTTTATTTTCAATTATTTTAATTTGCGTTCTTATCCAAATGCAAATAAGCTGGGTGCAAAATTTATCTGATTTATTAAAATCTTCTTTGATGCCGTTTAAAATACCTTGCTTTATTATTTTAAATTTAATTTCTGCAAATTCCTGATAAATATCTTTGATTGTGTTTTTTAAATCAAACGATTCATTATCTGTTAAAACCAACGAAGCTAAAAGTAAGTTTGTAATTTTTAATTCCCGATTTGTATTTATCATAACCTGTCTTTATTTTGATATTGAACTTCTTTTGTTTTTAACTCTTTTCGTTTTTTAACCCAATTTACGAAATGCGATTTGTAGTCTTTTATGTTGTTTTTAATTTCTCCTTGTTGGATTAAATGGATGTTATAATCTTTTAATGCAAATTCGATTGTAACTGGTGTTAATACTTTTTGCATAAAAATTGCTTCCTTCCAAATATTATCTTCTAAGCATTGATTAGCAAAATCATCAGAGCGGTTTGTTGTTAATGGTTCTTTGTTTATTGGTTTATCTATACTACTATTGCTTTGTCCATTGCTTTGCCCTATGGTTTCTATTTGCTTTGCCCTATGGTTTATAATTGCTTTGTCCAATGCTTTGCCGTTTTTTGGCACATCATTGTTTAAGCTAATTATGTTTGATGAATATTGATTTTGTGATTTTTGGATCAATTCTATAAATCCAAATTCTACCAATTCATTAAAGTACCTAATATAAGTTTGATGCTTTTTTATTCCTAATGCATCCATAACCATTTGAGTAGGAAAACCAAATTTTGCCTTCCAACCTAATCGGTTACAATGTTCAATAGCAAAAAAATAAATTGCAGTATGATTTACTGAAATCTTTTCTGGATTTTCAAAACACCAATCAAAATAATTTCTTGAAAGTTCATAACTATTCATGATTCCTTTATTTTATTCCAACAAATTCCACAAAAATACTTAACAGCTTCGTGAGGATTGTTTATTTTTCCACAAGATTTTTCCATACTTAAAACAACTTCATTTAAACCTAATTTATCTATAAAATTCTTTATTGACAATTTAAACTTTTCGCTCAAACAATTTTCTGGAAAATAAATTGTAAAAGTATAATCTACTCTTTCAATTTCAGCATCGCATATTGTTTTTTGATTTTTTAAAAGCTTTTTATATTGATTGTATTGCATTTTAGCAACTTTCATTTTTTCAAACTTTATAATTAAAGTTTCTGGAATTGCTTCTAAGGAAACACAACCTTTACCTCTATTGCAGTCAAAACAAGCTGTTATTAAATTTTCAATAGAATTATCACCGCCTTTTGCAATTGGATGAATATGATCTATTTCTAAAGGTACTGTAGGAGGTTTTGCAGAACAATACTGACAAGTAAAATTATCTCGCTTAAAAACCTCAAATCTTTTTTTTACACTAATTGATTTTCTCATACTGTGGTAGTTTTATAAAATGACAAAAGCCTTAAAAAATGCTACCACACATTTAATAAGGCTTTGTCGATTAGTCAGGCGACTAAATATCTTATCGTAAGTGGTAGGTTACTGATGCAAATATAAGAAATACTTTTTACTTTTCGTGTATGTTTCCGATTATTTTATCTAAAACTCGCAAATCAAAAAGTGGTTTTTCTATAAAACGATTTTTTAAAAACCAAGCTAAACTATCCTTATTCCAAAAAACACAAAACGGTAGTTCGTGATTGTTACCTTTAATCAAATCCCCCTCGTAAATTTTCATCTCATTGATTGTTAGTTTGCCTGTAAATTGACCGACTGATTCGGGGATCACTTCGTAAGTATTTATTCCAGAAATAATAAAAGATTGAATTTCGTCATCATAATAATGCCCACAAACCCACCCTTTACCGTCAACTCTTAATCCTCTAAATTTTATCGTTCGCATAATTTCAATGTGTTAATGTCAATTGCTAATCCTTTGTAAATAAGTCCTTGCCAGTCAAAATGCCATTCATTTAACTTTTGCATTATTAAATATCCATCCATTAAATCAATTGTTTGACTGTAATTTTGCGTTTCAATATCTAATAATATTTCTCCATTTAAAAATTGATAAATTTTAACATTTCTTTTAATATTGTCGTAAATCCAAGCATTAGGTACAAACGTAATTCCTTCAATCGTAATTGGTTTTGTAAGGTCGCTTAGTGGACGTAAAATTGGTTTAATATCTTTTATCATTGAAGTGTTTTCGTAAGTACCTCTAAAAATTGATTCTACATTTTCTTTTGAAACACCTGTAACTATATCAAATTCTTTTCCATTTTGTATTTTTAATTCATAAGGCAAATATCCCGATAAATGTTTTAATTCTAATTTTTCCATGATTTCGTAAATTTTAATAATGTTAAATAATTTTCTTCTGTAAAAACTTCTTTTCGTGTTTTGCATTTTCGCTTTCTAAATGCACTGTAAGGCATTCCTATCACTTCAGCGGCTCTTTTACCTGACATTCCTAATGTAGAGGTCAGGTTGTTTATTTTCTCGTTTGCGGTCATGTTATGCGGGTTTTAAGGGGTTTTTACACCCCGATTGTTTATTAATCTCTAAATATTTCACTGTCATACTTTATAGGCTCTTCAACCCATATTTTTGTAAATTTTACTTTTAAAGGTCTGTTTATAAAATTAACTTGATCTATAAAAGCAGTTCTACCTAAGCAATAAAATCCTATTTTTCGTTTTGTAACTTCGCCATTTTCTAAATGTAAAATATAGTTTCCGTTGTATTCCATTTCTTGTCTTGGCATAATTTCTAGTTGTTTGAGCTTGCCGTGATAATCACTTCCTTAACTCTGGTACAAATATAAGGAACAAAAGTGTTCCAAAATGTTAATGCAGTGTTAAAGTTTTAAAATAAAAAAAGCCAATCTTGCGACTGGCTTCTAAATTTAAAAACAAAAAAATTAAACTATGAAAAAACAAAGATAGTGAATTTTTACATTGTTTCATTAAAATCTTTTCTAATAATTGTTTCAATCTTTTTGACCATATCATTAAAATAAGTTGTTTTTTGAACTGTCGAAGTATCGGCAATACTATCTATAAACTCTTCGCAAAACTTGACCTGTTGCAGCATCTGCTTGGACGTTGGTTTTAGCTGGTCGTAAATTTCTAGTTCAATCATTTTAATGCAAACCAATTGATGCATTAGTTGGTGTTTTTTCTTGGGATTCATAATTCCTTTAATTTTAAAAATTCATCAAAGGTTACGGTTACCTTTGTTTTGGAAAAAACACGAACATAAAATTCGTTGTCGCTCTCGAACTTTGTAAAGTAACATTCCAAATCACTTTTAACCAATGATCTTGGATTTTTCCAAATTGGCAATCCTTCTGCTAGTTCTTGAATTTCTTGAATCGTAAGGTCTTTTACATTGACCTGTGTGTTGTTTATTGTATTCATAATTTTGTTTAATTTTGAGTTTATAACGATGAATTCGTCTATTATTTTAAATTTTATGTTTTTTAAATGATGTTTTTTACTAACAAAATCTTTGTGCTCTTTAAAACTATTGTAACCTTTAATCTGATTTTTTGTCTGTTTCATATTCCTTTAAATACAAATCAATTAATACTTTTGTACTTTGCAAATCCGCTTCAAACTGCCCTTTTTTTCGGCATCGCATAATTCGTTTGATTAGGTCAAACTCATAACTATTTAAATTTTGATCTTCGCAAAATTTGTAAAGCGAACCATTAGTGTTGTCGTAGTGTGCTGGAGTGTTTATTAGTAGCTTGAAGTCTTTTTCGTGTGAAATAACATAATCAGGAGAACCATCTTCTGTAATCAATTGTCCATTTTCATTTGAAAAGTATTTATTTCCTTGTTTAAAAAAAGCCCAACCTTCTTGATTAACACACTCATACCAGTTACCTTTTATAATTTCCATTTTTTTAAGTTTTTAAATTAACCCACTAAATTAATAGCGGGTTTGATTAGTTTTAGAAAGGTAAATCGTCTGCCAAATCTGATTCCGCTTGTGATACTTGGTCTTTTCTTGGCGGTGCAACTATATTTCCGTCCGTCCAAATTACTTGACCATTTGCCACGTATGTACGTTTTTCTTTAGCTTCCCGTTGCTCTTTTGTTTGGCTCAAATACATTGATACATTTTGTCCGTAGTCGTTAGCTTCGTCTGAAATTGAGATTGTGTACTGCTTGTACTTTCCATCTTTTCCTTTAATTCCTAAATTGATAAGTGCGCTCATAAGATTCTATTTATTGGTTAATTTTAATTTTAATTCGTTTTTTAACGGTTCGGTTCTTTTTTGCTCGTAAGCATTTAAAGCCTTCCACGTTGTGCCTAATGATTCAAAGTCTTTGGAGTTAAGCAAATCCTTTTCGTTTTGCTTTTGCTCGGCTGTTAGCGGTTTTGGTGGTTCAACTGCCTTTTGCCCATCATCGTCTGCACTTCCAACGCTTACAAAACTTTGCAATCCGTAACGTCTAGCGTAGCTTATACCACTTCCTTGACTTTGTGCGTCGTTTATCTTTGAAAATATAATCTCGGTCAAAGATTCTATTTGTTCGCCTGATTCATGCAAAAGAATAGTTTTAACGTAGTTTTTACCATCAAAAATAGTGGTCGGCTGCAAAACTACAATCCCGTTGTTGTTGAATGCAGGAAGCACTACTTCTAAAATACTATTTAGGTCTGCATATTTATTTTTAAAAAATGGATTTAAAGCGGTTTTTTTTGGCGTGACCATTTCCATTTGTGCTTTTACTAATGCTGTTGCTAAATTTTTCATAATTTCTAAAATTTAATTGTTATTGAATCCTTGCGTGGATTTGTAGAAACTTTTGGTACCTGATTGCCATAAGCATCAAATACTTCTTGCTTTTGCGCTAATTTAAGCTGCTCGGTGCGTGCATCTAAGTCGGCTTTTATAGTTCGGTAAATTTCATCGTCTAAATAATTTACCGTGTTTCCACCATTTGTCGGAGTAAAAGTAACTCCCATTAATTCTGTCTTTTCAGTTGGCAAATGATTTCTCAATTTAGAAACTGCGGTACTTATTACTTCTTGCAGTCTCACTAAACTACAAGTCAATTCTAAAATCCCAACTTGTCCGTTATCTAATACGTTTTGCACTAAATTTTCGCCTGTTTTTACCGCTTCTTTTTTGGTAAAAGTACTATCATACAATGTAGCAATTTCTTCAGCTCGCATTTCAAAAAATTGTAATTTACTCATAATTAATAATTTTTATTTAATTCAGATAATGGCTTATCAAAGTTCGGGTCTAATATTATAACCTCTATTTCTTTTGCGGTTGCGTTTAACAACTCATTTAATCGCTTTAATTCCGCTTCTAAAGCTTTAATTCTTTCGGCCTGGTATTCTATTACTTCTATCATAAAGCGTTCATTTTAACGGTTAATAAATCAATTTCTTTTTGAAGTTCCGATTTTTGGTCTGCAAAAGTTTTAGATTTAAAAACAGCTTTTTGATTTTCTGTCCCTTCTATTCCAAAATCTGAATTACAAAGTGATCCTGCGAACGTAAAAAAATACAACTTAATGCCTTCAAAATTTAACATTACAGATGATCCACTATTATTTTCAACCGTGTAATTCCCTTCCGTTAAATCGTTAGATATTTTAGTTTTTACAAAATCTAAACATTTTTTAAAGTTAAAATTTACCCTCGGGATGTTGTCAATGTGTTCTTCTACAATTAGAGCATCTTCCCTATCTAATTGTAAATAAACGTCATCAAAATTCTTTTCTCTAGGTGTTTCGTTTGCTGGCGACATAAAGTCTAAGTGATGTAAGTCCATAATATTATTATTTATTTGTTTTGACAAAGATATAACTAATAACCATTGTAGGTTATTTTTTAACACACTTTAACATTTTAATATTCAATTTGGTTTTATCTTTGTAAAAAAAATAATTATGAATTTACTAAAATTATTGATTGAAACTTCTGGCCTAAATCAGGCAAAATTTGCGGAAAAAGTAGGTAGAAAACCTCAGCATATTAGCCGGCAAATTAAAAGCGGCGGCGGAATGCATACGAAAATGTTTTTTGAATATGCTGAAATACTCGGGATAGAGGAACTAAAATTTAATTACAAAAACACAAGTGTAACTTTAAACTTTAAATAAAATTATGAAAATCACAAAAGACCAAGCTGAAATAATGCTTAAAAAAATGCCTGAATTGGCTGAAAAAATTTACGAAGATTTTCCCGAACTAAAGCCATCATCGGTTGCGAATAGTTGGGAAGATTTAAAAAAAATTAGCGGTTATTATATTCATATAGATTCTGAAATAACGGAAATGAGATTAAAAACAACCGCTTACGGCATAAATCAAAACGTTTTTAAAACCAAAAAACAAGCCGAATCCTCACTTGCATACGCTCAATTAACACAACTAATGGCTGATTGTGGGGATTGCGATGTTGATTGGAGTAATAATCGCCAAAAGTATTGTCTTGAAGCAATTGTTGACGGTATTAAAACTAGGGAGTATTCAAATTATCGTTCTTTTTTAGCATTTAACAGTGAAAATATCCGTGATGAATTTATGCAAAAACACGAAGGATTAATTAAAACTTTTTATCAAATATAAATTTAATTGCGGATTTTCCGCTGAAAAACAAAACGCCTTTTTTGCCAAACCGCTATTATGGTTAGTGGCGTGATTTTAAAACAATTATAAATAAATTATGTCAAAAGTAGATCAAGAATTTCAAAAATTATGTAAAAAAATTGTCAATGAAGGCAAAGAGTATGAAAACAAAAATAGAGGTGTAAAAAGGCTTCAGATACCTAGTTACACCTTCAGACACGAT